>Ga0307374_10013322_pt1 | contig 11390 bp, 11 predicted proteins | sample OX3MG_FD_202532 | JGI IMG/M metagenome (GOLD analysis project Ga0307374, IMG submission 202532) | Soil microbial communities from Risofladan, Vaasa, Finland - OX-3 | ecosystem: Environmental > Terrestrial > Soil > Coastal area > Acid sulfate soil | place: Finland: Risofladan, Vaasa | collected... | reverse complement strand
ACACCGGTATGCACCGCGTCGGCGCGGCACCCGCCGAGCTCCTCGAGATCGTCCGAGCCGTGGTGGCGCAACCGTCGCTTCGCTTCGCGGCGTTGTGGACACACTTCCCCGTGGCCGACGGCATCGACGCCGAGGACCGGGCCTTCACCGAGGGCCAGATTCGAAGCCTCGGAGAGGCACGAGACCTCCTGGCGCGCGCCGGGCTCGCGCCACCGATGGTCCACGCCGCCAATTCCGCCGGCGCCCTCGGGTATCCGACGGCCCGCCTGGACATGGCACGGTGCGGGATCGCTCTGTACGGGGTCCCTCCCTTCCCCATGGTCGACGCGGCGGTGACACAGGTGATGGAGGTCACCGGGGCCCGGGCGCTGCGTCCCGTCCTGTCGCTGCGGGCCAAGGTGACACTTCTGCGACGCCTCGATGCCTATGAGCGTCCCTCGTACGGGCGTCTCTACGGCTTGCCGGCTGCTTCGACGGTCGCCACGGTTCCTCTCGGGTACGCCGACGGCGTGCCCCGGCGCTACTTCACCCTGGGCGGTACCGTCCTCGTGGGTGGCCGGCGCCGCCCTCTGGCCGGGATGGTGACGATGGACCAGATCGTGGTGGACTGCGGCCCCGATGACGACGTGGCCGTGGGTGACGACGTCGTGCTCATCGGCGAGCAGGGGTCCGAGTCGCTCACCGCGCCGGAGTGGGCGGAGATGCTCGGCACCATCTCGCACGAAGTGTTCTGTGGCATCGGGCCCCGTGTGCCGCGCGTGGTCGTCGACCGGGAGGCTCCGCGATGAGCGACAGGCGACCTCTGTACCGGAGTCGGCTCGTGCGCGGCGTGGCCGCGGGGACCGGCGCCGCGCTGGCCGCGGGGTGGGCTGCCCAGCACCGTCTGGTGGCGCGGACCCGTTCCACCGCCGATGACATCGAGGCGGAGGGACTGACCGTTCCCGACGACTGCACCGAGCGCGTTGTCGAGGTCGACGACGGGGGCGCCGTCCACGTCGTCGAGCGCGGCCAGGGACCTCCGGTCGTGTTGTTGCACGGGTTCATGTTGAGCAGTGCCTTGTGGGCACATCAACTGCGCGACCTGGCCCTGCACCACCGGGTCATCGCGCCGGACCTCCGGGGCCACGGCTCATCGGTGGCCGGATCAGCGGGCTTCACCATGGCGGGTGCTCCGGGTCTGGTCGATGAGTGGCGCGCCGATGCCCGTGCCGCTCTTGCCCAGGAGGGCTCTCCCGCCGTGCGCCGCATGGCCAGGGACATCCGTGCGGTGCTCGACGCGCTCGACGTCGAGCACGCGCTGGTCGTCGGGCACTCGATGGGTGGCATGGTGGCCCTCCAACTGGCCCATGACACGCCGGCAGACGAGTTGCATCGTCGCGTGGCGGGCCTGGCTCTCGTGTCGACCACCGGCGGCCCCTTCGCCAAGGTGCCCGGGTTCGGGGGCATGGCCCGCCTGGCCGGGCCGGCCTCCGCGCGCGCCATGAGCCTGGCCGACCGGTGGGGTGTGCGCACCGTGGCGTCCCCGGACCTGCGCTGGTGGCTCACCCGGGTCGGGTTCGGGGCCGAGGCGCCGCCGGCCCAGGTCCGATTCGTGGAGGGCCTCCACCTGGCGACGGCGCCGTCGACAGTGGCCGAGCTCATTCCCGCGCTCGCACTCTTCGACTTGTCGAAATGGCTGGGGTCGATCGATCTCCCCGCGCTCGTCGTCGTGGGTTCGAACGATCGCCTCACTCCTCCCCGCCATGCGCGGCGCACGGCGGTGGCACTGCCCCGCTCCGAGCTCGTCGAGCTCCCCCGATGTGGGCACATGCCCATGATCGAGCGTCGCCGGGAGTTCGCCCGGCTCGTCGAGGAGTTCGCGGCCAAGATCGCCTGACTCCGGCGGCAGCTCGAGGGCCCGACGGCGATACCATGCGGCCGGTGGGCACCTTGGCCGAGCTCCAGACCGAGGCCCTGGCCTGCACGCGTTGCGCGCTGGCCGCGGGGCGGACCCAGGTCGTGTTCGGCGTCGGCGACCCCGGCGCCTCGCTCATGTTCGTGGGTGAGGGCCCCGGGCGCGAGGAGGACCTCGCCGGGGAGCCCTTTGTCGGCCGGTCGGGCAAGCTCCTCGACAAGCTGCTCCACCAGGAGATCGGCCTCGAGCGGCGTCAGTGCTACATCGCCAACGTCGTGAAGTGCCGGCCCCCCGGGAACCGTGACCCGCTTCCCGACGAGATCGCCTCGTGCCGCCCCTTCCTCGAAGCCCAGGTCGAGCTGATCGCCCCGCGCGTCGTGGTCACCCTCGGGAACTTCGCCACCCGGCTCTTGCTCGGTACGACCGAAGGCATTCGCAAGCTCCGGGGCCGGGCCTATCCCTTCCGCGGTGGCCAACTCGTCCCCACCTATCACCCGGCCGCCGGGTTGCGTGGTGGGGCCGAGGTCGTGGCAGAGATGCGTGCCGACTTCGTCCGGGCCAAGTTGCTCCTGGCCGGCGATCGACCATGAGCCCGCCCGCCGGGGACCCCGACCCGGTGCGGCTCCGGACGCAGTCGGCCGACGACACCCGCGCCTTGGGCGCAGCGCTGGCGAAGAGGCTTCGACCCGGTGACGTGGTGCTCCTGGCTGGAGACCTGGGGGCGGGGAAGACCACCCTGGCCCAAGGGATCGGTTCAGGCCTCGGCGTTTCCGATCACGTGACGAGCCCGACCTTCACGCTCGTTCGCTCCTACCCGTGCGTCTCGTCACCCGAAACGGTCGATGGGCCCCGACGCCCCGACACCCCCGCCGTCCGGACATTCCTGCACGCGGATCTGTACCGCCTGGAACACCTGGGCGAGGTCGTCGACCTCGCCATCGCCGAGTTGGTCGAGGACGATGCCGTGGCCGTGGTGGAGTGGGGAGACGTGGCCGAGCCCGTGCTGGGCGCCGACGCGATCACCATCCGCCTCTCCGAAGGACCACGAGACGAGCAACGGTGCCTGACGATCAACGTCACGGGGTCCTCGTCTCCAAGGCGAGACGAGCTCAGTGGCGCGCTCTCGGCGTGGGCGACGCCATGATGGTCCTCGCCGTCGAGTCATCGACCGAACTGGCGGGTGTGGCGCTGGCAGACGAGTCCGGCGTGCTGGCCACGGTCACGGTGTCGCGGGGTCGACATCACGCCGAGTTCATCGCGCCCGCCATCGAGTTCGTCTGTCGTCGCGCCGGGGTTGAGATGTCGGGCCTCGATGCCATCGGGGTGGACGTCGGGCCCGGGCTCTTCACCGGCCTGCGCGTCGGCGTGGGCACGGCCAAGGCGCTGGCGTTCGCGCTGGAGCGCCCCCTCGTCGCCTGCGGCAGCCTCGAGGTCCTGGCCCACGCCATGGTCGGCTCGGGTGTCGCGCCGGGCACGGTTGTCATCCCCGTCGTCGACGCCAGGCGCGGGGAAGTCTTCGTCGGAAATCTCCGGGCCTCCGAGCACGGCGTGGCGTGGGAGCAATCCGAACGGCGTCGAACCCCCCAGGCGCTCGCCGAAGAGCTCAGCGCGCTGGGCGAGCCGATGGTGGTGGCCGGCAACGGCGCCCGTCGGTATCGGTCGGTTCTCGGGTCCGTGCCCGGTGCGGTGTTCGGAGGCGAGGCGCTCGACTTCCCCCCGCCGGGCATCCTCGCCACCTTGGTCCTGTTCAAGGCGGCCGCGGGCGAGAACACCGACGTCCAGGCCGTGCTCCCGCACTACCTGCGTGACGCCGAGACCCGGATCAACTGGGAGAAGCGGGCGCCACGCGCCGGGGTGGAGAGCTGATGGCGCCGGTGTGGGACGACGAAGGGCCGGCCCTTCCCGACGACGTCCCCGACGCGGAGGGCGGTCGTGTGGCGGGCGCGGTGCGGATCGTGCCGCTGCGCCGCCGACACCTCCGCAACGTGGTCCAGATCGAAGAGGCCAACTACCCGCGCCCATGGACGTCCACGGTCTTTCTGTCCGAGCTCGCCCAACGCCGGTCGCGGCGCTATACGGTGGCCACCATCGGTCCGCTCATCGTCGGCTTCAGCGGACTGATGATGGTGAGCGAAGACGGTCATATCACCACCCTCACGGTGGACCCGGCCTGGCATCGACGCGGCATCGGCACCGTGTTGCTCCTCGACCAGGCGCGTGCCGCCCCCGCACTCGGCGTCCGTCATCTGACGCTCGAGGTCAGGGCGTCGAACACACCGGCGCAATTGTTGTACCGGCGCTTCGGCTTCGCTCCGGTCGGGGTCCGGCGGAACTACTACCCCGAGACAGGTGAGGACGCCATCGTGATGTGGGCGCGCGACATCGACACCCCCGCCTACGCGACGCGCCTGGCGGACATCGACGGGCAGCTCGAACCCGGCTCATGACCGTCCACGACGCGCTCGTCCTCGGCATCGAGACCTCTTGCGATGACACCGCCGCGGCGGTCGTCAATGGCGGAACCGACGTCTTGTCGTCGGTGGTGTCGAGCCAGGTGGACCTGCACGCCATGTACGGCGGGGTGGTCCCGGAGATCGCGGGGCGGGCCCATCTCGAGCTCCTGACGCCGGTGATCGGCGAGGCGCTCGGTCGGGCCGGGGTGGCGGGGAAGGATCTGCACGCCGTGGCCGCCACGATCGGCCCGGGCCTGATCGGCTCGCTGCTCGTGGGGGTGAGCGAAGCCAAGGCGCTCACCTTGGCCTGGGACCTTCCGTTCGTGGGGGTCAACCACCTCGAGGGGCATCTCTTCGCGGCACTGCTCGAACATCGGGGCATCCGGTGGCCGGTGGCGGTGCTCCTGGTCTCGGGAGGCCACACCTTGCTCGTGTCGATGGAAGGCCCGGGGCGTTACCGGCTGCTCGGCCAGACCCTCGACGACGCGGCGGGGGAGGCCTTCGACAAGGTGGCTCGATTTCTCGGCCTCGGGTACCCCGGTGGGCCCGCCATCGAGCGGGCCGCAGCGTCGGGGGACCCGACGGCCTTTGCCTTTCCCCGGGCCCTTGTGGGCGATGGGCTCGACTTCTCCTTCAGTGGGCTCAAGACCGCCGTCGTCCACGCCGTCCGGGGCAGGCCCGACGCCGCGGACCAGGACATCGCGGCGTCGTTCCAGCAGGCCGTGGTGGATGTGCTCGTGGCCAAGGCCGCCAAGGCGGCGGTCTCGGTCGGGGCCCGTGGCGTGTGCCTGGCCGGAGGGGTGGCTGCCAACGGCGCTCTGCGCAGGGCCCTCACCGAGGCCTGCGCCCAGCTCGGCCTGCCCGCCTACCTCCCCAGCCTGGCCACCTGCACCGACAATGCGGCCATGATCGCGGCGGCAGGGTGGTGGCAGCTCGAGCACCTTGGCCCCACCGCGCTCGACGCCGGTGCCGATCCCAATCTCCGGTTGCCCCTGCTCGGCTGAGCCGTCCGGGCCCGGCCCGGCGCCGGGTTGTCCTGGGCCCGGTTGCCCGGTGCCCCGGCGCCCGCTATCGTTAGCACTCGCAAGGTTCGAGTGCTAAGTGCCTACAGGAGGCTCACCTGCCATGAAGCTCCACCCCCTCGAGGACCGGATTGTTGTCCGCCCCGGCGAATCGGAAGAGACCACCGCCTCCGGGCTCGTGATCCCCGACACCGCCAAGGAGAAGCCCCAGCAAGGTGAGGTGATCGCTGTCGGCCCCGGCCGTCGTGCCGAGAACACCGGCGACCTTGTGCCCGTCGACGTCGCCGCAGGCGACACCGTCGTCTACTCGAAGTACGGAGGCACCGAGATCACCTTCGAGGGCGAGGACCTTCTCATCCTGTCCAGCCGTGACGTGCTCGCCAAGATTTCCAAGAAGTAAGGGCGACCGACGATGTCGAAGATCCTGAAGTTCGACGAAGCGGCGCGCCGCGGCCTCGAGGCCGGTGTCGCCAAGCTCGCCGACACCGTGAAGGTGACGCTCGGCCCCAAGGGTCGAAACGTCGTCATCGACAAGAAGTTCGGTGCCCCCACGATCACCAACGACGGCGTGACCATCGCCCGCGAGGTCGAGCTGGAGGACCCGTTCGAGAACATGGGCGCCCAGCTGGTGAAGGAGGTCGCCACCAAGACCAACGACGTCGCCGGCGACGGCACCACCACCGCCACGGTGCTCGCCCAGGCCCTGATCCACGAAGGCCTGCGCAACGTCGCCGCCGGGGCCAGTCCCATGTCGCTCAAGCGGGGCATCGAGAAGGCAGTCGAGGCTGCTGTCGGGGCCATCAAGAAGCAGGCCAAGGAGATCGACTCGCGCACCGAGATCGCCCAGGTGGCGTCGATCTCGGCCGCTGACGCGTCGATCGGCGAGGTACTGGCCGAGGCCATCGACAAGGTGGGCAAGGACGGGACCGTCACGGTGGAGGAGTCGAACACCTTCGGGCTCGAGCTCGAGTTCACCGAGGGCATGCAGTTCGACAAGGGCTATCTTTCCCCCTACTTCGTGACCGACCCCGAGCGCCAGGAAGCGATCCTCGACGATCCGCTCATCCTGATCGCCAACCAGAAGATCAGCGCCGTGCACGATCTCGTGCCCGTGCTCGAGAAGATCATGCAGACGGGCAAGCCCCTGCTGCTGATCGCCGAGGACGTCGAAGGCGAGGCACTGGCCACCTTGGTGGTGAACAAGATCCGGGGAACCTTCACGTCGCTGGCGGTGAAGGCACCGGGCTTCGGGGACCGCCGCAAGGCGATGCTCCAGGACCTGGCTGTGCTCACCGGCGCTCAGGTCATCTCCGAGGAGATCGGCCTCAAGCTCGAGAACGCCACGGTCGACCTGCTCGGCCAAGCCCGGCGCGTGATCGTCACCAAGGACGACACCACCATCGTCGACGGCAACGGTGCGGAAGCGGATGTGAAGGGTCGTATCGCCCAGATCAAGCGTGAGATCGAGGACACCGACTCCGACTGGGACCGCGAGAAGCTCCAAGAGCGTCTGGCCAAGCTGGCCGGCGGTGTCGCGGTCGTCCGTGTGGGTGCTGCCACCGAGGTGGAGCTCAAAGAGAAGAAGCACCGCATCGAAGACGCTCTGTCCGCCACGCGTGCCGCCATCGAAGAGGGCATCGTGGCCGGAGGTGGTGTGGCCCTCGTCCGCAGCCGGGCTGCGGTCGAGAAACTCGCCAAGAGCCTCGACGGTGACGAGGCGACCGGTGCCCGCATCGTGGCGCACGCCCTTGACGAGCCTCTCAAGTGGATCGCCATCAACGCCGGGCTCGAAGGCGCGGTCGTGGTGCGCCAGGTCGAGAGCGAATCGGGGCCCGTGGGCCTCAACGCGGCGACGGGGAACTTCGAGGACCTCGTGAAGGCAGGCGTCATCGACCCCGCCAAGGTCACCCGCTCCGCGCTGCAGAACGCCGCCTCGGTGGCTGCTCTGCTGCTCACCACAGAAGCTGTGGTGGCGGACAAGCCCGAGAAGAGCGACCCCGCCGCAGCAGCTGCGGCGATGGGTGGCATGGGCGGCGGCATGGGTGGCATGGGCGGAATGGGGATGATGTAGCTCCCCCCGGCCCGCCGCCACCGGCGGGGCACCCTTTGTATGAACGGCCGGGCCTCAGGGCCCGGCCGTTCGTCGTCGGGGGTGACACCGGTAGCGTCGCGCTGATGCCGGGCTCCGCCGACGCCGTCGACGATCGAGGTTCCCCCGAAGGCTTTCCGCCCTCGGGCCGCCAGGTCATACCCCGCCCCGAGCGGGCCTATCCAGGCGTCGGTGCCCCGTGGGCGGCATTGCCACCGGCCCGCCGCAAGGCCATCGGGCTGCCGAGGGTGCGCGCCGCAGTGGAGGAGCATCACCGGGGGCTGGCGGCCGCCGAGCGCGTCACCTTCGACGGGTTTCCCGACCCCGGCGCCCCCTCTGCGGTGCTCCTGGCGCTGTTCGAGCTCGATGGCGAGGCCCGGGTCGTCCTCACCCGGCGAGCGGCGCACCTGCGCACCCATACCGGAGAGGTCAGCTTCCCCGGGGGACGGCTCGACGCGGGGGAGACCCCCGAGGCCGGCGCGCTGCGCGAAGCCGCTGAAGAGGTCGGTCTCGACGCCACCCAGGTGGAGGTGGTGGGACGGCTCACCCCGCTCGTCACCTTCTCCTCCAGTGCCCGCATCACGCCGGTGGTGGGAACCCTTGGCGCCGCCCCCCACCTGGAGGCCAACCCCCACGAGGTGGAACACGTCTTTGACGTCTCACTGGCGGAGTTGATGGCCGACGGCGTGTTCCGGGAGGAGCGCTGGGTCATTCCCGGCCGGCCCATGCCGGTGGCCGATGCCGGCGAGGACGGTTCGTTCCCGGTGTGGTTCTTCGAGCTTCCCCACGACACCGTGTGGGGGGCCACCGCCCGCATGCTCGTCGAGTTGCTCCGTCTCGTCCTCGAGGTCTGAGCTCTCGGGCGTCGGCCTCGCTACCTGCCCCTTCGCGTCGTCCCCGACCCCTTGTCCGCGGTGATGCCACGACGTGGCAACCGGTCGCGGAGCCGTGGGTGGCGGACGGTATCGTGGAGGAACGCCGCGGGCGAAGGCGGGTGTCACGACCGACGTGCAGGAGGCGGCCAGGTGGCTGAGATAGAGATCGGGATCTACAAGTCGGGGCGTCGTGCCTACGGCTTCGACGACATCGCTATCGTCCCCAGTCGACGGACCCGGGATCCCGAAGACGTCGACATCTCCTGGGAGATCGACGCATTTCGCTTCGACCTGCCTCTCATGGCGGCCGCCATGGACGGGGTCGTGAGCCCGAGGACGGCGATTGAGATCGGTCGCCTCGGAGGCCTGGCCGTGCTCAACCTCGAAGGGTTGTGGACCCGCTACGAGGACCCCGAGCCGCTGCTCGAGGAGATCGCCCGGCTCGACGACGACAAGGCCACGGCCCGGATGCAGCAGATGTACCTCGAGCCCATCAACCCCGAGTTGGTCACCGAGCGCATCCGTGAGATCAAGTCGGCCGGCGTGGTGTCGTGCGCGTCGGTGACGCCCCAGCGCACCACGGGATTGGCTCCGGCGATTCTCGCCGGGGAGCTCGACATGCTCGTCATCCAAGGGACCGTCGTCTCGGCCGAGCACGTGTCGAAGACCGTCGAGCCACTCAACTTGAAGAAGTTCATCCGTGCCTTCGACCTTCCCGTGATCGTGGGCGGTTGTGCGTCGTACCAGGCTGCGCTGCACCTCATGCGCACCGGTGCGGTGGGGGTCCTCGTGGGCGTGGGCCCGGGCAACGCCTGTACGACCCGGGGTGTGCTCGGGTTGGGTGTTCCCCAGGCCACCGCCATCGCCGACGTGGCGGGCGCACGCATGCGACACCTGGACGAGACCGGTGTCTACGTGCATGTGATCGCCGATGGCGGCATGAGCCGAGGCGGTGACATCGCCAAGGCCATCGCCTGTGGCGCCGACGCCGTCATGCTCGGGTCCCCTCTGTCGTCGGCCGAAGAAGCACCGGCACGTGGATTTCACTGGGGTATGGCCACGTTCCACCCCACCCTTCCTCGTGGGGCGCGCGTCCGGACCACGGTGCGGGGGACGCTCACCGAGATCCTCCTCGGCCCGGCCCACGAGAACGACGGGCGGATGAACCTCTTCGGTGCCCTGCGCACCGCCATGGCCACGTGTGGGTACGAGACGGTCAAGGAATTCCAAAAGGCCGAGGTGATGGTGGCCCCGGCGTTGCAGACCGAAGGCAAGGCGCTGCAACGCTCCCAGGGAGTGGGGATGGGGCACTGAGCGCCAGCCGGTCCCCGTTCCCTTCTCACCCGACACCACCTTCGTAGTGACCGACACCCCGGACACCGTTCTCGTCGTCGACTTCGGCGCCCAGTACGCCCAGCTGATCGCCCGCCGGGTACGAGAGGCGCGCGTCTACTCCGAGATCGTCCGTTTCGACACCCCCGCGTCCGAGCTGCTGGCCCGGCGCCCCAAGGGGATCATCCTGTCGGGGGGCCCGAAGTCCGTCTACGCGGACTGGGCACCCGCCGTCGACCCCGCCGTCTATGAGTCCGGGGTGCCCATTCTCGGTATCTGTTACGGCGCCCAGCTCCTCACCCAGCAACTCGGCGGCGTGGTGTCGCGCACCGGCCGCGGTGAGTACGGGCGCACCGCGCTCACCCGCACGACCACCTCGCCGTTGTTCGCCGACTGGCCTCCCCAGGGCCAGGCGGACGTCTGGATGAGCCACGCCGATTCGATCACCGAGGTGCCGACGGGCTTCGTGGCCAACGCGTCGACACCCGAAGCACCCGTGGCGGTGCTGAGCGACGCCGAGCGGCACATCTACGGGGTCCAGTTCCACCCCGAGGTCGTCCACACCGAGCGCGGCCAGGAGCTCTTGGAGCGCTTTCTGTTCGACGTCTGCGGCGCACGACCCCTGTGGACCCACACCAACATCATCGAGTCGGCCGTCCACGCGGTACGGGCACAGGTCGCAGACGCCCGTGTCCTGTGCGCGCTGTCGGGTGGCGTGGACTCCGCGGTGGCAGCCGCGCTCGTGCACCGGGCCGTCGGCGACCAGCTCACCTGTGTGTTCGTCGACACCGGGCTCATGCGCACCGGCGAGGCGGACCAGGTCGAGGAGACCTTTCGAAGCCAGTTCCACATGGACCTCATCCACGTCAAAGCCGCCGACCGGTTCTTCGGTGTCCTCGCAGGCGTGACCGATCCCGAGGCCAAGCGCAAAGCCATCGGCGAGACGTTCATTCGGGTGTTCGAAGAGGTCGCCGCCGACGTCGAGGACGCCCGGTTCCTCGTCCAGGGCACGCTGTACCCCGACATCATCGAATCGGGGACCAGAGACGCGGCGACCATCAAGTCGCACCACAACGTGGGAGGGCTGCCCGAGGACATGGCGTTCGCCTTGGTGGAGCCCCTGCGTCCGCTGTTCAAGGACGAGGTTCGGGCCGTGGGCGAAGAGCTCGGCTTGCCCGAGGAGATCGTGTGGCGCCAGCCCTTCCCCGGGCCCGGCCTGGCTGTGCGCATCATCGGTGAGGTCACCCCCGGGCGGGCCGAGATCCTGCGAGCGGCCGATGCCATCGTCATCGACGAGATACGGCGCGCCGGGCTGTACCGGAAGCTGTGGCAGAGCTTCGCGGTGCTCCCCGCCGTCCGTACCGTCGGGGTGATGGGCGACGAGCGCACCTACGCGTACCCCGTGGTCATCCGGGCCGTCACCTCCGACGACGCCATGACCGCGGATTGGGCCCGGCTGCCCTACGACCTGCTCGAGCGCCTGTCGTCGCGCATCATCAACGAGGTGGACGGCGTCAACCGGGTGGCCCTCGACATCACGTCGAAGCCGCCCGGCACCATTGAATGGGAGTGAGGGTGGCCCACGCCCCGTTGCCCCGTCTCGGTGGGCTCGGCTCCTTCGACGGCGTCGACGAGTTCGAGGGCTTCGACACCACCGAGCAGGTCGACACCGAGTCGCCCGCTCCCCGGGCCCGGCGGGCGCGCTGGACCGATGACCTTCCCAAG
>Ga0307374_10013321_pt1 | contig 11390 bp, 10 predicted proteins | sample OX3MG_FD_202532 | JGI IMG/M metagenome (GOLD analysis project Ga0307374, IMG submission 202532) | Soil microbial communities from Risofladan, Vaasa, Finland - OX-3 | ecosystem: Environmental > Terrestrial > Soil > Coastal area > Acid sulfate soil | place: Finland: Risofladan, Vaasa | collected... | reverse complement strand
CGCGCGATCATTTTTCCGCCGCCAGATAATTCACGATGGCCACCTACGAGCCGCGCGACAAGTATTATCGCAAGGCGCGCGAGCGCGGACTTCCGTCGCGCGCGGCGTTCAAGATCGAGGAGCTGATCGCGCGCGCGAAGCTCGCGCCGCGCGGCGCGCGAATCGCCGACCTCGGATGCGCGCCCGGCGGATGGCTCGCGATCCTCGCCCGCGCGGCAGGGCCCGCGGGACGGATCGTGGGAGTCGATCTTGCCCGATGCGCGAATGTTCCGGCGGGCGTCGTTGTCGTGACCGGAGACATTCTGGACCGCGCGACCGTCGAACGCGTGATCGCCGAGCTTGGCGGCGCCGCCGATCTCGTGACCAGCGACCTTGCGCCCAAGCTGACCGGAATCGCGATGCGCGATGAAGCGCGCTCGCACGAGTTGTTGATTGCAGCGCGGGAATTCGCCCGTCGCGTGCTGCGGCCGGGCGCCGCGATGGTTGCCAAGGTATTCATGAGCGCGGAGTTCAAGCAGGTTGTCGCCGAATTCGAGCGCGATTTCGCCTCGGTCGAGGTCACGCGCACCGGCGCCACCCGGCCCGGCTCGTCGGAGCTGTATATTGTCGCGAAAGGGTTCCGCCACGGTGCATAACAGGGACGCGCGCCCGCTTGGCTTCCGGGCCGCCGCGCGCGTAACCTGATCATCATGCAGGCTGTTGCAGGGCGCCGTCTTTGCCTGCTGGCACTCGCCGCGATACTGGCGGCATGCGCGTGCGGGCAGCATGATAAGGCGCCGGAAAACACCTCGTCGGCGCAAAGCGCGAACGCCGTGCCGGTCACGGTCGCGACGGTCGGCTTTGACGAGTCGGCGCAAGCGCACTTCGTGCTCCTGGTTGATTCCGGCGGAGCGCGCGAGCTGCCAATTCTTATCGGCGACAGCGAGGCGCAGGCGATCCTGCTGGCGTTGCGCGGAATCAAGCCGCCGCGCCCACTGACGGACGACCTGTTGGGCTCCGTGATCAGCCAGACCGGCAATCGAATCGACCGCGTCGAAATTTCCAGGCTTCGCGGCGAAATTTATTTCGCAAAAATTATCATGGACGGCGGCAAGTACGCGATCGACAGCCGCCCGAGCGACGCGATCGCGCTGGCGACCGAGGCGCACGCGCCGATCTACGTCGCCGCACCGCTGTTTATCGACGCCCCGAACGCCCATCTTGCCGCGCGCGCGCCGGCGGCGGCGGGACCGCGCGTCGCAACGGCGCTTGGAATCACGGTCCAGGATCTGACGCCCGCTCTCGCCGCGGCGTTCAGCGTTCCGTCAGGAGGCGGCGTGCTGGTGGCGGATGCGGGACCGGCGGGCCAGCGCGCGGGAGTTGTCCGCGGCGACATTGTCACCCGAGTCGATTCGCACGCGGTAACGAAAGCCGCGGACTTCAGCGCCGGAATCGACGCCGTGAAAAACACCGGCCCAGTTACAATCACGCTCGATCGCGCCGGCACGATCAGCACGGTAACGCTGGCAAGATAAGAGAAGAATTCACAGATTACACAGATTTTCACAGATTAAAGCGCGCGGCGCGTTCGCGCCGCGCCAGAGATCCCTCCTGAGCGCCGCTTTGGCGGCGCTCAATCCGAAAATCGCTCTGTAATCTGTGAAATCTGCGGTTTCTTCTCATCCGCGGCGCACTAGAACGCTGCGGATGAAACGCGGATCAACCTCGCGCTCGGCGCCCAGGCTGGCGAACTCTTCTTCGAACACGTTCAGGCACGAGTTCAGGAACTCCGCGCCCGCGGCGCGCTCCGCTTCATCCAGTCGCGCGGCGATAGCCTTGGCGACTATCTCATGCAGCGTCTCGCTCAATTTGCCGACGCCGCCGCGATAGGTCATCAGAACGTCGCGCATCGCGGTCAGCCTTGACGCCTCGATCGGCTCGGGCGCCATCGCACCGCCCAGCGCGGCGCGGGCAAACGCGGTCAAAAGAATCTGGCTCAGCCGAATCTCGCGCGCCGCGATCGACGCGCGGAAGCCCGGCGATGCGATATCGATCTCGAGCAGCGCCCGCAAGAGCGGCCGCGCCGCGTCGACTTGCTCGAGCATCGCATAGCCCAGATGCAGATCGCGCATCGTGCGGAAGTCGCGCATCACGACCGCGCCCTTGCCGTCCAGTCCGCCGTAAAAGCGGGGCTGGCGCTGCACGAAGCCGGTCAGCGCCTCGCGATAGGGAGAATCGAGGTACGCGACCTCGACGGTTCTGTCCGGCGCGAAGCCGAGCCGGCCAAGCGTCGCTTCCGCGCGTTTTCTCAGATCGATCGTCAGGCTCACGCCGAGCCGGAAGAGCAGTTTCAGATGCGTGTCGCGCAGATGCTCGATCGCGGTGTCCAGATCGCCGCCGGCCAGGTTCTCGAGTCCGAGGTTGAGATAGTTGTGCGTCATTTCGACCGCGAAGCGGACCGCGTCCAGATCGCCGAAATCGACTGCGCGCGCCATCAGCACCTGGTTCGAGACCATCGCCATTTCCGCGCGGACCTGGCGTTTGCTGTGCGCGGCGAAACCCGCCGTCAGGGCGGTGTTGAACAGCGAAGCCTCCGAGCCGGCCAGCGCCGGCGCCATCTCGGGCGGCAGCAGGTCGCGCTCGTCGAGCAGGTCGGCGCGAGTCGGCTTTTCGTATTGCTCGCGAATTTTCAGGAAATCGGCCGGATTGATATAGGCGAATACGTCTTGCGCCTCGTAGTAATCCGGAAAGCCGCGGTCGGCGAGCCGCGCGCTGCGGAACTGGTAGGCTTCTTCCTCGAGTTCGGCTTCGACGCCCCAGTAAATATCCTCCATCACGGCGGCGTAATAGTTGTAGTCGCGCTCGAAGGCTTCTTCGATAAAATCGGAAATGTGCTGCGTGATCGCGTCGTTGCGGATGAACTCGATCAGGTAGTGCTCGTCGAACTGGACATAGCGGTTGAACGGCGGATCCTCGGCCGCGTTCGGATCGTCGAGGCGATGCACCTTCACGTATCCGCGCAGCAATAGCGCCACCATCTCGAGGTCGAGTTTCATCAGCCCGTCGGCAAGGCGGCGGCGTCCCGCCTCGGACAGCGCCTCGATCCACTCGCGCATCCGCGCGAAATTCGGGCGGTCCTTGCTCCAGCAATCCAGGTCGAAGAGCGATTGCACTTGTTCGGGCAGCGCGAGGCTCAGCAGGTCGCCCGCGTCGGCGGAGCCGATTTCCTTGAGCGTGTAGAAGAGCGTTTCGGGCGAAAACGATTGCACCAGGCGCTCGGCCTCGGGCGCCGAAAGTATCAGATCGCGCTTGGTGCGCGCGGGCAGCCCGTACAGGAATTCGAGCTTTTCCTGAAACGGCAGACCCAGAAAATCCGATTGTGACTTGTTCTGCATAGCGATCGCGCGCGGCGATATGGCGATCGTGCGCGTGGCGATCTGACCGGCAAAATACTCTGCGGCTCGATCCTCAAGCAATCCACCCCGCCCGGCGCGCGCCGCGTGCGAATCTGCTATACTCGCGTCGTTTGCAAGCTGGTCCCCCACGCCGCCGAGCCGCGCGAATCCAGAATTCTCATCACCGATGCCCTCCCGATCAGGACGCCGAATCGCGCTAACGATCGCCGGCAGCGATCCGGGCGGCGGCGCGGGAATTCAGGCCGACCTCAAAGTTTTCGCGGCGCATGGCGTCTATGGATACTCGGCGCTGACTGCCGTGATTGCGCAGAATAGTTCCTCGGTCGAGCGCGTGCATGCGGTCGCGCCCGCGATGATTGCGGCGCAAATCCAGACGGTCGCGGCGGAAAAAATGCCCGACGCGCTCAAGACCGGCGCGCTCGCAAACGCCGCGGTCGTGCGCGCCGTCGCGCGCGCAATCGCCGAGCTGCGCCTGCCCGCGCCCGTCGTCGATCCGGTGATGGTCTCGAGCGCCGGAGTGCGCCTGCTCGACCGCGCCGGCGAGCGCGCGATCCGCCATTACCTGGTTCCGCTCGCCCGCGTGATCACGCCCAATATCGCCGAGGCCGAGGCGCTGACTCATTTGCGGATCGACAGCCGCGCCGCGCTGCGCGCCGCCGCACGGGAGATCGTCGCGATGGGGGCGCGGGCGGTCGTGATCAAGGGCGGCCATGGCCCCGACCGCTGCGAATCGATCGATCTGTTTTTCGATGGACTCCGCTACCTCGAATTGCGCGCCGGGCGAGTTGCGGGTGGGGGAGCGCACGGCACGGGATGCGCCTTCTCGGCGGCGATCGCCGCGTCGCTCGCGCGCGGGATGGATCTGGAGGCGGCGGTTCGCGCGGCCAAACGCTACGTAACGGCGGCGCTGCGCCGCCGGTTTCGCCTTGGCGCGGGCCGCCCGATACTGGATCATTTCGCGCGCCGGTGAGCCCGCGATCCCCGCCGCCGGTACAAATTTCCGCGGCCCCGTGTTAATTGAAATTCGGATGTATCGTGCGCAGCTATAGCTATGGAGACGAAAACGTCATCGTCACGAGCCGGCGAAATAGATCTGACCGCGATCGAAGAGATCGTCGCCGCGCGCCGCGGGCTGCCCGGCGCACTTCTGCCGATCCTGCACGAGGTAAAGCGCCGCTTCGGATATATTCCGCACGAAGCCGTCGCCCCAATCGCGGCCGGTTTGAATCTTTCCCGCGCCGAAGTCCACGGCGTCATCAGCTTCTACCATGATTTCCGCACCGAGCCGCCCGGCCGCCACGTTGTACGGCTGTGCCGCGCCGAATCGTGCCAGGCGATGGGCGCGGTGGCGCTCGAAGAGCATATCGTAAACGCAATTGGCGCCGCAGTCGGCCAGACCAGCTCCGACGGCGAGTTCACATTCGAGCCGGTCTATTGCTTCGGCAACTGCGCGTGCTCGCCCGCTCTGATGATCGACGATCGGCTTTACGGCCGCGCGACGCCGCAAACTTTCGACGCCGCGCTGGCGCTCTGCAGGAAGAAGCCGTGAGCGCGCAAGTCTTTGTCCCGGGCGATTCCGGCGCGGTCTCGGTTGGCGCAAGCGAAGTCGCCGGCGCGATCGCGCTCGAAGCCGAGCGCCGCGCTCTGGCGGTCAAGATTGTTCGCAACGGGTCGCGCGGCGCGTACGCCTTCGAGCCGATGGTCGAAGCGGCAACCGCCGACGGGCGGATCGCATACGGTCCGGTCGCGCCGGCCGACGTGCCCGGATTGTTCGACGCGGGGTTTCTCGATGGCGGAGCGCATCGCTTGCGCATAGGCGTTGCCGAGCGGATTGCGTTTCTGGCGGCGCAGAACCGGCTCACCTTCGCGCGCGCGGGCGTTGTCGATCCGCTTTCGATCGACGACTACATCGCGCACGGCGGATTTCGCGCACTGGCGCGCGCGCGGGAAATCGGCCCGGCGCGCGTTGTCGAAGCGATCAAGGCTTCGGGGCTGCGCGGCCGCGGCGGCGCGGGCTTTCCCGCCGGAATCAAATGGGAGACCGCGCGCGGCGCCGCGGCGGATCGCAAATTTATCGTCTGCAACGCCGACGAAGGCGACTCGGGAACGTTCGCCGACCGAATGATCCTCGAAGGCGACCCGTTCGCGCTGATCGAAGCGATGGCGATTGCGGCGGCGGCGATCGGCGCCTCCTACGGGTACATCTATATTCGCTCCGAATATCCCGACGCCTGCCGCGTGATGAACGCCGCGCTTGCGGCGGCGCGCGCGCGCGAATTTTTGGGGCGCGATTTCGATCTCGAAATTCGCGTCGGTGCGGGCTCCTACGTCTGTGGCGAAGAGACCGCGATGCTCGAGAGTATCGAAGGGCGCCGCGGGATGGTCCGCCACAAGCCTCCCGTGCCTGCGATCAGCGGGCTGTTCGGCAAGCCGACCCTGGTCCACAACGTCGTCACGCTGGCGAGCGTCCCCGCGATTATCGAACGCGGCGCGGACTACTACCGCGCGCTCGGCACGGCGTCGTCGGCGGGCACGGTTCCGTTCCAACTCGCCGGCAATGTGAAACGGCCCGGACTGGTCGAGCTGCCGCTGGGCGCGACGCTGCGCGAACTGATCGTCGGGATCGGCGAGGGCACCGCCAGCGGCCGGCCGATTCGCGCAATCCAGATCGGCGGTCCGCTCGGCGCGTACCTGCCGGCCGCGCAGCTCGATCTCGCGCTCGATTACGAGACGATGCAGGGCGCGGGCGGAATTCTTGGGCACGGTGGAATCGTGGTTTTTGACGACACGGTCGATATGGCGCGGATGGCGCGCTTTGCGATGGAATTTTGCGCGCTGGAATCGTGCGGGAAATGCACGCCGTGCCGGATCGGGTCGGTCCGCGGCGTCGAGGTGATTGAAAGGATCATCGCGCGCCGCGACGCGCGGGCCAACCTGATGCTGCTGCGCGACCTTTGCGATACGATGGCAAACGGGTCGTTGTGCGCGCTTGGCGGCCTGGCGCCGCTGCCGGTGCTGAGCGCGATACGCCATTTTCCCGAGGATTTCGCGCTGACCACGCGCGAGATCGCGGATTTAATATAACGACGGAGAAGGGCTGAAACGCGATGCGGTCGAAGAGCGACACTGATCTCGGTACCCCCGTCGGCGCGGATGCGCCCGCCGTTACCGTCACGATCGATGGCGCGTCAGTCACAGTTCCCGCCGGGACCAGCGTGATGCGCGCGGCGGCGCTCGCCGGCCATAAAATCCCAAAACTGTGCGCGACCGATTCTCTCGAGCCCTTCGGTTCGTGCCGCTTGTGCCTGGTCGAAATTGACGGCGCGCGCGGCTACCCGGCCTCGTGCACCACGCCGGTGCGCGACGCGATGGTCGTGCGGACGCAATCCGAAGCGCTCGCCCGCCTGCGCCGCGGCGTCATGGAGCTCTACATTTCCGACCATCCGCTCGATTGCCTGACCTGCCCGGCCAACGGCAACTGCGAGCTGCAGGAGATGGCGGGAGTGGTCGGCCTGCGCGAGGTCCGTTACGGCTATCAGGGCGAAAACCATCTCGCCTCGCCCAAGGATGAATCGAGCCCGTTCTTCACCTTCGATCCCTCGCGATGCATCGTGTGCTCGCGATGCGTTCGCGCGTGCGAGGAAGTGCAGGGCACCTTCGCGCTCACGATCGACGGCCGCGGCTTCGGCTCGACGGTCGTGGCGAGCCAGCGCGAGCCGTTCGCACATTCGGAATGTGTGGCGTGCGGGGCCTGCGTGCAGTCGTGTCCGACCGCGGCGCTCACCGAAAATTCCGTGATCGCGATGGGCCAGGCGGAGCGCAGCGTCGTCACCACCTGCGGCTACTGCGGCGTCGGATGCTCCTTCAAGGCGGAGATGAAGGGCAGCTCGGTGGTCAGGATGGCGCCGAATCAGAACGGGAGCGCCAATCACGGCCACGCCTGCGTCAAAGGCCGTTTTGCGTGGGGTTACGCAACGCATCCCGACCGCGTCAAGCGCCCGATGATTCGTGCTCGGATCGACGAGCCGTGGCGCGAAGTCTCGTGGGACGAAGCTATCGCTTATGCCGCGCGCGAATTGCGGCGCATCCAGACGAGCTACGGACGCGACGCCGTCGGCGGGATCACGTCCTCGCGATGCACCAACGAGGAAACCTACCTCGTGCAGAAGCTGGTCCGCGCCGCCTTCGGCAACAACAACGTCGATACCTGCGCGCGCGTCTGCCACTCGCCGACCGGCTACGGACTCAAGCTCGCGTTCGGCACCAGCGCGACCACCCAGGATTTCGATTCGGTCCGCCACGCCGACGTGATCATGATTATCGGCGCCAATCCGACCGAGGGCCATCCGGTTTTCGGCTCCGCCCTGAAGCGGCGGATTCGCGAGGGCGCGAAGCTGATCGTGATCGATCCGCGGCAGATCGAAATCGTAAAATTGCCGCACGTCGCCGCCTCGTATCACTTGAAGCTGCGCCCGGGCGCCAACGTGGCGGTTATCAATGCGATCGCGCACGTCGTGATGACCGAGGGGCTGGCGGACCTCAACTTCGTGCGCGAGCGCTGCGGCGCGCGCGATTTCGCGATCTGGCGCGGCTTCATCCTCGAGCCGCGCAACTCGCCAGAGGCGGTCGAGCCGATGACCGGAGTGCCCGCCGCCAACTTGCGCGCGGCCGCGCGCCTTTACGCCAGCGCTCCCAACGCCGCGATCTATTACGGCCTTGGCGTCACCGAGCACAGCCAGGGCAGCACGATGGTGCTCGGGATGGCGAACCTTGCGATGGCGACCGGGAATATCGGGCGGCCGGGCGTCGGAGTTAATCCGCTGCGCGGCCAGAACAACGTCCAGGGCTCCTGCGACATGGGTTCGTTCCCGCACGAGCTGCCCGGCTACCGGCATATCTCGGACGCGCAGGTGCGCTCCGCTTTCGAGCGCGAATGGCGGGTGACGATCGATCCCGAGCCGGGCCTGCGGATTCCGAACATGATGGACGCCGCGCTCGACGGCAGCTTCAAGGGCATCTATATCCAGGGCGAAGATCCCGTCCAATCCGAGCCCGACTCGGGCCACGTGACCGATGCGCTGCGCAAAATGGAGTGCGTCGTGCTTCAGGACATCTTCCTGAACGAGACCGCGAAGTTCGCGCACGTGATTCTGCCGGGATCGTCGTTCCTCGAAAAAGACGGCACCTTCACCAACAGCGAACGGCGCATCTCGCGCGTGCGCAAGGTGATGGAACCGTTGGCAGGCTTTGCGGACTGGCAGATCACCTGCCGGCTATCGGCCGCGCTCGGCTATCCGATGGCGTATGCGCATCCTTCGCAGATCATGGACGAGATCGCGCGCCTTACTCCCACCTTTGCCGGCGTCAGCTACGCGAAGCTCGACCGCCTCGGCAGCGTGCAATGGCCCTGCAATGACGCCGCGCCCGAGGGCACCGCGACGATGCACGTAGGTCGCTTCGTGGGCGGCATGGGCAAATTCACAATCACGGAGTATATCCCGACTGAGGAACGCACCTCCGCGCGCTTCCCGTTGATCCTGACCACCGGACGTATCCTCACCCAGTACAACGTGGGCAGCCAGACGCGCCGAACGACGAATGCGTCGCTGCATCCCGAGGACCTGCTCGAAATTCATCCGCACGACGCCGAACAGCGCGGAATCCGCGACGGCGCGTGGCTCGATGTGCGATCACGCAAGGGCGCGACCCGCCTGCGTGCGCGGGTCTCGCCGCGGATGCAGCCCGGAGTCGTGTACACGACGTTTCATCATCCCGAGTCGCAGACCAATCTGCTCACCACCGATCTCTCCGACTGGGCCACCAATTGCCCCGAGTACAAGGTGACCGCCGTCGAGGTCGTGCCGCTTGCGAAGCTCGAGGACTACGAGCACGAGCGTCGTCCTTGAGGCCGCGGCGGGCGAGGCTTGGGACTCGTGGATAACCGGCGTCTCATCAGGATGGCGAATCAGATCGGCGACTACTTTGCGGCCTATCCCGACCGCGGCGAAGCCGTCGCCGGAATTGCCAATCATCTGCGCAGCTTCTGGGCGCCCGCGATGCGCCGGCGGATTATCGACCATCTGGCAGGCGGCGGAGCCGAGTTGAAAGATATCGTGCGCGAGGCCGTCGCCGCGCTCGCCCGCGAAAGCACAGGCGGCGGCGCGCAGAGTACCGGCGGTGAAAAACCGAATCCCTAACAATCAGATCGCGCGCGTCCGGGCGCTTAGATGGTCCGGCGGCCGCGCGGCACAGGGCGAGGAATCGCTGGCCGCCGAAGAGCCGCTCGAAATCCGGCTCGGCGGACGCCGCTTCACGCTCACGATGCGCACCCCCGGCGACGATGAGGAACTCGTCGCGGGCTTTCTCTTTGGCGAAGGCTTCGTCGCCTGCGCGCACGAGCTTGGCGAGATTCGCCGCGTCCGCAGCCGCGCGGGCAAGCCCGAGCCGAACATGATCGATGCGATCCTGAATGTTCCGGCAGAGCGATTGCGCGCGCGGCTCAAGCGCAACTTCGCGATCACTTCGAGCTGCGGAATTTGCGGCAAAACCAGTATCGAGTCGATCACGCGCCGGGTTGCTCCCCCGCGGGGCACGGTGCGCGCCGCGTCGCCGGCGATCCTCGGACTTGGCGCCGCGATGCGCGCCGAGCAGGCGATCTTCGCCGCGACCGGAGGATTGCACGCCGCCGCGATTTTCGATCTCTCGGGAACCCTCCGCGCGCTGCGCGAAGACGTGGGCCGGCATAACGCGGTGGACAAGCTCGTCGGATGGGCGCTTGGCGCGGGACTGCTCCCGCTGAGCGACTCGATAATGATGGTGAGCGGACGGCTCTCATTCGAGCTGGTGCAAAAGGCCGCGGCGGCGGGCGTGCCGATCGTCGCGGCGGTCTCGGCGCCGTCGTCGCTGGCCGTCGAGCTGGCCCAGGAAACCGGCACCACAGTAATCGGCTTCCTGCGCGGCGGCAGCTTCAATATCTACACGCATCCCGAGCGGATCGTTTCTTAAGCGTCTCGCTTGCGGCCAAGTTTTGTATTACACTGCGTATTACACGGAGAGACTGTAGTGGGGACCCTAACCGTAAGACTCAACGCAGAGGATGACGCGCTTGTCGCGCGTCTTGCGCGCCAAAGTGGCGCGAGCAAGTCGGAGTTCGTTCGCGACCTCATCCGAGCGCGCGCCGCACGGACCCAGGCCGAGAAATCAGGCATGACTCCTTATGAGCGTATCAAGCATCTCGTCGGGTCGTGCAGCAGTGGTGGATTAAATCTGTCGGAACGAACCGGCGACAAATTCTACGCGATGCTCGTGGAGGATCGAAAACGCCGTGATTCTGGTCGACGCCGGACCCCTCGTCGCGCTACTCGATCGAACTGATCCCCGGCATGACGCATGCCGCGAGTGCTGGGAAGCAATTGACGACGACCTCGTCACCACTTGGCCGGTGGTGACCGAGGCGATGCATTTGCTACGGCGTATTTTCGGAGCGCAGGACCGGCTGTGGGAAGTAATTGATCGTTATCCGATCCTACTCGCACCGCTGACGACCGCCGACCTTCCCCGAATCCGCGAGCTGATGCGCAAGTATCGCGACTTGCCGATGGACCTCGCCGATGCCGCGCTCGTCCGCGTGGCCGAGCGTGAGCGGATCCGGCGCATCTTCACCGTCGCTCGCCGCGATTTCGAGATCTATCGTCCCTATTGCCTCGGCCGGTTCCAGATTCTCCCCTGATAGCATCAGATAGCCTCAAAAGCCCTTGAGCGGCGCCGATGCCGGTGCTTATGCTGATAGGTGATGCAGGAGTCGCCCGATGTTTGCGCGTAAGCGCGCGCTCGAACGCCTTGCCCGCGAAAAGACGCTCTACCAGCGCCATCCGGGCGGAGAGGTTTCGGTGTGCGTGGTTTATCCGAACGTCTATCCGGTGGCGATGGCGAATCTTGGCTTCCAGGCCGTCTTTCACATCTTTGATTCCAATGCGTCGGTCGATGCCGAGCGCG
>Ga0307374_10013319_pt1 | contig 11391 bp, 12 predicted proteins | sample OX3MG_FD_202532 | JGI IMG/M metagenome (GOLD analysis project Ga0307374, IMG submission 202532) | Soil microbial communities from Risofladan, Vaasa, Finland - OX-3 | ecosystem: Environmental > Terrestrial > Soil > Coastal area > Acid sulfate soil | place: Finland: Risofladan, Vaasa | collected... | reverse complement strand
GGCTCCCCTGCTAGCATATGTCTAGCATGGCATAACGTGCGTTTTGGGCGTGGCTCGATGGGGGTGGGACGATGCGGCTGTTGATGTGGCATGTGGATGCGTTTGTGGCGGAGCCGACCGAGCGCGGACGCTCGAAGGTGGCCGACGACGATCCGCCGACGGTGCGGATCGGCGAGGGGCTGGTGATCTTCGTGGCGGCGGAGCAGGCGGACGAGGCTGAGCCGCTGGCCGTCGCCGAGCGCGCGGCGGCGGCAATCACCCAGACGGCAAAGAATCTGGGCGCGCAAACCATTGTGCTGCATTCGTTCGCCCACCTCTTTGTGGAGAAACTGGCCGCGCCGGAGATCGCCTGCGACATCCTCAACCACACGCAGGCGCTACTCGTGGCGCAGGGCTACGCCGTCAGCCAGAGCGCCTTTGGCTGGTTCAACCGCCTGGAACTCCACGCCAAAGGCCACCCCTACTCGCGCGTCGCCCGCCGCGTATGAGGCGTCATCGTTTGCCATTCGCATCAACGGCGCGATGACGATCTCCAGGCCGCGTCGGCGGCCTTCGTCGCGGAACGCCTCTAGCTGCGCGTTCACGCGCCGGGCGACCCCCGCCGGGCGGACTGTCCCACACCCTACAAATCAGGAGCCCTCAAGTTATTCATGCCCAGCGTCAGGCTGATCTCGCCGCCGTGATGCAGGTCGTGCTCGATCACATGCCAGATCATCCACTGGCGGGTGCGGGTCTTGCCCCTGGCGGGAAGTTCCAGGGCGAGGTCGTCGGTGGTCCAGCGGGTGAGGCAACTGTGGATCAGGCGCCACGTCGTCTCAAAACCTTCCTCGAGTTCGGCGGCGTTGCGGGTTGGCTGGCCGTCGCGGTCCCACACGCGTAGCGCCTCGAACTCCGGGCCACCCTCGCCCATCCCTTCATGAAACCAGCGGGCGCGGGCGCCGATCATATGCGTGGCAATCTCGCCGACGCTGCGTAACTGGGGCGCGGCGCGTAGCGTCAACTGCTCCGGCGTCAATGGCGCAAGGGCCTCGATCAGCAATTGCTGGTAATGCTCCCAGCCAGCGTAGACATCGGCGAGTTGCGCGGGTTGTCCGCTCATGGCGTTCGCTCCTTCAAGTAGCTCACTGATCGCTCAATCATCAGGCGAGGTCAGGCGTCGAGGCGCAGATCGGCCCAGATGACGGACTCGCGGTAGTCGTTGGCGTGCGCGGCGCGGGGCGCCAGCGCGCGGCCCCGCGCCGCCAGCCGGGCGCGGCGGTCGGCCAGCGTGAGCGTGGGGTCGGCCACGGCAGGGTCGGGCGCGACCCACGGCGCCAGCGCCACGAAGCCGCCCACCAGCGACTCCCCCGTCGCCGGGTGGCGATGCTCCGCCACACCGACGAAGGTCTGCGCCGGGTCTGGTCGCCCATTCATCGTCGTCACGGCGCCGTCACGGGCGGTGATGCTGGATTGGCCGTCAAACACGATGTCGAAGAAGTTCCCGGTCTGCATCGCACAGACATTGTACCGCAGTGATAGGTAGATCGGCTGGATGGAGCCAAACACGCTGCCCAGCCACTCGGCGGGCTGCCAGTCGCTCGTCGCGGACGGCGCGGCCCACGGCTGGTCGTTGGCGTCGGGCTGAACGACAATCTGCGCCCCCTGCTCCGCCAGCCGCCGCAGATACGCCGGGGTAAAGGCGTCGAGGCTGATGGCGACGCCCAGCCGCCCCGCGTCGGTTGCGATGACCTGTACATCGTCCAGCCGCCCTGGCGTCAGGTCGAGTGTGGCGCTCTCGCTCTCGGTCAGGAAGACCTTGTCCACGCGACCCAGCAGCGCGCCATCCGGCCCAAAGACCAGCGCGGCGTTGTAGACCTCTGGCCCGGTGGGGACGTAGACGGCGGGAGCGTCGGCGCGGCCCCACGCAGCGATCTCGCGTGGGTCGGTGGAGCGGCGCAGGCGGGGCGCCAATGTCGTGGCGACGATATGCGTCCTGTGGGCTACGGCCAGCCGGGCCAGCGTCTCGGCCAGCGGGCGATAGAGCGCGTCAGCCCGCGCCAGCAGCAACGCCCGCGCCAGCGAGATCCCCGGCCAGCGGCGGCGGATGCGCAGGATGCGCGGCAGATAGGCGACGGCCAGCAGACTGAGCGCCGTCTGCGCACGCCGCGCCCGCCGCGCCAGCGCGCCCCGCGCGCCAACCAGCGCGGCGGGCAAGCCCAGCAGCTCCGTCAGCGTCAGCAGGTTGGGCCGGTCGGACGCGAAGTGGGGCGCCGCCAGCCCGACGATCCGCTCCACCTCGGCGACATAGCTAGCCTCGCTCTCCGCCGCTACGCTGATGCGATTGCCCACCGCGATGGCGCGCACAAGCCGTTCCCCTGTGGAATCGCCCGCAGACGCCGCCAGGGGGAATAGCGCGGCGTCCAAGCCATCCACATCATCCATCAGCAACCCGCTCAAACCTCCCCTCTCCCCCTGGGGGAGGGGCCGGGGTGGGGGCAAGCAGTCGATCCACCAGCGCGACATCCACCTCGCGCAGGGTGGTCGCCACGTAGTCGGCGACTTCGAGGCCGGGGGCGTCGGGCTGGCCCACGCGACGCACACCTATACACTGCATGCCACCGGCATGCGCGGCGGCCACCCCGGCGGGGGCGTCCTCGATGACAAGGCAGTGCGTGGGGGCGACGCCGAGCAGGCGCGCCGCCGCCAGATAGATGTCGGGCGCGGGTTTGCCATGCGCGACCATCTCGCCAGAGACATAGCCATCCAGCAGATCGCCCAGCCCCAGCAGCTCGATGATGATGCGCAGGTTGGCCACCGGCGCGGATGAGCCAAGCGCCTGCCGATAGCCCGCCGCATGCAGCGCCGTCATCAACTCTTTCGCGCCGGGCAGCGCGACGGCCTCACGCGCCAGCAATTCGCGGTACAGCTCCTCCTTGTAGTCGCCCAGCGCGGCGATGCGTTCGGGTGGCCCCTGCACCCCAAACATGCGGGGCAGGATGTCGGCGTTGCGCATGCCAAACGTCGCCCAGAACGCCGCGTCGCTATAGGGCAGCCCGTTTTCGCGCGCCATCTGCTCCCAGGCCTGGCGATGCTGCTCGCCGCTATCGATGATCACGCCGTCTACATCCCACAGCGCCGCGTAGCCCTGCCGTAGCGCGGGCGTGATCGTCGCATTCTCCGGCGCGGTCTGCGTCTCCCCCTGCTCGTTCCCCATACTTGCTCCTCACGCCTGCGTCATTTGCTCGGCGGCCTCTCACGCGCCTGCCGGTAGTGTATGCCAGGGCGTCCACCAATCGCTGGCCGACTCACACATGACCTTTGGGGTTGGCCGCAACCGCGCACTCAAGCGTAACGTTACAGCCCTCGATAGGCAAAGGATCATATCGTGTGTCGCTCACGATCACGATCTATTTTTACGTAGCGCATGCGACTATCCAAGCGGAGCCGTAGCCAGATAGTACCACAACAATTGGCACGCGCTTCGCTTCTCAAGCAGAAGCGTGTATAGTGGGCAAGGTGTGAGGTAAAGGGCCATCTGTTCTATCACGCATCGGGCGCCGCAGACGCCGATGGGCGAGGCAGGGCTTCTTTCCTGACACTGACGACTCACGCAAGGGTAGGCGCCCGTTAGATGGCGTACCGGTCACAGCTGCTTGTATCAGCCAACTGTGGTCAGATGACGCCAGACGCGCAAACGTTGTATGTGTCGTCGGCTGGTCGTCGCGCGCATGTGGAAGGGTAGACACACCGTTGGGTGGTGGAAGGCGGCGACGACATTGCCCCTGGTAGCGGACGTTTCTCTCCGAGACGTACGCAGGGCCAGGGAAACCGGTGGAGTGGGAGCGGGACGGAGTGGGTCCGGCGAGGAACCGGATACGCGAAGCAAATCACTTGACTGAACACACATGGTGGAGTGACGCGCCGGAATGCGGCAGGCCAGCGATCACCCTGATCGTGGCTGCCCGCACTGGGGCTGCGCGGCGGACGGTATGCTCGCGCGCTCGCCGATGGGCGAACGCGCGGGAGGAAACCGTCCGGGGGCGCGCAGACGCTGGCGTCGTCCGGGGTGATGGGCGGAACGCGGGGAAACCGTGTGGGGTCCTAACCATCAGGAGGATTTTCGTTTGATTACACGTTTGATCACGCGCTGGGCGTCGCCGGGGCAGTTGCTCTCGCTGGCGTTGTTGGGCGGTGTGGCGTTCGCTGGGGCTGGCAGTGGGGTCGCATTGGCGGCGCCCGCGCCGACCAGCGCAGCCGCCGCGCCGCAGAGCGCGCTCTCGCTACAACTGCCGTGGCTGTGCCGCTCCTGGAAGGCGCGTGGCGCGTCCGCCGATAGCACGGGCGCCGTCACCACGAAGGCGATGCTGGAGGACCACGCCAACCGCGCGCTCTTCGTCGGCGATGGCGCCATCGTCCATTGCACGCTGCTCTGGCATGTGACCGCCGAGGGCGGGCTGGTCTCGGATGACGCGGCCTGGGTCGCCGACGCGCATGGCGCATGGCCCGCCGACGAGAGCGACATTTGGTCGCCGACCACGCTGACCTTCAACGGGGTCGCGGCGGCGCAACACGCGGCGCAACGCGCAGCGCAGCGCACTCTGGTGGCCGTCGCCTTGCGCCGCTACAATCCCGCGCCTGCCGGTGGCGCGCCGCACAACAACGGCGGCGGTAACGGCGGTGGCACTGGTGGCGGCGGTAATCCGGGGAATCCCCCCGGTGGCATTGGCCCCTGGACACCCGTCCCCGGCCACTCCTCGTATGGGATGTCGGACTTCGGCGGCGACCCCTATGCCTACCAATTCGGTGAATGCACCTGGTACGGCTGGTATCGCCACCAGAGCGAAAATTTGGCGTCGTTTGGCATGGCGACGCAGTGGATCGCCGCCGCGCGCAGCCACGGTCTCGCGGTCGGCTCGTCGCCTGCCGCTGGCGCAACGGTCGTCTTCTCTCCGGGCGTCGAAGGCGCCGGTGGTGGTGGCCATGTCGGGCATGTCGAAGAGGTCCTTAGTGGCGGCTGGTTCATCATCTCGGAGATGAACTTCTACTTCAACGGCGGTGGCTGGGGGCGCGTTGACTGGCGCTACGCCTACGTCGGCGGCGGGGTCGCGTTCATCTACTAGCCACTGGCGCCCAACGCCAAGCTGGTCGGCTCACGCCGACCAGCGTATCCGGCGCTACGCCGTCGGGCGTCATCTACGCTCGGCGGCTCATCCAGCTCAACCCACTATCCCATCCATCACCGACGCCGCTCAGCTAGATTGTCTCGAATCTAGCTGAGCGGCGTCTTTTGTGCGATACTGCAATCAAGCGAACGTGCCATATGTGTGCAGGGCTTGTGCGAGACCTTGATGGCATTCGATGACTGGACGAATGGTAGCAGAGAGAGGCGTACGATGGCTGACGATCAACTGCCCGTCGTGGCGCAGGCGAACGAAGACGAGACGCAATCACCGTTTGAGCGTATCCGTCATACCGACGAGGGAGGCGATTACTGGCTGGCGCGAGAGTTGGCGCCGCTGCTGGAGTACAGCGCCTGGCAGGACTTCGACACTGCCGCTCAGCGCGCAATGGCAGACTGTGCGAAGTCTGGGCGCAGTGTGGATGAGCATTTCGAGGTTATTAGGGAAATCCCTAATAACTCAGAAGCCCCCGGAGGGAGGCCGCTAAAAATTATCGACTCACCCGCTATGCCTGCCGCCTCATCACGATGACATCCCGCACGAAGGGCGATGTCGCCGCACGGGCGCGCACCTACTTCTCGGATAAGGTCGAAGAGGCGGAAATACTTGCCAGCCCTGATGCCGCTTTTCTCGCGTGGCGGGCACGCGTGATCAGGGGCTTTGTCGCGGACGGCTATTCTCTCGAGTGGTCTGAGCGGCGCGCAGACGAGATTGTCTCGCGTAACGCGCTGACGCATGAGTGGAGTGTTCGTGGTATCACGAAGAAGGAATATCCGATCCTGACGAACCGCCCGCACATGGGGGCGTTTGGCCTCTCCATCGAGCAGCACAAAGCCGAGAAGGGCTTCGCCATCACGTATAAGGGCAGGAAATTGTTCTACAAAGGCGACCTGCCTCCGGCGATGACGATGACCGAGCTGGCGCTGAACGGGCTGGCGAATACCGTCGCGCGTGAGTTGCATACGCGCAACGACTCGCAGGGCTTCGGGGAGATCGCGGGTGACGTGGATGTGGCCGGGCGCATCGTCGGCGACACGCGCCGCCAAATCGAGGCGGCGACCGGGCAGCCGGTGGTGAGTCCACGCAACATGGTCCACGAACCGGATGGTGGCTTGTGGGCGCAGCTCCCCGACCCGGACGACAACCCGGACGGCGAATAAGCCAGGAGGCCAATCACTATGCCTGAGATCAGGATGCTGCCCCGGCGCTCAGATGCTATCAGGCAGGCCGCGTCAACGTTGGATCGCGCCTTCTTCGATGATCCGCTCTTTGCCTACCTGCTGCCAAATCCTGCGCAGCGCAAGCGCCTGCTCTCACGCATCCATCTGATCATGGTGCGCTATGGCTTGCGCTACGGCGCGGTCTATGCGCCGCCTGAGCGCGAAGGGATAGCGTGCTGGCTGTCGCCAGGGAACACGACGCCTACCTTCTGGCGTTTGCTGGCTGTCGCCTGGCGGACCCCACCGTTGGCGCTAGGCGTGCGGGGCTACCGCCGCTATGCGCGTCTGAACGCCTATCTCGAGCAGACGCATGCGCGGGTGGCGCCTGGGGCGCATTGGTATCTCTGGGCGCTGGGAGTGGATCCCGCCTGCCAGCGCCAGGGGCTAGGAAGCCAACTCTTGCAGCCCATCCTTGCGCAGGCCGACCGTGATCGGGGGCCGTGCTACCTGGAAACGATGCAGATAACCAATCTTGCCTTCTATGAACGGCATGGCTTCCGTGTGGTGAGCGATGGCGTCGCGCCAGGGACGGCCCTGCGTGTCTGGGGGATGAGGCGTGGGGACGTGGCCCATGCGCCGGGCTGGTAGAGTGCGTCAGTTCCATCCCGCATTGCGACGTGCGATAATCAGGAGGTGATGTGTTCGCGGCGTTGGGGGGAGACGGCGATGGAAGCGACTGAGGGCAAGGCGTCTGAGGTGATCGAATCCTACCTGGAGACGATCTATAACATGGCGATGGAGGGCGATGTGGTGATCGGCGCGCGGCTGGCGGAGAAGTTTCGCGTCGCGCCGCCGACCGTGACCGAGACGCTGAAGCGGCTGGCGCGGGCAGGCTACATCGAGATGGACCAGCGCCGTCAGGTGACGCTCACCCCGCAGGGCGTGACGCTCGCCGAGGCGGTGCTGCGACGCCACCGGCTGACCGAACGCTTCCTGGTAGACATGCTGGGCATGCCCTGGCATCAGGTGCATGAGGAGGCGACACGGCTGGAGCACTACATCTCCGGCGCGGTGGAGTCGCGCGTGCTGACGGCGCTTGGCGAGCCAACCACCTGCCCGCATGGCAACCCCATCCCCGGCGCCGTCCCCAATGCGCGTACATATCTAGCTGACCAGGGCGCGGTGCGGCTGTTGCACACCCCGGCGGGAACTGAGGCGACGCTGATCTGCATCTCCGAGGTGGTGGAGGACGAGGAGGCGCTGATCTCCTATCTGCACGACCGCGGGCTGACGCCCGGCGTGCGCCTCACCCTGCTGCGCAAGCCACCCGACGACGACCCCGACGGCCAACACGGCCAGCCCGACCACCACGGCCTGAGCGACCTCAGCGACCCCAACGCCACCGTGGAGATCGCCATCGGCGACGGCGCCAGCGACCGGCGCGTCACCACCACCGCCCACGCCGCCCACGCGCTATGGGTCGTGCGAGGATAACGCGCCTACCTTGGGTAGGCGCGACCGGACGCCGATGAACGCGACGCTGCCCGCGCATGGAGCCTGTGGGGGGGCCAGCGTGATGAGCCGATTGTCCTTCGCCTTGCAGGATGGGATATGCTGAATATGGAACAACGTCACCGCTCGATGTGGCGTTGTTCCAACGAAGAAGGAACGGTAATGCCAGATACACAACTCGCGCCGCTCTCGCCATCACAGCGCGCCATCGTCGAGGACGAGGTGGCGAAGCAGCGGCTGCCCGGCCTCGCCGTGGCTATCGTCGCCAACGGGCGTGTCGCGGCGGCGGAGGGGTTTGGCTACCGGCGCCTGGACGACCACCTGCCGATGACCATTCATACGTCTACACCCATCGCCTCGCTCACGAAATCGCTGACGGCGACCGTTATCCTGCGGCTGGCGGAGGAGGGCGCGCTGGGGCTGGACGAGCCGGTGGTCAGCTACCTGCCGGACTTCCGCCTCGCCGACGCCGGCGCCACGCGCCGCATCACCCCGCGCATGCTGCTGGCGCATACCAGTGGCCTGGGCCACACCGGCCACCAGCCGCCGGTCTTCGCCGAACCGATGACGACGCCCTATGCCGGGCGCGCCGGGCTGGTGGCGCGGCTGGCGGAGACGACGCCCCAGACGGCGCCAGGCGCCGCGTGGTCATACTCCAACGAAGGATACTCCGTGCTGGGGTTGCTGGTGGATCGCCTGAGCGGCGTCTGCGTGGAAGAGTATCTACGGACGCGCATCTTCGAGCCACTGGAGATGGGCGACACCGTGATGCGCTTCGCCGACTGGCGCGCCCGACCCGACCGCGCCCTGGGCTACCTGCGCGATGACGACAGCGACTCAGGCTTCAAGCCCAGCGCGCTGCCCCAGGACTATAGCGTCTACGCCGCCGGGGGTGGCGTCTGTAGCAGCGCGGTGAACTTCGCCCGCTACCTCGCCGCCGCGCTGGACTACGCCGACAGCCCGTTGCTCTCGGCTGGTTCGCTGGATCAGATGCAGAGCGCCTCGGCGCTGTATGGCGACACCGGCTGGGGCTATGGGCTGGGGTGGTTCGTCTCGTGGGCGGGGTCGCGCAAGGTCATCGCGCATAGCGGTGGGCTACCGGGCCATACGACTTATGTGATGGCGCTGCCGTGGGAACGGATGGGCGTGGTGGCGCTGGCGAACGGCGAGGCGGACGACATCGGCGGACTGACCGAGCGGCTGCTGAACGACATGGCTGGCGCGCCCGTGCAGCGCGCGACGCCGGACGATCCGCTGCCGCTGCACACGCGCTATCCTCAGCCCGACGCCGCGACGCTGGCCGCCTACATCGGCGCCTACGCTGGCGAAGAAGTCACCATCGAGGTCGGGATAGACGAGGGCGCGCTACTGTTCACCGTCCACGTCCCCAACTACCCCACGCAGACCTTCCGCACGCTGGCGGTCGGGCCGGACCTGTTCATGACGCTGCGCTGGGGGCAGCCGGTGCGCTTCCTGCGGGGGGGCGACGGGCGCATCGGCGGCTTCCTGCATGGCGGCGCGTACTATCGGCCCGCTACGGCCACAAGCGCCTAATCACGCGCCATGAGGTCGATGTTGCCGGTGTTGACGCGCACGGTGAGGAAGCCGGTGGCGTCGAGCTGGGTCGCGCCGCGCGCCCACTGCAAGGTGGCCGCGCGCTCATCGGCCAGCGTCAGCCCAATCAGGCTGACGACGCCTGATGTGGTCTGGGCGTCCACATTGGTCGAGACATCCGGCGGCAGCCGAAAGATCGCGTTGCCGGTGTTCACCTCCACGTCCACCAGCGCGCCGGGGGCGAGCGTCCCCTGGTAGCGGAAGGCGCCAACGTTGACCGCGACCTCAACACCCGTCATCGCCGCCTCGCTCACCTCGAACGCGCCCGCGTTGATGCGCCCACGCACGCGCCCCTGCGCCCCGCTGAGCGTGATGGCGCCCGCATTTAGTTGCAGGTCGGCGTTGGTCTGGGGCGGCGCGGTGATGACCAGGTCAACCAGTGATGACTTGCCAAAGAGCGCCTCGGCGGCGCCGGGGTGGACGCTGACCGAGATGAGATTGCCTTCCTGGGTGACGCCAACCTCGATCTTGTCGAGGTCCGGCTCTTTGGGCTGCCCGAAGATACCACCCACGATCTTCTTGGTCGCTTCCAGCGTGAACTGCCCCTCCGGTCCGGCGTTGATGGTGATCGAGCCTGCGCTGTTACGTACCTTGAGGTCTGGCGCGGCGTCCACGCTCAGGATGTGTGTCTCGGTCGTCTGAATCACCATGCCAATCTCCCTGCATCTCACTCTGCCCGGGTCAAGAAGTGCGGAACGACGACGATGCGGCGCGTCAGGCTCCGCGCCTGCGCCGTATCCCCGTGACGGCCCCCGCTTTGTTCGCTCGTCTTCAAGTGCATCTGCGCAGTAGTGCACAGTAGAGAGTATACGACAACCGCGGCCAGCCGTCGGCGTGATGCGCTAGATCAGGTTGCGCTGCGAGGCGACCACCACCGCCTGAAGTCGTGAGCTGACCCCTAGCTTCTCGATGACTTTGTTGACGTGGTTGCGCGCGGTGAGTCGGCTGATGCTGAGCGTCTTGGCGATCTCGTCGGTGGCCAACCCACAGGCCAACAGCCGTAGCACCTCGCGTTCACGCGGCGTCAGCGAGAGTTGCCCCGGCGTCGCCATCATCTGAATTGGCGGCTTCATCTGGATGGTGTGCGACGCCGACGTATTGGCGACATCCACTGGCGCGCCCACGCCGGATTGCGGCGACGCATGCTGCGTAGTGACTGCGCCTTCCTGATGTGTGGATTGGCCCCGCGCGGCGAGCGTCGGCGGCGCCGTGTGGCTCGCCGCCATGCGTCCCACCCCGGCAGAGAGCCGATGGTACTCCGTGACATCGTGCATCAGATGCACGATGCGCTTCTGGCCGACCGCAGTATGGGCGAATAGCATACTCAGCATGATCCATTTGTGCGCGCCATCGTTGGCCTCCACCTGGGTCTCTACTGTGGGGACGGCGCGGGCGCGCCGTGACTTCGCCAGCGCCACGCAACGGAAGCGACACTCGCGGCACTCGGCGGCGCGATCCGCCGTCAGCACCTCGTAGCAATAGGCGCCGAGTACGTCGTCGGCGCGATAGCCCAACAGGCGTTCGGCAGCGTCATTCCACGCCACGATCTGCTGATTGGCGTTGACGACGAACGCTGCCCCCGGGATTTGTAACACATCGAGGACAAGCTCATTCTCTTGTGGAGTAGCAGCGCCGCCCATCAGTGTACTCCTTTCGCTGAGTACGAGTCATCGCGCCTGTGCGCCTCGTGGTCGTTGAGCGTTTGCCGCAGAGACTGGGCCATCCGGCGTGCGCCACCCCTCCTGCGCTGACGCCGATCGCGCATGGATCGGAAGCCTGTGGCGCGCTCACAACTCACCGGCCTTCGTTGGCCTTGCACATTTGCACATCGTCACGGTTTGCAAGGTACAATGCTGCGAGAGGGAAGCGCGATGGTCAGCCAGGCCATCAGCCAGGCCATCAGCCAGGCCATCAGCCAGGCCATCAGCCAGGCGGCAGTGGCAAGG
>Ga0307374_10013317_pt1 | contig 11392 bp, 5 predicted proteins | sample OX3MG_FD_202532 | JGI IMG/M metagenome (GOLD analysis project Ga0307374, IMG submission 202532) | Soil microbial communities from Risofladan, Vaasa, Finland - OX-3 | ecosystem: Environmental > Terrestrial > Soil > Coastal area > Acid sulfate soil | place: Finland: Risofladan, Vaasa | collected... | reverse complement strand
GGTTGGTCGTCGGTTCGGCCGTTGGTTGACGGGACGGGGACTGTCGCACCGTTGGTGCCATTGGCCACGTGCCCGTTGTGCCCGTGGGCATGCACCACCGCGACGACGCCGTGGGCGTCCTTGCCCTCGGTCTTGACCACCGGCGGGTGCGGCACGACCTTCCAGAAGAGCGGTTGATACCATTCAAAATTGTCGAGCAGGTGCTGGGCCCAGGGGCTGCCGGTCTTGGCCTGATGCTCGGCGATGACGTCCCTCAGGAACTGGGCGTCGGCGTAGGCGGTGATCCGATCCACGCTCACCAGCTCGCGATTGCACTTGCGGATGAACGCATCGTTCTCGTCGAGGACGTAGGCGATGCCCGCCGACATGCCCGCGGCGAAGTTGCGGCCGGTTGGCCCAAGCACAACCACGGTGCCGGCGGTCATGTACTCGCAGCCGTGATCGCCGCAGCCCTCGACGACGGCCAGCGCGCCGCTGTTGCGGACGCCAAACCGCTCGCCGGCACGGCCCGCGACGAAGAAGCGGCCGCCGGTCGCGCCGTAGAGGACCGTGTTCCCGATGATGACGTTGTCCTTCCAGGAGAACGTCGCGTTCGCCGGTGGGCGGATCACGATCTCGCCGCCGGACATCCCCTTGCCGACGTAGTCGTTCGCGTCGCCGTCCAGCGTCAGGTGGACGCCGTTGACGCACCACGCTCCGAACGACTGCCCGGCGCTTCCCTCGAATGCGATTGAGATCGCGCCGTCCGGTAGACCTTCGATGCCGTGGCGATGGGCGATCTCACCGGAGAGCCGGCCACCCAGGGTGCGGTTGCTGTTGCGGATCGGGTAGCGTAGTTGGACGGTGCCCTGCCGGTCGATCGCGCTGGCCGCGTCGGCGAGGATGGTGTCGTCGAGCGGCGTATCCGCGCGATTGTTGCGCTCCTGGTTGTGCTGGCGGGGACGCGCGCCCGACGGATCGACGTCGGCGATAATCTGGCTCAAATCCAGCGTCGCGTGGCGGCCGGTGCGGTCGGGGACCGACTCGAGCAGATCGACGCGCCCGACGATCTCGTCGAGTCGTCGGAAGCCGAGGCTGGCGAGAATCTCCCGAACTTCCTCGGCGACGAGCGTCAGGAAGTTGATCAGTTGCTCCGGGCGTCCGGTGAACTTCTGGCGCAGGTCTTCGCGCTGGGTGGCGATGCCGGTGGGACAGGTATTCAGGTGGCACTGGCGCGCCATGTCGCAGCCGATCGAGACGACGCTGGCCGTGCCAAAGCCGAACTCCTCGGCGCCGAGCATCGCGCCGACGACCACGTCGCGGCCGGTCTTGAACCCACCGTCGACGCGCAGCACGACTCGCCCGCGGAGGTCGTTCAGCACGAGCACTTGCTGGGTTTCCGAGAGGCCGAGCTCCCAGGGGCAGCCAGCGTTCTTGATCGAGCTGAGTGGAGAGGCGCCGGTGCCGCCGTCCTGACCGCTAATCAGGATGTAGTCGGCGTAGGCCTTGGCGACGCCCGCGGCGATGGTTCCGACGCCGGACTCGGAGACCAGCTTGACCCCGACCTTCGCCCGCGGATTCGCCTGCTTCAGATCGTAGATCAATTGCGCCAGATCTTCGATGCTGTAGATGTCGTGGTGTGGCGGCGGCGAGATCAGCGGAATGCCGGGGATCGCGTGGCGGAACCGGGCGATCATCGGGCTGACCTTGTGGGCCGGCAGCTGGCCGCCCTCGCCCGGCTTCGAGCCCTGGGCCATCTTGATCTCGAGCTCCTGGGCGTGGGCGAGGTACTCGGCCGTCACGCCGAACCGGGCCGAGGCGACCTGCTTGGTCTTGTTGTCGGGCGAATCTCCGCCGCCAGCCCACCGATACCACGAGGGGTCTTCGCCGCCCTCGCCGGTGTTGCTGCGCGAGCCGATGCGGTTCATCGCGATCGAGATCGTCTGGTGCGCTTCCGGGCTGAGCGCGCCCAGCGACATCGCCTGGGTGGTGAAGCGGCGGCGAATCGACTCGACCGACTCGACCTCGTCGAGCGGGACCGACGGGCGGTCCTTGAAGCGCAGCAAATCACGCAGGACGGCCGGCTCGCGGTTGCGCAGCAACTCCGCGTAGACCTTGTAGTCGGCGTACTGGCCGCTGTTCGCCGCTTTCTGGAGCGCGCGCACGGCAAACGGGTTGTAGGCGTGATACTCGCCGTCCTTGCGGAAACGGTAGAGACCGGAATCGGGAAGGCGTGGCTTGCCGTTGACCGGCGCGAACGCGGCGGCGTGACGAGCGAGCGTGTCGTCCGCGATCTCGGCCAGGCCGATACCGCGAATCCGGCTCGGCGTTCCCGGGAAGCAGCGGGCCACCAGGTCCCGGTCCAGGCCGACGATCTCGAAAATCTGGGCGCCGCGGTAGCTGGCCAGCGGCGAGATGCCCATCTTGGACATGATCTTCAGCAGCGCGTCGCGGATCGCCTTCTCGAAATTGTGATACGCCGCCTCGAAGGACATGTTATCGTCCACGTCCGCGACCAGCGCGGCGATCGACTCGATCGCGAGGTAGGGATTGATCGCGCTGGCGCCATAGCCGAGCAGGAGGGCGAAGTGGTGGACGTCCCAGACCTGGCCGGACTCGACCAGCAGGTCGGCCTTCAGCCGGCGGCCCTGGCGAATCAGGTGGTGGTGGATCGCCGCGATCGCGAGCACGATCGGGATCGGCGCGTGATCTCCATCGACGCCACGGTCGCTGACGATCAGGATCGTCTTGCCGGCGTCGACGGCGCGCACGGCGTCCGCGCAGATCAGATCAAGCGCGTCTTCCAGCCCCTCGAGGCCACGGTGAGCGTCGAAGAGGGCCGGGATCGTCACCGAGCTGAAGTCCGGGTTTTCCGACTGGGCGATGGCCTCGAGCGCGTCGTTGTCCAGCAGCGGCGACTTCAGATGCAGTAGCCGCGCGTGCTCGGGCGTTTCGAGCAGCATGCTGCGTCGGTGGCCGAGGTAGCAGTCGAGCGACATCACGATCGACTCGCGCAGCGGGTCGATCGGCGGATTGGACACTTCGGCGAAGCGCTGTCGGAAGTAATGGGGCAGCGGCCGGCCCTTCCGAGACAGAACGGCCGGTGGCGTGTCGTCGCCCATCGACCAGACCGGCTCTTTCCCTTCGACGCCCATCGGCTCGAGCACGAACTTCAGCTCTTCGTTGCCGAAGCCGAACGCCTGCTGCTGTCGATACAGGGTGAGCTCGTCGACGCCGCCGGGTAGCGAGGAATCGTCCCCGCTGTCCCTACTGTTCGCGCGGTCCTCGGACGTCTGGACGACGTGGTCGGCCATGCGGACCATGTTGTTGCGAATCCACTCGCCGTATGGCTGGCGACGCACGTAGCGCTGCTTCAGCTCGTCGTTGCGCAAGATCTCGTGCGTCGCGGTGTTGACGGCGATCATCTGGCCCGGCCCGAGTCGCCCCTTCTCGACCACGTGGGCCGGATCTAGCTCGACAACCCCGAACTCCGAGGCCATGATCACCAGGTTGTCGTCGGTGACGACGTAACGGGCCGGTCGGAGGCCGTTCCGGTCGAGCACCGCGCCGGCGATGGTGCCGTCGGAGAAGGCGAGGGCGGCGGGACCGTCCCACGGCTCGGTCAGGCAGGCGTGGTACTCGTAGAAGGCGCGCAGGTCCGGATCGACGTCCGGCATGTTCTCCCAGGCCTCGGGGATCAGCATCATCATGCCGTGGAGCACGTCGCGGCCGGACAACTCGATCAGCTCGAGCACGTTGTCCAGACGTGACGAGTCCGACGCGTCTTCCCAGATGATCGGCGTCAGGTCGCCCAGTTTGTCACCCCAGACCGGGGACGACAGCTCCGGCTCGCGCGCGCGCATCCAGTTCTGGTTGCCCTGGACGGTGTTGATCTCGCCGTTGTGCGCCAGCAGGCGAAACGGCTGGGCCAGGGACCAGGTTGGGAACGTGTTCGTGCTGTAACGCTGGTGAAAGACGGCCAGCGCGGCCTCGTACGCGGAATTCTGCAAGTCCAGGTAGAACCGCCCGAGCTGCGGCGCGACGAACAGGCCCTTGTAGGCCACCGTTCGCGATGAAAAAGACGGGATGTAGAGTCCGGCGAGCTGCTCCGCGCTCGCCGCGCGCTCGATCGCCTTGCGGGCGTGGTAGAGTGCGCGCTCGAAGGCCAGCGCGTCGAGACCCGCCGGTTGGCCGATGATAACTTGCTCGATCGTCGGCTGCGACGCGAAGGCCTTGTCGCCGAGGCACGAGGCATCCACTGGGACGTCGCGCCAGAACACGACCGGTAGCTGCTCGTCGGCGAGCGCCGCTTCGACGATTGCTCGGGCCCTCGTCCGGGCGTTGGGGTCGGCCGGCAAGAAGAGCATTCCCACCGCGACGCGATCCGCCTCGATCGATCTGCCCAGGCGAGCAGCCTCCTCCACGAGGAGGCGTCGGGGCAGCGGCGTCAGGATCCCAGCGCCGTCACCGGTCTTCGCGTCCGCGGAGACCGCACCACGATGGGTCAGGTTGACGACCGATTCGATCGCGAGCTCGACGACGCGGTGCGACGGGCGACCCGAGACGTCCGCGACGAACCCGGTCCCGCAGGCATCGTGCTCGAGCGACGGATCGTAGAGGGTATGGGAATAGTCACCGCGTCGGTGATCGCTCTCCATGGCCGTTCCCCCAGTTCTGTGGGTCGGTGCGTAGACCTCTGCACCGGCGCTTCACGCGCGGCTCGGCGCGCGGCGTGCGTCGGGCCTTGATAAACAGGTTGCCCCGGCGATGCATCGCCGGGGCAACATTGCCGAGCACTCCAGGGTTCGCCAAACGTCCTTGTTCGGCCGTTCCTGTTTAGGGAATGTGCATAGTGCAGTGTAACACCGCACGCGGAACAGCGTCAACGGAGAAGTGACAGAAAAATATGCGAGTCAGCAGTGCAATCTGCACAAGAAACGATGAATTGTATCCAGTTGATCGCCCGTGGTATCGTTCACTTTGACACGTGCTAGTTTTTTTAAGGGTGTGGAAAGGGGCAAGAGATTTGCTGCGCAAATCTCTTGCCCCTTTCCACACCCTTTAAGACCTGCCGCGATGAACGGGCGAGCGTCAGGGCCCGCCGCCGGTTCAGGGCGCTGGCAGCGAGCGTTAGCGGTAGCTGCGGACCTGCTCGAAACAGGAGCTGCAGTAGACCGGCTTGTCGCCGCGCGGGAGGAAAGGGACCAGGGTATCCTTGCCGCATTGCGAGCAGACCGCGGGATGCATTTCCCGCTGGGTGCGCTCGCGACGGAAACCTCCGTCCGAGCCCATGCCCTGGCTGTCCGATCCGCCGCGTGCCTTGCGCGTGGCACGGCAGTTCTGGCAGCGACCCGGCGCGTGCATCAGTCCCCGACTTGCGTAGAACTCTTGCTCCCCGGCCGTGAACACGAACTGGGCCCCGCAATCCTTGCAGGTGAGGACCCGATCCTCATTGGAAGAAAGCAACGAACGACCTCCTTGGGTCATCAGAAAGTGCTGGAACCGTCTCGGTCGCGGAGCATCGGGGAGACTTGCTACACATGAGGTGCCCTGCACCTCACCAGCGTACCGTCATCTTTCTTGCCAGGTGACCGACCCGGACTTCCATCCACAATTATACAGCATGTTGGACAGAAGTGCAAGTTATTTGTGACAGGCTTCGTTTCGTGATAGGATGAGTGCGGCGCGATGCCTTGCGCCGCCGATCTCGATCCCACGAGGAAAAATGTGACTGACGCGACTCCGGTGTCTTGCGTGCGCTGTGGTTTGGTTGGACCCAGGCTCGCCAAGCCACCCATCGCCGGTGAACTCGGCAAGGCCGTGTGGGAGCAGGTTTGTGAGAACTGCTGGAAGGAATGGCGGGCCCAATCGGTCTTGCTCGTCAACCACTACGGTCTGCAGCCCGCCGATCCCGCGGATCGGGCGCAGTTGTACGAGTTGATGAAAGAATTTCTCACCCTCCAGACCTAAGGCCGTTTGATCGTTGGTCCCTTTCCGTCGCATCGCCGGTCCGATCGCCGCGCTGGTGGTGGTCGGCCTGATCGCTGTCTTTCTGTACGCTTGCGGGACTCGCCCCAGCCCACCACCTGGGACGCCCGTCTCGCCTGGTTCTGGCATTCCGTCAGCGGAACCAACGGCCGTTCGGCCAACCAGGCTCCCGTTCACGAGTCCCGCCGCCAACGCCGACCCGACGTCGGTGCCGCCTGGCAGCGGCCCTCGATCGATCTACTTGCCCTTCGTGACCAACGGCGGCGGGAACGCGCCGCCCACCGAGACGGCGACAGCGCCTTTGGCCGTCGCCGCTACCGCCGCGCCCACGTCCTCACCGCCGCCGCCCCCGCCGACGCCGTTGCCCACCCGCGGCCCGATTCGCATTACCAAGCTCGGGCTGGGCGTCTACGCGAGCGGCGGCGCGATGTTGCCGGCCATGGACGAATCGCGGCCGTCGGTCATTCTCCTGATGGACCCGTCCATCGACTTTGCGAACGAGGTCCGCCAGCACTTTCCCAAGGCGTTCATCATCGGACGGATTTATTCCGCGAGCCAGCCGCTGGATAATCCGGCCCAGCGCGGGACCGATTTCGCCGATCGTGTCGCGGCCACGGCCGTTCCCCTCAAGGGCGTCGTCGATGCCTGGATGAGCTACAACGAAGTGGCCAACGCCGACGATCCGGCGAACCTGACTGCCTACAACACCTTCCAGGTGGCCTTCGCCCACCGCCTCCAGGACTATTACGGCATTCCCGCGGTCGCCGGCAACGATGGACCGCGCAGCGTGCCGGCCGACGACTATCCGAAGTACTTCGCCGGGGCGATCCAGGCCAGCCGTTACTTCGGCGTCCACAGCTACACGGACCCGAACGTCAAGTCGCTGCGCGATCCTTCCGCGGTCGACCAGGTTTTTTACTATCGAAAGATCCATGCCGCGCTGGCGGCGGCGGGCGTGAAGTCGGGACCCTTCATCGTCACCGAGATCGGTCTGTACGGCGGCTGGAAGGACGCGACCACCGACACGTCGATGGCCCAGGACTTCACCTGGGTCGCCGACCAGATGAACGACGACCCCTACATGCTGGGCATGACCGTTTTTGGCCTGTTCAACAGCAACGACGATCACTGGAAGGCGTTCAACATCGACAACTCGGACATTCCGCGGATCATGGGCGATTACAATACGGTCCACTAATTCAACCCGGAGGAGTGGGTGCAGCGCACCCACTCCAGGAGCCAGCGCACCGCACCTCCGGGTAGGAATGACATGACGACGTTGTACCTGGTGCGGCACGGCGAGACGGATTGGAACCACGAACGACGCGTGCAGGGACACCGTGATCCGCCGCTGAACCACGCCGGTCGCGAGCAGGCGCGCACACTCGCCGCGCAGCTGGCGGGCGTGAGCTTCGACGCCGCCTACGCCAGCGATCTGAGACGGGCCTGGCAGACCGCGGAGATTCTCCTCGAGGGGCGCGGCGTCGTGGTGACCCGCCGGCCGCGTCTGCGCGAGCGCTACCTGGGGCGCTGGGAAGGGCGAGTCTTCGACGAGATCCCCGCGCTGGACCCGGACGCATGGCGCGATTGGCTGACTCGCCCGCGGGACCGCGCGCCGCACGGTGGTGAAACCGAGGCCGGGCTCGAGCACCGCGCCCTCGCGGAGCTGACCGGAATCGTCGCGGACCATCCGACCGGGACTGTTCTCGTCGTCAGTCACGGGGGCACGATCCATGCGATCTTGCGCGGATGGCTGGGGCTGGAGCGAAACATCACCACCGCGAACTGTGGCGGCTTCGTGATCGAGGTGGAAGAGAACAAGAAAGAGATCGTCAGCCACATCGGCAACGAGTTGACGAGTTAAAGAGGACTGAGGGCTGAGTGAGGAACGACATCGTCTTCACTCAGTCCTCAGTCCTCTTCAACTCGTCAACTCGTCTAACTCGTTCGATCGCCACGGCCAGGCCATCCTGGTCGACGCCGGGACAGACGAGGTCGGCCTGCGCTTTGATGCGCGGGTCGGCGTTCCCCATGGCGATGCGCAGTCCGACTTCCTCGAACATGGGCAAGTCGTTGCTGGCGTCTCCGGCGCCGGCGACCGCGCAGCGTGACAGGCCGTAATAGGCGATCAAGGCACGGACTGCCGCTCCCTTGGAGACCGTGCGCTCGACGACGTTGACGCACTCCATGCCCTCGCACGGTGCCATCGGGATCGCGATGCTGAAGCTAAGCTGGTTGGCGAACTCGTCGGCCAGTCGTCGCGTGGCTTCGCGGGCGCGCTCGTCGGCGGTGATGATCTGCGCCTTGATCACGTCGGAACGTCCGAAAAACGCGTCGAAGCTGGCGATTTCGTAGGTGACGCGGATCGAGCTGGCGTGCAGGCGCGATTCCCGCCAATCGCGCTCGACGAAGTGAGTTGCCTCGGTGTAGAGCTCGAGGCAGAGACCCTCGCCGCGTCCGCGTTCGATCAGTCGATCAAGCGCCGCGGACGGCAGTGGCTGCTTCAGAACAGCGCCGGGCCGGTCGGGGTCCTTGACCAGCGCGCCGTTGAAGACGACGTGCGGGCCGCGTAGCTGGAGTGACTGTGCAATCGGCCCACACGACGCCAGCGGCCGGCCGCTGCACAGCGCAATGCGCAGGCCGGCCTCCTGCGCTGCCGCGACAGCTTCCCGAACGCGCGGAGTCGGCTCGCCGGACGCGCCAACCAGCGTGCCATCCACGTCGACGACGAACAACTGAATCCTGGACAATCGATGCACCCCCCGCGAGATGTCCAACGTCACTATACCGGGTTGGGTGCCCACGTCAAGCACGCCTCAGATCTAATGCAGATTCAAGGGAGGTGTTCGGACATGGCTGGCAGAAGATCCCCCGCGGGCCTATCTTCCGCCAGCCATGTCCGAACACCTCCCTTGAATCTGCACTGAGAAGGATCAGCCGGTTGGCAGGTCACGCCAGGTGGCGCCGCCATCGTCGGTTTCGAGAAGTCGCCGGTCCGTCGTCGTCAGCCAGGCAGCACGTTCGCTCACCGCGCGCACGCTGGCGACGTCGATGCTTCGCGGGAGATTGTCCGGCAGGTCGAACTCGCTCCAGGTGCGGCCACCGTCGGTGGTTCGCAGGAGGACGTTGGCGAAGCCAAGCCAGCCGTCCCGCGGCGTATCGAAGCTCAGTCCTACCGCGGCGACCGCGCCCCCGTGTGACACGGCGAACGTCCAGAGGTCGACGTCGCCGACTGTCGTCCAGGAGAGCCCGCCATTATCCGTGGTCCGCAGCTCGACCGTGCCGGCATCCGTGCGGACGGCGACCCAGCCATCGCGCGGGTTCGGAAAGTCGACGGCCAGGACCGGGGCGACGCCGGAGATCCCTGCCTTCCACGACCAGGTCGCGCCGCCGTCGCTCGTGGCCAGCAGTCCCGGGCCGGGGTGGTCGGGAGCAGAGAGCGTGACGAGGAAGCCGTGAACCCGATCGAAGAACCGAAGCCAGACGATCTGGCCCCAACCCCGGTAGACCGTCCGCCAGCCGTGGCCACCGTCGTCGGTCTCCAGAACGTTGCGCGCGCCGAGCGCCGCCGCGGTCCACGGGTCGAAGCTCAGGTCCTGCGCCCCGGGCGACCAGACGGTGCCCCCTCCCGGCGACCCATCGTCGCCGGCCACCCACCCGTGCAGTGGATCGACGAAGCTCAGCGCGGCGGCGTTCTGCAAACCCACGAGCATGGTCCAGGTCTGGCCACCATCCGTGGTCGAGAAGATGCGGCCGGCGCCGGCCTCCGATCCGATTCCCCACCCGCGCACCGGATTCAAGAAATCCACCGTCGTGATCGGCGTGACGACGGGAAGGACCTGTTGCCAGCGCTGACCCAGGTCGGTGCTCTTGACGAGAAACGGAACCTGGCCCGAGGTCACGCGGCGCGTTCCCACGGCCCAGGTAACGGCGCCCGAGACCGAACCGCCGACCGCGACGTCGTCGACGCTCCAGCCGGGCTCGCCGGCGACGAAGAACCAGCTTGTACCGCCGTCCTTTGTCAGCAGAAGACCGCCGCGCAGGTTGCCGGACCCCGCCCGCACCGGAATCCATCCCAGGTCGGGGCTCGCGAAACGCAGGCCGGCCGGGGCGCCGGTGAGAACGGTCGGTTGGAGGCTACGCGCGTCGCGGAGGTGAATCCACGCGTCTGCCGGCGTTCCGGCTTCCGTTCCCGCTCTCACGGACTCCCAGGTCCACCCTCCATCGCTCGTGTGATAAAGCAACCCCCAGGTGATGCCCCGGCAATCGCCGGCGTTCTCGTCGCACGCCGCGGTGTCGGACAGGAGGACCCAGGCGTGCATTCGATCGATGGCGGCGACAAACGCGGCGAACGCGTACTGAGGCGGCAGGTTGAGCTGGCCGAGCCAGGTCCGGCCGCTGTCGCGCGTGCCCCAGATCGCCGGATCACGGCAGTCGCCGCCGACGACGTAGCCGGGATCGGAGCAGCCGACAGCCCAGCCGTTGAATGGATCGACCAGGCGGAGGGCTACCGGCGTGAATTGCTTCGAGGTCGCGTCGTTCCAGGTCGCGCCGCCGTCAGTCGACTGCATGACCTTCATCGTGCAGTCGTCGCGGCTCGGCGGGCAGGCACGCCCAAGCGCCCAGCCATCCAGCGGGTTGAGGAACTGCAAATCGGACAAGTCCTCCTTGGCCGAGCCGACCTGCAACCACGTTTGGGAGAGGCCACCGAGCGCTTGAACGCCGCCCGGTGCGACCATTCCCGGCTGACCGACCGATGGCCGCGCGGGCCAGCCGCCGTCGGTTGTCCGGAGAATTTCGGTGGGACAGGCGCCAGCGGCGCCGGGGCAGTTGCTCACGAGCAGCCAGCCGTGGCTATCGTCGAGGACGAAGATCTCTGGCACGGCTAGTGTCGTGTGAAACTGCTCGGCCCAGGTCGCGCCGCCATCGGCCGTCGCGAGAACCGAGCAGCCGTTGGCGCCCGGCCAGGTGCAGTCGCCATCCAGCACCCAGCCGTGCCGCGCGTCGGCGAAGGTCACCTTCTCGGGACTCGCGCCCAGCGGCGCTCCCGTCGTCACCATCGCCGGCTGGACTCGCGTGATGGACAGCGGTCGCCCGGTGCCGGGAAACGCCGGCGGCGCACTGGTAGACGTGTCCGCGGGAACCGTCCTCGCCGCGGCCGGCGGCGTGGTCGCGGCTGTCGCCGCGAGCGTCGCTCGCCGAGCGCCCGACCCGAGAAACGACCCGCTTGCCAGCACGACCACCCCGAGTACGCAGCCGATCAAGACCAGGCCGATGGCCGCGGCGAGCGCGTTGGCCGACGTCGCGGTTGCGCGATGCCAGGTGCGTCCTCGTGTTCCGCTCGCCATCTCCTGCCGCAGCCTGGCTCGCCAGGCGTCGGGTGCGTTTGGCGCGAGCGCTGGCTCCGGCAGCGAGGACAGCGCCT
>Ga0307374_10013316_pt1 | contig 11392 bp, 14 predicted proteins | sample OX3MG_FD_202532 | JGI IMG/M metagenome (GOLD analysis project Ga0307374, IMG submission 202532) | Soil microbial communities from Risofladan, Vaasa, Finland - OX-3 | ecosystem: Environmental > Terrestrial > Soil > Coastal area > Acid sulfate soil | place: Finland: Risofladan, Vaasa | collected... | reverse complement strand
CCTGGATCGCTGCGCCGAGGATCACGTCGTCGATCTCGGCGGGCGCCACCCCTGCCCGCTTCACCGCCTCGGCGATCGCGTGCCCGGCGAGCGCCTGCGGCGTCGTCTCGTTGAACGCGCCGCGAAAGGCGCGGCCGATCGGGGTGCGCGCGGTGGAAACGATAACGGCCTGGCGCATGGCTGGTTCTCCTCTGATTTTATTCGGCGGCGGTCTGGGGTTCCGCCGCGAGAATGATCGACATGATCAGATCGCGTTTGGTCGAAGCGTGCTGGACATCATATCCGACCGGCCCGCCGTCCGCTCCAAGATCAAGGTTCACGTCCGGCTCGATTTCGCACGTCCGCTTCGCCGGCAAAGGCCGCAGCTCGATATACAGGCTGTCAGTGGCCCTGTCGTAGGAAAGCCTCATCGGTAATCCTCGTCCAGGAAAGCGTTGTGCACGCTCTCTCCATCGGAGAGTAGCACGACCCGCAGATATCCGTTCAGGCTCGGTGCGTAACCCCACAGTCGGATGCGACCGTCGCGCTGAATTTCGCGCCGCTCGGGGCGGCTAATGACGCGCCGGATTTCAGCCGGATCGAGGTAATCGCGACGAGGCAGCACATTGAGCGCAAAATATCGGGTCCGCCAGAACGGGGGTGGCGGCAGGCGCTCCGGCTCGTCCGCCACCTGGGGTTACGCCCGCCGCAGATCCGGCGGCCGTGACCGCTTCAAGGGTGGAAACGAGCGGTTGATCCCGTTCGCCTCATCGGCGAGCCAGCCAACGACTAGCTCGGTCAATTCAAGTTCGACGCGCGCATGCTCGACGCCATGCCGATCGTAGTTGCGCGATCCATCGCGTGATAGAGGCAACATCAAATATACGTCGTGGGCTACATCGTGGACGTAGCGGCTGAAGGATTGTCCAGGTTTAGGTAAAAAGAACGGGCCGTAGGTAGCCCTCTCTGACCAACCTTCACGACTAGCTTGCTCCCAGCGATCGGGCGGGACTAGGTCTTGATCTCGACCGCCAAGCTGATCCCGGCACCACCTGATCACCTCAGATACCTTTCCAGATCGGTAATCGTCATCGGCGATGGGCCGATCCACCTCTGCCCACATTGCGTTAATTTGATCATAGGTCTCGTGCATTTCGGTGCGCGGATCGCTCATCGCGCCTGCGCTCCTTGCGAATGGGATGCATTCTCCGGCGATACGCTCGCGACGACGACGTCGAGGTCGAGGTCCGGTTCGATCAGTTGGTCCAACGTGAACGGGCAGTCCGCCGGGAGCTTCGGCTTTGGCTCACCGTGATCGGCGAAGCTCGCATCGACCTTGCGACCGGCGCGCTTCCACAGGGTTGCCATGTTGAGCCGGTCGCGCATTGACGGGCGGTAGGCGTCGACGAGGCGGTCGTGGAATTCGATGCACTCGCTGCGCCAATGCCCGACGACATCGGGATTGCGCGACCGGGCCGCCTTGACGGCGTGTGCCATCAGGTTGACCAGTTGGCTGCGCACGGTGGACAACATGTCTTCGGCCCACTCATCGAGGAATTCTCGGAGGGCAACGGCATCGATCGCCTTCAGCCCGGCCGCTCCGCTCCGCAGCAGTGCGGCCTGTTCGAGCGCCCAGGCATAGGGGTCGCGGTGGCGATCGATGAGTTGCAGGTCGTCGGGCATTGTCGCCTCCATCGGAACATCTGTTGCTCCGAAATCGTGGTGGGCGCGACTGGGATTGAACCAGTGACCCCTGCCGTGTGAAGACAGTGCTCTCCCGCTGAGCTACGCGCCCGTCTCTAAGCTCGGGTTCCGGCGGCTCGTCCGGACCGGCATTTAGGAGGGCGCCCATGGGGCTGTCAAGGCGCGGCAGGGCGGCCATCGGGCGGCTGCTGGGCGAGGCGCTGGACGGCTGCTTCCGGGTCTGAGACGATCGGCTGATGACTCCCGCAGCCAGGCTTCGAACCACGATTCTCGGCTGCGTGTTGCTCGCGCTCGGGTCGGCGCTAGCGCCAGCGGTCGCGGACGATCAGATCGCGACGCGGTTCGAGATGTTCGGCTTTGCCGGAATCCAAGTGCTGACATTGCACACCCGGACCGAGGAGAGCGGCAAGCGTTACGCGGTCAGCGTCGATTACAAGACCGAGGGCATGGCCAGCCTGTTCGTCGATCTGACGACCGATGCCCAGGTCCAAGGCCGGATCATCGCCGGCTCGGCACGGCCCGAGAGGTTCCGCGACGATACGCGGCGCAATGGGGCCCAGCGTCACAGCCGGGTCGATTACCGCCCCGACGGCACGGTGATCGGGTCATCGACAGCGCCCCTGCCAAAGCCGGTCACGCCGCAAGCGGCGCAGGGTACGATCGACAACCTGACCGCCTATTACCGCCTCGAACGCCAGCTCGCCCGCACCGGAAGCTGCGGCCTCAGCGAGCGGGTGTATGACGGCCGACACGGCTACGACCTGATTTTCACCGATGCCGGGCAGCAGGCGCTGACGCCGCTGGGCGGCCAGAATTTTGCCGGCGAGGCGATCGCCTGCCGCATGACGCGCCGCGACTGGGTCGGCTTCCCGAATCCCGAGAAGGGCGACGAGACGCGGCGCGGGACGATCTGGTACGCCCGGCTGATCCCCGGCGACGATGTCCTGGTTCCGGTGCGGATGCGGATGGACACGCCGCTGGGGATCGTCGACGGCTTTCTCGCCGAACTGCACAGCCGCGCCGTCAACCTGCGGCTGATGCCGTGAGCCCGAGACGCAGCAGCGCCGCCGGCAGTTCGGCGAAGCGGTCGAGCAGCGCAGCGGCGCCGAGCGTCGCCGGGTCGGCCCGGGCGTAGCCGTAGCGCATCAGCACCAGCGGCACGGCCGCGGCATGGGCGACGGCCGCGTCGTTTTCGCTGTCGCCGATCATCACGGCGCGGTCCGGGCGTCCGCCGAGTTCCCCGATCAGGCCGAGCAGATGGCCGGGATCGGGTTTCCTGACCGGATAGCGGTCGCCGCCGGCGACGCCGTCGAACAGCGCGGCAAGGTCGAGCCCCTTGAGGACCGTCATCGTCGCGTGCTGCAGCTTGTTGGTGCACACCGCGCAGCGATAGCCGGCCCGGCGCAGCGCCTCGAGCGTATCGCGCACGCCGGGATAGGGGCGGGTCAGGTTCGTCGCGCTGGCTTCATAGAGCGCGATGTAGCGCGGCAACGCCGCGGCGGCTTCGGCGGCCGTTCCGCCGCGTGCGGCAAAGGCGCGGGCCACCAGTTGCGGCACGCCGTCGCCGACCATCGGCACCACCTCGGCCCGCGACAGCGCGGCATGCCGGTGCTCACGCAGCACCTCGTTCAGCGCATTGGTCAGGTCCGGCACGCTGTCGATCAGCGTCCCGTCGAGGTCAAAGACCAGCAGAAAATCCGTCGCTGCCACGCCCTCTCGCCTCCGCTATACTGCGCAACAATCTGTGTGTTGGCAGACTCGCATGGCGCGTGCAACCTTATCGCGATGATCGCGTTTCGTTCGCTGTGAGCCGCATTATGATCGGGTCCCGCTTCGCCGCCATCATCCTCGCCGCCGGCGAGGGCAAACGCCTAGCCTCGGCGCGCCCCAAGGTGCTGCACGAGATCGCCGGGCAGGCGATGGTCTCGCACGTCATCGCCGCGCTGCTTCCGCTCGAGCCGACCGCGACGGTCGTCGTCATCGGCCCCGACATGAGGGCGGTGGCCGATGCGGTAGCGCCGGCGCAGAGCGTCATCCAGGCCACGCCGCGCGGCACCGGCGACGCGGTGCGCGCCGCGCGAGCCGCACTCGCCGATCGCCTCGCGGCCGGCGATATTGCCGACATTCTGGTATTGTTCGGCGACACGCCGCTGTTGCACAGCGCGACGATCGCCCGGCTTATCGAGGCGCGGCGGTGCGCGCCGGCGGCAGCGATCGCGGTCGCCGGCTTCCGCCCGGCGGAGCCCGGCCCCTACGGCCGCCTCGTGTTGGACCCCGATGGCGGGCTCGCCCGCATCGTCGAAGCCGGCGACGCCAATGCCGAGGAGCGCGCGATCGGGTTGTGCAACGGCGGCATCATGGCGCTCGCCGCCGACCGCGCGTTCGAGCTGGTGGACCGAATCGGCAACAGCAACGCCCAGCGCGAATTCTATCTGACCGACATCGTTGCGCTCGCACGCGCCGACGGCCTGTCCTGCCGGGTCGTCGAATTGCCGGCGGAGGAGGTGCTGGGCGTCAACACGCGCGCCGAACTGGCGGCGGCCGAGGCGCTGATGCAGCAGCGCCTGCGGCGCCGCGCGATGGAAGCGGGCGCGACGCTGATCGACCCGGCAACCGTGTTCCTTGCGGCCGATACGACGCTGGGGCGCGATGTCGTCATCGAGCCCAACGTCTTTTTCGGGCCGGGGGTGACGATCGCCGACAACGTGCGGGTTCGTTCGTTCTCGCATCTGGAAGGCGCGACGATCGGCGAGGGTGCGGTCGTCGGGCCGTTCGCCCGGCTGCGCCCCGGTGCGGTGCTCGAAACGCAGGTGCATGTCGGCAATTTCGTCGAAGTGAAGGCAACCCGGCTGGGCACCGGCGTCAAGGCCAACCACCTGTCCTATCTGGGGGACGCCGATATCGGGGCGGGCACCAACATCGGCGCCGGGACGATCACCTGCAACTACGACGGCTTCGGCAAGTCCCGCACGATCATCGGCGAAGAGGCGTTCATCGGCTCCAACACGGCGCTGGTGGCGCCGGTCACGGTCGGCAATCGGGCCTACGTCGCCACCGGCAGCGTCGTCACCTCGGACGTGCCGGCCGACGCGCTGACCATCGCGCGCGCCCGCCAGGTCGACAAGCCGGGCCGCGCCGCGGCGTTGCGCGCCCGACTGCAAGGAAAGAAGGGCTGATGTGCGGCATCATCGGGATCATCGCAAAAAAGCCGGTCGCCGCCGAGCTGGTCGAGGGGCTGCGGCGGCTCGAATATCGCGGCTACGATTCGGCCGGCATCGCGACCCTGATCGACGGCCGTATCGAGCGCCGCCGCGCCGAAGGCCGGCTCGCCAATCTCGCCCGGCGCCTCGAACGCGAGCCGGTGCACGGCACGATCGGCATCGGCCACACGCGCTGGGCGACGCACGGGCTGCCAACCGAGGAGAATGCCCATCCGATCGCCACCGACCGCGTCGCGGTCGTCCATAACGGCATCATCGAGAATTTCCAGGCGCTGAAATCCGAGCTGACCGCCCTCGGCCACCAGTTTCACACTCAGACCGACACCGAAGCGGTGACGATCCTGGCGACGCATCACCTGGCGCAAGGCCTGGCGCCGGCCGACGCGGTGGCGCGCACACTGGAACGCCTCGAAGGCGCCTTCGCGCTCGTCTTCCTGTTTGCCGGCGAGAACGATCTCTTGATCTGCGCCCGGCGCGGCAGCCCGCTGGCGATCGGCTATGGCGACGGCGAGATGTTCGTCGGCTCGGACTCCTTGGCGCTGGCGCCCTTGACCCGGCGCATCACCTATCTCGAGGAGGGCGACTGGGCGGTCGTCACCTCGCGCAAGGTGACGATCTTTGACCATGCCAACCACGAGGTCGCGCGCGCGGTGCGTCAGACCGCGCTGTCGGGCGCCCTGATCGGCAAGGGCAATTACCGCCATTTCATGCAGAAGGAGATCTTCGAGCAGCCGGCGGTGATCGGCGACACGCTGCACGCGCTGATCAACCCGGTGAGCCGCACCATCAACCTGCCGGAGCTGCCCTTCGCGCTCGGCGACATCAGCAAGATCACGACGCTCGCCTGCGGCACGGCGCATCACGCCGGGATGATCGCCAAATACTGGCTGGAAAAGATCGCCCGCATCCCGGTCGAAGCGGACATCGCCTCGGAGTTTCGCTACCGCGCGCCGGCGATGCCGCCGGGCGGGGCGGCGCTGATCATCTCGCAATCGGGCGAGACCGCCGACACGCTGGCGGCGCTGCGCTATTGCCGCGAGGCCGGACAGAAGATCATCGCCATCGTCAACCAGCCGGAAAGCACGATCGCGCGCGAGGCCGACATCGTGCTGCCGACGCTCGCCGGCCCCGAGATCGGCGTCGCCTCGACCAAGGCCTTCACGACGCAGCTGGCGGTCCTGGCGGCGCTGACCGTGGCCCTGGCGCGGGCGCGCGGCACGATCGACGCGGCGCACGAGGCGGCGTTCGCCGGCCAGCTTGCCGAGGTCCCGTCGCGCGCCAGCGAGGTCCTGCAGCACGACGAGCGCCTGCAGCAGATCGCCGCCGAAATCGCGCTCGCCCGCGACGTGCTCTATCTCGGGCGCGGCACCGCCTATCCGCTGGCCCTCGAAGGCGCGCTCAAGCTGAAGGAGATTTCGTACATCCACGCCGAGGGTTATGCCGCCGGCGAGATGAAGCATGGGCCGATCGCGCTGATCGACGACAACGTGCCGGTCATCGTGCTGGCCCCGCCCGACGATCTGTTCGAGAAGACCCTGTCGAACGTCGAGGAGGTGATGGCGCGCGGCGGCCGGGTCGTGATGATCTCGGACGATGCCGGCGTCGCCCGGCTCGACGGGCGCCTTGCGTTCGGCATCGCCGTGCCGCATTGCGCGCCATTTGTCGCGCCGCTGCTCTACGCGATCCCGATCCAGCTGCTCGCCTACCACGTCGCGGTCCTGAAGGGCACCGATGTCGACCAGCCGCGCAACCTCGCCAAAAGCGTGACCGTCGAGTAGGCGTCAGCCGCCACGCCGCCCGGCGCCGCGAGGGTGCGGCGGGTTTACGTCGATCCGAAAGGAGCATAATAAAGGTTGAACGCTTGCGTCTATCTTCAATTAATTACGATTTCGAAGCCAAATATTACCACGTAATCTTCTTATTTTTGCCGCGATTGGCCGCTAGGCGTTGCTCCCCGTCACACACTGTTACCAAAACTGACCCACAGCCGGCTGGGGGGCCGACCGAATGATAAATGCGCTTATTCCGTTTGTATTGCCGTTGGCGCTGACCACAAGCCCAGATACGCACAATTTGCATTCCTATTATCAGGTTCGCGCTTATGTGACCGGCTACAATACCGTCGCCGCGCAGACCGACGCCACACCCTGCATCGCCGCCTCCGGCGCCAACATTTGCGGGCGCCGCGACACCATCGCCTGTCCGCCGCATATCAGATTTGGCACGGTCGTCGAGATCAGGGGGACGACCTATGTCTGCGAAGACCGCATGGCCCACAAATTCCATCGCCGCTTCGATATCAGCTGCGACCGGGACGAGGATTGCCCCTATCAGGTCACCGGCTGGGCGACGATCAGGGTCTATCACTGAGAGGGCGGCTTGACGCGGTTTCGCGTTCGGCAAATCCTCGGGGAAAGCAACGGAGGAAGCGCCATGCAGATCGAGGCCGCGGTATTCCGCAAAGTGCACGACCCGCTGACGATCGAGGCGGTCGATATCGACCGGCCGTTGGGCCGCGAGGTACTGGTGCGCACGGTGGCGACGGGGGTGTGCCACAGCGACCTGCATGTCGTCGACGGGCAGGGCCGCTTTCCGCTCGACCAGCCGATCGTGCTGGGGCACGAGGGCGCCGGAGTGGTCGAGGCGGTCGGCGACGGCGTGACGACGGTACGGGTGGGCGACCATGTCGTCGCCTGCCTCTCGGGGTTCTGTGGCAGCTGCCCGCAATGCCTGTCGGGCCACCCCAATTTGTGTACCGGCGGTATCGTCACCCGCCCCGCCAGCGCCCCGCCGCGGCTGTCGCAGAACGGTGCGCCGGTGCGCCAGTTCATCGGCATTTCGAGCTATGCCGAAAAGATGCTGCTGCACGAGAATTCGATCGTGCGGATCGACCCCGACCTGCCATTGGACCGCGCCGCGCTGGTTGGTTGCGGCGTGTTGACCGGGGTCGGCGCGGCATTGCGCAGTTCGGGGCTGCGCGCCGGCCAGACCGTCGCGGTCTATGGCTGCGGCGGGGTCGGTCTGTCGATCGTCCAGGGGGCGCGGATCGGCGGGGCGCGCCAGATCATCGCCGTCGACATGTTCGCCCAGAAGGAGGAGATGGCAAAGCGCGCCGGCGCGACGCATTTCATCAATTCGAGCGAGGACGATCCTGTCAAGGCGGTGCGCGCGCTGACCGGCGGGCTCGGCGTCGATCACGCCTTCGAGGCGGTCGGGCTGGCCAAATTGTGCCGGCAGGCGATCGAGAGCCTGGCGATCCGCGGCACCGCGACGATCGTCGGCGTGCTGCCGCCCGACGCGACGATCGAGTTCCCGTGGATGGCGATCCGGCCCGAGTGCAAAGTGCAAACCTCGCGCATGGGCTCCAACCAGTTCCGCACCGACATCCCGAACTATCTCGAATTCTACCGCCAGGGGCGACTCGACCTCGACGCCATGGTGACCAAGCGCGGCCATCTCGGCGACATCAACGAAGCCTTCCGCGCGATGAAGGCCGGCGAGGTCGCCCGCACCGTGCTGACCTTCGACTAATCAGGCCGTTACCACCCCCCGGGCCGGCGGCCCGTCGGTCGCCGCTGCCGACAAAGGCGAGGAAACCGGCGGGCTCGCGTGTTGCCCACGGCGGCGGCCAGGTCGTCGGGGTCACTGGAATGCGCAGCCGGGTTTCACGCCGAGCAACTTGAAGACCTTTGCCGCCGGGCAGAAGCTGGTGATGCTGGCCTGGATCAGATTAAGCCCGACGAAGGCAGTCAACAGCAGCCACCATGGGCCGACCAGCCAAACCAATAAAGCGCTAACCAGCACCATGACCCCGGCAAAGAACAGGACGGCCCGATCGATCGACATGCCTTACCTCCTTCAAGAGGGCTGCGATGCGAGCCGGTCGCGCGCCCAGCGGATAATCGCATCGGCATCCAACGCGCCCGCCTGCTGCCCCAGCACGCGCCCCTTGTGCAGCAGGAACATCGCCGGGATGCCACGCACGTTGAGCTTGGCGCAGGTCGCGGGTGCGGTGTCGGCGTTGAGCTTCAACAGCCGGATTTGTGGCTCCAGGGTGGCCGCGGCGCGCTCGAACTGCGGCGCCATCGCGCGGCACGGGCCGCACCATGGTGCCCAGATGTCGACCAGGACCGGGATGTCATTCTCGCGCGCATGGCGTTCGAACCCGGCCTCGTCGACCTCGACCGGGTGCGCTTCGAACAGCGCGCGGTGACAGCTGCCGCAGCGCGCGGCCGCGGCCGGCCGCTCGGGCGGAACCCGGTTCACCGCATTGCAATGCGGACAGACAACATGCGGGATTTCAGCCATCGCAGCAACCTCAGCTGGCCTTTTTCAGCTTTTCCAAATTGAGCCGGCGCAGGATGAAGCTCTCGTAGAACGGCTCGCTGACGCCGCTGCGCACCTTGCGCAGGAAATACTTTTCGAACGCGACCTTGGCGAGATGAACCCACTTGCCCTCGGCCGACCAGTTGACATTGCGCGGCGGGATCTGCGGCTGCGCGACAAACGCAACGCCGCCGTCACCGAAATCGGCGAGACACACGGCGCTCCAACTGCCTCGTGCGGTGGCGGTTTCGCCGCGCAGCAGCCGGCCGATGTTAAGCGCGGTGGCGGTGACCATCGACTCGATCATAAAGCCGGTCTTCGGCACCCCGACCGGCACCGGGGTCGGGCCGATCGGCGGGATCGCAATGCAGACGCCGACGCCGAACACCTCGGGATAGGCCGGATTGCGCTGGAACTCGTCGACCAGGACGAAGCCGCGCGGATTGACCAGCCTGTCCAGTCCTTGCAGCGCCTTCACGCCGCGGAAGGCCGGCAGCATCATCGAGAACGCGAACGGCAGGTCGCGCGTCGCGCGCACCGCGCCGGCCTCGTCCACCTCCTCGACGGAGATCTGCCCCGCCTCGATCCGCTTGACGCGCGCATTGGTGATCCAGGCAATGTGGCGGTTGCGGAACTCGTGTTCCATCAGCGATTTGGTATCCCCGACCCCGTCGAGGCCGAGATGCCCGATATAGGGTTCCGGGGTGACGAACGTCATCTTGACGCGGTCGCGGATGCGCCGCTTGCGCAGCTCGGTATCGAGGATATAGGCGAACTCGTAGGCCGGACCAAAGCAGGAAGCGCCCTGCACGGCGCCAACGACGATCGGCCCCGGCTTGTCGCAGAACGCCTCGAAAGCCGCGTGCGCGCGCACCGCGTGATCGACATGGCAGATCGACTGGGTATGCCGGTCGGGGCCGAGCCCGTCGATCTCGTCGAAGGCGAGCTCGGGACCGGTAGCGATGACCAGGTAGTCGTAAGCGACGACAGTGCCGTCGTTCAATTCGATCTCACGCGCTGCCGGATCGATGCGCCGGGCACCCGCGGTCAGATAGCAAACCGCCTTGCGTTCCATCGCCTTGTGCAGATCGATCTCGATATCGGCGCGCTCGCGCCAGCCCACGGCGACCCAGGGGTTGGAGGGCACGAAGTGGTAGCGCTCCTCCTGGCCGATCAGGGTCAGCCGGTCTCCCGGCCGCAGTTGCGGCACCAGTTCGTAGGCCATCAAGGTTCCCCCCAATCCGGCGCCAAGTACAACGATGTTGGCCATGTGCTGTCTCCTGGTTGGGGGCGCCGACCACTGGGGGCGGTCCGCGCGACAAGATCGTCGATCAAGATCGTCGATAAGGTGGTTGACGATATATGCGTTGCATCGTATCTACGCAAGTATGAGACACTCGAATGATCCCGATCAGATGCTGGAAGCGGCCGACCGGGCGAGCGAGCTGCTCAAGTCGCTCGCCAACCGCCACCGGCTGCTGATTCTCTGCCAGCTGAGCGCCGGGGAGCGATCGGTCAGGGAGCTGGCCGCGTTTCTCGGCCTGCGCGATTCGACCGCGTCGCAGCACCTGGCGCTGCTGCGCAAGGATGGGCTGGTGCAGGCGCGCCGCGACGGCCAGACGATCTGGTACTCGATCGCCAGCGGTCCCGCGCAGCGGGTGCTGGAGGCCTTGTTCGAGAGCTTTTGCAACCCGGCCTCCGCGAGCGAGGACGCCTCGGCGCGGGCCGCGAACCGCGCCCGGGGATAGAGATGCGGGCAAATGAAAGAATGGCCGCGCTTTCCGGTTCGCGCCTTGACCCAGGTCAATGTCCGGTCACGCTATCCAGCGTTGCCTGGAGGGGCAGAGGCGGCGGCGAGCGAAGCTGATCGGCTTCGCGGGAAGGGCTGCAGATGCGCATTCGCCTGCTTCTGATGTTCCTGTTCGGCTTTGGCGCGCTGGCCGCGGCCGGGGCGGAGCGGGATTTCACCGTCAAGCTGGTCGATCTGCCCGACGAGAAGGCCGTCTTCGCCACGGTGGAGAGCCCTTATGTCGTTCCGGCCCGGGCACGGATCGGCGGCACCATCGCGAGCCTGTCGGTGCGCCAGGGCGACGCGGTCAAACAGGACCAGGCGATTGCCGTGGTCGGCGACGAGCGGCTGATCCTGCAGATCAACTCGCTCG
>Ga0307374_10013315_pt1 | contig 11392 bp, 12 predicted proteins | sample OX3MG_FD_202532 | JGI IMG/M metagenome (GOLD analysis project Ga0307374, IMG submission 202532) | Soil microbial communities from Risofladan, Vaasa, Finland - OX-3 | ecosystem: Environmental > Terrestrial > Soil > Coastal area > Acid sulfate soil | place: Finland: Risofladan, Vaasa | collected... | reverse complement strand
GTAATTGGACCGAATGGACCGAAAATCGAAACTGCAGCGTTACGAGAAATGGCTGCATCAGCTTGATTCAAGAGAGATAAGTGGCGCGCCCGGAGGGACTCGAACCCCCGACCCTCTGCTTAGAAGGTGTGACAGAGTCTTAGACGATGCGTGGCCTGCTTTGTTCTTCTGCAACTTACGTGCATGGTGTTAGACGGTGTTCGGCACGTTTTCGTGCTGTTCTGCTCCCAAACTTGCTCCCGTATTTTGTGCCGTGACTGTCTGCCAGAATTTCCGAAGGTCATAGACGCGGAGCAAATCCTCAGGGCCGAAAAATGCTAAAAATACCCGGTTTCGCCCAAGCAAGGTGCGCGCCGAAGAACCCAGCTATGCGGATTCTATCACGCACCGCTTTTGGGATTTTGGCGGGGCGCCGGTCCATAGGTCCCGATCATGGCTTCAACCTCGCGGCAGTCTGCACCGTGGTTCTGGACCGCAAGAAATTTCCCAACCAGTAGCAGGATGCATGTCGTCGCGCTGGTCGTCGCGCCAAAGATTTCCTCATCGGTGTAAGCGGGCTGCGCATTCGCGCCTGTGAACCGACGGCCTAGCTGAAGCATTCCGGTGTGAGTGTAGCTGCATAGGGCGGCCCAACTTCTAGCACGCAAGTCTTCAAAAAATCCTTGCGCGTGATACTTCGTATCTATTGCCTGTGCCATTTCCGTCATGTTCACTGCAACCTGTCGTCCCGCTCGAATTCCTGTATTTGTGCATCTGTAGCACAAAAGTTCATCCACATTCCACGGTATACGCCCTCGACAATGCTGCGGATCAACGCGAACGACGAACCAATTTTGTCGTTGTGAATAAGCAGCAGTGTCGCCTCGTGGTGTTCGATGATTTGAGTGACAGTACCCATCACAATCACCGTTCGCGCATCATCGGGATAACTATGCCGCGCGAGGATTAGTTTCGCCTTCCGCATTACCTCTTCGACTCTGCCGAGGTGTTCAATAGTTTCAGGTGACATCCGCTCTCCAAGCAGTGGATTCTAGCACCGCCTACCCGCAGTCTGCCGAGAGGTTACGTGGGGCCAAGTTGACATTGCGTGGGCCAGACGGTAAGTTTTGGCGGCCCGTTGGAATCATGAGAACCGACTGGCGGTGAGCATTGAAGATGCCCAAGGCAGACAGGAAAATGGTGGTGCTGGGGACTGACCATGCGCTGCAGGGTGCCGAAAAACTTGAAGACTCAAAAAAGATAGACGACCCAACGTATGGAATATTGGTTGAGAAGCTGGTTACATACTTTTCCCTCGATTGCATTTTCGAAGAAGCTTCGGGCCTCGGGCCAACTACTGCTTCAAAGTTACAGAGGCCCGGCTTGGAATATTTGGATGTTGACCCGCCAGGGAATGAGCGCCACCTGTACGGAATCCCACCAGGATTGCCATTTGAGTCTTTCACCATTTACGACAGTAGTGATCCCCGCATACCAAAACCGGAGCCGTACGCTACTCAGAAGAAACTAGCGACAGAACTCGGGAGAGAAAGAGTTTGGGTCGAGAGAATCAACAACGCGAGTTTCACGAACGGCCTACTGATCTGCGGCGCTGCGCATACATTCAGCGCCGCCCTGCGCTTAGACGTTTCTGGCTTTTCGGTCGATGTAATCATCTACAGAAAATGATCGGTTGGTTACTCGTACCATTGACCCCGAGCGAAGCGCAAACGAGAGTAGGAAGGAACCGCCGTAAAAGAGTAGGATCGGAAGCGATGAGGACCTATCGATCTCTGGTGGCGCTTGCTGTTCTGCTTGCATCGCCAGCATTTGCACAGTCGCAGCGCCGGGATAATCCGACTGTAAGAGAGACGTTGCGCTGGATGCAAACCACGCTGGAAAGCGGCGCCGGGGACTACTCGGTCTTCCATGAAGTTCGTTCCGTGAGACTCGAAGATTTTATCGGCTGCAAGGTGCATTTTTCGTATTCAACGCACCAAGAGCCGTACGCGAACGGCGCACCCGCCCCGGAGCCCAACAAGACCTACCGCGTGGACTACTTCTTCGGCCTCGGCAACATTGACCCTACTAATATAACCTTTTCAAAAGGATCGGGTTTACACGCAAGCGACGACGGAGTGTACGAATCGCCCTCGTTTCTTACCATACGCACGCGAAATGACGAAAAAAAAATAACGATTAAGCTTCCTTGGCAGTCCGAAGCCGATTCCAGACCCGAGGACACTTCTCTCATCCTCTCCTTAGATTCCGTCGATCAGGACTACATCGCCAGATTTGCGAAAGCCTTTAAGCATGCCGTGGAAGCATGCGGCAGCAAGCCGTCACTTTTTGCGGACTCCCATGCACATGGTTCGGATGAGCAAGCGCCTGCTGCGGCTGGCGCTGTTGCCGCGCGGTCGGCACCACCTCGGAAGGGCACGCAAGATCCGTGGGCTGTGGTATCTCAAACGCCGGTCGTTGCTATGCGGTCGGCGCCACCTCCAAAGGACATTCCCGCGATAGCGAAAGCCGCAAACGGAGCGGTCGTGTCCATTGTCATGTCGGACAAAGACGGCAATCCCATCGCACTAGGCAGCGGCTTCCTTGTGAGCAAGGACGGCATCATCATCACCAACTATCACGTCATCGCGGAGGGCACTTCCGCTCTCGTTAAGCTTCCTGACGGCGCTTTTTACGTCGTCGATGGAGTGATTGCGTTCGATAAGGCCCGCGATGTTGCCGTCATCAAGGCGCATGGCGAAAACTTCCGCACCCTTACTCTCGGGGATTCCGACCGCGTTCAAGTCGGACAGGAAGTCGTCGCCATTGGCAATCCGCTTTCTCTAGAATCGACCGTTTCAAACGGCATCGTGAGCAGCATCCGAACTATCGAGGACAAGGGCGGGAAGTACCTGCAGATCACTGCGCCCATCTCTCCCGGTAGCAGCGGCGGCCCACTGTTTGACATGGCGGGAGAGGTGATTGGTATCACGACGATGTACATCAAGGGTGGCGAGAATCTAAATTTCGCGATCCCCATCAACGATGCCAAACCTCTTCTGCTCCAGGCCAGCTCCGCCAAGCTCCAAAATCTGCCCAACCAACCCGAGCCGACCGAGGCGCAAACACACGAGGGGAATGCCCCGCCTTCCCCGCCGAGTCCAGCAGCTCCCGCGGCACAAACCCCAGCTGCGGCCCGTGATTTTTTCGAGCGGTTGAATGATGCCGGTGGCTTTTCTGACGACCCCGTAGAGTACGTCTGTTTCAGCGACGATCAAGATTCGGACGCATTTTTTACTTTTGGCGCTGCGGCTTACGACGAAAGGTACGCAAGGGCCGCCACGCCGCCGTCTGCCACGTATATACATTTCCTCTCCGACGACGATATGAAGGATCTTTCCCGGGGGGAGCAGAAGTTCTTTAGAAAGGGCGGTCGAACATTGCTGCAGTACGTCTATGAGAAGGGCGTCAAGGTTGACACGCGTCGGTACGATTGGATCGGAAGTTCGTGGCGCAGCTCAATTCAAACTGGCCCTTGGACGTTTGCAATCCGCCAGCTATCCATCGAACCGGAGACGATGCGGTACATACAGATGATGAAGACTGAGATAACCGGCAAAGGAACTTTAGACGATCACGCTGAGGACGGCGTTTGCGAAAAGATTCTAAACCCAAAGTAGTCGCGGATGATGGAAACCAAACGTTGCAGCGTGTCGTATATCGTGCCTGGCACGGATGACCTGCCCTCGTGCAAGAGACCTGTGGTCAAGACGTGCGAAGGCTGCAACAGAGGCTTCTGCGAATATCACGCCCAAACAGAAATGGTAGGAAACTTGTGTAGGGCTTGTATGAAACCGAGCGAGTTAGGGGGAAACTGATGGACAGCGAAGAAAAGAAGTATACGGCGAAAGATTTGTATATTGCTTTTATTGTCGGTGGGATCTTCCAAAGGTCACAAGCTGGGACGCTAGCGGAAGCTCGGGGAAAAGCGGTAGATAAGGGCAAGAATGCAGCCCGAACCAAGCGAATGTTTCCGACTTCGAGAGGCAATTCGATGCTGCGATGGAAGCTCCCGGCGTCGAATAGCTCGGTCTCACAGTGATGAAGCGAAACATCTACATTGTTGGTATAGATCACGAAATTCAGGCCTTTGACGGCACAGGCACAGAAAATGAAAAAGCTGAATTTGAAAAGCTACTGCGAGTATTGGTATCCGAACACCACATTGAGTTCATAGGCGACGAAACGTACCAAGACAAAGACGGAATAGCCAAATCTGTTGCACGTTCACTTGACATCCCGTGGGAGCCCATCGAAATGTCGTTGGCCGCTCGCGAAGCACTGGGAATAGCCGATGAGCAACTGCACGAACGTCACGAGCCTATTTTTAGCGGCGGCATTCCCGTGAGTTCGAGAGTTGTGCGGGTTCTGTCAGACGGCATCCGTGAAGAATACATGCTCTGGCGCACGCTCACGAAGGCGAATGAGGCCAAAAACATTCTCGTTCTCTGCGGATTTTCACATGTTGATGAGCTTCGCCAAAGATTCCAGAAGGAGGGGCATCGAGTGACGACAGACAGCCTGTGCAGCCGTGCCTGGTATGCCCATCCTGGATGCGAATAGATGTGCCGGACGCGTCACGACTCGGACTCTACCGTAACCTACCCAGCCACTTCACGTAATTCCGATAATCTGGGTGCCGAACCATTCGTTGAGGCCATCGTAGATTTTTTTGATAGTCGCGTCGGTACTAGGGTCTTGAAGAAAAGAGAATATCTTCGAGGTCAAATATTTTGTCGGGACGTGGAAAATGGCGTTCCGGAACAACCGCAGAGAATCGTAGACTGTGTCGATTTCAGCTTGTGCGTCGGGCACCGTGAATCCGTTTTTGCGCAGCCCTTCGCAGACTGTGAACAGCAAACCGTACCAGATGCACAAATATATTGCCTCGCCGGTCAGAAACCACTCCAGCAAGTCATCCGAACTAGGCGGATTCGCCTTGAGGCGTTCGTAGTATTCCGATCGGATTCTGACTGCCCAAATCCAGTGACGGTGGATGGCAAACAGAAGCTCTTTCTTCTTGAGTGCGCCGGAATCCACTACCGTCCCTCCTTTCGTTGCCCCGCCGCCGATTTGTCGTTGAGCGGACGTCGGTTCACGCCGAGACAACCGAGAGTGCCCCATGTTCCTTGCGAGTGGGCCGGACGGTGATTTCAACGTCTTGCCGTAGAGCCATGAGGAATTCCATAAGGCGTCCAACGGAGAAGTTACCCGCGCGGTTCCGCATGAGCAAGGAGACCTGCGGTTGCTGCACACCGAGGATTTTAGCGATCTCGACCTGTGTCATGCCGCTGTCCCTAAGGATGGTATAGATTTGCAGGGTGAGCTGCGCCTTGAGCAGCTCCTGCTCGGGATTCGGAAGCCCAAGGTCAGCAAAGATGTTTCCGCTGCCTTCGGTTACGCGGGAAACTCGACTGTGTGCCTTTTTGGTTTTGTTTTTCATTTTAGTTCTGCCTTTCTCGATAATCGCGCTCGGCCTCTGCGAGCCGTTTTTTAATCAAATCGATCTCCCTCGTCGGCGTGGCAATCCCTTTGGTGGACTTCTTCTGAAACACATGCAAAACATAGATGACATCCTGAAAACGCACGGTATAAACAGCCCGCCACGCATTGCCGTGGTGCGAAGCGATAATTTCGAGCACGTTGGCACCGCCAAAGCCTTTGAGAGGTTTGGCGGCAGGATCGGTCTTGCCCTCCTGCGCTGCAAAGAGCGCGTGCCCAATGTCGATCCTGACCTCGCGAGGGAAAGACCGCAAATCCCTGAGCGATGCTCCAATCCATCTGACGGGCTTCAACTCACTTGCCATGCCTATACCAGTATACATATTTCTATATATCGGAGCTAGTGTGAACAGGCGCTTCGTGTCGCGACGGTACAAGCGCAGTGAGGTCGCGCCTCCATAGGTGAAGTGCTCCCGCAGCGAAGCCGCAGTCAAGGGCGACCATCGGGAGCCGCGCCAGCGGGCCTGCCCCTTGACGGCGGCGAGAGCAGAGGGAATCGCATTTATCTGCTCATGCTGTGACCCTCCAGCCGCGTGTGTTCATGCGCTTGGCTTGGTCTGGAAGATCGCTCGATTTCGTGGGCGGACAGGGATTGACGGTTCGGTTCCATTGCAGATCGGTGCGACACGTCGCGCGAGAGTCCCTCGACGAGTTGGGACTTGTCGTTCGTATAGATTTGCGCGTCGTAGCGCGCACGCGACACGGCGACGTAAGCCAAGCGGCGATTGATGAGTTTTTCTCCGGCACTCTCGGTGTCTACGTGGATTAGCACGCGATCGGCGGTTTGTCCCTGGCTGCTGTGGCTCGTGACCGCATAGCCGTGGTCGAGGTGCGGATTCTCTCTGATGTTGAACGCAACAGCGCGGCCCGAGTCGAGGCGGATTTGTAGATTGCCGCTCGCATCAAGCTTGTCGATAGTGCCCAGCTCGCGGTTGGCGATGTGCTGCTCTCGATTCGGCGCGGTGAACTGCACGCGGTCGCCTTTACTGAATTCGCGTTCTGCCTCTCGGTACAGCGTCACACCCTGTAAACGTCGCGGATTGTAACTCACCTGCTCGTCGTTCTCGCGTTTCACCGTTACCAGATTGTCTTTCTCGTTCGCGCGCTCGACCTGCGCGTATTCTCCTGGCTTGATGCCGACTGCTTTACTACCTTTTGTGTAGCGCACCACGTCACCCGGCTTGTATTGCGCGGCCCACTGCCGGTCCGCCCCGGTGATCTCCTGTCGCGCAACCAGGACTCTCATGCCGTGCTCCCTGTGGTCCACTTGTCCGCGTATTTGCATTTCCCTGTGGATAGTCTGGTTGATTTCCATTCGCGATTGATTGTCGGGCGAGATGACCAACGTCCCTTGCGGGTGTTTCGCATACTCAGCGGCGATTTCTTTAAGCCGTTCATCGCGGTTCACGATCTCATGCACGCGTCCCTGGGAGTCGAGATTCTGGATCGCTTCTCTCACCTGGCCACGTGAAAGCTGCTCCACCACTGCCTTGAGTGCAGGGTCCCTCTGCCGCGCAATTTCGTCAAGCCGGGCGGTTTGGATTCCGGCTTCCTGTAGTTGCTGATATGGTGTTCCCGCTTCGACGGCCTGGTGCTGGCGTATGTCGCCCACGAGTAGAACACGGTCATTCTCTCCAAGCCGGTGAAGGAATTCGTTCATCTGCTTCGTGCTCGCCAAGCTCGATTCGTCCAGAAGGTATAGCCGCTTTTGTCCGTCGTGTTCTTCGTCGCTCCGTGCAAGGTGCCGCTGCAACGTGCTCGATTCGATTCCCGCCTCAGCGAGCTTCTGAGCCGCGCGTGATGTTGGGGCGAACCCTTCAACCTTGTAGCCTTCCTGCATTGCAGCTTCGCGGATTGCGGTCAGAGAAGTTGTCTTTCCTGCACCGGCGACGCCTTCCAGTGCCGTGACCTGATCCCGGCTTGCGAGAATCTGCTCAATCGCCGCGCGCTGGCTGTCGCTCAAATGGGGATGGTTTCTCTCGATTTCTCTGCGAGTATCCAAGCTAACAAGAGCTTCGTGTTTGTTCTGTCCGTTATGCATGAGTCGGATTGTGTCGCGTTCGTAATCAATCATCTCCTGGGTGGTGAAGGCCCGGCCTGGTGCGATTGTTTTCCTTTCTATCCTAAGGAACTCACCCATCGCGACACGCTTCTCGAATTGGGATTTGACTTCTGTAAGGGTAGCCTCTCCCATTGATCTTTTCAGGGCATCTCGCAACAACTCACGTTCATCAACTACCGCCTCGCGCTCAAAGTTTCTGTCTCTGGAAAAGGTTACCGCTGCCTGTGCCGTCGTGCTCGGGACATCTTGCTCAATGCGGATCGTCTCCTGTGCCTCTCTGGCCGCTTCCGCCACTCGTTGGGGCTGATTTCCGAACGCTTCCGCCATCTGTTGGTGCCGCTGTTGCATCTCTTCCTGTGAGAGTTCGAGCTTGGGCTGCCGAGTCTTGTGCGCAGCGATTTGCGCGGCGTCGGCTCCCCTCTGGTTCTCCTTTGAGAGATGCTCTTCGATCTGCTGGCGGCGTGGACTCGACGCGGCGAGATATTCTTCGGAATAACCTGCGATTTCGGGCTGGCCGCTCTTCCCGCGCTCGATTTCGTACCCCATTGCTTTGAGCCGCGTGGCTAATTCCGAGCGGTACACAGCCGTTGCATACTGCTGCGTCTTGTAGAGTTCTCGTGGCTGGAGCGCGTAGGTCTCTCCATCCTCGGTTTCCGTGAGATTGAAGAAAACCACGTGAGTGTGCAGTTGGGGCGCGGCGTAGCCGTCCACCGGCCTTGCGCTGTCATGCTCGAACTTTGCCGCGATCCATTTGCCGGTGGTCTCTGCCGGAAGACTTCCGCCGATCCGGGCTTGGACGTATCGCTCCAGTTCGTTAAGTGCGACGGTCACGCTTTCTTGATGCGCCTGCCGCACCCGTTCATCCCCACCAACGAGCGCGGTCAGCGATACGCTTTTCGGCGCAGAGAATGTCGCATCCCAGCCCGCTCGGTGCTCCATGGTTCGTACTTTCTGGCCGTGTTCGTTCACGTATTCCCGTGTCGCTTTGTGCCGGACAAGCTGCTCACCCGTGACCGGGTGCCGGCCTTCCGAGAGACGTTGGAAGTGCTCCTCGCGCACGTCACCGTTGAGGCCCCACTGCTCGGCAAGCCTTCCGTGCCACTCGCCGCGTATCTGGTCGGCGTTTGTGTAATAGTTTTCACGGGCATTGCCAAACTCTTCGGCGTGGTACGCCTGGGCTTGGCTCGCGCTCAGTGGATTGGATATGGTCAGCATGTGTTCGCCTATTCGAAGAAATGTTCTTGGCTCGGGCCGGATCGTGTCAATTGACGGTCGCGGTCTCGCTTTACGTCATTCGGCACAAGTTTCTGCTCCAATGTCCCTCTCTCTTCCGCTGTGGCAGCTACTGCCCGCGGCGGCTCTTCGGCCCGTTTTCTCATTGGCCGTTCGATGTACTTCGAATGCTTGCTCGGTAGTTCGAGGAATGGAAAGTTGATTCGAACCACGAGATTCTCATTCTTGAGGTATCCCCGCAGCGACGGAAGGCCGCTAATCTCAGAAGCCATTACCAGCGGCTCGACTTGGCGTTCCAGGTTGTAGCTCTTCGTGTTCCGGTGCCGTCCAAGCTGTCCGCTCGAACGGCTCTCACGCAGCCTCTCGATTTCGATCTCGCCGATGGTTTTTGAAATCCACTCCGCGGCGCGGCACTCGCTCGTGCGCAAGGAGATTTTCGTCGCGGGCTGTGACAACATCGCCTCGGCTTCATGCCCGTAGCGCGTCTCAAGCTGGCTGCGCCCTTGGAAGCCGAGCACAACCGGATTATTCGACTTGCGGTTTTCGGTGATCGCCGTATGCAGTTGCGGCAACCGCTGCAAGCTCGCGAGTTCGTCCAAAACGAACCAGACTTTACGCGGGCCGGTCTGTCCTTGGTTCCCCGTTCCCTGATTCATGAGGCGCAATACCAGCGTGTCGAGCCACAAGCTCGTCAGAGGAATGAGCCTCTTGCGCGTTTCGGGCGTGCTCGTCAGAAAGAGCCAACCCTTGCGATTCTTTGACCACTCCGCCGCGCTCCATCGCGCCGTCGTTTCCTTTTCTGAGGGAAGCAGCTTCAGGGTATCGGCGATCATGTTCAGGGACGCCAGCACGCCACTCCGCTGCGCCGGGGCTTGCCGGTCGATCATCGCCGCATATTCGGTCCCTTTCACTCTTCGGTCGATTTCTTCCTCATGGCACATCCACCAAGCCATCTCCTCGGGTGTCGGCCTGAAAGTCAGAAGATGCGCGAAGATTTTTCTCGGGCCTTCGACAAAGAACGGATTCTCGTTGTGGCGGTCGGGGAATAGGGATGCCGCCAGAGTCAGAGCCTCCGCGTCGTGCCTCAATTCATCGCCGGGACTCCAATAGGGCATCCGCGCATCGAGCGGATTCAGGATCACGTCGCCACGCTCGGGTGAGTAAAACTCCGGCGTGTAATCGAGTGCCGGGTCATAGATGATGGCCGTCTCGCCGCGCTCTTCAATCTGCAACAAAATTCTTCGGATGAGGGTGCTCTTGCCAGTTCCAGTGTCGCCCATGATAAGGATGTGGCTCGGCTCGATTGCCCGAGGGAGCCTCAGAGTCTGCACCTTGCCGAACACTCTTTGTAGGAAAGTCTGTGTCTGCTCGAAGCCGATGCCATCCGACCGATTCCTTCGGTTAAATTCCCGCACGTTTACCAGTTCTGGACCTTTCAGTCTCCGTCCCTCTTTCCGCGCGCGTGCGCGGCTCGCGTCCTTCGGGATGGCTACGAGCAAGCTTAAAAAGAACACTGCCAAGCCTCCTAACAACGCTGGTTTCAGGAAGTCAACGAAGGTCTGGTCGCGATAGATCCAGTGGCCTAAGAACTGATGCAGCTTTGCGTTGTCGTATTGCCCCTGCTGGAATACGAGCCGCCGGTCTCCTAATTTCACTGCCTCTTCGGTCAGTGCAAACGTGTTCTTGCCGGTGGCCGTCGTGACCGGCATTACCTCTTCGTCGAGCGCCAATCTGCTGCCCTTCTTGTCCACGACATTCAGCAACACGTAGCGGTCAGTTTTTGAGAGGTTAATCTCAGCGCGGAGTCCACTGCGGATGTACGTCTTCAAATAGAACCGCTGCAAAGGCGTCAGCACATAGACGTAGCGATAGGTACAGATCGCGGCCACGCTGAGGGCTGCTAGAAACAGTGTGGCAATCATCCAAGCGGGCTTGAGATTTGGCCATTCGCCCGCGTACTGGTTTCGACCCCATTCTCGTCTCATTCCGCACCCCCGTTTGCCGCCGCGAGACGCTCTTGCGCCTTGCGGAATTTGTCCTGGTCCGCCCGCTCGATGAGCCGCTGCATTTCGTCCGGCGTCAGCCGCTCTCCCTGGGCCAGTTTGTAGAGCGCATTCAGGAGGATCGTCCGCAGTGCAATCACTTCTGCGAGCAGCGTCTCGTCGACCGGCTTCGCTCTGTGTCCATTCGCTCGTTCTACCAGCACATCGCGGCACCACTCGCCCAGCGTCAAACCTTCACGCTCGGCGACGGCAACAAGCCGTTCATATTCGGCATCGTTCATCTTGCAACCTACGGTGCGGTTCCGCAGTTGATCGGCGGACATAGGAAGGACCTCCTGGAGGAAACTTCATCGAAAATAAGCCGTTCACGCATCGACGAGAAAAATCAGTAAGTTAACGCGGAGCGCCGGAAGTTAACGGCCAGCGCCCGCAATTTGCTAACTCGCGCCGCGAGAACACGTTAACCAAGAGCGCCGCGCGGCGCTTTGCAGCACCCAATTTGGGGTGGCGTGTCGTGCGCCCACCCGGTGCGCAAGCACCGAGCCGGCGAGAT
>Ga0307374_10013313_pt1 | contig 11392 bp, 5 predicted proteins | sample OX3MG_FD_202532 | JGI IMG/M metagenome (GOLD analysis project Ga0307374, IMG submission 202532) | Soil microbial communities from Risofladan, Vaasa, Finland - OX-3 | ecosystem: Environmental > Terrestrial > Soil > Coastal area > Acid sulfate soil | place: Finland: Risofladan, Vaasa | collected... | reverse complement strand
GTCCGGTTCGGGATTGTCTGCCATGCCGCTCCGCGCGCTGCTCTATCGTCGGTCCACCGAGCCTCAGGCGATCGAAGTCGCTTTTGACAAAGCGGTTTATCTCGTGCGCCTGCGCCGGCATCGGCAGGCGCGCCGTTATACGATGCGCATTACGGCGGCGACCCGTGATGTGATCCTCACCATGCCGCCGCGCGGGACGCTCAAAGAAGCGTGCGCATTCGCACAAAAACACGGCGCCTGGATCGCGGCGCGGCTGCATCGGCTGCCGCAGGCGGTGGCATTCGCCGACGGCACGGTGTTTCCGCTGCGCGGCGTACCGCATCGGATTACGCACCGGAGCGGCATACGCGGCACCGCGTGGATCGAGGCGGATGACGACGGCGAATTGCTGCTGTGCGTCGCCGGCGATGCTCCGCATGTCGCCCGCCGCGTCGGCGACTTCCTGCGGCGCGAAGCAAGACGCGACCTCGAAGCGGCAAGCCGGAAGTTTGCCGCTGAACTCGGGGTGCAGGCGCGGCGTGTCTCAATGCGCGATCAAGCCAGCCGCTGGGGCTCGTGTTCGACCGCCGGCGCGCTGTCGTATTCGTGGCGGCTCATTCTTGCGCCAACGTTTGTCCTCGATTACCTCGCGGCGCATGAAGTGGCGCATCTTGTCGAAATGAATCACTCGGTACGGTTCTGGCGGCTGGTCGCGCGGGTCTGTCCGGATCACGAACGCGCCAAGGCGTGGCTAGACGTGCATGGTGGCGATCTGCACTGCTACGGCGCATCAATGGGGTGATTCCGACGCCACCATGTTGGCGCCGGGCGGCAATAAGCCGATCACCAATTTCGCCACGACCACCGCCAGGACTGCCGCCAGCACCACGCGGAGCGCGCGTTCCGGAATCCGGATCGCCAAATAGCTGCCCAGCAGGATGCCGGGTACCGATCCGACGATCAGATACACGAAGATTTGCAGATCGATCGAGCCCAACGCCCAATGTCCGATGCCGGCGAGTAGTGTGAGCGGAACCGCGTGAGCGATGTCCGACCCGACGATTCGCGCGGTCGGGAGTTTCGGGTACAGCAGAATGAGGCAGGTCGCGCCGATCGCGCCGGCGCCGACCGACGAAATCGACACGATCGTTCCAAGAATGCCGCCGGCGATCACCGTCAGGACGCTGGTTTGCTTTGGCGTCAGCATGCCGAGGCGGTCGGCGTAGCGTTTCACGATTCGGTCGCGAAAGATCAGCACCACCACCGTGACGACCAGGGCTATTGTCAGCACAACATTGATCAGTACGCGCCCGGCCGCGCCGTTGATATCGAACGCGCTCATCGCCAGGATGGTGATTGCCGTCATCGGCATGCTGCCGGCCGCGAGTCGCCGCACGATCCCCCATTCGATCGTCCTACTGAAGCCGTGCAACAGGCTGCCGGCGGTCTTAGTCACTGCAGCGTGCAAAAGGTCGGTGCCGACCGCGACGGCCGGGTGAATTCCAAACAGCAAAATCAAGACCGGAGTCATCAGCGAGCCGCCGCCAACGCCGGTCATGCCAACCAGCATGCCGATGACAAAGCCGGCTACGGCATAGATCGGCGCAATCCCAGCGATCGCGGTCATGGTTTTGATCTCACCGCATGTGCGGCAATTGCGGCGGACATCGTCTGATCGTAGCGCAGGAGCGACACGGCCCGCAACGCGCGCATGGTTGGCATGCATATCGTCGCTGGACGGGGCGGCCGGATGAAATGGAACGCTGGCGCGGATTTGAGGCGCCGCAATGGGTTAGCTGTTTTGTTTGTGGTGGCGTCGGCTTTCGCCGGCGATGGCCGCCACTATCAAGGTGCGCGTTTTGCCGCGGCGCCTCACACTAACGCGTGATCTGTGTTGCATCGGGTCGGCGGCCACATATTTCCAGAACATTAGGCCGGCCGGACGGCTTCCCCTCCCCGACACCCCGCCGCCCGGTCCAATAAGCCTAAGTTTTGAGGCAACGACTAAGAACCCCAAGCGCGTATTTGCTTGGGGTTCTTTTTGTCATGGGCGGTCAGTCTTTCACCAGATCACCGAGCAGGCTCGCAGCGACCGCGAGCTTCGACAACGTAAGACCGGAATTGGCGATCTCGTGGATGGCGCCGCGGATTCGTTCGACCTCTGCCTTGCGCGGCGCGACCCAGGCTTCGACTGCTTCAGTCCCGGCGGTGCCGGCGGTCACCATTGCCGCGGTCAGCCGGCGCTCGGCGACGCCGATCGAATCGCGCGCGCGGTCGAGCGCCAGCCGGTCGAAATAATCCGATATCGGAATAGCATTTGCCGCGTCGGCAATATGATCGAGCCGGAAGAAGGCGCCAGCGGCAAAATACGTGGCCGCTACTTCGGCGACCTGCTTGCCGGTGCGGTCGGCGACCAGCACGATATCGGGCGCGGCACCCAGCGGACCGAGATTGGCGATCACACCGGCGAGTTCGTCAGGGACGCCCGCCTGACGCAGTTCCTGCCGGCGATTGGCGCGCGCCTGCAAGCGATCTTCGGACAATGCGTGGTCAAGCGCGGCAGCGACCGCAGCGATGCCGTCGCGATAATGCGTCACCACGTCGGCGAGGCCTTTGCTCAAATCGACATTGCGCAGGAACCAGATGATGCGGTCGAGCAGAAGATCCTGCACCGCCGCGTAGAGATCGAGCTGCAGCTTGCCGGTAATGCGATTGTCGAGACTGTCAATCGCGCCGTTGAGGGTGGTCATGCCATAACTGTCGCGAACCGCGGCAAAGGCCGACGCGATGGCGGCTGGTGCAGCGCCGGTCTGGTCGGAAATACGCACGATCAGCGACGGACCGCCGCGGTTGATCATCGAGTTGGAGAGCTGGGTGGCGATAATTTCGCGTCGCAGCCGATGATGCTCGAGCGCGTCGGGAAATTGCGCCGCAATCTCTTTGGGGAAATAGCGGCCGAGCTCACGGGCGAGATAGCGGTCGTCCGGCACGGTCGATTCCAGGAGATCGTCGTACAGGCTGAGTTTGGCATAGGCCAGCAGCACCGACAGTTCCGGCCGCGTGAAGGATTGCGAGCGGCGCCGGCGCTCGGTGAGTTGCAGATCGTCGGGCAGGAACTCGACCGTGCGGTCGAGCTGGCCGCGCGTTTCCAGCGTCTGGATCAGCCGCTGCAAAAAGCCGAAATCTTCCATGCCGCGCCGCTGCGACAGCGACAGCGCGAGCGTCTGCAGGTAGTTGTTGCGCAGAACGAGACCGGCGATTTCGTCGGTCATTTTGGCCAGCAGCACGTTGCGCGCATCCGTCGTCAGCCGCCCGTCGCGCACCGGGATCGACAGCGCGATCTTGATATTGACCTCCATATCGGAGGTGTTGACGCCGGCGGAATTGTCGATGGCATCGGTGTTGAGCCGCACGCCGTGCAATGCCGCCTCGATGCGGCTGCGCTGGGTCATACCGAGATTGGCGCCTTCGCCGATCACCTTGCAGCGAAGTTCGGCGCCGGTGATGCGGATTGGATCGTTGGCGCGGTCGCCCGCCGCCTCGTCGGCTTCGTCGGCGGCGCGGACATACGTGCCGATGCCGCCGAAGAAGAGGAGGTCGATCTGCGCTTTGAGGATCGCCCGCATCAATTCCTGCGGCGTGACCTTTTCGCCGATGCCGAGCAGGCTCTGCGCCTCCGGCATCAGTCTGATTTCCTTGGCTGCACGCGAATAGACGCCGCCGCCCTGCGAGATCAGCGCCTTGTCGTAATCCTGCCAGCTCGAACGCGGCAGGTCGAACAGGCGCTGTCTTTCCGCGAAGGTTTTTTGCGGGTCCGGATTGGGGTCGATGAAAATGTCGCGGTGATCGAACGCGGCGAGCAGTCGCGTCGTGGTTTCCCGCAGCATGCCGTTGCCGAATACGTCACCGGACATGTCGCCGACGCCGACCGCAGTAAATGGCGTCTTGCCGATGTCGGTGTCCATTTCGCGGAAGTGGCGCTGCACCGACTCCCATGCGCCGCGGGCGGTGATGCCCATTTTTTTATGGTCGTAGCCGGCCGAGCCGCCGGATGCGAAAGCGTCGCCGAGCCAGAAACCGTGGTCGATGGCGATGGCGTTGGCGATGTCGGAGAACGTCGCGGTGCCTTTGTCGGCGGCGACCACCAGGTAAGGATCGTCGCCCTCATGCCGCACGACGTTAGTCGGGGGTATGACGCCAACGGTGCCAGTGCCGATATTGTCGGTGATGTCGAGCAGTGTCGAAATGAACAGTTTGTAAGAGGCGGTGCCCTCGGCCTGGATGGCGTCGCGCGGTCCGCCGCGCGGCAGCCGCTTCGGTACGAAGCCGCCCTTGGCGCCGACCGGTACGATCACCGCGTTCTTGACGTTCTGCGCTTTGACCAGGCCGAGGACTTCGGTGCGGAAATCCTGCGGTCGGTCGGACCAGCGAATGCCGCCGCGGGCGACCTTGCCGAAGCGCAAATGCACGCCCTCGACGCGCGGCGAATAGATGAAAATCTCGTACAACGGCCGCGGCAACGGCATGCCGTCGAGCTTGCGGCTGGCAAATTTTACCGAGATCAACGGCTTCGGCCGGCCGTCGTCGCCGCGCTGATAAAAATTGCTGCGGATCGCCGACTGCACGGCGTTGACGAAGCGGCGCACGATCCGGTCCTCGTCAAGGCTGTCGACCGCCTGCAAGGCGGTTTCGATGTTGGCGGTGATCAGCTCCTGAGGTGTGGCGCGCTCGCCATCCGCCGGGCCGAGCGCCGGATCGAAGCGAGCATGAAACAACGCGACAATCTCGGCCGCGATTGCGGCGTGCTTGCGCAACGTCGTCCACATGTAATCCTGCGAGTACGATACCCGCACTTGCCGCAGGAAACGCGATAATGTCCGGATCAACGCGATATCGCGCCAGACCAGGCCGGTGGCGAGCGTCAGCGCATTATAGCCGTCATTCTCGGCGTGACCGCTCATCACCGCGAGGAAGCTTGCTTCGAGCTTGTCCTTGAGCGCCGGCAAATCGAACGCCTCGCCGAGCGCGCTTTCCAGCGTCATGTCGTGAAACCAGACGTCGGCCGCGTCGTCCGGTTCGATGTGATAGGTGCGCTCGTCGACGACGCGGAAGCCCATATTCTCCAGAACCGGCACGCGTTCGGAGAGCGGGATTGGGCGGCGGTGGCTTAAAACCTTCAGCCCGGCGCTTGTCGCTTCGTCGCCGGCCTCACGATAGAGCTCGACGCCGAGCGGGTGCTCGGCGGTCAGTGCCTCGACGACCGCGATATCGGCCACCGCCGTCGCCGGCGCGTAGACTTCGCGGTAATCGACCGGAAATGCGCTGCGGTAGCGTACCGACAGCGTGTGCGCCTGCTGCGGCGCGTGTGCCGCCAGCGCTTCGCCCAGGCGGTCGACCCAGTTGCGCACGATATTTTCGACCGCGCGGTCGAGCACAGCGCGGTCGATATTCGGCGTCTCGCCATCGTAGCGTCCGATGATGAAGTGGACGCGCACCAGCGGGCCTTCCGGGAAAAACGGGTAGAAGGCACGCGCGCGACCCTTGTACGCAATGGCGAGATACTCGCCGATCCGGGCTCGGATCTGGCTGTCGTAACGCTCGCGCGGAACGTAAACCAGGATCGACACGAAGCGGTCGAAACGGTCGCGGCGCGGCAACACGCGCACGCGCGGGCGCTGGTCGAGTTGCATGATGGCGAGCGCGAACTGGTAGAGCGTGTCCTCGTCGATCTGGAATAATTCGTCGCGCGGATATTGCTCGATCACATTGATCAGCGCCTTACCGGAGTGGCTCGACGGATCGAAACCGGCGCGGCTGAAGATGTGATCGACCTTGCGGCGCAGATAAGGAATGGCGCGCACCGAGCGCGTGTAAGCGGTCGAGGTGAACAGACCGCAGAAACGCCGCTCGCCGACCAGATTGCCGTCGGCGTCGAAACGCTTGACCCCGATATAGTCGAGATGCACGCGGCGGTGGACGCGTGATCGCACCGCCGCTTTGGTGACGATCAACAGCTTCGGCTCTTTCAGAAATTCGATGATTTCCGGCGTGATCGTCATCAGCTGCTCGCCGCGGCGAAGCAACCGCATGTCGCGCGAGCGCAGCAAGCCGAGCCCGGTTTCGAATAGCGGCTCCAGGGCATGCTCGCTGTCGGTGTAAGCGTAGTCGCGGGCGCCGAGCAGCGTGAAATTGTCGGCGGCGATCCACTGCAGAAACTGGACCGCTTCGGCGATCTCATCTGCCGGCAGCGGCGGCGGATTGGCGCGCAGTTCGGCCGTGACCTCGCTGGCGCGCGCCAGCATCGCACGCCAGTCCTGCACGCTGACCCGCACGTCGGCAAGCACGCCCTCGATCGCGCGGACGACTTCGGCCTGCGCGCCGGCGTCTTCGATGTTGGCGGCATGGACGTGGATGAAGCTTTCGCGTTGACCGTCGCCTCGGCGGACGCCCCTGAAGTGAACGAGCCGTCCGCCGGCATCGCGCTCGACGGTGAAAACGGGATGCGCCAGGAGCCGGACGTCGAGACCGCGCTCGGTCAGTTCGCTGAGCACCGAATCGACCAGGAACGGCATGTCGTCATTGAGGATGTTGAGCACCGTCACGCCGGGCGTCTGCCGCGCCGGGGTAAAGGCGATCTTCGGCGCCCCGGGCGTTCGCTCGAGCAGAAACGACCAAGCGTCCTCGCCGATGGCGGCGATCTCGTCCGGCGTATAGCGGTCGAGATCGTCGGCGGCTGCGTGGGCATAGAGATCGACGATGAAATCCGGCGACATTTCGCGCCCGTGCTCCCGCAACAGCGCGGCGGCGGCGTCGAGGACGGGTTCGCTTGCACCTTCATCCACCGGTCGGGGAATGTTCTGCACGGCCATATAATCCCCCTGTCGCTCATCCGGCGGGATGCCGCGATAATAGCCGCGCTATATGCACTTCCGCTACAGCGACAAACTATAATGTCATTCTATCCACCGCCTCCGAGGGCGATAGACAGAGAAAGACCGGACCAGATGCCAAAGCGCCGCAGTACGACCGCCCGTAAACAGCGCGCCCAGACGAGGCGTCCGTCCGCAACGAAAGGCGACGACACCGACATTACCGCGCTCAAGCTTTCGCCAGCGCCCCTGTCGCCGGAGATGGCGGCCTATTTCGCCAAATGCGAGGAGAAGCTCGGTTTCGTGCCGAACGTGCTGCAAGCCTATGCCTTCGATCCGTTCAAACTGTCGGGTTTCGTCGCCATGTATAACGACCTCATGCTGGCGCCATCGGGCTTGAGCAAGCTCGAGCGTGAGATGATCGCGGTCGCGGTTTCCTCCCACAATCGCTGTTATTACTGTTTGGTCGCGCATGGTGCGGCCGTGCGGACGCTATCCGGCGATCCCGCGCTCGGCGAATTGATGGTGATGAACTACCGCGCCGCGCGGCTCTCGAAGCGCGAGCGCGCCATGCTCGACTTTGCCGTCAAGCTCACCGCCGAACCGTGGCAAATCGAGGATGCGGATCGCCGGATTTTGCGTGACACGGGTTTCACCGATCGCGATATCTGGGACATCGGCTCGGTCGCCGCCTTCTTTAATATGACGAACCGCGTGGCCTCGGCGACCGACATGCGGCCGAATAGCGTCTATCACCGCCAGGCGCGGTGATCTGGGAGTCCTAAGGACCTCAGCGAATCTTCCGCTTGCCGAAGGTGGGCTGCACCTCCGGAATCGGCGGCATTTGCCAGGTGCCGACGACCGGCATGCTGGTATCGCGGTTGATGATCACGTCGAGCACGGTCGGCACGTTGGAACGGATCGCTTCGCGATAGGCATCGCCGAACTGGTCGGGATGGTCGATGCGAATGCCACGCCCGCCCATTGCTTCGGTCATCTTGGCGAAGTCCGGATTCCACAATTGTCCGGTCTGCTGGTTGACGAAGCTCGTGCCGATCTCACGGCCGTCATGGTAGACGCGTTGCAGGTCGCGAATGGTGCCGATGGCATAGTTGTTCTGCAGCACCCAGACGGCGGGAAGATTTTGTTCGACCGCGGTGGCAATGACGTGCGGCATCATCATGAAGCCGCCGTCGCCGCAGAGCGTCACGCAGGGCGAATTGGGCCGGGCCAGCCGCGCGCCCATGACGCCGGCGACGCCGAAGCCCATGGCGGCGAAGCCACCGGCGGTGAAGTGCAGGCCCGGAGTCCGCGTTCGCCAATATTGCTCCGACCAGACCTGGCAATTGCCGACGTCGTCGACCATCACCGTATCGGGCGGAGAAATCTTGTTCATCTCCGCCAGCATCCGCCGCGGCTCTATCGGCACTTCGTTGGAACGCTCGAACGGTTCGCAGTAATTGCGCCAGTCGGCGCGCCAGGCGTCGATCTCCTTGTGCCACGTACTGCTGTAGCCGAAGCGGAGATTCTTTGAGCGCGCGATACGGTGCGCCTGTGCGAGGAACGCTTTAGCGTCGCCGACCATGCCGATCTCGACCGGATAGTTGCGGCCGATCTCTTCCGGGTCGATATCGACCTGGATCAATCGCGTCGGCGGGATGTTGTAGACGTAGCCGGGCAGCCACGAGCCGGTATGCAGGTCGTTGAAGCGGGCGCCGATGGCGAGGATGACGTCGGCATTGCGGGCCGCTTCGGTGGCGGGATATTCGCCCCAGACGCCGGCGACACCGACATTGAGCCGATGATCGGACGGCAGCACGCTTTTACCCATAAAGGACGTATAGACCGGGATGTCGACCAGCTCGGCGAACGCCTTCAACTCGTCGTAGGCGCGTCCGATGCGCACGCCGCCGCCGGCGAGGATCAACGGCCGCTGCGCGCCGACCAGAAGACTGAGCGCCTTCTCGACGGTCTCGTCGGCAACCGTGGTGCGCCAGTTGAGCGGCTGTCCGTGCACCGCCGGATCCGGCGTCGAGACCGGCGCCGTCCGTATGTAAAGGTCGTAGGGCATGTCGAAGTGCACGGGCCCCGGCCTGCCGGTGCGCATCATACTGAAAGCGTCGGGCAGAGCCTTGACCAGATCCTCGACCTTGCGAATGCGCCAGGATTTTTTGACGATTGGCGTGAACATCGACGACATGTCGCCGTGATAGCGGTAGTCGTCTTGCAGAGCGCCGGTATCGAATTGGGTTGTCGGTACGTTGCCGGTAACGAGAAAGAACGCCGAGGCGTCATAGAAGGCGTTGGCCACCGAAATCATCATATTCATGGGGCCGGGGCCGGTGGAGGCATAGACGGCGAGCGGATCGCCGGTCAGGCGGTAATAGACGTCCGCCATGAATCCCGCTGCCTGTTCGATGCGCGGCTGGATATGGCGGATGCGGTCTGTCTGTTTGTAGATGCCGTCGAGCAGGCCGATCGCGCCGTGGCCGGCATAGCCGAGAATGTAGGGCACCTTCTCCTTGACCAGATACTCGGCGATCATGTCGGCGCCGCGGATTTCGTTGGCGCCGCTGACATAGCTTGAGCTTTGCGGCTGCGGCGCCGGCGACGTGTAACTCGGCGAGGTGGTACTGCGCGCCTCGCTGGACGTATCGGAGTAGGACCTGCCGGAATAGGACGTGCCGGAGTAGTTCGAGGTCCGCGCCTGCGATACCTGGGACGAATAGCGCGGCGAGGTATTTGTAGACCGATTGGAGTCGTAGGTTCCTGATCGGTCCGCCATCGCTCGTCCTCCCTGTCGCTTCTCTAGGTTTACGGAGATTGGGTTCCTTTAGGCGGTTGTTGTCAAGAATCAAGGATGTCGTCGGCCGATCGCAATGCGCGGGGCAGGTTGCCGACTTCAAATGTGGCCCGATAAATTCTTGACGGTCGGATGCTCGCCGGAGAGTGGGTTTTTCGGGTCCCACGCGTAGCTTAATGACTCAAAGCGCATGGCCTGCGCATCGAGCATGACGAGCCGGCCGACCAGACCTTCGCCGAAGCCGACAATCTCGCGAATGACTTCGAGCGCCGCCATGGCGCCGATGACGCCGGCAAGCGCGCCAAGGATGCCGGCCTCGGCGCAGGCCGGCACCGTGCCGGGCGGCGGCGGTTCCGGAAACAGGCACCGGTAGGTCGGATTTGGCTTGCCGTCGGCGCCGCGCTGATGCGCGCGGATGGTGGTCAGTGTGCCGTCGAATCGGCCGAGCGCGCCGGTGACCAGGACTTTGTTCGCCAAATAACAGGCATCGGACACCAGGTAGCGGGTGGCGAAATTGTCCGAGCCGTCGGCGACGATGTCGTAGGCGCCAATCAGATCGAGGGCGTTTTGCGCGGAGAGCCGTGCGTGATGCGGCTTGACTGTCACATGCGGATTGAGTCGGCCGATGGCGGCGGCGGCGCTGGCAACCTTCGGTTTGCCGACATCGGGCGTAGCGTGGATCACCTGGCGCTGGAGGTTCGACAGCGACACGGCGTCATCGTCGACGACGCCGAGCGTGCCGATTCCGGCGGCGGCGAGATAGAGAAGGAGCGGGGCGCCGAGCCCGCCGGCGCCGATCACCAGCACCCGCGCATTCCGCAATGCCGCCTGGCCGGGGCCGCCAACCTCCGGCAAAACGATGTGGCGTGCGTAACGTTCAAGCTCGTCGGCGCTAAGCATGCTGCAAACATAAGCTTGAACGGGGCGTGGAACCACTAATACCGTTGTGGCAGCCACAATTGGCGTTTCCGCCCAATTCGGATAGTTTTGGGGGGAGAGGGATCATGGGCTTTAAGTCCGCGGCCATTATTGTCGGCGTGGTGGCGGCGTGCGCGCCAGCGCTCGCACCGCAGACGCATGCGCGCGAACCGAACGCCGACGTGGTGGCGCTGCAAAATGCGACCGGCCCGCCCGCCGAGCCGACCAACAACGCGCGCCGGCACCGGTCGGTCAAGGCCGCCCGCAAGCATGCCACCGGCGAAGCAAGCGTCGCCCGGCAAGAAGACAATTCCACCGAAGCACTGCCGCATTTTTCCGAGAGCATCGGTTGGCGGCTGACCGAGGATCGGATGACCGGTGCGCGTCTCGGCCTGCCGGAAAAGCTGGTGCCGCGCGCGAGCACCACGCGCAGCGGCAGCCGCTGGACATCGGCGCAGGGACAAATTCAGATCGAAACGTTCCGGCTCGCCGAAGCTTCGCTGCCGGCGTTGTTCGAGGAAGAAAAGAAAGCGAACCGGCGGCAGATCGAGTCAAGCGATTTGAAGTCCGATTCCTTCATCGTAACCGGCACGCAGGGATTAAAGAATTTCCTGGTGCGCGCCGCTGCCCGCAACAGCGAGGTGCGCGGCATGACCATTCTTTACGACCAGGCCACGCAAGGCACGATGGAACCGGTGGCGCACGCGATGGCGGCTGCCTTCACCGCCTTCCCCGATCCGAACGCGCCGGCCCCGCCGGGAACACGGCGCGCGGTCGAATACGGCAGCGCGATCGTGGTCGATGCCGGCGGCGATTTGGTTGC
>Ga0307374_10013312_pt1 | contig 11393 bp, 9 predicted proteins | sample OX3MG_FD_202532 | JGI IMG/M metagenome (GOLD analysis project Ga0307374, IMG submission 202532) | Soil microbial communities from Risofladan, Vaasa, Finland - OX-3 | ecosystem: Environmental > Terrestrial > Soil > Coastal area > Acid sulfate soil | place: Finland: Risofladan, Vaasa | collected... | reverse complement strand
CCCCCACCTACCACTGCCGCAGGGCTGGGAGTGCGCAGGATGAGGCGGTCACCGGGCAGCGCCCACAGGGGGGAATGGAGGTGGAGCTGAGCGTAGCCGGATCCTCCCGGGACGAGGCGCTCTTCGCCGACCAGCCAGAGATCGGCTGAGACCCCAGCCGTCCCGCAGAGCACCTCCAGCTGCATGGCCTGGCGCACTCCTCTCGCCCCCAGGCTGGGGATCTGCAGCAGGCAGTCCAGGTAGGAGCTGGGGTTGGCGTCCCCGGTAAGGCCGATCACGCTGCCCCGGGGGACATCCTTGACCACGATGCCATTTAGAGCCAAGGCCAGTCGGCCACCAGGCTCAGCCGCGGTCAGCGCCTGGCCCCGACGTTGCAACCCCTGAATGCGACCGCGCTTGCGGCTGGGGAACGCTTCCACTCCCTCCCCCAGATGAAGCCTGCCCCCGTCAAGGACGCCGGTCACCACCGTCCCGGTCCCCACCTGGGAGAAGCTTCTATCCACCAGGAGCCGGGGATGGCCGCGGTCGGCGGGGGCCTGGATCACGGCCAGCTCCGAGTCCACCGCCGCCGCCAGTTCGTCAAGGCCAAGACGGCTAGGGGCGCTCACCCCGATCCATCTGGTGGCGGAGACGCCGAGGTCGCGCAGCATCTGCAGCGAGCTCTCTCCAACGCTCGCGGCACGCTCCGGCGCGAGGTCAATCTTGGTGACCGCCACCACGGCGCGACGAACCATGAGCAGCCGAAGGATGGCGGCATGCTCCCTGGTCTGGGGCATGATGCCGTCGTCCGCCGCAACGCACAGCAGAGCCAGGTCGGTGGACTTGGCTCCCACCGCCATGGTGCGGATAAAGCGCTCGTGGCCGGGCACGTCGACAACCGAAACCTCCCGCCCCGATGGCAACGACCAGGGTGCGAAACCCAGCTCGATGGTCATGCCGCGCCGGCGCTCCTCCGCGAGCCGATCACAGTCGACTCCGGTAAGGGCTGTGATCAGGGCGGTCTTGCCATGGTCGATATGGCCGGCTGTCCCCACCACCAGCTCGCTCAATCGCCGCCCCCACAGGCAGCCCGGATCGCGACCAAGAGTGCCTCGTCCTCCCCCGGCAAGACGCAGCGGGCATCGACAGCCACCCCGTCCTGGCGCTCCAGACCAAGCACCGCGGTGGCGCCGGCTAGCAGGCGTCGTCGGAGGCGCCCAGGGTGCGCATCCTTGATGAGGATTCCGAACGACGGGAGCGCGGGGCCGGGGGTGGTTCCACCTCCGACCGCCCCCTCGAGAGGGATCAGCAGGGAGGACACCTCGAATCCCGCCAGGGCCTCAACCCAACCCTGGGCCCTGGCCCGCAGCTCCTCCGGGGAGAGTTGCAGCATCCGCCACACTGGGATCTCTCCCAGCCGACCTGGAATAGCGTATCTCAGCATAGTCTCCTCCAACACCGCCAGCTGGAGCTTGTCGGGGCGGAGCGCCCGAGCCAGCGGGTGTCGGCGCAGGCGAGCCACCAGTTCGCGCTTACCCAGGATGATGCCTGCCTGGCTGCCGCCCACCAGCTTGTCGCCGCTGCAGAAGAGCAGATCAACCCCAGCCGCGATACTGTGCGAAAGGCGGTCCTCGGCGACGGTCGCCGGACCGGCTGGCGGCACCAGCCCGCTGCCAACATCCTCCAGGAGCAGAAGCCCACCCTCGTGGGCCGCCGCGGCCAGTTCGCCAAGGTCCGGCCTGCTCACGAACCCCGACATGGAGAAGTTGGATTGGTGCACGCGTAGGAAGGCGGCCGTGCGCGGGCCGCAAGCTGCCTGGTAGTCGGAGACGCGAGTTCGATTGGTCGTACCCACATCCACCAGGCGGGCTCCTGAGAGGCGAAGGATGTCGGGAATCCTGAATCCGCCACCTATCTCGATCGCTTCGCCCCTGGAGACCACCACCTCATGGCCGCGACAGAGTGCGGCCAGCGCCAGGAGCACGGCCGCGGCGCCGTTGTTCACCACCAGCGCGGCCTCGGCGCCGCCCAGCTGACAGAGCAGACTGGAGAGCAAATCCTGGCGGTCACCACGGCGCCCACTGCGATCATCCAGCTCCAGGTTCGAGTACCCGGTCGCGACCTGGGCCGCCCGAGCGGCTATCTCAGCGCCGAGAGGGGCACGCCCAAGATTGGTGTGAATCACGATCCCAGTGCCGTTGATTACCCGATGCAGCCGACGCGGCTGCGCCGCGAGCATGGACGCCGCCCGACCGGCGACCTGGGCCTCGGCCATGGGGGCGCCTGTCTCCAGCTCGGCAACCGCTGTGCGGACGGCATCTAAAACCGCCTTATGGCCGTGCTCCTCGACCAAGGCGGCTACATCGCGCCTGGCCAGCACGGCTCCTACCGCCGGTGGCCGCGGCCCATCACCAGCCGTCTTCAGGCGCTTGGATCTGGACACGTTGATGTCCCTACGGTTCATCGCTCGCTGGCTGCCATTGGTCGCTGGGGCTCAGAGCTATCACCGCGACACTGTACTCCGCGCCGAACTCCTCTCTACGGGAAGGCCTTCAGGTGGCGATGGGGCAGTTTGGGGACCTCGGCGGTGTGCGGACGATTGCGTCTAGTGAGTAGGTCACCGGTTGGGGGGGCAAGCGACAGAGGGAGCGATCTATCCGGGGATACCTCAGGCGTCATCCATCGATTTTGAAGCTCCCCCCAGGCTGTCCGCCGACGTGCGCAGGCGTGCGCCACGAAGTCGGTTTCCGGGACCTGAGTACGTCAGGGTCCGCCAAGATCCGGCACCGTGTGGCGCCGTTGCCGTCAGCGTTGCCGTCATCCCTGTCCTGGTGGGGACCGCCGTTCGCGCCCAGATTTTGGCGCGGGCAAGGGTCCGGTGCGCGCCGCTGCCTGGCTCATTGGGTTGCTCGGACATCGCTGCAGCACCTTGACTGGCTACCTTCAGGGACCCGTCCGGTAGCGGCCGCCAAATGATGAACGGCAGAGCGGATGCCGGTACTAAGCCGGCGTAAGTAAGCCGACTTCGGGTAATATAGGCGAGTGAGTCGGAACCGGGATGGGCGCGCCCTCTCCCACGCCACCTTGGCGGAGATTCGCCAGCGGGCAGTGGAACGAATCGTGCGAGACGGCGAGAGTCCGGAGCTAGTGATCAAAGCGCTGGGTTTCCATCGCTCCGTGATCTACGAGTGGCTGGGGAGGTTCCGCAGGGGTGGTATGGCCGCCCTCGGCGCGCAACCCGTGCCGGGACGGCCCAGCAAGCTAGGCCCCAAGGAGATGCAGCGGTTGGTGCGTCTCGTCACCAGCAAGAACCCGGTGCAGCTGCGCTTCCCGTTTGCGCTCTGGACGCGCTCGATGATCCAGGAGTTGATCTGGCGTGAGTTTGGAGTCAGCCTCAGCGAGTCAGCGATAGGCAGGATGTTGCGCCGTTTGGGGCTGAGCCCCCAACGGCCCCTGTTCCGGGCCTACCAGCAGGATCCTGAGGCGGTGCAACGATGGCGGGAGGAGGACTACCCCGCCATCCAGAAGCTGGCCAGGCAGGAAGATGCGGTGATCTACTTCGGGGATGAGGCTGGGATCCACTCCGATCAACACAGCGGCACCACTTGGGCACCCCAAGGCAAGACCCCGGTGGTGCGGACGACGGGGAGTCGCTTCGGGATGAACCTGATCTCAGCGGTCTCTGCCAAGGGGCAGCTGCGATTCATGGTGACCCCACAGCGCATGACCGCCCCCGTGTTCGTAGAGTTCTTGCGTCGGCTCATCCACAACCAGGAGCGCCCGGTGTTCTTGATCGTGGACAACCACTCCACCCACAAGGCCCGCATGGTCAAGGACTTCGTGGAAGAGACCAAGGGCAAGCTGCGGCTTTTCTATCTGCCCCCCACTCTCCTCAGCTGAACCCAGACGAGTGGGTGTGGCGCCATGTGAAGCACCACCGTGTGGGACGTCAAGTGGTCACTGGTCCCGCCCAGTTCCAGGAACTTGTTCTCGGCTCCCTACGTCGACTGCAGAAGCTGCCCGCCACCATCCGTGGCTTCTTCTACGCGCCCGATCTCCGCTACAGCCTCTGATGATATGTCGGCTTACCAACGCTCGGATTAGTATGTAGTCAGGATTGCCTCAGGTGTTTGGTCGAAGGTGACCACTGAACCGGAGCAGTGTTTGGCGGAGCTGCCGCTGGCTGTGCCGCAGCCGGCCGCGCTCAGAACCACCATCACCACTACTCCCACCAGCCGCAACCAGCCAGGAGGTGACCCAATTCTCTTTCTGATGTCCCCATAGACTGATTTCCCATACTCGTTGCGGTAGGCCCGTCCTGTTCGGGGTACAGGCCCCCGCCCCTCCCCCGAACTCGATCCCACCTCTGGGCACCCCAAATATCTGCAGGGCTCGCCAGCGCTATCGGCTCAGTTCAGCCGCCGCAGTGCCCTGTGGCTGCCACTCCAAAGCAGGATCAGGCCCACCACGACCGCGCCCCCGGCAATGGCGTCGAAGAGAGGCACGATACGGCTGGCGCCCGCGTACACCAGGGTCCCGAGCGGACCGCCACCGGCGAAGGTCAGCGTGTACAGCGACAGCACCCGGGCCCGCATCTCGCCAGGGGCGCGGGCCTGGAGGACTGTCAGCATTGCCGTGCTCGCGCCCAGAAAGCCGAGACTGATCCCGGCCAGGCAGGGCAGTGCCAGAGCTAGAGTGGTGGCCCTGGTGAGTCCGAAGAGGCTGAGCGCGTACAGCGGGGCGGAACCCAGAAGCAGCCTGTCCTGCCGCAGCCGCCGGCTCATCAGGCTGAGCCCGATCCCACCGACCATGGCCCCGATCCCGCCCACGCTGTACATGAGACCGAGCACCTGACCCCCGCCGTGCAGAAGCTCGCGGTTGAACACCGGCAGGTAAGGCATGTACCCGATGCCGAGGACCCCAAGCGCCAGGCTGGCGATTAGCACCGTGCGGCTAGCGGCATCCGCCCGGCTCCACCTCAGCCCCTCCACCATCCTCCTCACCGTGCCCAGCCGGGCCGCAACCACCGGGACCACCGGCCAGTGGCTGAGCAAGAGCACCACCAGGAATGGGACCACGCTGAAGGCCATTGCCAGGAAGCAGCTGGCTGGCCCCAGGGTGGCCAACAGCACCCCACCCACCGCGGGGCCGACGATCCTGGTGACGCTGCCCACAGTGGCGGTGAGCGCGGCTGCGCCCATCAGCTGGCGGCTGGGGACGATGTCGGCCACCAGGGCCTGGCGGGTGGGGGCGTCGAAGGCATCGGCCGACCCGAAGCAGATCGCCGCCCCGAGCAAGACCGGCAGCGTGGCTCGATCCAGGGCCGCAGCGAGTGCCAGCCCCAGCGCGGTTAGTCCCATCGCCGCGGAGGCGCCCATCAGCACTGCGCGACGCGAGTGGCGGTCGCCGGCGACTCCGGCGGGCAGAGAGAGCAGCACGGCGGGAATCCCGTCGGCGGCGCCGACCAGACCCACTGCGGCCGCGGAGCCCGTCACCTGCAAGGTGAGGTAGCCGAGCGCGACCAACTGCATCCAGGACCCCAGCGCCAGCGGCGCCAGTCCCAGCACGTAATTGCGGAAGAGCGGGATCTGAGCCGCCTCGGGAGCCCGCCGGAGCAGTTGCCGCAGCAGCCGCGGTGGCACCTGGCCCTGGACTTCCGCCGAGGCTGTGAGGGGGAGCAGCCCGCCGGGATTGTCGATCTCCGGACCCTCTGACTCTGACATTCCATCTGCCATACTCGGGGCTCGAGCCGCCGCCGGGCCGGCAGGCGCTTGGGGAGTCAGGCTTGCGTCCAGATCTTTTCCAGGGGCAGCTGACCCGCCTCTGCGCACCTCGGCTCCGGGGACCCCGAGGTGCTCTCGCACTGGAGCGTGGACGGCACCTACCGGCGCCACGCCGACACCGACGCGCCCCGTCCGGTCACGGCCGACCACTTTCGGGAGCGCGATGAGCTTGTCGATGCGGACCCCGACAACTTCGAATTCCGCATCCGCACAATCGACGAGGACCGCCTGGTGGGGTTCGTCGCCATCTGCCGGGTGGAGTGGGCCAATCGCCACGCCTGGCTTGCGGCCGGCATCGGCGATGCCGCCGACCGGGGCCGCGGCTATGGCGGCGAAGCGGTCTCGATGGCGCTGCGGTGTGCCTTTCACGAGCTCGCGCTACACCGCCTCAGCCTTGACGTGATCTCCGACAACGAGCCCGCCATGGCCCTGTACCGCAAGCTCGGCTTCGAGCAGGAGGGCTGCCAGCGGGAGCGGGTGCTGCGGGACGGTATCGCCATCGACCTTCTCTACATGGGGTAAGTCACCGATGGGGTTTTCTCTAAGCTAGCTGGGGTGTGCTAGTGGGAGTGGAACGGGTGAGAGTCGGGGTTGCTGCGAAGAGGTTGGGGGTCCATGCGGACACGATTCGGCGCTGGGCCGACTCTGGGGTTCTGCCTCATGTCGTTGTCGGTGGGCAGCGCCGTTTTTCCATCGCCGACCTCGACCTGTTCGCCAACGGCGGTGAGCCCAGGGGCGCGGGACGGGAGGCTCTGTACCTACGGGTGTCGTCGACATCTGGCCAAGAGACATCGCTTGACGCGCAAGAGGCTGAGCTGCGAGCCACCGCGAAAGGTCCGGTCGTGGCCGTGTTCAAGGACCAGGCATCCGGGCTGCGAGAATCACGACCAGCCCTCAACCGCATGATGGCGCAAGCCATAGCCGGCAAGTTCGACGTGGTCCGGGTCACGCACGAGGACCGGCTCGCCCGGTTCGGAGCCAAGTGGATCGCCGACCTGCTGGCTCGTGACGAGGTGACCGTCCGGGTACTCCATGCCAAGGGCTCGGCTGGGGGGATGGACGAGCTGTTGTCCGACTTCATGTCCTTGGTAGCCAGCTTCACCGGACGTATGTATGGGATTCGAGGGCGGGCCGCCAAAGCGAGGCTGTTGGCGGAGGCCGCAGCCAGGGTGTCGGAGGATGATCGTGTTCCTGAGCAGGGACGAGCTGGTATCGACAGCCACCTGCCGGGCTGGATCCGGGCTGGATGAGCCAACCGGGGAGATCCTCGGTGCTGCCGACATCAGCCAGCGAATCGGGTGGGCGTTGGATCTCACCTCCAAACTGGGCGAGAGAATGCTTGTCTCTCACTACAAGAAGTCCGATCTCTCCAAGCTGGCCTCAGGCCTAGACGCTGCCGGAAAGGCGCTTCCAACCAACGCGTACATGGCTGGACGAAAGCTCGGATGGGCGTGCCCCAAAGCGCCTGGGGTGTACCTCCCCGACCGGTTCCGCCGCACCGTCGAAGAACAGGTGGTGCGCCGACTTCGCCAGTCCGTGTGGCTGGCCTCGGTCGTCGATGGGCTGATCGAGACCTGGCCGGCCAATCCGTTGCAGCGGACAGAGGTCGAGTGGGGCTCCATGTGGAAGGCGCTTCCCGCTGGCGTTGACAAGGCCACGGTCCGGAATCGGACCCGGCAGATCGCCACCTACCTGGCGAAGCACAGCGTCATGCCCAAAGGGCTCTGCGCCCTGGAGCCAGAAGTGAAGTTCGGGCCCAGCTTGGCCCTGGCCGCTGCCGACAGCCAGATGGTGACCATCGCCCGGACCAGCCCAACCCGGGCGCTGCTTCGGGTGCGGCTTCCGCAAAAGGCCAGGCCGACCACTATGTCCATGTGGACATGGGTGGTCATTCCGGTCGCCATCCCCAACCACGTACTGCCCGACGCCAAGCTGAAGACCCCCTCGCTCAGGTTGGTGGACGACCGGGTTCTTGTGGACCTGCCCTGGATCCAGGCATCTCCGCCCGCTCGCCGATCAGGCCACCCCATCGGGCTCGGGTTCGACTGGGGCGTGAACACTTTCATCACCGCCGCCATCGGGTATCTCGACGACAGGGGTGATGTCCACTCCGATGGGAAGCCTTTCGCCTTTCGAGTGGACGGCGCCTCAGCCAAGGTTCACCGGCTCCGCCAGCAGCGAGAGGTGCTGGCCGCCAAGATCGCCCAACTGAAGAAGCTGGCGGGCGGCCATCCATCCGGATCGTGCCCCCGGACCTTGCTCGAAGCCAAGGCGGCCCGGTACCAGAGCGAGGTGGACGCAGTCTCGTCCCGACAGACCCATCTCAATCACGAGATCGCATGGGCGGGGGCCAGATGGCTCGTCGATCAGGCTCTGGCCAACGACACCACGGTCATCTACGCCGAAGACCTCCGCACCATGGAGTCCTCCGGTCTGGGCCGGAAGACCAACACCCGAGTCGCCAACGCCGTTCGGTCCGAGTTGCTCGAAGCCCTTCGTCATCTCGGCAAACGAGCGGGCGTCGCCGTGGTCACCGTTCCCGCTCGGGGAACCTCCGCCAACTGCCCCCGGTGCCTGGCCAAGCTTCATCACTGCCCATCGCCCGACCGGGCCGGGGAGTCTGGGCACAAGTGGTCGATCTGCCGGTCGTGCGGGCTCTCCGCCGACCGGGACCACGCAGCCGCCGAGAGGATCGTCTCTCGTGGGCTCGCTGCCCAAGAGCACCTCGTGCTCGACCGGTCCAGCGGTAGCTTCGACTGCCGCAAGGCGATCGACGTACGGGTCCGCCGCACCCTTCGTCCAAAGAGGGCCGGGCAAGGCGAACAGCGGTCCACCCATTCGAGTTCTTTCCCCCGAGTCCGCTTGACGAACTCGGACCCCGCCACTCCACGCCCATGTGGGCTGGTGCACCAGCGTCCGGCGGGGACACACCCAACGGGGCCGGCTTCATCGGCCAGCGAGGTGATCGCCATGCAAAACCTTCCGGCCCAACGATGCCGGGCTGCCCGGGATCGGAGGACGGTTGGCCGTGGGTTCCATCGAAACGCCTACTCCACCACAGTCGTCCCTAGACCTCAGTGGACGCAGACGCGCGATTACCTCACGCCAACCCGCCTGCGTAGGGTTGCGTAGGAAAATAGAGACGCTTACTCGCCCGCGATTGGTAGCGCCGGCAGCGCCCCCTCGCCGGGGATGACTCAGAGCGGGGTTGTCCCCTCACCCGATGCCGCCCCGCTAGGCCTCAGGAGCGGCTGCCTCTTTCTCTGCGGCCAGCTCAACCAAGGGAGCGGTCTCTGGCCTTGCGGCCGGCTCTTGCTAGTCGAGGTGAAAGCGCCTGCCGATCCTCCCAAGGCCCGCCAGGATCGGCAGGCCCAGCATGAGCGCGTTCCCCACGGCCCGGAAGGAGTCGTAGCCAAGCGAGGTCAACAGGTAGTAGCGGAAGAAGCCAAGCAGAGATGTGCCGGGTGCCAGTCCCGGGTGCCAGCCGAATTGGGGCGAGCCTGCGTAGAAGGTCCAGTTCCAAATGTCCATCACCGCACCGAAGGCGATCCCGCTCGCCGCCCCGACCCCCGCCAAAACTGCGACGTCCAGCGCCATTGGCCGGCTACCGCGGCGCAGGCTTCCAGCACAGCCCGCCGCCAGCCCCACCCAGCCCACCGCGAATAGCTGGTATGGCACCCAGGGCCCGAGTCCATCTGTGACCAGGGCCGAAGTCAGGAGCGATCCGGATCCGACCAAGAAGCCGAAGGTGGTCCCGAGGGCGTATCCGCCGCACAGCACCAGCAGGAAGATCGGGCTGAAGCCGCCGATACCCGTCACCAGGGCTGCCCGCAGGGCGGCGTCGGCGTCGCTGAGGGCGGCGAGAAGGGACAGCGAGCGCGAGTCTAGCCGCCTGGTTCCGACTTCGAAAACCAGCAGTCCGAGCGCGCACCCCAGCCCGATCGCCAGCGCCGGGGTACTGGTGGGCAGGGCGAGCTCGGTGAAGGGCCCCAGGAAAAGGCCCGTCCCGAGCAGGCTGACCAGGACTAGGATCACGCCGCCACCGGCGGAAGGCTGGACAGCTTTCCACCCGCGGTGGAAAGGACCGAGTCCCCGACCTGGCGGGCGAACTCGCTGTCACTGGTCGCGATCAGGATCGCGGCGCCCCCCGGACGCGAGCCTGTCGATCGCGGCAAAGAGGGCGCGCCGTGACGGCTGGTCGGCAGCGCGGGTGGGCTCGTCCAGGAAGACCATCTGCGGCTCACCGACCAGGATCGCAGCCAGCGCCGCCCGCTGGCGCTGGCCGGTGCTTAGGTCGCGGGGGTCCGCACGCGCCAGCTCCGATAGCCCGAAGTCGCGAATGATCGGATCTGGCGAACAGTCCAGCCGCAGCCACCTCACCGTCTGCTCGACCTCCGCCCGCACCGTCGCCTGGTGCAGCAGAGCTCCCGGCTCCTGGGGCAGCTAGGCGCGGCACCCGGGCTGGCGCTGGAGCTGACCAGAGAGCGGGGGGAACAGCCCGGCCAGGGTCCGAAGCAGGGTCGTTTTACCCGACCCGTTGGCGCCCGTGATCGCGAGCACTTCGCCTCTGGGGCAGCAAAGGTCGATCCCCGCCACCACCGGATCGCCATGGTCGACGACCAGGGTTCGTTGGCGACCTGGCAGACGCCGTCCCCGACGGCTGAAGTGCTTGGTCGCGTACTCGATGTTGCCCCGCTTGATGGCGGTCTCGGCGGGGATCTCCGAACCCTTGAATGACACGCAGCTCCGGTCGACCTTCTTGCGCTCGAACTCGACCACCACCTCCACATGGTGGCCGCCGCCGCACTGGGTGCCTCCTTCACCGGAGGCGCTGGCGGCGGACGCCGCCCCGCAGCCGGCTAGCAGCACCGCCATGAAGACTGGGACCAGAATCGCTCTGGCCACCTGGGACGACCTCATCGTCGCTTCCTCCCGGCGGCCGCGTCAGCTCCACCACGCCGAAACTGGGCCTGCCGCCGGAGGCCGTCCTTCCCGTTGCGCGCGGGGGGCACGAGTCACCCAGGGCCGGTCTCCTGGCTCGCGGATCACAGCCCAGATGCCGCCTTCCCAGGAACGCTCCCGGTGGCCTTCTGGCTTGGACTCCCCGCTCACAGTTGCGCGACAGCTCCGGACTTAGGACAGTTCGCGCACCGGATTCCCATACGCCCAAGGGCTATTCGATTGTGACTGCCATTCTAGTGTATTGTCTCGCAAATAGTCAGGATGTTGTGAGATACTGGCAGCATGAACCATCCAGTGGCTGCGCTACAGATGTCAGAAGGGCAACGGGAAACACTCGAGCGGTTGATGAAGTCACGTACTGCACCCGCTCGCGTCGCGCAGCGGGCCAAGGTCCTGGTGCTGGCGGCGAATGGCTTGGCGAACACCCAAATCAGCGCGCGAGCCGGAGTGGCAGTGAGCACGGTGTGCGCCTGGCGGGCGCGGTTCGCCCAGGAAGGGTTGGCGAAGTTCGGGGAGGTGCGCCAGGGCCGCGGGCGTAGGCCGTCGATCCCAGCTGAGAAAGTGGAGGCGATTGTGCACGCCACTTTGCATGACACCCCGCCCGGAGAGACCCATTGGAGTTGTAGGACGATGGCCAAGGTTCAAGGGGTCAGTTCGGCCACTGTGCAG
>Ga0307374_10013311_pt1 | contig 11394 bp, 11 predicted proteins | sample OX3MG_FD_202532 | JGI IMG/M metagenome (GOLD analysis project Ga0307374, IMG submission 202532) | Soil microbial communities from Risofladan, Vaasa, Finland - OX-3 | ecosystem: Environmental > Terrestrial > Soil > Coastal area > Acid sulfate soil | place: Finland: Risofladan, Vaasa | collected... | reverse complement strand
TATGGCCCGCGCGCGTGAGGCCGCGACCTTCGGCGACGGCACCACGACCACGGTCCGGTCGGCGTCGTGGATCACCTCGTGCGACACGCTGCCGAGGAGCAGCGACTTCACGCCGGTTAGACCACGGGACCCCATGACGATCGCGTTCGCCCCCAGGGAGTTGGCCTGTTCCAGGATGGCGCGCGCGGTGGTGGTCGCCTGCGCGGAGACGTGCGGCTGCGCGTCCAGGCCGGCGGCGCGCGCCAGCTCTACCCCCTCCTGGACCACCTCCTGGGCCCGCTCTTGGCTCGCCTCGTCGATGCGATCAGAGTTGGGAATGGCCGGAGTAACTCCAAAGCCCACGCCGGCCCGGGCCACCACCTCGATAAACGGCTGCCAGATCGTGAGCACGGTGGCGGCCTGCCCGGGAAACAGCGCGCCGGCGCGCTCGATCGCGGCTCGGGCGTCCTCGGAACCGTCGTAACAGATCAGGATCATGCTCAAAGCTTGGCATGACCCCTCGCCGGGCTGCGTCTCGACGAGCCCGTGATCCAGTCAGGTCCGACGGCTGGCCGGCCGCCACGATGGACAAACCCGGGGGCGTAACTCTGGACACTGGGCCCAAGCCCGTCGGATGGCGATCCTCCATGCTCCCCGTCCAAGCGATGATCGACGAGAACTTGAAGGAGGTGACCCCGAGATGCTTAACCCGCTCGCGATCGGCGTGACGGTCGGTGGCCTGCTCCTCGACGTCCTGGTACCGCGGCCCAAGCCTCGGATTGGTGTTCCCGATGAGTCGTCTCTCCTCTCACCACCCACCGGTTCGAGGACACGGCGGCGGACCTGGACTTACGCGGAGCACGACAGTCAGCTGGTCGCGAGCGGCTCCAACAAATAGGGTTGCTGCATGAGCAACCTGATCATCTCCTATGACGGCACGCTGAACGACGACGACGCGCTGGCGCTGGGCAAGATGCTGGCCCCTGCCGGCTTCACGCCCGCCCTGGCCTACGTGCGCCACTCGCACGAGTTTGATCCGGGGCGAGAACAGATTGCGCAGCATGACGCCGAGCAGCGCTTGGAGCGGGGCGCTGCCTTTCTCGGCGATCCCGCCACCAAGCACCATGTTGTCGTGGGCGCCTCGACCGGAGCCGCCCTGGAGCGTCTGGCCCATGACGAGGGCGCTTCGGCGATCGTGTTCGGATCCGATTACCGGACCGCACCGGGCCGAGTGGAGCCCGGCACGTCGACCCAGCACCTGCTCGAGGGAGGCTTGGTGGCGGTGGCCATCGCGGCGGCCGGGTTGCGAACTGCGCCGGACAGCGCGATCAAGTCGATCGCGGTGCCCCTAGCCGGCCCCACCAACGACGTGGCCCGGGAGACGGCCCAGGCCCTGGCGGAGAAGCTGGGAGCGACGGTGGCCGAGTCGCCGGAACAGCCGGTGGATCTGATTGTGGTCGGGTCGGCGCCCGGCGCGCCGTCGGGACGCGTGGTAATGGGAGGCGACGTTCGTTCCGAGCTGAGCAGCGCCCGCAGCTCGGTCCTCGTGCTTCCGGCCGATACACCGCTCCTCCCGTAAACCAGGTTAACGCGCGCCCGCGCGTTAACCTGTTGGCTCATGGCACTGGTCGGGCCTGAACCGATCTCGTTCAACCCCTGCCGGCGGTTGACCAGCGATCTGCTGGCCGAGCGGCGAACCGAGGTGCCCTTCCCGCCGGGGGAGACTTCGTTCAGCCTCAGCCGCACCCGGCAGTTCGCGGACTATCCCCTGCCCGTGCTGCTCGAGGCCTACGAGCGGTTCGGGCCGGTGTTCACCATGCGGATCTTCCACGGCAACACGGTGTGGATGCTGGGCCCGGAGGCCAACCACTACATGACGGTGTCCCACGCCAGCAACTTCAGTTGGCGGGACGGCCACATGGGGGACCTGGCGCCATTCCTGGGCGATGGACTGCTAACCATCGACGGCGATTTTCATCGCCGGTCGCGCCGGATCATGCTGCCGGCGTTCCACCACGAGGCGATCGCCGCGGCCCTGGGGACCATGAACCTGGAGATCGACCGGGCGCTGCAGGAGTGGCACCGGGGCCAGCGCATCGACGTCTACCACTGGACGCGGCGATTGGCCCTGAGGATCGCCATGCGGTCGCTGTTCGGCTTCGATCCCGACGCCAGCGTAGCCCGAATCGACGCGGCCAGGCGGTTCGAGCAGGGGCTGGGCTTCTGGTCCCGTGATTACTTCCTCCAGGTCCTGCGCGGACCCGGAACCCCATTCGCGCAGATGCAGTCGGCGCGCCGCGCGCTGGATGAGGTCATCTTCCCCGAGATAACCCGGCGCCGGGCCAGCGGCGAGCGTGGCCCTGATCTCCTGAGCCTCCTCATCGACGCCTCCGACGAGGACGGCGAGGCGCTGAACGACCAGCAGATCCGCGATGAGGTGATGACGCTGCTGTTCGCCGGCCATGACACCACGACCTCGACGGTGGCGTTCATGTGCTACGAGCCGGCCTGCGGGACGAGCTCGACCGCGTGCTCGGCAGCGAGCGCCCGGACGCCGGAGTGCTCATGAGCGGTCAGCTGGAGCTGTTGGAGATGGTGCTCGATGAAACTTTGCGCCTGTACCCGCCGGCCTGGGTGGGAGGGCGCCGGGCGGTCGCGACCTTCGAGTTCGCGGGTCAGACCGTTCCGGCCAACGCCTACGTCAACTACAGCTCGTGGGCCTCGCACCACCTCTCCGAGGTGTTCGAGGAGCCGTTCGAGTTCCGGCCTGAGCGCTTCAGCCCGGAGCGTAAGGCTGCGCTGCCCAAGGGCGCCTATGTCCCGTTCGGCGCCGGCTCCCGGATCTGCATCGGGATGCGGTTCGGACAGCTGGAGATCAAGGCCATCGCCAGCCAGCTGCTGCGCGACTTCGAGTTCAGCCTCGAGCCGGGCTACCAGCTGCGGACCCGACAGATGCCCACGATCGGGCCGCGCGGCGGGGTGCCGCTCAGGGTCCGCCGACACGAGCGCAGTTCCGGGGGCGCGACCGCCGCCTCGGCAGAGCTCAGCGCAAGCTGAACCGGCTGGCGAAGCGGTCGACTGCCCGGCTGATCTACGTCTGTGCGGCCGGCGCCTCGTGCAAGGTGCGCTTGGGGGGGCGGGACGGCGCCGGCCGGCCCGCCACGGCCACCAGCTCGGCTATCCCGTCCTCGATCCCCTGACACAGGACGCCGGTGTCCGCCGCGGTGTCGTAGTCGCCCGTGACGCCGAACTTGAGCGTCCCGTCGTAGGAGAAGATGGCCACGCCCACCCGGACGTGACCGCCCAGGGGCACGAACGGAACCGCCTCCAGCATCCGCTTGCCCACCAGATACAGGGGCTGCTGCGGTCCGGGAACGTTGGTGGTCACCGTGTTGAGGCTGCGCTGGGGCAGGCGCAGGACCGTGCGCATGCCCAGAGCCAGCAACAGCGCCGGCGCAAATCCGGACAGCGAGGTCAGCACCTCTCCGGCCACCGCCTCGTGCGAGCGCTTGAGCCCCTCCATCTGGAGGCGGACGGCTTCCAGCCGCTCGACCGGGTCCTCCACCCCGATGGGCAGCTCGGCGAACATGGCCGATACCCGGTTGTTGTAAGTGCCGCGCTCTCCCGGCCGGCGCACCGAGACCGGGACCAGCGTCCGGACCTCCAGCCGCCCCGGATCTTCGTCCCGAGACAGCAGGAGCTGTCGGAACCCACGGGAGATCACGGCCAGCACGACGTCGTTGACCGTGCCGCCCAGCGCGCCCCGCACCTGCTTTACCTCGCTGAGCTGTGCTTCGGCCCAGTCCCACCGGCGGTGCGGTCCGATCGGTCCGTTGAGTGAACTCGGCGGCATCTGACGCAGGACGCCGCTCATGGCCAGCGTGCCCTGCACGGTCTGCACGGCCAGCTCGGCGACCTGGCGGGGACCGCGCAGCAGGGCCCCGATCGCCGCAGCCGCGCTCACCGGGGTGACCAGCCGCCGGGCCAGCGGCTGGGCCAGCAGCTCGGCGGCCGAGGGCTCGGGGCGCGGCTGCCAGCCCGGCCCGACGATGGGCTTGGGTTCACGCTCGGCATCGAGCAGGACCGTCAGCAGATCGGTGGCCGACACGCCGTCGACCATGCAGTGGTGGACCTTGGACACCAGCGCCCAGCGCCCGGCGCCCAGGCCCTCGGCCAGCCACATCTCCCACAGGGGCTTGGAGCGGTCCAGCTGCTGGGACATCACCCGGCCGACCAGCGTGCGCAGCTCCTCCTCGCCCCCCGGCGATGGCAGAGCGGTCCGCCGGACGTGGTAGCCGAGGTTGAAGTGCGGATCGTCGATCCACACCGGTGGCCCGGCATGCAGCGGCGGATAGCGCACCTTCTGGCGGTATCGCGGCACCAGGTGGAGCTTCGAGCGCACGGCCTCCAGGACTTCCTCGCGACCCGGGGGCGGGCCTTCGAAGATGCCCACCGAGCCGATGTGCATGTGGCTGACCTCGTCCTCCACATCGAGAAACGACGCATCCTGGGGGCTCAACGGATCCATGTCAGACCTCTCTCTCCTCGATTGCGCCCAGCCACGCGAGCAGGGCGCGATTCACTTCCCGTGGTGCTTCTTGGTTTACCCAATGTCCAGCGCCCGGCACCACCACGTGGGCCCGCAGGTCGGTTACCCAGCCGTCCATCCCCTCCGCAGGCATGAACTGGCGGACCGGGTCGCGCTCACCGGTCAGGAACATCGCGGGCTGATCGATCCGCCGACCGTCCAGATCCGCGGTCAGCTCCCAGTTGCGATCGATGTTCCGGTAGTAGGCCAGCCCGCCGGCGAACCCGGTGCGCTCGAACGCCTCGACGTACACGGCCAAGTCCTCCTCGGTCATGAACGGCGGACTCGGAGGATCCTCCTCGGCGTCGGCCACCCAGGCAGGATCCCACACCCGCGGCGTACTGATCGTCCGCCGCACGTCACGGGACATCGCCGGCTCGGCCACGCCGGGCTCCTGGAACCACACGATGTAGAAGTCCTCCCCCAGGTGCTGGCGCATGATCTGGACCGGCGGAGCGGGGGCCCGAGGCACGAACGGCACGCTGAGCCCAGCCACGCCCGCGATCCGGTCGGGATGCATCCACGCCGTCTTCCACGCCACGTCGGCCCCCCAGTCGTGTCCAATGAGGACGCCGTGCTCTGCGCCCGCGGCGTCCAGCAGGCTGGTCACGTCCCGGCTCAGAACGTCGATCGAGTAGGCGGCCACGTCAGGCGGCACATCGCTTGAGCCAAAGCCCCGCAGGTCAGGCACGATGACCCGGTATCCCGCGTCGGCCAGGGGGCCGATCTGGCGGCGCCACGAATAGCCGAGCTCGGGGAAGCCGTGGAGCAGGATCAGAACGGGATCGCCCTGGCGTCCCGCCTCCACGGTGTGGAGCTCAGTCCCGTCAGCCATGCGCACGCGCCGGACGCCCACTGACGCCAGCCTACGCCCTTGCCGGCCGCGGTAACTAGCCGGCCGCCGCGGCCAGCGGCTCGTCCGCGGCCACGCAACCCAGGAACGTCTGGACGATCTCGGCGTCGAACTGGGTGCCCGAGTGGCGCTGGAGCTCGGCGATCGCCGCGATTACGGGCAGCGGCGAGCTGTAGACCCGCTCCGCGGTCATGGCCTCGAAGGCGTCGGCCACCGACAGGATCTTGGCCTCCAGGGGGATCTCGGGGCCGGGCAGTCCCAGCGGGTATCCCTCGCCGTCCGGCCGCTCGTGGTGGGCCATCACCCAGCCGCTGATGTCGTCCAGGTTGGCCCCGGCCAGGATGCGGGCGCCCAGCTCCGGGTGCTTGCGCATCTCTTCCCACTCGTGCGCGTCGAGGGGACCAGGCTTGCGGAGGATCGGGTCCGGCACACCGATCTTGCCGATGTCGTGCAGCAGGCCGGCCAGTCGGATGCGCTTGATTCGCTCCTCGTCCAGCTCGAGCGCCGACGCGATCATCTCCGCGTAGCGGCCGACCGTCTGGGAATGCAGTGCGGTCCCGGTGTCCCGCAGGTCCAGCGTCTCGGCCAGGATCAGCACCGCCGGAACGTGCTCCATGTTGGCCGGGCGCTCGCCCGGCTCGCCGTGCAGCGTCTGGCTGACCTCGGAGCTGTAGCTGATCGAGCGATCGCGTCCCAGGCGCTTGGCCAGGTACATGGCCTGATCGGCGCGGCGCAGCAGCTCGTCGCTGGTTTGTCCGTGACGCGGGTAGCTGGCCACCCCCAAGCTCACCGACAGCGGCAGCCCGTACTCCACCAGGGCGTCACGCACGTGACGGCGCAGCCGCTCGGCCAGCACGTGGGCCCCCGCTGCGTCGGTGTCGGGCAGCACCAGGGCAAACTCCTCTCCCCCAATCCGGCCCGCGCCGTCGATCGACCGCTTGACCTCTGCGACCAGGGCGCTGAACTTGCGTAGAGCCTCATCGCCGACCTGATGGCCGAACCGATCGTTGACCAGCTTGAAGTGGTCAAGGTCGCCCACCACCAGTGAGACGGGACCGCCGGTCCGGGCGGCCCGGCGCAGCTCGTCCTCCAGCCGCTCCTCGAAGCCGCGCCGGTTCAGGAGCCCGGTCAGCGAGTCAGTCCGAGCCGCCTCGCTCAGCCTTTCGATCAGGACCTCCGAACGCGAGCGCAGGATGTCGGCCAGGAAACCGATCACGCCGACGGTGCCGATCAGCACCACCCAGCGTCCCACCTCGGCCTGTCCCGGGATCAGGCTCAGGGCCAGCGCGTAGTTCAACCCGACCCAGGCCAGGTTGGCGAATGCGGCTCGGCGCCCCAGGAAGAAGAAGCCGTCGAAGCCCACCCACACGTAGATGAGCGAGTACGGGCTGGAGATCGAGTGGTTGAACACCACCGCCAACGTGATCAGGACCGTCCCGAACGCCAGGACCATGCCCAGCCACAGGTCCGAGGCCGGCAGGCGCCCGGCCGCCCAGACCAGAAACACACCGGTGATGACGGCGGTCACGCTCACCAGTACCAGGGGCAGGATGTGTGTCCCGGTGTCCACTGGGAGGAGCAGCGATCCTCCGGCCAGCAGACCTCCGGCGATAAACAGCGCTCCGAGCGCGCGCCAGCGCACCTCGTGGCGAGACAGGCGCTCGATAGCGTCCCGCCGCACGCGAGCAAGCGAGACGGTGGATACGAACCGGCTGATAGGCCGCCGGGCGCGCGCCCGAGAATTCACACACTTCTTATCGGCAGATCGCGCGCTGGACCTGAACCGGCCAACCTGCGACCGCGCGCGCACAAACGAGCGATCCCGACTCGCTAATCTGACCCAGGCCGAGTCATCGCGCGTCACAGGGGAGCCGTTGACGCGGGGCCGCAGAGGGCGCCGGACCTATCAGGAGAAGCAATGCTTGGGCTCACCCGCTGGTGTATCTCCCATCGCCGTACCGTGATCCTGGGCTGGATCGCGATTGCAGTGATCGCCACCCTGGTGGCGCAGGCGGTGGGCCGCCAGTACGCCAGCAACTTCACGCTGCCCGGGACCGAATCCCAGCACGTGGTCAACCTGCTGAACGCTGAGTTCAAGTCTCAAGCCGGAGACCTCGACCAGATCGTCTGGCACACCTCGACCGGAACCGTCAACTCCCCCGCGGTCCGGCAGGCCGTCCAGCGGGTACTGACCGAGGTGGGCCACATGCCGCACGTGGTCTCGGTGACCAGCCCATACGGCTCGGCCGGGGCATTTGAGATCTCCCAGGACCGCCGGACGGCGTTTGCCAACGTGGCATTCGACAAGCGGGCCAATCAGCTTCCCAACGCCACCGGCAAGCCGATCCTGAACGCGATCAAATCCGTCTCGGTGCCGGGGCTGAAAATGGCCGCCGGGGGCCAGGTCATCGAGGAGGCCGAGGGCTTCAGCATCGGCCCCGCCACGGCGGTGGGGGTCCTCGCAGCGCTGGTCATCCTGCTGATCACCTTCGGGTCGCTGATCTCCGCCGGGCTGCCACTGATCACCGCCGGGTTCGGCCTGATCACCGGAGTGGCCCTGATCGGGCTCGCCACGCACCTCACCAGCCTGTCCAATGTCTCGCCCCAGCTGGCGCTGATGATCGGCCTGGGCGTGGGAGTCGACTACGCGCTGTTCATCGTCACCCGGTTCAAGGAGAGCTTCAGGCGCACGGGGAACGTGGAGCACGCGGTGCTCGAGGCCATGGACACCTCAGGGCGCGCCATCCTGCTCGCCGGGACGACCGTGGTCATCGCGTTGCTCGGCATGTTCGCCACCGGGGTTTCGTTCATGTACGGCCTGGCCATCGCCTCGGTGCTCGCCGTGCTGTTGACACTGCTGGCCTCGATAACCGTGCTGCCGGCCATGCTCTCGCGGGTCGGACACCGGTTGGGCCGGTCCCGGAAAGCCGCCGCGGCCACCGCCAATGGCTTGCCGGCCCGGGAGTCGCTGTGGCGGCGGTGGAGCCTCACCGTTCAGGCCCGCCCCTGGCCCCTGGCTCTGGTCTCTCTGGCCGTGATGGTGGCATTCCTGCTGCCGGTGACCGGCCTCCGCCTGGAGAACAGCGACGCCGGTAACGATCCCAGCAACACCATCACGCGGCAGGCGTTCGACCTGCTGGCCCAGGGCTTCGGCCCGGGCTTCAACGGGCCACTGGCCGTGGTGGTGCCGGTGGGCGCAACCCATCAGGGCACCAGGCTGGCCTCAATCTCCAACGCCGTCGCGGCCACGCCCGACGTGGCCCGGGTGACTTCGCCCCAGCTCAGCCCCTCTGGCCGGGTGGCACTGATCCGGGCCTACCCGGGATCGGCGCCCCAGGACCCGGCCACCACCGCGCTGGTCAACCGCCTGCGCCAGCAGGTGCTGCCGCCTCTCAGGCAGCAGCTCGGGGTGCCCATACTGGTCGGTGGCTTCACCGCCGGGTCGATCGATTTCTCCCACGTGCTGTCCAGCAAGCTGCCGCTGTTCATCGGTCTGGTGGTGGTCCTGTCGGCGCTGCTGCTGTTCGTGATCTTCCGTTCGCTGGTCATCCCGTTGCAGGCCGCCGTGATGAACCTGCTGAGCATCGGCGGCGCGCTGGGCGCGACCGTGCTCGTGTTCCAGAAGGGCTGGCTGGCCGGAGTCTTCGGCCTGCAAAAGGGTCCGGTGGAGCCGTGGGTGCCGCTGCTCATGTTCGCGGTGGTGTTCGGGCTCTCGATGGACTACGAGGTGTTCCTCGTCTCTCGGATACGCGAGGAATGGGTGCGCCACGGTGATGCCCGGCTAGCCGTGGCCGACGGGCTCGCATTCACGGGCCGGGTGATCACTGCGGCCGCCGCGATCATGATCTGCGTGTTCCTGTCGTTCTTCATCGGTAACCAGCGCACGCTCAAGGAGTTCGGCTTCGGTCTGGCCACGGCGGTGTTCCTCGACGCGGTGGTGATCCGCTGCGTGATGGTGCCGGCGGTGCTCGAGCTGCTGGGCGCTCTGACCTGGGAGCTGCCCACCTGGATCGACCGCCGGCTGCCCCACTTCCGAATCGAGGGCAGCCCCGAGATCAGCGCTGGGTTTGCCGTCGACGGCCAGCCGGCCGTCCAGCGAGGCGAGCCCGAAGCCGAGCCGGAGAAGGTCGCTCCCTAGCCTGGACGGATATCCGGGTTGCAGGCTGGGCCGGTACCCAGCAGGATGCCCACGGCACACTATTTCGGGGGTTAATCGTGATCTTCCTCATCACTAGGCCGTTCGTCTGGCTGTTCAAGCTGCTCAAGTCGATCGTCACCGCGCCGTTCAAGATGCTCCGGGCCCGCCGCGATCGCAAAGCGCGGAAGGACGCCAAGTTCGCCGCCCAGGCGGTCAAGGACCAGGCTAAGGCAGCCAAGCAGACCGTGCCGTAGGCCCGCGGGCCAAACCGGGCGGGATCGGCCGGCGCGCGCTCAGCCGGGCAGGCTGTAGTGCGCGAAGAAGAAGAACCAGATCAAGAACGCCTCGACCGCGGCCACCGCCGAGATGACCACGATCCGCTCCACGGCGGTCAGCGGTCGCCTGACCGCTAGCGTCCGGCGCTCGCCGCTCATCGGCTTCAGCCAGGGCGCCTGGCGTCGCCGGACCTTGCGGCCGATGGCCGCGTCGTAGCGAATGCTCAGCCAGGCCAAGAGGCGGTAGAGCAGAAACGTCTCGACGATCAGGACTCCGACCGTGGCGCCGATGGCCCCCATGGTCAGGCTGCCCACGGCAGTCTGGATCCGCGAGCCGACCCACAAGGCCAGCAGCGGCCCCCCACTCCACAGGTTGATGCTGACCAGCGTCGTGGCCGTCGCCAGCACGATGCGCAGCAGCAGGTTACCGAAGCCGCGCGGCCTCTCTGAGTCCTCGGCAACGTTCGAGGCGGCGGGCCGGGCCGTAACCTGAGGCTGCTCGGTGAGGGTCGACTGGGCCATCACCATCAAGGCTAGCCCCGCGCGGCCGCGTACTCCCGAGATACGTTGCTGAGGATCTGCAGCATGGCCCGCGCCGCGGGGGATGTGCCGGCGCTGTCGGGGGTGGCGGCGACCACGTGGCGCACCGGGCGGCGGGGATCCAGCGACCTGATCACCACACCGGGGTGGACATGGGTTAGGGCCAGCCGCGGGATCAGCGCAACCCCCACGCCCGCGGCGACGAGGCCTTGAACGGTCTCGTAGTCGTCGCTCTCAAACGTCACCCGGGGCTCGAAGCCCGCGCCCAGGCACAGTCTGACCAAGTGCCGGGCACACGGACTGGCGGCCGAAGTCTGCACCCAGTCCTGGTCGCCTAGATCGGACAGCCGGAGCGCGCGCTTGCTAGCCAATCGATGTTCGGCCGGCAGCGCCACGTCCATCGGGTCCTCCAGCAGGTGGACCGTGCCCAGGCCCGCGCCCGGGCGCTCGCGCACGCCGGGGAAGTCGAACAGCAATGCCAGGTCAAGCTCCCCGCCTCGCACCCGGGGCGCGATCTCTTCCGGCTCACCCTCGGCCAGGCTCAGGGCCACGCCGGGATGGCGCTCCCGGAACAGAGCCACGGCCAACGGCATCAGCGTCGCGCCGGCCGAGGGGAACGAGGCCACCCGCAGGCGGCCAGCGCGCACCCCCAGGACCGCGTCGAGATCGGCCTCCGCCGCCTCGATCTGGCTCAGGATCGTGTCCGCGTGCTCAACCAGCGTTTCTCCGGCGGCGGTGGGTCGGACGCCCCGGCGATCCCGGACCACCAGCGGGGCCCCAGTCTCAGCCTCCAGCCGCGCGACGGCCTGGGAGACCGCCGACTGGGTGTAGGACAGCGCATCGGCGGCGGCGGAGAACGACCCACGGCGAACCACCTCGCGCAACACCTGGAGCCGGGAGGGACTTAGCATTAGCAAAACTTATCATCTACATGAATTAGTTCACTGGACCTGATATCTCGTCGCTGTCATCCTCCCCCGAAATTCACGAATTTCATGGGGAGGCAACGCTCATGACGAAG
>Ga0307374_10013310_pt1 | contig 11394 bp, 14 predicted proteins | sample OX3MG_FD_202532 | JGI IMG/M metagenome (GOLD analysis project Ga0307374, IMG submission 202532) | Soil microbial communities from Risofladan, Vaasa, Finland - OX-3 | ecosystem: Environmental > Terrestrial > Soil > Coastal area > Acid sulfate soil | place: Finland: Risofladan, Vaasa | collected... | reverse complement strand
CCTTCACCCCAGACAGGTTTCGATCCGATACCTGCGTGCCGATGGTGGAATTCCCTTCCTACGCGGATGCCATGGCCAACTCGGAGCTCCCCGAGACGTCATGGCTGTCCGAGCGCCTGGGCCAGCTGTGCAGCGGGCCCATGGTGTTCCGAAATCTCGACGTGAGGCGCCTCGAGGAGCTCGGAGCGCCGGCACACCGCCTCGACCTCGAGGGGTTCGCAGGGCGCCCGTGGCGCCGATTCGAAGCTCCCCGATCCCTGACCAGTCCGCGCCCCACTGGTAGCTTCCGAATTCGATGCCTCGTCTCTGTCGGCTGCGCCGGTGATCAAGTACATCGGCTCGAAGCGGAGGCTCGTTCCCGTGCTCGGGGACATGTTCGACTCGAGTGGTGCAGAGACTGTCCTCGATCTGTTCACCGGGACCACCCGGGTGGCCCAGGAATTCAAGCGCAGGGGTGCCCATGTCACTGCCGTGGACACCGCCCGGTATTCGGAGATCTTCTCGCAGTGCCACATCGAGACGGACGCAAGCACCGTCGACGAGAACGACCTCATCGAGGCGCTCCGGTACCTCAATGGTCTTCCCGGGAAGCGGGGCTACTTCACCGAGACCTTCTGCGTGAAGTCCCGCTACTTCCAGCCGTTCAACGGCGAACGGGTCGACGCCATCCGCGAGTGCCTGGAGACGGACTTCAAGGGCAGCACCTTGTACCCGATCCTGCTGACCAGCCTCATCGATGCCGCGGATCGGGTCGACTCCACCACCGGTCTCCAGATGGCCTACGTCAAGGCCTGGGCGCCGCGCTCATTCAACCCGATCGACCTCCGATCGCCCGAGCTGTTCGTCGGCCCCGGCCGTGCCGTCCGGGCCGATGCTGCCCGCGTGGCCGCAACCATCGGCCAGTTCGATCTGGCGTACCTCGACCCCCCATACAACCAGCACCGGTACTTCACCAACTACCACATATGGGAGACACTGGTCGCCTGGGACGCGCCCGAGCACTACGGGGTGGCGTGCAAGCGGATCGACTCGCGGGATCCTGACACCAAGAGCGTGTTCAATCGGCGGCGGGACATGCCGATCGCCCTTCGCGAGGTGATCGAGAGGATCCAGGCCAGGATCGTCATCCTGTCCTACAACGACGAATCATGGGCCTCGCGGGAGGAGCTGGTCGACTGGTGCTCAGCCCGTGGACACGTGGAGGCGCTCGCCTTCGACTCCAAACGGTATGTCGGCGCGCAGATCGGGATCTACAACCCGCGAGGGGAGAAAGTGGGCGATCCCGCCCGTCTCCGCAATCTGGAGTACCTGGTCGTCGCCGGCCCGAAGGACGAGGTCAGGGCGATCGCCGCCCCCTACGCCTGACCGGGGGACCCGCCGGAATGGATTCTGCTCAGTGACCGAGCCGGCGCAGGCAGTTCTCCAAGAACTCGCGCTCGACTGCGTTCTCGGTCAACAGGAGGGCCTCCTGGTAGGCCAGCCGAGCCTCGGTCACCCGTCCCAGTCGGCGCAGGAAGTCCGCCCGGGAGGAGGCCAGATAGCTGTAGGCGGCGAGGACCGGCTCGGTGGCCAGCGCGTCGAGGGCGTCGAGCCCGGCCTCGGGGCCGTCGGCGAAACCGACGGCCACCGCCCGGTTGAGGGCTACGACCGGAGAGGGCCAGATGGCCAGCAGGAGGCTGTAGAGCCCGACGATCTCCCGCCAGTCCGTGGCATTCCAACTCGGGGACTCGGCATGCACGGCGGCGATGGCAGCCATCAGCGCGAAGCGCCCGGGTGGGCGTCGGCGCAACGCTTCGCGCACCAGCGCGACACCCTCACCGATAACCGCACGGTCCCAATCCGAGCGGTCCTGGTCGGCGAGGAGCACCATCTGCCCGCTGTCGTCGACCCTGCCCGGGCGCCTGGCGTCGGTGAGCAGGATCAAGGCCAGCAGGCCGGTGACATCCGGATCGTCGGGCAGCAGCGCGTGCAGCATCCTGGCCAGGTCCAGGGAACGCTCCACCATGTCCCGCCGGACCAGATCGGCGCCGGCCGGCGCGGTGTGCCCCGTGGTGAACAACAGGTGGACGACGGTCAGGACCGCGTCCAGCCTGGCCGGGAGCTCCTCGGCCGAAGGTACCCGGTAGGGGACATGGGCGGCGGCGATCTTCTTCTTGGCCCGGGTGATGCGCGCGGCCATGGCCGCCTCGTTCACCAGGAACGCCCGGGCCACTTCCACGGTGGTCAGCCCACAGAGGAGGCGAAGGGTGAGCGCCACCTGCGCCTCGGGGGCAATCGCCGGATGGCAGCACGTGAAGATCAGGCGCAGCCGGTCGTCGGCGACCGCTCTCCCGTCGGCGTCGGCGTCGATCTCCATCTCGTCGGGATCCGTCACCGCGGCCCGCACCAGCCGGGGCAGGGACCGATCGTGCGTCGAACGGCGACGCCTGAGGTCGATCGCCCGCCGGCGGGCCACGGTGGTAAGCCAGGCGCCGGGTCTGGCCGGCACACCGCGGTTGGGCCAGGAAGCCAGCGCCCGGGCGTAGGCGTCCTGGACGCACTCCTCGGCCACGTCGATGTCGCCGGTGACGCGCACCGTCGCGGCGAGCACGAAGGCCCACTCGTGACGGTGCGCGTCGGCGACCGCGGCCTCGACCGAGCTGGTCATCAGGCCAAACCCGTGTCTCAGTCGAAGGTCCTGATCGGCCGGACCTCGACTCCGCCGAAGGGTGCCGGAACATCCCGGGCAACGGCCAGCGCCTCATCGAGGTCGGCGGCCTCGACGAGGTAGTACCCGCCGAGCGCCTCTTTGGTCTCCGCGAACGCCCCGTCGGTGACCGTGTAGCCCCCCGAGGTGTCCTTCCGCAGCGACGTGGCCGTCCCGGTGGGCTGCAGTGCGTTTCCCCCGCGGATCACCTTCGCATGGCGCTCGCCGAACGACTGGTGTTCGGCCATGATCTTCCCGAACCTGTCAGGCTCGACGTTGTCCCAGGCGGTCTCGTCCTCGTAGATGAGAACCAGGTACTCAGCCATGTCACCCTCCTATTTCCGGGACCCCTCCTGGGCCCTCCCTATCACGACGGCCGCCACACCCCAAGATCGACATATCGGAAGCATTCTCTTTCGATCACCCAGGGCCGGGCGGCCCGAGGGCAGATTCGGCCTCAGCCGGCGTCGTCTCCCGTCCCGGTGACCGAGTACACCCGGCGGGACTCGGACAGGCCCTTCAGGTACACATCTCTGCCGTCTTCGAAGTGGAACTCGCCGGTCAGGTCGCACAGCTCCTTCAACACCGAGGAGACCAGGACCTCCCCGCCCTTGGCCTGCTGGGTGATGCGGGCGGCCAGGATCACCGCACCGCCCAGGAAGTCGTTGCCGTCGCGGATCGCTTCGCCGGAATGGAGCCCGAGGCGCACCTGGACCGGCGAAGCGGGCATGGTGCGGTTGCGGGCGGCGAAGTCGATTTGTATCCCGAGGGCGCACTGCAGGGCGCGGCTGGCGCCGCTGAAGGCGACCATGAAGCCGTCACCCTGGGCTTTGACCTCGTGTCCGCCGCAACTGGCGATGCGTCTGCGGATGATGTCGTTGTGCTCTCGCAGGATGTCCATGGCCCGCCGATCGCCCAGACTCTCGGTGATGGAGGTGAAGCCCTCGATGTCGCTGAACATGATCGTGACCGTGCCGTCGGGCAAGCCACCCTCATCGAGGTCGTAGCCGGAATCGCCGGGCCCTTCGACAACGACGTCGATCAGCCGCGGGCCCAGAGACCTCTCGGGCCCGATCGGTCCCGCGCCGATTGAAGGATCGCGGCCACCGGATGGACCCACGGATCGATCGTCGCTGCGCTGGATGTGTGTCGGCTTGCTTCTCACGCTCACACCGCCCCAGAAGGCAAATGCCTTCACCCGGATGGTCGGTGAACCCGGCAGCGGAGGGACGGCTTTCAACCGCCGGGCATCCTTGCCGCCCATGATGGCGAGGCCACCCAGCTCCACCTCGATGCCTTCGGGGACGGTGATCTCTACTCCACCCATCACGGCGAAGGCGCTGATCACCACCTCCGGACCCTCGATCTCGGCGTTACGCAGGTCGAGGTGGCATCCGCCCATCAGGGCGACCACGCTGGTCTTCTCCCGTAGCCGCCATCGGCCTCGGCGCTGGGAGCCCCCCATGATCGAGACCGTCCAGCGGGTCACGCTCCGGTCGGGGGCGGTGTCCGGAACCAGGGGGGCGGCCGGCACGGCTGCGCTGTCGGTTCCACTGCCGAGCACGCCGGAGAAATCTGTGCCGAAGGGATGGGGGAGATCGGCGAGCACCGGGAGGAGGTCCGGGAGCGAGACCGCCTGGTACGCAGCCCCTACCCGCTCGGCGAACTCGTCCAACGTCAACCGGCCGTCGCCACACGAGGCCTTGAGGACTTCGATCACCCGCTCACGCTCCTGATCGGAAAGACGGGGACCCGGGGCGCCCGGGGGTGTCATCGGCACATCCAACATTGTGCCTGATGGCGGGGGAAACCACCTGCGACTGCGCCGACGAGGCGCCGAATGGGGGGCGGAGGGACACTGGGGCCGGATCCGGGGGGAACGGATTCGGCGAATCGGGAAGCATCGCTCAGGGCCGGCTCACCGCACCACCACAGGCGACAGCGACCCTGATCAGGATCCGAGCACCTCGCACCGGCAACAGGTATGGTCAAAGGCCGTACTTCTCATGAAAGGGAATGGCCATGCTCGCTTACACCTATCCACTGCTCGACTTCCTCTGGACGATGGTGGAGATCTTCCTGTTCATTCTCTGGATCTGGCTTGCCATCATGGTCTTCGTCGACATATTCCGGAGTCACGATATGGGTGGCTTTGCCAAGGCGCTCTGGGTGCTGTTCGTGATCATCCTCCCGTTCCTCGGTGTGTTCATCTACCTGATCGCCAGGGGTGGGGGCATGCACGATCGGGCCGCGGAGCAGGCGGCGCGGGAACAGAAGGCGTTTGACACCTACGTCAAGCAGACCGCAGGGTCGGGCAGCGCAGACGAAATCGCAAAATTGGCCGACCTCAGGTCAAAGGGCGCAATCACCGACGCCGAGTTCGAGGCGCAAAAGGCCAAACTGCTGGCCTGAGGAGTCACCAAGGACCGGTCCCCGCCGCGGTACTGCGAGGTTCAGGCCGTGACCGGAGCGTCCTGGCCGTAGACGACATCGCCGCGGTCGGTGATGTCGTAGTAGTCAAAGCCCTCGGTGACGTTCGGAGCGTCACCAGCCAGGGCGACCGCCACCTTCTGGGAACTGTTCCGTGCCACCCCGAGGATTATCTGCACGGCCTCGGACGGGGTCAGCTCATGATGAACCTGATCGACCAGGCCGGCGGTCATCTCCGCAGGCTGGATGATCAGGGCGTCGACGAGGCGCAGAGCCACCTTCTGCCTGACCGAGAAATCGCTGGACTCGTAGCTGTCGAGCTTCTGGTACATCGCCTCGTCGGCCCCGGCCCCGATGGCCTTCACCGATCGGATCGATTGACAGATCCGACAGTTGTGATACTGAGCACCTCTGAGTCGCGCCAACTCGGCGGTGACCGGGTCGAGTGCCCGCATCCTGCCGGTCGCTAGGAGGAACTCGTCGAAGGCCGAGGAGGGGTCGGTCCCACCGGCTGCCGCGGGTCCTGACCAGGGCGCACCGGGGAACAGCCGGACGGCGGCCAGGTCCATCCGGAGCCCGAAGTCGCAAACATAAAGTCCCATCACGAAGGGGCCGATCTGGTCTATGGGCAGGATTCCTGCCAGCAGCTCCCGATCGTCATCAGTGGTGCCGGCCACATCCATCACGAACTGCTCGGTGAACGAGAGTGCTGCCCGCTGCGCATCGGTGAATGCCGGCGAGGACGGCCAATCGGCCAGCGCTCTTGCCTTGTCGGCCTCCAGTGCCTGTACTCCGCGGGGTCGATATCCAGCGGCCTCCGGTGCACGGAGAAGCGTCGCCACCCGCGCCCGGCACACCTCCAGGAGGGCTACCGGCGCGGCGTCCCAGATGGCTGTGCGCAACGCCACGAACCCGGACCATGCGTCGGGCTCCAACAGCGCCCGGGGGTCGATATCGGTGGGGATCTCGTTCCAGTCCACGTGGAGAGTCTTCCAGCGATCGGACGACGGTGCCCGAGACCGGGCGTGCTCCGCGGATCAGGAGTTCGTCGCTCGAGGATGCGGCGGCGCCAGGATCGCACCAGCAGGTCCACTTCAGGCCACTGCCTCGACCAGAGGGGCGCTGCAATCCCCCTTTGATGCTCACGAACGACGATGTGAGAATCAAGCCCGAGCTCTCCGACGGCCATGTGGCATCTCGCACCTCCGGGTGCAGAGCAGAGCTGGCGGGTATAGCGTCGATGTTCCAGCATCCGCCAGGCGAGGTGAGACGATGACCTCATTGGTACGACAAGGTGGCCGATCGGCCACGGCCCTAGCTACAGTGGCCGCGCTTGTGTTCGGCGTTCTCACGGTCTCGGGCGCCTCGGTCGCAACCGCCAATTCCAACGGAGGCGATAGCGTCAGCCACGCTGCCGGAGGCAGTTGCTCCGGATTCCTTCCGCCGGGGACAGTTGTAGGAATGGCGACCACGTCTGACGACGGGGGGTATTGGATCGGAAACAGCACAGGGGACGTTGTGGGCTGTGGAGACGCCGGGGGCTTCGGATCACTGGGCATCGCTCCGAACCAGTCGGTCGTGGGGATCGCCCCCACTCCCGACGACGGGGGCTATTGGCTGGTGGCCGCCGACGGCGGCGTGTTTGCCCTCGGCGACGCACAGTTTCGGGGATCCACTGGCGGCCTGACGCTCAATCAACCCATCGTCGGCATGGCCACCACTCCCGACGGTGGGGGCTATTGGCTGGTAGCCGCCGACGGCGGCGTCTTCTCCTTCGGTGACGCCGCCTTCCACGGCTCTGCCGGGAACATCCCACTCAACCAACCGGTCGTCGGGATGGCCGCGACACCTGACGGCGGGGGCTATTGGCTGGTAGCCGCCGACGGCGGCGTCTTCTCCTTCGGTGACGCCGCTTTCCACGGCTCTGCCGGGAACATCCCACTCAACCAACCGGTCGTCGGGATGGCCGCGACACCTGACGGCGGGGGCTATTGGCTGGTAGCCGCCGACGGGGGCATCTTCACCTACGGTGACGCTACCTTCTTCGGTTCCACCGGGAACATCCCCCTCAACCAACCGGTCGTCGGGATGGCCGCGACACCTGACGGCGGGGGCTATTGGCTGGTAGCCGCCGACGGGGGCATCTTCACCTACGGTGACGCTACCTTCTTCGGTTCCACCGGGAACATCCCCCTCAACCAACCGATCGTCGGGATGGAGGGGAGTGGAGCGGGGTCGGGATACCGTCTCGTGGCGTCGGACGGCGGCGTGTTCACGTTCGGCTCCTCATCATTCTTCGGGTCGGCGGTCTCTCCTCTCCCCCTTGGCGTCTGCGTGGTCTCGATGTCCAATCCGAGTCCGCCTCGCGGCAGCAATGAGACGGCGACCATCCGATCGACAGTCGCGAGCGCTCCCGTCATCGTCACTGCCAACTTCAAGTTCCATGCCGCCTCGTTTGGCGGGGCAACGGACGGGCTCGGAAACGCCACTGTGACCTTTCCCGTCGGGCATGCACAGGTCCACGCCCCGGTCGGCGTGACGGTGAATGTGGGCAACGGTACTGCCACCTGCAGGACATCCTTCACGCCTCGGTGACTACCGAAGATCGGCTCCATCGCGGGTTTCCCGGCAATTCGTGGAGCGGGGTCGGACGAACCGCTACAGATCTGTCCAGGAAAGGCAGATGAGCTCGGTCTTGTCGAGCGAAGTTCCACCCAGTGCGCCCGAGGCGTCAGGCAGAGGCCCGAACGTGCGCACTGCCGGCGGTCCAGGCCGGCTGCAGGCGCGGTAGAGGGCGGGGCCGAGGCCCCGCCCTCTACCGGTGGGCTTGGTATGAAATCCCGCTTTTGCCTAGTCCGTGGCTGTCAGCGTGGATCCGCTCGAGACCACGATCTCCTTGAATCCCTTCGGCTTCTTGAGGCTGGCTGTGGTTACACCCTTGCCATTGGTCTTGAGCTTCAAGGTCGGCTCACAGCCGAGGGACGTATAGCTGTTTGCCTGTGCTTGCGCACCGGTCTCTTGGGGCTGGGCGACCTCGGCAATCACCGCCGGGCTGACCGTTCCGAGGGACGAGATCGACCCACCGGCGGACGAACCCGAAACAGTCCCTCCCGAGAAGGTGAATCCGATCGGCGAAAGGCTTATGCCGATCGCTGAGTCGGTGACAGTGGTGTTGGCGACCTTGTCGCCGGAGGTGCTCCACTCGATCGTCGTCTAGAACTCGGCGGAACTTCCCGCGAGCAGACTGGAGCACGTGGCCTCTGCCGAACTGCCCGGGTGCGCGGGATCAACCGCGATGGCGAGCTTCTTGATCCCGGTGATGGTGGCCGTGTTGGTGCCGCCCGTCGCTGTTCCCGTGCACGAGCCGGTTGCCTTGGCGGACGTCGATACCGGGCCGGGCGAGCCGAACTGCGTGTTGGGCAGAGCCGCAACGGCGGGCACGGAGTCGGTGGGCGACGCCACCCAGTCGTTCTTCAGGGCCGGGCAAGCTTGGCCGTTGCAGTGAGGCTGCAGGAGGCGCTACTCCCGGGACCAGCGGTGATTACGACCTTGGCGGCTCCCGCCGATACCGTGGACAGTGCGATTGCACCACCCCCGTTCAGGGCGACCGCGAGCCCAATCTTGACGATCTGCTTGAACATGATGCTCCTTTCAAAGCTGGACCGGCCACAGCCTGGACCGGGCCCGTTCGTTTGAACGAGCACCGAGACGATTGCGTTACAGCCGGGTTCGGCGGGTGAAGCGGCGGTCCTAGGTCGTTCAGCTTGATCTCCATGTGGCGAACGTTCCTATTTGGCCCCGATCGAAATGGTCCATCAACCAACTCGATCGCACCACCCGGCGTTTCTAGATATGGTCGAATCGACACTGAAATGAGCGCTTGACCGTCATTGGGTGCGTCGTAGGGATCATCCTGTCGCTCGGGCCATTCCTCAACGTGTCCCTCGTCGTGATCCTGCTGCGCCGAGGCCCGGACCGACGACGCGGGATGCAACTCGGACTTCGATATGTGCTGGGCGTTCGATCTCGTCGATCCGTGGGGAAATCAGTATGAGCTCAACTGCTATGACTACGACCGGATTCGCTCCGAACTTGTAGAGGCGGATGCGGTGGAGGTCGTGCGCTACTGGCCACCCGAGGCGTACAAGGCATACCTCGACTCCATGTCGCCGTAGTGGGACGCGGCGGAGCGGCCTCCCCCGGGCCTGGAACTACCCCACCGTCCTGGTGGTCGGGGGCGCCAAGGATCTCTCGCCCGGTGCAACCGGCTCTCAGCGCTCGTAGACCTCCCGTCGATGAGCCATTCGGAGGACGAGAACAAGCAGCTCGCCGTCGTGGATCTCGTAAATCACGCGATAGTCACCGGTGCGTACCCGCCACTCACCTGCACCGCCGACAAGGCGAGTGGCAGCTGGCGGTCGAGGATTTTCGGCCAGCAGTTCGATCGCGGCTTGGATCCGACGCCTGACCTCTGGATTGAACTTGCGGAGCTGACGTGCGGCCGCCGGCGAAAGCGTCACCGAGTAGCTCATCCGAGGCCGAGGTCCGCCTTGACCTCGTCCCATGGGATCGGCTGCTCTCCGGTTGCCTTCATCTCGGCACGCGCCGCCTCCGCCGCCCTGATGTCGGCCATGTCCTGTGCGAGTTCAAGAATGCCCTCGAGGTCATCGGCGTCAATCACTGCAGCGACCCGACGTCCATGCCGGGTCAGGTAGACCGGCTCGTGCTCGGTATGCGCCTGATCGATGACCTCGGCGAGCCGCTTACGCGCCTCCGTGATGTTGAGTGGCTCGGTGGTGCTCATGTACGTAGTGTACGCCAAATCTAAGCTATGTACACAAGAGTTCGTAGATGTACAAATCCCAGAAGTGGGGTTATACGGGTTATCCACACGCCTCGAAGCGTTGTTACACGGGTGATCCACGGACCCTGGACTTGGGACCATCGAATCACAATCAAGTGGACCCGTCGATGTCCTTGAGGAGTCCTTCGAACAGCTCGACCCGTTCTGCTTGACCTTGTTCGATGGCGTGACCCCGCTGACGCCGAAGGATCGGGATGAACTGCGGCCCGGTCTCGAAGAAATTGCAGTGCTCGCAGGCCGACTCGAACGAGCAGTCGAGGGCGACCGGACGGGTGCACATCCCGTTCCCCAACGTTTCGCCGGCGGTCGGCGGCCAGTCTGCGCATGTTGGCTCCGACCGCGTCGTCGGGCAGAGCGTGGGTTCGTCCGTAGTTGGCCTCGACGGCTTCGGTCAGCCGGAAGTACTCGTCGGCAACGGTGCGGTCCGAGATCCGGGCATAGGTCATCGTCATCCGCATCGACCGGTGTCCGAGGAGCGCGGCGATCGCCTCCAGGCTCATGCCTCGATTGATCGCCTGGGTGGCCAGGGTGTGACGAAGCTGATGGGGATGGACGTGGCCGACGCCGGCCCGCTTGGCCACTGCGGCGACGTAGCGATGGACGGTCCGGCGGTCGAAAGGTTGCCCGTCATCACGGACGACCAGGTAGCCCGAGCGACTCTGTGCTCTGGTTGCCCGATAGTCGGTGATCAAGTCGACGAGGATCGGGTGGAGCGGCACGTAACGGTCGTTGTGGAGCTTGCCGACCGGGATGCGCAGCCAGAAGGTCTCGCTGATCTGGACCATGGCGTCGTCCTCGAGAGCGGCCATCTCGCCCACCCGCATGCCGGTCCTGGCCAACAGCTCAATCATGAGCCGGCGGCGCTGGTTGGGATCGGCGGCGACCGCTGTCATGAACTTGGCCATGGTCGAGTCGTCGAGGAACTTGGGCAGCGGCTCGTCGGGCTTCGGTAAGTCACCGGAGAAGATCTGCACCCGGGCCGGTGCATCGTCATAGCCCCACTCGATGATCCGTTCGAAGAATGTGCGCAACAGGCCCAAGCGATGACGGATGGTTGTGGTCGACAGCTTCCCCTTCCGCCCGGGGCGAGCGGCCTGCCAAAGCTTGAAGTCCTCGACGTGGCGCCGCTCGACGGCAGCCACCGACACGCAGGTCGGATCGGCCTCGGTGACCCGGCCGGCGAAGAAGCGAAGCGCGATGTCGAATGCCCCGACTGTCCCGGGCCGGGCCGACACGGAGAGTTGGTCCAGATAGGCCGCCATGGTCGAGGCCATCAGGGGCGCACGCTGGGCAATCTCTTGCCAGCTGATCTCCGGCCGGGGCGAGGTGGTCCACTGGAGAAAGGGTGGTTGAAGGAATTGGTCGGCGAAGGACTGCTCGGCGAAGGTGGCGCTCATTGGGCCACCCCCACCTA
>Ga0307374_10013309_pt1 | contig 11394 bp, 12 predicted proteins | sample OX3MG_FD_202532 | JGI IMG/M metagenome (GOLD analysis project Ga0307374, IMG submission 202532) | Soil microbial communities from Risofladan, Vaasa, Finland - OX-3 | ecosystem: Environmental > Terrestrial > Soil > Coastal area > Acid sulfate soil | place: Finland: Risofladan, Vaasa | collected... | reverse complement strand
AGGCCGACTCCAAAGTCACTCCGAGCCTGGGGCCCGCGCCGCGTGAGTTCGCAACGCGGATTTACCGCGCTGCCGGAATCGCGCACCCCGACTACACCGGCGCGCAAGCGTATGCGGCCGCGATGCTTTCGGGCGCGGCGCTGGAAGCGGCGGGATCGCTCGATCAAAACCGGATTCGCGCGGCGTTCTCGGACTTGCGTGCGACCACTATGCTCGGCGACTTTGCGATCGATCCGCCAACCGGTCGGCAGATCGGGCATCGTCCACTGCTGGTGCAATGGCATGGCGGAAGCAAAGTCATTATCGAGCTGGAGGCGGGCGACGATACCGGCTCGCTCGAAATACCGGCCGGATGGCGGCTGATCGCGGCGGGAATCGAGATGCTGAAATTAAATCGCGGCCCTGACGACGAGCCCGAACAGATATCTGGAGACGAACGGGGGCAGATCGATGAGCGCGAAAAAGACTAGGCGTGATCCCGGCGGAGTTCTGGCGATCGGCCTGATGTCCGGGACCTCGCATGACGGCGTGAGCGCCGCGATTGTGAATATAGATGAGCGCCGGCGGCCACCCGCGCGCGCGATCCGTTTTCGCACCTATCCCTACTCGGCAAAGTTCCGCGCGCGGTTGCTGCGAGCAACCGCGGGAGAACCGGTAGGTTCGGGAGAATTATCCACGCTCAACTTCGAGCTCGGCAGCGCATTCGGCCACGCCGCGATCTCCGTGGCGCGCGAAGCGCGAATCGCACTTTCGCAAATCGATTTCATCGGTTCGCACGGCCATACGTTTTTTCATCGGCCACCGCGAGTCGCAGGACGCGGAGCGACCGCCTCGACGCTGCAGCTCGGCGAGTCCGCGGTGATCGCCGCGATGACGAATCTTCCGGTCGTCGCGGACTTTCGTCCGATGGACATCGCGCTCGGCGGTGAGGGCGCTCCGCTCGCACCGCTGGCACATCTGTGGCTCTTCGCTGACGCCCGGCATGGCCGGGTGATCCAGAATATCGGCGGAATCGGCAACGCGACCTATCTTCCCGCGCGCGTGCGGCTGGGAAATCCTGATCTGATCGCGTTCGATACCGGACCCGGAGTCGGCCTGATCGATGCGCTGATGAGTCAGATGACCGGCGGGAAAATGCGGATGGATCGCGGTGGAAAAATCGCGGCGCGGGGGCGGGTCAGCGACCCGATGCTGACGGCGCTGATGCGGCGTCCTTTCTTTCGCCGCCGTCCGCCGAAATCGACCGGACGCGAAGAATTCGGGCTGCCATTTCTCGCGGAGATCCGGCGCATCGCGAAACCGCTCGCCGTGCGCGGCGATGATTTGCTCGCGACGGTCACTGCTCTCACCGCCCGATCGATCGCCGAATCGTTCCGCCGCTTTATCGCACCGCGCGGCCGCGTTGATCAGCTCATCGCAACGGGAGGCGGTGCTAACAATCCCACGTTGATCAAGATGGTCGCGCAAGAAATGCCGGCGCTCGAAGTGACGACGGCGGCAAAGGTAGGAGTGGACGGCGATTCGCTCGAGGCGGTGGCATTCGCGATTCTCGGCTACCAGATGCTGCGCGGGCGGCAGGGAAATATCCCGAGCGTGACGGGTGCGCGCGCACCGGCGATTCTCGGCAAGCTGACGCCCCCGCCGCGGGTGTCGTGAGAGAAGGGGATCGCGATGGCCGCTCGACGGATGATCACGCTGCGCGACGAAACCTGGATGTTTCAATATCGTGTCGCGGCGATCGCGCTTCGCGACGGCCGCGTCCTGCTCTGTCGCGACAACGTGAACGGCTATTGGTACATGCCCGGCGGCCGGGTCGAACTTGCCGAGTCGTCCGAAACGTCGCTCGCGCGCGAGATGAACGAAGAGCTGAAGGCCGCGGTACAAATCGAACGGCTCGTGTGGGTAGTTGAGAATTTCTGGGGTCCGACTTCTGATCATGTGCACGAGATTTGCCTGTACTACCTGGTCTCGTTTCCCGAAAGCGCGATCCCATCGACCACGGAGGAATTCACGCTCGAGGAATCCGACGGGCAGAAAAACACTTTTCGGTGGTGGCCGTTCGACGAGCTGGTTAGTGCGCGACTCTATCCTTCGTTCCTGCGCAGCGCGCTCAGCGACCTGCCGATTAGTGTGCAGCACATCATTCATCGAGACGCGGACGGTTAGGCGCCGGCTTCGCCAACTTCGCGGCAATGCGCGCGGCCCTCAGAAACTTCGCTTGTCTTCTGGCGGAGCGATGCCGGCCTCTTTCGCGGACTCGAGCGCGGTCGAATGGAAAATTCCGTGCGCCATCGTCGAGGTCTCCGCATCCGCGCGCGCCTGGTAGATCTTCGAGCGCGCGGCGTGCGCCGATTTGTCTTCGGGCGCGGCGCCGACGGCCCAATCCGCCAGATGCGCCGCAAGCGCCAGATCGCCCGCGCCCAGCTTCTCGAGCGCGCGCGCGACAACCTTGTCCGCGCCGCCCGCAAGCGATGCGATCTCCTGCGCGCGCGCAGCCTCGGTCGCGGGCTTAAGATGCGACGGCGTGCCGTCGTACCATCCGCCTTCGAGCCGCCAGATATTGCGCACGATAAATTCCGGATCGTCATAGACCGGCTGTAGATAAGGCTTGTCGGCCAGATTCGCCGGAGGCTTGACCGAATGAATCACCTCGTCGAGCGACGCGCCCGCATTCATCATCGCGATTGCCTGATCGTAAAGACTCTGCAGAAATTCCGCGGTGTCGTTCAGCACGCGGCGAACGCGAAGCGCGCCGAAAACCGGGTAACCGTGGCCCGGCAGCAGAACTTCCGCTCCAAGCTTCGCCATCGTGCGCAGCGCCTCAGCCCATTCGCGCGCATAGCGCTGAGCCTTCTGTGGATTGCCGGCGTTGGGCGCGGCCCAGATAATCAGATCGCCGGTGCACAGCACCTTGCGCTGCGAAATAAACACCCAGCAGTGATCGTCGGTCTCGCCGCGCGCATGGTGGCAATCGAACTTGTGCTCGCCTGCGACCACATTCAACTGATTATCGAAGTAGGTATCCGGATAGACATACTCAGTTGGGAATGAGGAAGGGCGGCTGAACTGCCGCGTATTGATGACGTTGTTGTAGCCCTGGGTACGCTTATAGCGGTCGAACCGCGCCGAAACGCCTTTTTGTCCGACGATTCGCGGACGCGCCAGGTTGCGGCTGCGCGCTTCTTCCATAATCACGGGCGTGCCGCACGCATGATCGACGTGGCCGTGGGTGTAAATCGCGGTGTTGACGCGGTCGGGCGAAAATTTGCGCAGAAGCTCGAGCGTCGCCTGCTGATTGAAGTACGCGCCGGTGTCGATCAGCACCAGCCCCTCGCCGGTCTTCGCCGCCGTGACGTTCGCGAACCATCGGTAGAACATCACGCCGTCGGCGACTTCCTCGTACTCTCCGGTCGGCATCAGCGGATGAAATTGGCGGGTCGTGATCTCGCCGTTGAACATTTTTTCGGACTGATCTCTTATTGCGCCCATCGTGTTGTTTCCCACTCCCGCATTTCGGCGCGGATTATCCGCCGCATCCGCTCGATCGCGCAACCGGCGGGTTCGCAACGAGCCGCGGGCGGCACAAGCGCGGGCTAGCCGCCGTCAGGTTCGTTTTTCCATTCTTCGGGATAGAGCAGCAGCAAGTCCTGGCCGAGCGTGCGCACCAGGAAGCGCTGGGTCGGCGCGATTGCGCGCTCGAGCGCGCGGCCACCGATCAGCCAATGGCCGCGTCCCGGAATTTGCGCGAGTGTTGCGCCGATCGATTCCGCGAACGCCGCGGTCCTGGCAACCGGGGCGAAGATATCCGAGTCGCCCGCGACGATCAGCCTGGGCGCGGCGGAAGTGGAGAAGGCAATTTCGCCGCGCGCGATCTCCAGAGCGAGCTTCGCGCTCTCCGGCACCATCGCGCGGATGATCGCGTCGCGCTGGAACCGATCGGCGTCGGCGACGAACTCGAACAAGGTGCGTTTTCGCGGAGGATCGATCGTCCCGCGCCGCCAGGCGGAGAGCCGTGCGGCGAATCCGGAAACCAGCAGCGACTGGTAGCCCGGCACAAGCGGCGCCAGCGCAACCGCGGCTTTTACCTCGGGACGCTCAGCCAGCTTGAGCGCGGCCAGCCCTCCAGCGCCGTGACCGACGACGATCGCGCCGCGCCCGAGGGCATCGAGCGCTTCAGCGCAAAGCGCGATCAGATCCGCAAAAGAAAACTTCGCGAGCGGCGGAGTTGCGCCCACTCCGATCGCGGAGCGCAAATCGGGTGCGTACACTTCCCATCCGATGGTGGCGAAGTAACCCATTAACACGCCCAAATGACGAGCGGTGGTGAACGAGTCCGGTATGAGGATTACTGGCCATGCGAACTTCAGCGGCTCCGGCCGCTCGGCCACGCATGGGAAGCGTCCGAGTAATTCGTCCACGCGGCGCTCAGGCGGCGCGCGCCTGCCGCGCCAGCATCCGCGCAAACCGGAACGAGGGGAAGCCGCCACTCGACGCCATCTGGCCGAAACGCGCCATCTCGCGCGCGGCCCAGGTCTCGCGCTGTGCGACCAGATGCGCGGCATGCGTGGTCGGATCGTGGCGGAGTCCGCCGGAGGTCCTGACGCTGGAGGAATAATAGGGCATCAGCAGACGATCGCGGCGGCTTGCGAATTCGCTCATCGCGGCGGCGCCGATCACGCGGCCGTCACGCGCGGAGAACCATCCGGGTGCAAGTTCGCCTACTATCTCCGCGGTCATCAGCGCGAGCGAATGCCCCTGCCCGAACAGCGGATCGACGTGAAGTCCCGCGTCACCGACGAGCAGCGCGCCGTCGGTAATCGGCTTGCGATAGGTGTTGAGCAGTATTCCCGACGAATAGATTTTCCCGGATGCGCGCCCGCCTTCGATTAGCGATCCGACGACGAACGAACGCTCGAGCTCGCGTTTAAGATTGCCTTCCAGATCGGTGCGAAAGGAATGCATCCGCGCCGCATCGAATGCGACCGCGGCCACCACGCGCCCATTCTCGCATCGGCACAGGATCGCGCCCTGACCGGGACCCGCGTCGAGTTCGGTCACCAGGTCGTCGCCGAAGCGCTTGCGGCTTACATCTTCATAGTACGAGTAGTAATAGGCGCGAGCGCATGGAACTTCGGTGCGCACGAAGGCGCCGAGTTTCGCCTCGGCGAGCTTCGCGACCGTGCTGCGCATCCCGTCCGCTCCGACGACGAGCGCGGCGCGAAATTCGTGCGCGCCGCTTTGGTCCTCGCCGCGGACTCCCGCGACCGCGCCGTCTTCAATCACCAGGCCGGTGAGCCTGAAGCGCTCGCGAACGACCGCGCCTGAGTCGCGCGCGAGCGCAAGCATCGCGGCATCCATCGGCATTCGTCCGAAGCAAAATCCGCGCAGGTCTTCGTCTTCGCGCGCGAGATCGACCGAGTAATCGTAACCGGGCCCGAGCATCCGCATGCTTTCGTAGCGGCGCGCGCCGGCGCGTTCGAGATGCTCCAGCGCGTTCATCCGGGCCAGCACCTTCGCGCCACCGGCCAGAACGATATGGGTGGAGAGCGTGTCGGACGGGAACGCGGCCTTGTCGATCAACAGGACCTTGAGGCCGCGGCGCGCAAGCGCAATCGCGACGGCGCTTCCGGCCACGCGCGCACCGGCGATAATCGCGTCGAAGGTGGAATCAGGAGAGGTTATCATAGCGCCCGCGCAGGTCGCGCCGCTTGCAATCGCAATCATTAGGTACGCGGCGGCGCGAACGCAAGTATCGCGGAAAAAGAAAGAGCCCCCTGTTACGGGGGCTCTCTCGGTTTACGAGGCGTGAGCGCCTCGGCTCATTCCAGCAGCTAGCCCGGCATCGTTAGCCAGCCTCCGAGGGGTTAAAGCTCGGAGGAAAACTTTTGGCTAGTTACTTCTTCTTCTTTTTGCCGGCTTTCTTTTTCATATTGCTCTTCAACTTTGACTTGGACTTGGTGGCCCGCTTGGGAGCCTTCTTCTTCACTGGCATAGACACCTCCTCTTCCGTTGGCCGCTGCTGGATAAGCACACTACCTAATGAGTGGTCTAACCTTCTCCACCCCTCGGTGCGCATTATAGAAACCCGTTATTAGGAATGCAACAGGCTAAGCAACATATTTATAAAGAAATTCTAAAGTCGGCACGAGCCGCTGATTCTATACACTTTCCGAACTTTGGAATGACGTTAAGGCATCGGCGGTCTTGAACTTCGCCCGCGCGGTGCTTTACCATTGGTCAGATGCTCCGCTTAAGCAACTACCTCCGGCGCCGGTGGCTCCCGCTAATCCTGACCGGGATCCTCGTGGTCCTGGGCGCGAGCCTGGCGATGGGGCCGTTGGGACCGCGCGATCTGTTGGCGCTGCGCACCAGGCGCCGCGCGCTCGAGGCGCGGCGCGCGGAGTTACTGGCTCGCAACGAGACGCTCAGAACGGGCGTTCAGAACCTAAGTTCCAATGATCGCTACCTGGAACACCTGATTCGCCGCGAACTCGGATTCACCCGCGACGGCGAGCTGGTGTATAAATTCACCGGCGATTCCACTTCCGCCCAACACTGAACGCGCTAGAAAACAGAACCCTAAAAGATCGATCGCGGCAGCAGCCGATACTCGCGGGCCGCGCGTTCCAGCTCCTCGCGAAAATCCGGATGCGCCAGCCCGATCAGCGCGCGCGCCCGCTCCGGCACCGACTTGCCCTTGAGGTTGACGATTCCGTATTCGCTCACCACGTACATCACGTCGGTGCGCGGCGTGGTCACGACATTCGAGTCGTCGATTCGTGCGACGATCCGGCTGGCGCGCCTGCCCGCGCGCTCGTAGGTCGAGGCGAGGCACAGGATCGCCTTGCCTCCGGCCGAAGCGTAGGCGCCGCGAATGAACTGGAGCTGGCCGCCGGTGCCGCTGATCTGTCTGATGCCGGCGGATTCCGAGCAGGCTTGGCCGGTTAGATCGATTTGCGCGGCGTTGCAGATCGCGACCGCGTTATCGTTGCGCATGATGTGATGCGGCAAATTCGTGTAGTCGACCGGCCCCGCGAAACAGGCCGGATTGCGATCGAGAAACTTGTACAGACGCGACGACCCCGCGGCGAAGCAATAAGTCATCTGGTAGAGATTGTCCGCCTTGTGCGCGCCAGTGATCTTGCCCGCCTCATACAGCGAGATGAGCGAGTCGACGAACATCTCGGTATGCACGCCAAGGTCTTTGACTGCCGAAGTTGCCAGCAGCTCGGCGACCGCATTCGGCATCGCGCCGATTCCGATTTGCAAGCACGCGCCATTTCTGATTTCCGGCGCGATCAGCTCCGCCACTTTCTGATCGGCTGGTCCTGGAGCCGGGTTCTTTAGCTCGGGCAGCACGCCGACGCCCGCGTCGATCACCTGGTCGACTTCGCTGATATGAACGCCGCACTCGAGCCCGAAAACATACGGCACGCTCGCATCGGTTTCGATTACCAGGTGCGCGGCTTTTTCGGTGATCGCCTTGTGATAGGTCACCGACGGACCAAAGTTGAAATAGCCGTGCTCGTCCATCGGTGCGCACTTCAGCGCCGCCACGTCCACGTCGACGAAGCGGCGGTAGTCGTCGGGCGCCTCGCCGAAGTTCATCGGAATGTGATGGCACAGTCCGCGATCGTGCAGCTTTCGTTCGAGTCCCGAGAAATACCAGGAAAAATAATCCACGTGACGACCCTCGGGATCGGCCTCGATCGCCGCGCGCGGTTTCATCGCAAGGCATCCGCGCAGGCGCACGCGCTCGAGCCTGGCGACGCGAGCGGCCAGAGCCTGATCGAACAGGTCGGGCTGTCCCAGTCCGAATCCGTACTCGACCCAGTGGTCCGACTTGACTGACGCCGCGGCCTCTTCGGCGCTGACGGTTTTTCGCCTAAGCTCGGACTGATATGAATACGCCATCTCTAACCTCCGTCGCTCGCTGTTTCATAAATGCTATCCGCCGAAGCGGCTGGCAAGCGTCCGGCAGGTAGCGTGCGCTTCTACCGCTCGCGTCGATACGGTACCGTCGTGCAGTCCGCGGACCCTTGGTCCATCTTAAAGGTTCACCGCAGGAGATACCGAATTGAGCGACGCCGCGTTCCAAATCGTTTTGGCACTTCACCTGTTCGGCGTGATTTTCTGGATTGGCGGGTTGTTGATGCTCGCGAGCCTGCTCGGACGCGTGCCCGAGGAAGTCGGCCTTCCCAAGGAGCGGTTGCTCGGAACCATACGGCGGCTGTTCGAGGTTACCGTAAACCTGGGCGCTGCGATCACGGTCACGCTTGGGATTATTCTGATATTGATGCGCCCCGAGGTTCTGCGGCAGGGATGGCTTCATGCGAAGCTGCTGCTGGTCGCCGTGATTCTATTTTATCACGTGCGCTTCTACCGCCGGATTCGCTTCCTCGAAGACAATCCCAGCGCCTCGACGCGGCGTGAATTCGCGGTCGTGCACGGAGTCGTGAGCCTGCTGGTGCTGGCGATCCTGATGCTGACGATCCTGAGGCCGTTCTAGAACCGATCCTTCAACTCCCGGGCTTTGGCGAAAATCGCGACCGGATCGTTCGCGAGCGCCGGATCGATCTTCCTGAGGCTCGCGCGCAGTTCGGCGCTGTCGGTGCGCAGAAACGGGTTGATCTGCTTTTCGTCGCCGATCGTCGAAGGGACGGTCCACTTGCCTTCGCCGCGCGCCTTGCGCGACCAATCGTGCTTGGCTTTGAGGGCAGCGTTATTCGGTTCGAGTGTCAGCGCGAAGCGGAGATTCTTTTCGGTGTATTCGTGCCCGCAGTAAACCCGCGTCGAATCGGGCAGCGCCGCCAGGCGCTTCAGCGAGGCGACCATCGTGGCTGCAACGCCCTCGAACACGCGGCCGCACCCGCCGATAAACATCGTGTCGCCGGTAAAAACCGATTCGAGCTTCGGAAAATAATATGCGACGTGGCCGTTGGTATGCGCCGGAATTCCCATTACGCGTGCTTCGAGCGCGCCGATCCGGATCGTGTCGCCGTCGGACACAGGATTGGTCAATCCAGGAATCCTGCCGTTCTCGGCGCTCGCGCCATAAACCTTGATGCCCGGGACCTTCGCCGCGAGATCCTGGTTGCCGCCACTGTGGTCGGCGTGCCAATGCGTCGTCAGGATCGCGGCGATCTGCACGCCGAGCCCGCGCGCGGCCGCGACAACCTTGTCGGCCTCCGCGCAATCCACCACCGCACATTCCTTGCTGGTTTCATCAACCACCAGGTACGCGAAATTGTCGGAGAGCTGGGGAACGATATGTATCGCCATCGCACTTCTCCCTGGATAACTGATTTGGGACTATCAGAACCCTACGATGTTGTAGCCGACGTCCACGTATACCGTCTGCCCGGTGACGCCAGTCGAAAGATCACTGAGCAGCACGGCAGCCATCTTGCCGGCCTCTTCGATTTTCATGCCGCGGCGCAGCGGCGCGCGATTTTCAACCTCGTGCGCCATCGTATGAAAGCCGCTGATCGCTGAGGACGAAAGCGTGCGCGCCGGACCGGCGCTGAGCGCGTTGACTCGTATATTCTTCGGGCCCAAATCTATCGCCAGGTAGCGCACGCAGGCTTCCAGAGCCGCCTTGGCGACTCCCATCACGTTGTAGTTGGGGACCGCGCGCACCGCGCCGATATAGCTGAGCGTGACGATCGAGCCGCCTCCGCGCGCCGCCATCAGCGGTTCGGCCGCGCGCGCGAGCGCGACCAGCGAGTAGGCGCTGATTTCCAGCGAGCGCGAAAAGTTCTGCCGCGTCACGTTCAAGAACCGATCGCGCAAATCTTCGCGCTCGGCAAACGCAACCGCGTGAACGAGCATATCGAGTCCGCCCCACTTGCGTTCGAGCTTGCCGATAACTTCGGCGATCTGCGCGTCGTTGTTGACGTCGAGCTCGCCCACAATGTCGGCTTCTATCTGCGCGGCGAGCGGACGCACGCGCTTCTCGAGCACTTCCCCTTGATAGGTCAGCGCGATCTCGGCGCCCTGCGCGTGCAGCTCCTGCGCGATCGACCACGCGAGGCTCTTGTCGTTCGCGACGCCGACGACCAGCGCGCGTTTTCCGTCTGCAATTCCCATGAGCGAGTTTCCTTCCGCAGGTTTGCGCCGCAGGCCGCTAGACAGCGAGTTTCATTCCGTCGGATGCCATCTCGATCTTTATTTGGCGCCGATGGTTCAGTACTTCGCGGCCGATGTGCGTCAACAGCATCCGGCCGACTTTGAATTTCCCGCGCTGCTCGGCGAGCTCGGGATAATTGATGTGAAATTTCAGATGCTTGCTCTCGAAGTAAGTGCATTCGCAGACGAAAAGATCGGCGCCCGCCGCGAACTTCACCAGCGCGTCGTTCCATCCGGTATCTCCCGAAAAAACAATTGTCTTCCCGCCCACTTCGACCTTGAACGACAACGAAATGTCGGGCTTGGTGTGCGGGCTGCGAATCGCCGAGAGACGGACCTTGCCGATTTGCAGCGTTGCGCCCGGCTCGATCACAACGAAGTTCAGCTTGTGCTTTATCCGTTTCAGGTCGAAGCCGGGAAACAGAGTTTTCAAGAGTCGCCAGCATCGCGATTCCAGATTGCGCGGCCCCACGATCGTGAGCGGACCCTCGAGCCGGCTTTCCCACATGTATTCGAGGATCAAAAACGGCAGGCCGCCAAAGTGGTCGCCGTGCAGATGGCTAATGACAATCAGATCGATATGATTGGGCTGAACCCCGTGGCGCTTCATCGCGCCCAGTATTTCCGGACCCGCTTCCATCAGGATGCGGGTGCCATCGGCGTCAATGATGAAACCGGCCTGCGCGCGGCCTCCGCTGGCGAAAGCGTCTCCCGTGCCAAGCATGGTCACACTCGCGCTGTTCTTGCGTACTGGCGCGTGATTGGAATTCTTCAAAGCGGACCTCATGCTAGTATCTACCATATGGCTATGCAAAATACGGTGCGCCGAAATAGTGTGCATTCATGACACCGCAAGTAAAGATAGGTGCTGGTTTTGGATTGTGGCGTTTAGGAATGCCGTCGGCCGAGACGATCGCTCGAGTGGCGGAGCGCGCCGAAGACTGGGGCCTGGATTCCTTCTGGCTTTCGGACCATCTGCTCGCGCCGTCGCCGGAACTCGACGTCGTCGCCACGCTTTCGCTCATCGCCTCGCGCACCTCGCGGATGAAACTCGGGCCGAGCGTGCTGCTCTTGAACCTGCGGCATCCGCTGATGGCAGCGAAGTCGTTCGCGTCGCTGGATTATCTGTCCGGCGGCAGGATGGTGATGGCGGTCGGCACCGGATCGAATCTGGCCGACTACGCGGCCTGCGGAATTTCGCCGGACGCGCGCGGCAAACGGCTGGACGAAGGAATCGAAGTTCTGCGCACGGTCTGGAAAGATCGG
>Ga0307374_10013306_pt1 | contig 11398 bp, 7 predicted proteins | sample OX3MG_FD_202532 | JGI IMG/M metagenome (GOLD analysis project Ga0307374, IMG submission 202532) | Soil microbial communities from Risofladan, Vaasa, Finland - OX-3 | ecosystem: Environmental > Terrestrial > Soil > Coastal area > Acid sulfate soil | place: Finland: Risofladan, Vaasa | collected... | reverse complement strand
ATGCGGGACAGCTTCATCCCGCCGACGATCAACCTCGACAATCCCGATCCGGAATGTGATCTTGACTACGTGCCATTGGTCGGACGCGCCGCCGATGTCCGCCTTGCGATGACGACGTCGTTCGGCTTCGGTGGACACAACGCCTGTCTCGTCTTCGCAGGACCGTCTGCGTAACCGGCGTGGGTCAGGCGGCGGTCGACACCACCCGATCGAGCGCGGCTTTGATGATCCCGTAGCACTCGCAGGAGACTCCCTCGAGACCGGCCCGATCGACGATCGTCACGCGCCCGCGGTGGTATCGAATGAGGCCCGCTGCCTGCAGGAGGCCCGCGGACAGCGTCACCGTCGCCCGCCGGGACCCGAGCATCTGCCCGAGGAACTCGTGCGTGATCGGGAACGAGTCCACGCCGACGCGGTCGTGACTCATGAGCAGCCAGCGGCTCAGCCGCTCTTCGTTGGAGTGCAGCCGATTGCATGCCGCCGCCTGGGAGATCTGCCCGAAGAGCGCCTGCACGTATCGCTGGATGAGCTTGCGAAACCCCGGGAGGCGCTCGAGCTCCGCGATGAAGGTTGACGCATCCATGCGCAGCGTTCGTCCGCCGACCTGCGAGATGGCGCGCACGGCGAGTGAGCCGCCGGCGACCAGCGGAACGCCGACCATTCCCTCATTGCCGATGGTGGCAACCTCGACGATGTTGCCGTCGGCGAGTGGCGTGACGAGCGACACCACCCCATCGAGCGGGAAATACACCGACGTGATCACCTGGCCCGGGTCGAAGAGCACCGTCTTGACCGTGAGATGGTTCGGCCGCATGTGGGCCGCCAACGCATCACGCTCTGCGACCGGGAGAGCGTTGAGGAGCTGATTTCCGACTGTCGAGACTTGAGGAGTGCCGTTGCTTCCCATCTAACGGTTTCGGAGGTTACCGGAGATCCGTCTTTTTGCGCAAGTCGCTGTCGCGTCGATCCGTGGAGCGGTCTCTGCCGCAGGCCCATGGGAGAATCGAGGCCCGCCGATGTAGCTCAGGGGTAGAGCAACCGCCTTGTAAGCGGTTGGCCGGGAGTTCGAATCTCCCCATCGGCTCCACCGTGATATCTCAGGACATCGTGCCCGTCTGTTGCACGACATCGTGCCCGATCTGGGTGGCCTTGTGGCGCCGCTCATCACTCGGGTCACGAGATTGAACGCTTCGCGGCGCAGTTCCTCGTATGGCGAGGAGGCTTGGCAAACGTGTCCGTCAAACCCGGGCAGGCCCACCTTCACCGTTCTGTAAGGATGATCGGCGTAGCCTGTGGGTGCTATGTCGGACATCACGCCTCCGGCGTTGCTCCGAGGCCGAGTCCCTATCAATTGCTGACGGCGGCCGGCGCGCGCTTGAAGATGCGACAAACGACTATGGCGGGCAGGGTGGTCTCGGCCCTCGCCGTAGGGGTGTTGCTTGCCGCATGCGGTGGTAACAGCGGCCGGACCACGAGAGTCACTCCCACGCCGACTCCCGCCTCAAACTCGACTGCTGCAGACACACCCGCTCCCACGCTGCTCCCCTCACCGACCCCGGCTCGGGTGACGCCCCACCCCACCCCGCGGCCGACAGGCGCGCCGACTCCCAAGCACGCGCCACCTTCGGGAGCGCAGCACGTCCTGGTGATCATGGAGGAGAACAAGGGATACGCGGCGACGTTGGGGAAGTGCTCCGCGGATCCGTATTTCTGCTCGCTGGCATCGAAATACGCGAGCTTCACCAACAGCCACGGGGTTTCACACCCCTCAGAGCCGAACTACGTTGCGTTCGACAGCGGCGGAATCAACGGCTGCACGACAGATGGCTCGTGCGCGGCGAATTCCCTTTCACAGACTGACCTCGGCGGCCAGCTGACGGCGGCGGATGTGCCGTGGGTGGACTGGCAGGAATCGATGCCGAGCGCTTGCTTCACGGGCGGGAGTTCGGGCGGGTATGCGCTCAAGCACAACGCCTTCCAGATGTTCAAAGACAACCAGGCGACGTGTCATTCGCTCCCGTACCCCGGCAGCTCGGCAGCGGTCTCGGCGCTCGACGGTGCAAGCGCGCCGGACTTCGCGTGGATCAGCCCGAACCTCACTGACGATATGCACGACGGCACCGTTCAACAGGGTGACGCATGGCTGAAGGCCAACCTCTCGCCGATCCTCGCGTCCTCGTGGTTCCTCGACTACAAATCAACCGTCATCGTCACCATGGATGAGGGCGATGCCGGTGGGGCCAACCAGATTCCCACGGTTGTGATCAGCAGTCATGCGGCGGGTGTCGGCGGCGTCGGCACCTCGATCAACCACTACGCCGTGCTCCGTGCCATCGAAGGCGTCTATGGGCTCGGCTATCTTGGCAACGCAGCGTCAGCTCCAGGCATCTCGAACTTCTTCGGCTGATCTAGCTGTAGTTCATCTCGGGCGTCTTCAACATGCGCTTCCGGTTGGTCCGCACGCCTCGCCTCCAGGAGCCTGTCGTACCCCCCGACGGCCGAGGCAGCTGGTCCAGCCTGCTCGACGCGCACGTCGGCGGACCTGGGAAGCCAAGGAGGATCAGGATCGTTGTAGCCACCGGCCGGGTGTCTCCAGCCCAGGATCTGCGTGGACCTGCGACGGTGTGGGGGCCGGGGCCTCACCTCTGCGGACGCATGGCACCCGCCAGGTCTGTTGCCATCTCATCCGAAGCTCCGCCGGACGACCAGCTCGAGACAGTCCCCCGGATTGACATTGGGCATATCAAGCGCACATAGTCTCGATCGCGTCGAAAGTGGCGCCAAAGATCATCTTGGAGGGTGTGGCGTGGACAGATCCAAAACATCCGGCTTGGGGAGTCCGGACGGGCCTGGCCCGGGCTCGCCCGGCTCGCCTTCCACCTGGCGAAGACTGCTGCTCCTGACCGCCGGCGCAGCCGCCATCGTCGGTCCGATGGCGCTGAGCCCGTTGAGCTCGAGCGCCGCGCCCGTTCACCAGTACGTGAACTGCATCAAGGCCTCGCTGTGCACCGAGGTCATGGATTCCGAGCAGGTGTTCGGAGAGGGCGTCTACGTCGGCCACGACGAGCCGTCGCTCCTCTTCTACTCGAACAAGCCTGGATCGGGAAACCGGTATTCCACAGTGCTCACACTCCCGAAGCAGCCGGCCACCAATCAGACCCCGGGAAAGGCGAGCTACGACTTCCAGCTCCACCCGGCCTTCTGGTTTGGCATGGCGATGTGCGACACCCAGTCGTACCCCGAGCAGCTCCATACCTGCACGCCGGACAGCAACTCGAACATCGTCGACCCGGCGATCAGTGACCAGCACGCCGGAACCGCATTTATGGAGATGCAGTTCTATCCACCAGGCTGGGCGCCCTTCAACTACCCCGGCGGCATCAGCTGCTCGGCGACCCAATGGTGCGCCGCACTGACCATCGACTCCCTGTCGGAGAACCCCTCGACCGGCCAGCAGAACAATGCCGTGTGCGAGTCGACCGCCGGCGAGGAGTATGTGAACTTCGCGTTCATCACGCTGAATGGCGTACCGCAAGCACCCCCGAACCCGGTCAACGCGACCGCGACCACGTTCACACCTGATCCCACCCGGGATCTGATGATGAATGGCGGCGACAAGATCTCGGTGAAGCTGCACGACACGTCTGCCGGGCTCCGGATCGATATCGGCGACGGGACGACCGGCAAGAAGGGCTTCATGGTGGCCAGCGCGCACAACAACTTCGCACAGGTCAAGTTCGACCCGACGGGTTCGGGCTGCACGGCGATTCCGTACAACTTCCACCCGATGTACTCCACGTCGAGCCCGATGACCCGGGTGCCGTGGGCCGCGCACACGTACAACGTGGCGTTCTCGGACGAAATCGGCCACTTCGACTACTGCAGCGCGGTGAACAGCTCGCTCGGCTGCGCCGCCGGCGCCAAAGAGGGGGTGGGCGCGAACAAGGAGCCGTCGGACGCTGACGACTTCTTCTGCCTGCCGGGAGGCGACGCAACGCTGTATCTGATCGGCGGCTGCGCGAACTCGAACGTCCCCGGGTTTGACGGGACGTCGTACATCGATGACTGGCCCAATGGGGTGGCGACCAACCGGCCGACGCCGATTCAGTTCACCAGCTTCCAGACCGGTGAGCACTACAACACAAATTACTCGAAGGCCGGTTTCGAGACCGATCTGCCGCGGGTCGAGCAGGGCCTGAACGGGTGCGATCCGCTCAACGATGTGGGCTGCACCCTGCTGCCGACCACCGATGACGGAACGCCCGCTCCGTTCTACCCGTACTTCACGATCGACAGCCACGGCGGTACGTGCACGTGGGTGTACGGGAACACCGTCGCAGGCATGACCACCAACAACTTCGGCAAGAACAACCAGTACGGGACGTACGACACCGGCGTCGATTACACGGGACCTGGAGGCGTGCCGTTCGCAAAGGCGGACGACTTCAGGAATATCATCGCGAACCCCTGCCCCGCTTAGGCGCTCGTTAGCGACCAGGGTGGGAACGAGCGGCCCGGCGCCTCGTGGCGCCGGGCCGCTCCCTGTGCAAGTGTCTGTCCCGCGATCGTCAGTTCGCGCTCGAAGCGGGCGCTTCCGCGAGGCGGCCCTCCGATCCTCTGTTCCGGCGGTAGCTACCGCGCTCCAAACGGCAGGTCAAACGCTGCGGAAACGCGGCGTCCGCATCGAGCCTCCGCCCGCACGTGGGCATCGATCGTGTGCGCTGAGCGCCCCACGATGCGCACCTCTTCGGCAGCGGGCTCGACTTCCTTCCGCGCGCGCCGGCGACCCCGCGCGGCATCATCGAGAAGGTCACGACGTCGTTCACGGGCGAGGTCCAGGAGAACGTCCGGATTCATCATGGGTTCGATGCTACGCGGCAATATGGACAGGATCCGTCCTATATAGTGGCCGGGATGGATCTTTCCTTTGCCCGGCTCCTGACCCTGCTCGAACTCCTTCAGGTTTACCGGCAGCTCAACGCCGCGGACATCGCGGAGCGGCTGGAGGTCAGTCCTCGGACCGTCAGGCGGTACGTCACCGGGCTCCAGGACATGGGCATCCCGGTCGAGGCGGATCGCGGCCCCGCGGGCGGCTACCGCCTGCGCCGCGGGTTCAAGCTCCCGCCGCTCATGCTCACGAATGACGAGGCGCTTGTCATGGTCATCGGGCTGCTGGCCGCGCAGCGGCTTGGACTCTCCGCATCAGGCTCGGCAATTCAGGGAGCGCTCGCGAAGCTCGACCGGTTACTGCCCGACACGCAACGCGCGCAGGTCCAGGCGATGCAGGACTTCGTCAGGCTCGGGCTGGAGCCGGTGTCACGGGACCATGCCAACGCTGAGACCATCCTCGCGATGACATCAGCTGCGCGCGATGAGACATCGATCCGGCTCGGGTATCGCTCTGCATCGGGCGATGTCACGCAGCGCATCGTGGATCCGTATGGCGTTGCATTTCAGAGCGGGCACTGGTATGTCGTTTCGTGGGACCATCTTCGCGACGCGATCAGGACATTTCGGCTCGACCGCGTGCTGACGATGGACGTGACGAACGAGACGTTTCAGCACCCCGAGCACTTCGATGTCATCGAGCACATCCAGCGTGCGATTCGCGAGCTGCAGTACGACATTCGCTGCGAAGTGCTGCTGGACCTCACGCCGGCGGAGGCCCGGACGCGTGTCTCGCCGACGGACGGCACGGTCGAGGCGGCAGCGGGTGGGACATTGCTGCGCTTCGGCGCGGACGACCTCGAGTGGGCGGCGTCGTACCTCGTTCGCCTGGGATGCGACCTTGTTGTGCTGCAGCCGACGGCGTTGCGCGTGGAGATGCGCAAGATGGCCGCACGTTTTCGGGCGGCCGCGCGCCGACCGCAGCGCGAAACAAATTAGTAGCCGGGAACCGGCCCGACGATCGATTGACGTTTCCAGACGACGCCCCCGTCGGTCGTCACCCACATCCCGGCAGTGACGAACGTCCAACCGTGCAGCGCGTCGGCGAACACAACAGCCTCACCACCACCCGCGTTGCCGAAGTACGTCTCGGGGAGTGTGGCCGCCGACCACGTGACGCCTCCGTCGCGCGTCACAAGGTCGTCCCCGCGGTCGTTCACCATCCAGGCGATATCCCTGGTGATCACAGCGAGTCCGATCGGCGCTCCCTGATTCTCAAGATGTCCGACATTCGGCTGGGGCGGCTGGAAGTCCGTGTACCAATTGCGGCTACGCAGCGTCCACACGGCGCCACCGTCGCTTGACGTCCAGACCGCCTGCGGAGCCGGCCACCCGCCTTCGTTGACGCACGCGAGCATCAGTTCATCGGCCGACGACGCTCCAAGGCTCATGTTGGCGCCGTATGCGCAGGGTAACGGGAGTTGCTTCCACAAGCGACCGCCGTCTGACGTGCTGACGAGCGCCGGCTTCTGCTCGTTACCGTCAATGATCCAGGCACGCGTACCAGAGCGCACAAGCCAGGGACCTGATACGGCCCCGTTGCTGAATGCGGGGCCTTGCACGGCCTGCGGGACCGGCCCGATGGCCGTCCATGCACCTCCGCTCACCGGCTGCGAGAGCAGTCGAGCGGCACACGTGGTCGCATCTGCCGCGCATGCCGTTTCAGCCCATGCGGTTCCGTTGGCAATCTGCACGTCGACCACCGTCGCGCCGCCGAGCGCGACTTGCCGCCAGGTTCGACCGGCATCGTGGGTCGCCGCGAGTATGGGAGGCAAACCTGTGCCGTTTGGATCCACGCCCCAGACCCACGCGTCGGCACTCGACGCTGCCGCGATGCTCAGCGTGAGACCTTCGAGGGCATTCACCGGCGTCCCGACAAGCGACCACAGGATGCCTCCATCCGTCGTCCGGGCAATACCACGCTCACAACGGGACTGCGCATCGCAGGCATTGCCCGCCGCCCACCCGTCCGCCGCACTCGGGAAGCTGACGGAGCCCGGCTGCACATAGGTGATCGCTCCGGGTGTCGACGAAGTCGGCGACGGTGAGGGCGCCGCGGATCCCGTCGGCGGGGAGATCGGCGGCACGACCGGCACAACGGGTGTGACCGCCGGGATGGTCTGCTGCGGGTGCCCCCGGAGAGTGAGTGTGAGAGCGAGCGCGCCGCCCACCAACTCCAGGACGGCCAGAGCCACGATGGCGCCGCCAACCGTCGTTCGAAATGGAGCCGACCACGCGAAGCGGCGACGGCGTTTGCCATCCACACGTTCGCGAAACGCCTGCAGCACACGCTGCTCGACGCCGGCGCGAGGAAGCATTGGATCGACCTCAGCGTGGATCCGCGCACCCAAATCGGCGTGATCGATGTCGGCCTGGACCGACTCGGCAATCGACAGCGCGCGCTCGAGATCTGCCGTCGCGCGCTGGACCAGGGCCTTTGCCGCATCCACTGAGCACCCCATGGTGGCCGCGACATCGTCGAACGGCGGGTCGACGTAGTAGCGCAGGACAATCACCAGACGGCGCCGATATGGCAACCGTGAGACGGCCTGTCGGAGATCGATGTTTCCCGCCGCGTCGTCGCCGGCCGTCTGCGTGGCATCCGCCACGTCGGCAACGCGGACCACGCGCCACCAACGGCCGCGCATCGCGTCTCGACACTGGTTCGCGACGATGCCGAGGAACCAGGGCCGCAGCTCGGTGTCGGGGTGACGATTGACGCGGCGGCGCCAGGCTCGGACACACGCGTCCTGGACCGCGTCCTCCGCGTCGACGGCATTCAGCAGCATGCCCATCGCGAGGCGAACTGCCTCACCCAGCAGTGGAGCAAGCTCCGCCTCGAATTCGGACGCATCGGCATCGCGCAAGGTCATGACATCCACCGCACCGATGCGGTCCGGGAGCGACGTCACTCACCCTCCTTGCGAAGCTGGTCACGGCTATATACGGGTGGTCGACCCAGAAGGTGTCACCCAGAACGCGTGTCGGCCTACGTCCTGCCGCGGTCCGCGCTCAGCCCGTCTCCCATCCCGCGGCGGACAGGGCGCTGATCTTTTGAGCAAAGCCGTCGTGCTCAACGTCGTCGACAACCTCGTCGGCAGCGTTGACCACGTCGGGATGCACAGCGCCGACAGAGTAGCTGCGGCCGGTCGCGCGGAAGAGGGCGATGTCGTTGGGCATGTCGCCGAAGCTCACGGCTGTATGGGGCTCGAGTCCAAGCTCGGCGAGCGCGCGCACCGTCCCTGTGCCCTTGTCGACACCCTGCCGTGTGACGTCGAGCACCGTCGAACGTCCGACATGACTGAGCGCGCCGGTGTCTGCCTCCGACGCGACGAGCTCGGCGATATGCTTGAGATCATTCGCCGCGTTGCGCAGGGCCATCGTGCAGCACGGAGCGTCCGCGAGCTCATCCGCTGTCACGAGGATTCGCGTTGTTCCGTGCGGTTGTGTCGGGCTGAGCCGCGCGTACTCCGCGGTCATCCGCCAGTACACCCCGTCGAAACTCGCAGCGCCCGCCCCTTCAGATTCCGCGATGTCGACCACTCGCCGCACCGCATGTTCGGGCACCATCTCCATCCAGATCGCGGCCTGATGCTGCATCGACCAACCGATCGACCCTGAGCAGCAGACCGCGATATCCGTCCGGTCGGCAGGCACGCCCAGGTAGGCCAGCCCCTGGGGCGTGCGCGCCGTGGCGACGACGAACCGGACGCCGCCCGCTCGGAGGGTTGCCAATGCCTCGACCGTCGCCGGCGATATCGAGAAATCGGAGCGCACGATGGTGCCGTCGAGGTCAGCGATCACCGCCGCTACGCGCACCGCCATCTCCGAGCCACGACGCCGATCGTCGCAGGAAGGTCGTCGCACGGGGCGCTGGAACCCAGCGCTGTTTGCATCTGCAACGGCCTGCTCGATTGGCATGGCAGTATTGATCCCGGTGAACACGTGACTGAGGCAGAGGAGCCCGAAACCCCGCAGGAGCACCCGAAGGGGAAGCTTCGTCGATTTGAGGACGCGGTTCACGATCACCTCCTCGCGGCCGAGGTCGCGGCCGAGGAGGCCGCGGGGTACGGATCGCTCACCGCGGCGCGCGAGGCGGCTGAGACCGCGGTCAATCCCGCGCATGAGCTCGGTTCCGACGACGGGCCAGCCCCACCCGCAGACCAGCCCGCCGAGTAACCCGCCCGGATCCGTGTGGTGGGACGAGCGAGCGCCCGGGGGCCGCATCCGGTCTCTTCTTTTTCTGGGTCATCCCGGACCGTCGATCCTGGTGACCGTGGTCTTCGTGGCGCTCGCCGGGCTTGCCGGAAGGCATGCGCCGGACGCCGCGCGCATCGTCCAGCTCGCCGGCACAATGCTGCCGATCCAGCTATGCATCGGGGTGATCAACGACGTCGTCGATCTTCCGGCGGACGCGATCGCCCAGCCGTACAAGCCGCTGGTGCGGGGCGCGGTACGTCGATCCACGGCCGCATGGATCGGCGTGGTCCTTGGGGCGATCGGGCTCGCTTCGGCGGCAACGATCAACCTTGCGACCCTCGGTCTTGGCGCCGCGGCGCTCGGCGCGGGCCTCTCCTATGACCTCGGCCTGCGGCGGACTTTCCTGTCGTGGGTGCCGTGGTGGGGCGGGATGGCCGTGCTGCCGCTTGCTGCGTACGCATCCGCCGGCGCCATCCCGTCACGGCTGCTCGTGCTCATTCCGCTGTCAGCGCTGATCGCGCTCGGACTGCATCTGGCCAATGCGCTCCCCGACATCGACACAGATCGCGCCGCCGGGATGCGGAGCCTGCCGGTGCTGATGGGCGTGAGTTTCTCGCGCTGGGGAGCCCCGGCCGCCGTTGCCACCGCCGGGATGCTGGCTGCCGCGCTCGCCGGATCCCTGCATCAGGCCGGCGTGCCCTTCTTCGCCGGCATCGCCGTGCTCGTGTCCGGCGTCGGGGTCGTGGTCGTCACTCGAGCGCGGCGACCCTTCCCGATCCTCGCAATCGTGACCGCGGTCTTCGCGGTCACCTGGTTGGGGTCGCTGCCGGCCTCGTAGCGGCGACCACTAGACTCCCCTCAAGCCCAAGTAGCTCAGTGGTAGAGCAACGCCTTGGTAAGGCGTAGGCCGTGAGTTCAATCCTCACCTTGGGCTCCATTTCCATCACTTGACACGAGACGCACGGCGTTGCCGCGTCGTAACACCGGGGCGATAGCAAATCCCTGGCCAGCGAGCAAAGTGGGGGGATGAACTCGCCATCGAGGATGGTGCGGAGCGCCGTTTCCAAGAGCACGCCCGTTGGACTGCGCGACCTGGTGCCGCGCGAACGATGAGCCGGCTGACACGCCTCGCGGCGGTCACGCTCGCCTGCGCTTGCGTCGGGAACCTGCTCGCGCAGATGCTCCGCAGCCTTCGAGATGCGTACAACACCGATTTTGCATCCAGCTTTTACGCAGCCGCGGACATGCTGAGGCGGGGCAACGACGCCATCTTTTGTTCGAGTTGTCTGCAGTCGCACGCTGAGCAGCTCTTCCACACCGGCCCCGCTGTCTTTTCCTTTCAGTACGACAATCCACCCCTTGGCGCCTGGGTGCTGCAGCCGCTCACGTATCTGAACCCGCAAGCAGCGCTTGCCGGGTTTCTTCTGGCATCACTCATCGCTGTGGGTGCGGCCGCGTGGCTTCTACGTCGTCAGATAACCGATGATCCTCGTCGGTTGCTGATTGCGGTTCTCGCATTTGCATCACTGCCAGCCGCAATGACATTCGCGTATGGGCAGTGGGACGGGTTCCTGACGCTTGCTGCCGCGGGCGCCTATGTCGCTCTCGGTCGAGACCGGCAGTTCCTCGCGGGCCTCCTCATCGCCGTCCTTCTCTTGAAGCCCCAGCTGGTATGGCTCGTCCCCATCGTTGTCGCAGTTGCGGGATCCTGGCGCGTCCTGCTGGGAATCGTCGTCGGTGGCGCCGTCTGGGCCCTCTCCAGCATCGTGATCCTCGGGCCGTCCGACACGTGGCGGTGGCTCCACCAGATATCACCGAACATCGTTGCGCGAACAGGGTTGTCGCTTCCGCACCTGATGGTTTCCTTTGGAGCCCCGTCGGCTGTCGTTGTCGCCGCGTCAGCGACGTTGGCGGCCGCGGCAACGGTTGGCCTCGTCGTCGCGCGAGCGCACTTGCGAACTTTGACGGGTCAACAGCGGTTGTCGCTGGGATTGCTGGTCTCGATGGTGGCCGCGCCGCACCTCCTGTCATATGACCTGATCCTCCTGGCGCCGCTCATCATCCTGTGGGCCGTCGACCACGAGCGCCATGCCCTGATTGCGAGCCTCGCCTTGTCGGCAGCATTTCTGGTCGACCTGGTTCTGCCGCTGTCGTGGGCGATCGTCGAGGCCCCGGTGCTATTCGCTGTCGGCACGGCGTTCTGCTGCGATCTCCTTTCTTCTCGGGGGACAATGCAAGCGCGTGTGGAGCT
>Ga0307374_10013305_pt1 | contig 11399 bp, 10 predicted proteins | sample OX3MG_FD_202532 | JGI IMG/M metagenome (GOLD analysis project Ga0307374, IMG submission 202532) | Soil microbial communities from Risofladan, Vaasa, Finland - OX-3 | ecosystem: Environmental > Terrestrial > Soil > Coastal area > Acid sulfate soil | place: Finland: Risofladan, Vaasa | collected... | reverse complement strand
GATATTCGGTGCGCCGTTCAACGTCTTTGTTGCAGGCGGGCTCGGGTGTCTATTGGCGATCGCAGGACAACTGGGAGATCTCGCCGAGTCGCTAATCAAGCGGAATCTCGGGATAAAGGACATGGGCGATTTAATCCCGGGGCACGGAGGCATGCTCGATCGCATCGATGCCCTCCTCTTCACTTTTCCGGTTACTTTTATGCTTGCGGCGCTGCTCACGCGGATTGGCTGGATGTGACGACGAAAAAGATCGCGCTGCTCGGGAGTACCGGCTCAGTCGGTCGACAGACACTGGATGTGGTGCGCCACTTCCCTGAGCAACTGGAGATCGTCTCGCTCGCTGCCGGGGCAAACCAGACGCTCTTGATCGAACAGATTGAACGATTTCGCCCGCGTTATGTCTCTGCCGAATGCGACATTGATGTTTCTCAACTTTCGCCGCTTGAAGTTGGACGCGGAATCGAAGGTCTGATTACCGCCGCAACGCTTCCGGACGTGGATATCGTTGTCGTTGCCACATCCGGTCACGCAGCTATCCTACCGACACTCCGAGCGATCGAGCACGGCAAGACGATCGCGTTGGCCAATAAGGAAGCGATCGTCTGCGCCGGTGCGATTATCGTCCCCGCAGCGCGGAATCGTGGTGTCGAAATCCGTCCAGTCGATAGCGAACACAGCGCGATCTGGCAGTGCCTCCACGGGCTTCGCGCAGGGGACGATGTATCGTGTATCACGCTCACCGCGTCGGGCGGACCGTTTCTGACGCTGCCGCTCGACGAGTTGGCAAACGTCACTGTTGATCAAGCGCTGTCTCACCCCAACTGGAATATGGGTGCCAAGATCACGATCGACTCGGCGACGCTCATGAACAAAGGCCTCGAAGTCATTGAAGCGCATTGGCTTTTCGATGTCACCTTTGATCGGATCGCAGTAATTACCCACCCACAGAGCGTCGTTCATTCACTCGTCAGTTTTGAAGATGGGTCCGTCCTCGCCCAGCTCGGTGTGCACGATATGCGCTTGCCAATTCAGTATGCGCTCACGTACCCTCAACGAGAACCGGCCCCGCATTTGGCGCTCAATCTGGCAGAGCTTGGTACCCTGGAATTTGCCGCGCCAGACCTCGAGCGGTTTCCCTCACTCTCTATCGCACGTCAGGCCGGCGTTTCCGGAGGAACCTACCCGGCAGTGCTCAGTGGAGCGGACGAAATCGCGGTAAACGCTTTTTTGGCCGGGGAAATAGGATTCCTGCAGATCGCCCAGATCGTGGAAGCGGTGTTGAGCCAGCATCAACCGACCTATTCCAACCTGTCGCTTGAGATGATCGCTGACGCTGATGAACACGCCCGGGAGTGCGCGCGACATCTCATCGCAATTACGCAGAGCGCCAGATGAATACGCACTAACGGAAGACCTCCCGTGCGATCGCGATCCCATCGACGCGCGCTGCACCGGCCTGGATGAGCGCCGTACTCGCTGATACGATCGTCGCCCCCGTCGTGATTACATCGTCGACCATCAGGACATTCGCACCCGTCAACGGACTGCCAGACCAGCCAAAGGCGTTGCGCACATTCGTTTGCCGTTCTGCCGATCCGCGTCCTACTTGACTCGGCGTATCAATCAGTCGCTTCAGCTCCACGGTATAAGGGAGTTCGAGGTGCCCTGCCAGGCAGCGCGCCAGCAACATCGACTGGTCGAACCCCCGTTGCCGCCGCCGTCGCGAATGTAACGAAACGAACGCTATCAGGTCCCAGCCCGAGCTCGCGTCAAATACTGGCCGCTGCATTGCTTGGTACACCAATCCTGCCAGCGATGGCGCACGCGCGAACTCGCCCTGATATTTGTAACGGTGGATCGATTCGCGAATCGGCCCACCAAATTTGTAGGCGGCGCGCACTTCGCCGATTTCCTCCGGCCAGGCCGAGCAGTGCCCGCACATGTCGCACTCTCGGTCGGCTGGTTGACCACACCGGGCACAGATTGGCTGCGCAATCGGCTCAAGCTCGTTCAAGCAAGCCTGGCAGAGCCAGGTGCCGCGCCGATGACAGCCTCCACAAATTGGTGGAAAGACGAGGTCTTCGACTACGCGAAGAGCACGTCGCACCCGTCGATTCGAAAGCTTCGCCATATGGGTATTTTAGTCCGCGATTGGCTCAAGGAGTACGCGATCGCCCTGGGTTGTTTGCGACTGTTCGATCGTTCCAGCCGGTAGCTCGATGACGTAGCGACCGTGGCGCACGAACAGGGGACCGAACCGCCATGGCCTCATCGCGCGATCAGCGCGCAGGACCATGCCCTCGCGATCAACGTAGAGCACGTCGATCGGGAACCGCATCCAGAAGGTGTGAATCGACGAGCACGGATCGATAACGAGTCCAGTTCCAGTCGGCAGGTTGGAGCGAAACATCAATCCCTTCCCTCGACGCCAGAACGACCGGGCCAAGGCGACTTGCTGTCCGAGGTTGTTCCCGTTTGTCGCGTTGAACACGCGAACAATCGCGGCACCGCTAAGCGAATTGGTTGACATTCCCCGCCCTTCTTGTCTCTTCGCGGTCGCGCGACATTGCACTCGCCCTAACGAAACGCACTAATTATGCGAGGAACCGCTGGGCCGAGGATAACAATATAGATAGACGGAAAGATGAGAAAGATCATTGGAAATAGCATTTTAAGCGGTGCCTTGTGTGCCTGTTCCTCTGCGCGTTGGCGGCGACGCTGTCTCATCTGCTTCGATTGCACGCGCAACACCTGGCTTATGCTTACGCCAAGTTGATCGGCTTGCACAACGGCTGAGATGAAGGTGTTGAGATCCTCCACGTTAACACGGATAGCAACCTCGCGCATTGCGTCGCGTCGCGACGAACCCATACGCATCTCTGAGAGCATTCGGCCAAGTTCACGGGTGAGCGCGTTGTCCCATTTGTCGACGACTCGGCCAAGTGCCGGGTCAAACCCGAGTCCAGCTTCGACGCTGATCGTCAGCAGATCGATGACGTCGGGCAGAGCCCGGGTGACCTCCGTCTTGCGCGTTTTAACTCTTCGGCTCAGCCAAATCCCGGGCATCATGTATCCGAGGACACCGATCGCCGATGGGACTCCCACGAGCATTAATAGTGATGGCTGCGAAATGAGCATCATGAAGAGCAACAGTCCGCCGAGACCACCGCCGATGACAAATCGGAGACCAATGAACTCGGTCGGACCTAGCCCCTTGGGTGCGCCTGCCTCCAGCAACTGCTGGCGAATGCGGTTCACGTTTTGCCCCGGGGTGAATCGGGCCATTCGGAGCGAAGTAGATCGGAGCAGCGGCATTAGGACTCGGTCTTGGAACGGCTGCTGCAGCTCGACTTCTTCGAGGGACGGCACCCGATTACCGAATTGAGCCAGGCGTTCTTCGATTACAATGGCCTTCTGCGGGCGCCGGACTCCGACGACCACCGCCGCGACAGCGAGCAGAATGAGAACAATCGCCAAGATGAGAATAATCATGCGTCTGATCCGATCCTTATCGTCGTGCTTCGCTCAGATCTCAATTTGAACGATCTTTTTCATAACGAGAAAACCAGCAACGATCAGAATTGCTCCGACGATCGGCATACACACCCATGGAAACACAAAGAGTGATGTCATGTAGCTTGGATTGATAATGAACATGAAGGCCGTTAGCCCAAGCGGAAGTGCGCTGATGATATAGCCGGACAAACTCCCTTGCGCGGTCAGGACCGTAATCTCGCCTTTGATCCGCACGCGTTCGCGGATCGTATCGCCGATCACATCCAGAATTTGCGCCATATTACCGCCGACCTCGTGCTGAATATTGATCGCGGTAACCAGCAGGTCGAGGTCATCGCTGGTGATGCGGCGCAGTAGATGATCCATCGCCTCTTGCGGTGAGATGCCGAGTCCAACCTCGCGCACCACCCGAGTAAACTCTTCACTCATCGGCGGGCGAGCTTCCCGAGCAACCAACTCCATTGTTTGAAGGAGGCTGTAACCAGCTCGTAGCGAATTAGCCATCAAACTAATCGTATCGCCGAGTTGGTTCACAAATTGCTTGGTACGCTTGGAGGCTCGACGCGACACGTACCATTGAGGAATCATCCAACCTATTCCGGCGGTGACGACACCAACCAGGATACCGATCAGAGGTTGAGTGAGCCCGCGACCAATCACAAATCCGACGAGCATCATACCTGCGGTCGCGGCAATTCTGAGCACAACGAACTCACCGACGGTCATACGCAAGCTTGCCCGAGCGAGTAACGTCGCGACATTGCTGCTGAAGGTACTTCCTTCGACGGCTCGACCGACGGCCTTAGCCACCGGGCTCGGCGCGCGATTACTCACCGCCACATCTCCCGGCAACTGTTCTATCGAGCCATACTGTTGCAGTCGCTCTTCCAACTCTGCCGAGGCAGCTCGTTCGCGCCAGTTGGCGAAACCAAATCCAATTACCGCAAGGGCAGCTGCAAATAAGATTAGCGCGACACTCAGCATTTAGAACCTCATTGTCGTTCTGCCCACGACACGACTTTCGCGGTGCCTAAAACAAACGGTCATAACTCGCTCCAAAGATCGCTGGCGGGAGGAAGATATTGGACGCCTCGAACTTCTCAACGAACTTCGGACGAATCCCGGTCGGTTTCATGCGTCCGACGATCTTCCCGTTCTCGACACCAGTTTGTTCAAAAATGAAGACGTCCTGGAGTACGATAACGTCGCCCTCCATCCCTTGAACCTCGGTCACCGCGACCACGCGACGTGATCCATCTTTCAAACGAGCTTGCTGAATGATCAGGTCAACCGCTGCCGATAATTGCTCACGGATGGCGCGCATTGGAAGCTCGACTCCCGACATCAAACACATCGTTTCAAGGCGGGAAAGCGCGTCGCGCGGCGTATTCGCGTGTGCCGTGGTCATCGAGCCATCGTGACCGGTATTCATTGCTTGCAGCATGTCAAGTGCCTCGCCCGAGCGGCACTCACCGACCACGATGCGATCAGGGCGCATACGAAGCGAGTTCACAACCAGATCACGAATCGTGATCTCGCCGCGACCTTCGATATTCGCCGGACGCGACTCCAGGGTCACTACGTGATCCTGCCGAAGCTGCAGTTCCGCCGCGTTCTCGATGGTGATAATTCGCTCGTCATCGGGAATGAACGATGACAGGACGTTGAGCGTCGTTGTCTTGCCCGAACCAGTACCACCCGAGACGACGACGTTCAGCCGAGCTTCTACACAGGCCTTCAGGAACGTCACCATTTCGCGACTAACGGTCCCGAAACGGATCAGATCCTCCGAAGTGAGCGGGTCGCGAGCAAACTTACGAATCGTCAGCGTTGGTCCTACAAGGGAGATCGGTGGGATAACGGCGTTGATACGCGAGCCGTCAGGGAGACGGGCGTCGACCATCGGTGAACTTTCATCGATGCGGCGACCGAGTGGCGAAACGATACGGTCGATCACCCGCATGACGTGGTCATCGTCTTGAAACGTAACGTCGGTCATCACGAGCTTCCCGCTACGTTCTACGTACACCTGACGGGGACCATTCACCATGATTTCTGAAACCGAGTCGTCCTTGAGAAGCGGTTCAATTGGGCCGTAGCCAAGGATCTCAGCCGAGATCGCCTCATAGAGGCGCAAACGCTCGACGCGCGTAAGTACGATATTTTCGGCCTCAAGGACTGACTGAAATGTCTCTTCGACGGTTCGACGAACCTCTTCATGATTCGCCAAATCCATCCGCGGGTCGAGTTCGGAGATTAGCCGGTTCTGCACGCGGCTCTTGAGTTCGTTAAAGGAATCAGTCCTCGGAGTGACAGCGCCTGGAGCCGCGATTGTCGGGCGGCGTAGCGCACCGAGATCGGAGGTGGCTCCTCGTCCACCTGGTGGTGCGCTCGAACCGTCTGCCGATCCAAGCCGCGTAGTGGTCCGCACTGGAGCCACAGGAGACGTACCGCCCCCTGTGCTATCGTCCGGCGTCGTACCGAGCCGTTTCAGCAATGACATATCAGTCGGCCTCCACATCCTACCGGCGACCGCGTCGCGTCGATCCCGATCGAAATGTCAGTGGAACACATTCCGGGATAACCGGCGGACGGATCAACCATGCCCGAGCGCCGTTCTTAGCTTGAATACGAGGCTATTCGATCGATGTCCATTCTTCGAAACGGCGTCTGTGACTTCGAGATGATCCTGCACAAGCGTCGAGGTAAGTCGAAGAATCTCAGCAGAAAAGCGATTATCAGGCTGGTTACTTACCAGCGGTGAGCCTTCGTTGACACTACGCAGCACGGACGCTGATTCATCAGGAACCTTGTACTCGATCGGTCGCTTGAGATTCTCAGCAATGTCGCCGACGGGGATACCGGAGAAGTTGTTGAAGCGGTTGAGCACCAGCAAGATTTTCTCGTCGGGATACCCCAGGAGCTCTGCGATCTCCAGGAACTGCCGCGTATCTTTAATCGCGGTCATTTCCATCGTAAGCACGAGCAAAAGCGTATCCGATTGATCCATCAACGCCAGCATCGTGTCATCAAAGCCTGGGCGAGTGTCAACCACAACGTAGTCAACCGTTTTGGAGAGTATCGAGACCGCGGCTCGTAAGTGCTCCACCGAGACGGTTTCGGACTCTTGAGGCGTCGACGGAGCGAGCAGTAGTCGAATCCCCGACGAGTGGGTGACAAGGATATCCTCGAGCAATTCCCGATCGAGCATGTGTGATTGGACGGCGATGTCGCTAAATGTCTTGCTCTTGGCGACGTTCATCATCACGCCGACATCGCCGAAACTCAACGACGCGTCGACCAACGCGACCTGCTTATTCGTAAGTTGCCGGATTGCCATCGCGACGTTCGTTGCGATCACTGAGCGGCCGACTCCGCCTTTATTACCGACCACCGCGATGACTTTGCCCAGTCCGACATCAGACGCCCGGGGGACAGTCCCATTTGCGGAGACCGCGGTTACCGGCCGCTGGGCCTGTTGTGCCAGGCGCGAGACGTGTCGCACTGCAGTAATCAACTCTTCAAGGCTGAAGGGCTTCGCCAGGAACTCGCGGGCGCCGGCCAACATCGCGCGACGTAGCATATCGGGCTCATCTTGCACTGACATCATGATGACGCCGACGGACGGTAGTCGCGACGTGATCTCCGTTGTCGCCGTGATGCCGTCCATATCGGGCATATTGATGTCCATCAAGATCACGTCAGGCAGTAACCGCAACGCGAGGTCGATCCCTTCTTGCCCGCGCGCAGCTTTCCCGATCACCTCGACGTCAGACTCAAAGCGCAGCAACTTCTCGACGTTGTCCCGGCTTTCCGGAACGTCATCAACGATCAGGACCCGAATCGCCCGTGCGCTCACTACTGTCCTCCGCCTGGAAGTTTGACTGGCTTCGGTGCCGGCAGTCCGAAACCGCTTATCAACTGATCATAGGTAACGCCGGTCGTGGTTGCGGTCGCGTGGTCATCAGGTGCTCTCAGGACCACCTGATATTTGCCCTGGTTGTCCTGCAGGAACTTGATCAACTCAGCTTGCTGTGGGTCAACCTCGAGCACCAGCATGTCGGCACTCGGCAGCGGGGCTACGGCGTTGCTCGACGTGGCTGTTCCGGAAGCGCCACTCGGACCCGTTGTAGGAGTCGGAGTCGGCGTCACGACCGAGGAATCGTTCACTGATTGGTTCCCGGCAATGACGCGAAGGACACGCACATTCTGCACGATAACTTTCGTGACTGGGTTCCCGTTCTGATCATCCGTTACGGAAAAGGTCGATCCTGGCTCGCCGGCGTACGGGTAGGAACCTGCAGCCGCACCCTGTGAGGACGGTGGAACCTCCATCGTTTTTGGATCAACCGTATATTGTGCCGGCGCCAACTGCGACGCAACTGGGCTGGTGGGAAGCACCGTTGTTAGATTCAAGCGAATCGAATAGACGATATCGACGTAGTCATCGGCTCGGATTAGCCCGCCGAGTGCACTCACTCGATCGACCGGAAGTGCAGCCGCGCGCTTTCCATTCGTCAGCAAGTTGGTCAGTCCTGGGGTGACGAGATTGGCCATCAAAATCTGCTGGCCCTTGACGACATCTCCGTTTGTCGCCAGGCCAATGACCTGGCTGGCACTTTGAGCCGCTCCGGTAGATGCGGCAGACCTCTCCACTTGAACGGATTTCACATCATCCTGAGTAATCACGGTATTTGCGGGAAGATCGCGGACTGCTTGGAGCACCGGGACAGATGTCACCTGGGTAACTTGAACGGGTGGCGACTTCTTGCTGCCATTCGATAAGGTCATCACCACCAGCGCCACTGCCACAAGGGCAAGCCCAACTCCTAATATGATGAAGAGGCGTCCACCCCTGCGCATGTAACAATCCTCCTAGGCGTCACTGAACTCGAGCGAATGGGCCACACCAAGGTTGACGCGACCGCTACAATCGATCAAGGATCGTGTCTCGCAACCAACCAAAGTCTAGGAATAGCGCGTTGAGCCCACCATAGTACGTAGGTAACGAGCGCGTCCTATGCCAGTACCGCGAGTCGAGTTCAGGATCATGAAGTGCCACCGGATTGCCCGTACTAACAGCGAAATGCGAGCGGATGACGAATCAGAGCGTCCAGGATCTCGTGTATGGTCATGACCCGATGGAACGCATTGTTGCCGTCGAATTCAACCGGCAAACCCAGGTTGAGATTTTTCGTCGTACCGCCAACGGGTCGACCGAATCGCACAGGGCGCCGCTGCGACCCTGGCTCGTTACAGATGAGCAGGGTCGCAAGATCCTGAACGAACTGGAACTACAAGAACTTGCCGGTTACCTGCCACTCAAATATCATGCTGAATTTGCGAATTGGAATGCTTTTCGGGAATCGTTAGAGCGGTTGAGCCAGGGCCATGCGCACCTGCATCGGTTGAACCATCCGGTCGATCAATACCTGACAGCGACCGGGCGCACCCTTTTCAAGGGCATGTCGTTTGACGACCTGGTTCGGGTGCAAATTGACCTCGAAACAACGGGGTTAAATCCAGAGGATCCAACCGCCAGAATCCTCGCCGTGGCGCTCTCGTCGAATCGCGGCGAATCGGCGGTTCTCGCCACCGGAGAGATGAATGAGTCCGAGATGTTCGACGCGTTGTCAAAGTGGCTCATTCAACTCGATCCTGACGTCATCGAGGGCCACAACATCTATAACTTCGATCTGCCGTTCTTGATCAGTCGCGCACGCGCTGTGGGAGTGCGCTTGAACTGGGGGCGCGACTCCAGCGAACCCCGCGATCTGGGCATCCAGCGGTTCAAGGCAGGCGCGCGTTCAGTCCCGTTTCGCTCGTGTGCCATCTACGGTCGCCACATCGTCGATACGTATCAGCAGATACAACGCTATGATTATTCGGGAGAAATGCAGAGCTATGGACTGAAAGAATCGGTCGAGGCGCTCGGACTGACGAAGGCGGATCGCGTGTTCGTTCCCGGCGACCAGATCGCGTCCATGTGGAATACCGATCGCGCCCGCGTTCTCGCTTACGCGCTCGATGACGTTCGCGACGTTGCGCTGCTCAGCGATCTGGCGACGCAAACCGAGTTCTATCAAACGCAGATCCTCCCCCGGTCCTTCCAACGCGTGGCAATCGGCGGGCCCGGCGAAAAAATCAATTCCCTCATGACGCGAGTCTATCTTTCCGAAGGCCATAGCCTACCCTTACCGCAATCGTCTCGCGATTATCCAGGGGGTTACACGGAAGTCAAGCGCGTCGGTGTATTTCGCCCAGTCGTCAAATGCGATGTCGAAAGTCTGTATCCAGCAATCATGCTGGCCGATAGGATCGAACCGGCGAGTGATGTACTCGGGGTCTTTCTCCCACTCCTTGAAGTTCTCACCAATCGTCGACTTCACGCCAAGAATGAAGCGCGGCGCACCTCCGGTGCCGATCAAGCCCGCTGGACCGGCATACAGTCGAGCTTCAAGGTATTGATCAACTCATTCTCTGGCTACCTCGGCTATAATCGCGCGCTCTTCAATGACTTTGACGCGGTAACGCGGATTACGTTGCGCGGACAGGAGCTCATTCAATTCGTGGTTCGTGAACTTGAAGCGCGCGGTGCGGAACCAATCGAGATCGATACCGACGGCGTCTACTTCAAGCCGCCAGCCGCGATGGACAACGAAAGCACCCAGGAAGAATTCGTCGCGCTGATTTCGCGTCGGTTACCTGCGGGCATTAATCTCGCACACGACGGCAGTTATCAAGGGATGATTTCGCTCCGCACCAAGAACTATGCGCTGCTGACAGGCGATGACCGCATGATCCTCAAAGGGAGCGGCCTACGCAGCCGACGCGACGAACGAGTCCTGCGTCGCTTCCTGCAAGACGCCGCACGCGCCTTCATCAAACAGTCGAACGAAGAGGTACGCGCCATCTATCTCGATACTGCAGCGATGATTCAACGCCGAACATTGCCACCGGAAGACATTGCTCGCTCGGAAACGATCACCGAGAAAACGTTCACCAGCGAGTTGAACAGGCGCTTCGCATTCGCCGCCGAAGGGGAACGCATCGGTGAACGCGTTATTGTCTACCAGCGTGCCGATGGCGAATTAGCGCGCCTGGAAGAATACGCTCATGACGAGGACATCAACTATCTCTTACGCCGCCTGAATGACATGGGGCGCCGCTTTGAACCACTGCTGCACGATGCGCATGACTTCGACTACATCTTCCCCAAACTCACGGCACAGAGTGATATCGAAGCGGTTCGCAGCGCCCCACCAGTCCGGCAGATGCTTCTGTTCGACTAACGCGGGGTAAACGAAAACACCCGCCGGGAGAGGAGGTCTCACCCGGCGGGTGCTGCATTGGGTAGCGGGGGCGGGATTCGAACCCGCGACCTTTGGGTTATGAGCCCAACGAGCTGCCACTGCTCCACCCCGCGCTGCTGGAGAGCATGTCTTCCCGGACCGCCAGCGGAGCTGAGTTGTGCGCGCGACGGCCTCGCCTCCCACGCGGTCGCCCGCGCAGTACTCTCCGGCGCTGGCGCCGGGCACGACCCGGTTCGGGATGGTTCGGGGTGGTTCGACGCCGCTCTGGGCCACGCGCACAACTCAACTTCGCTGTCGGTCCTTCGGGAGCACCTTTTGCTTTCGCGTCCTCGCGTTGACCCGGACGGCTGACCCATGCCGCCCCCGTCCGCTCGCGCTCTCACACGAAGCTGCCGGGTCGGAATCGGTTCGCCACCCTCGACCATGAGCACGGCTTCGCTCCGGTCGGTTACCCGCCGTCCACGTGCCGCCTCGTTACCGGGTGTTCTGCCCGGGGTCTTACTTCTTTCGAATGAGAAGGCTCATCTTGGGGCAGGCTTCCCACTTAGATGCTGTCAGCGGTTATCCCTG
>Ga0307374_10013303_pt1 | contig 11399 bp, 9 predicted proteins | sample OX3MG_FD_202532 | JGI IMG/M metagenome (GOLD analysis project Ga0307374, IMG submission 202532) | Soil microbial communities from Risofladan, Vaasa, Finland - OX-3 | ecosystem: Environmental > Terrestrial > Soil > Coastal area > Acid sulfate soil | place: Finland: Risofladan, Vaasa | collected... | reverse complement strand
CGCAACACTGTCCTGCGTGCGCTGCGCCTGCTCCGCGATGAGGGCCTGCTCGAACTCGGCCGAGGACGCTCGATCCGGATCACCGGCGGCCCCGAACAGGGCGCGGTCGTCACCAAGACCAAAGAATTGATCGAGTTCGCCCGACATCACGGCTACCGCCGCGACGAACTGATCGCCCTTCTCCACCGTCTCTCGTAGCCACGACAACACCGGCGCGAACCCGGCGGCCTCCGAGTGCTGAATCTCGCGCAAAGGAGCAGCGGGACCCGTGGTGTCTAGCTGCTGATCGTGCGCGAGAGTTGGGAGATGACGACGAGGACGAACCCGGCGAGGATGACCCCCGCACCAGCAGTGGTAGCGCCGAGGGCCCGGATGCCGAGCCAACGGCGAGCATGACGCCGCCGCTCATCCAGAGGCGTGCGCGACTGCAATCCTCCGACCCTGTGGCAAGTGCGACGCCGAGCCTAGCCGTGTGCAGCGCTTTCGATCTCTTGTCCGCGCTTCTGAAGAAAGCTGCCGAATGCTCCAGCAAGCATTGCGATCACGGTGATGGCGTAGATCTCCATGAATACGTCAAGGACCCGTCCGCCCGCCGAGATGGGATTCTTGACGTTCGACGCAACGGTCAGGAGTTGTGTCGAGGTCCAGAACAAGGCGCTACCGAATGTCTTGATCTCGGTTTGTGTGGAGTGCCGCTCCAAAAAGAAAGCGATGACCGCGCAAAACAGGTCAATGCCTATCGTCGCAAGACTGATCGCGACAAGATGGCCTCGCAGGCGACGATGCGTGGGAGTCGCCGCGCGCACAACGTCGCGAAGCTCGCGTAGTGCCGAGGGCAGCGCTGGGTGCGACATCGACTAATCCTCGCGCGCGCGACGGACGGGGCCGCAGAGCAAGCCAGGCCACAACCTACCCCCGCGATCGCGGCCGTCAGCCAAGCGCTGCCACCTGACGAACCACGCGCCGCGCTGTCGCTTCCGCGTGATCTCAGCGTTGTTGCTGAGCAATGCGAGCTGCGCGGACCCGACGCTTCGTTACGCTAACCGGCGTGCCGCGGCGAGGGAAAGACGTCGATCATCTCAGCGAAGCCGAGGTCTTGGCGCGGCTGGACGGCTCACTGTCCCCAGACGAGGAGTTGCGCTTTTTCCCTCGCCTGCGTGCGGTTGGCACGGGGGCGAGTGTGAGCGTGCTCCGTGATCGGATCGTGTCCTCGCTGGATCAGCGGATCCGAGTCGGAGCTGTCCAAACGCTTCGACGCATCGGGGGTGAGGCGGCGGTTAGCGCGCTGATCGAGAGCCTTGAGTCGCCTGACCCGATCGTTGTGGCTTTTGCGGCGAGGGCTCTGGTCGCGATGGGCGCTCGGCGAGCGGTCCCGGCGCTCGTCTTGCGGTTGGAGCACGACGACGAGGCGAAAGGGAGTGCGCGAAGCGCACTCACCTGGGCCCTGTTCCGGCTCCCGCATCCGTCCGCGATCCCGGTGCTTGCCGTAACGCTTCGTGACTCGCGCTGGGGCCCGAGGAGGCTCGCCGCCCACGGCCTGGTCGCGATCGGCACTCCGGAGGCGCGGATCGCCTTGGAGTCAGCCGCTCGCGAGTTGTCGTGGTGGCGAGGCCTCTTTGCCCGCCACGCGCTGCGCTAGATGCCGCCGCGATAGTCAACCTGCGACAGCCAGGTCGCTGCCACTCCCGCGTGATTCCGGCTGCGCCGCGCTGCTGGTCGTCGCGCTGAGCGACACTCACGGGTGCGAGCCCGTGAATGCCGTAGAGTGGGCTGGTCAGACTGAGAAGGCAACCGCAGGGCGAGAACCTTCAGTACGAACTTCCCCCAGCAAACACCGCCTGACTTCTGATGCCCTGAGGCCCGCGCGAGCGGGTCTTCGGCTTTTCTGAACCCACCGCTCGCGCCCGCGGCCGCTGTCGAGCTTCGCGCGAAGCGACAACGTCGCACTTGCGACCCGCGTTCCGCCGCGCGTGGCATCGCATCGTGTTCGGAGATCGCGTTCAGCCGATCTTCCAGGTCCGCGAGCCCCCCGAACTCCTCCTGACGAAGAGGGGGAACGAGCGTGGTGTCACTTCTCGTTGCGGATCAGCTTGCCGATCGCGTCGCCGTTCGTGGCGGTGAGCGTCGCGACGGTGTCTGTGTTGACCTGAGCCACGATGATCTGGCCGATCTCGTTGCTGACGGTCGAGTAGATGCCCCAGTCCTTCATGCGCTTGCACTGGTGGCTGTTGTCCTCGGTTGGCGCGACGTAGTGCGCCGCGTTGGCCTTGAAGCGGTTGAAGAGGTACAGGTGCACCAGTGTCATCAGCCGCTTCTGACGCAGGGAGGTGTCGAAGGTGTTCTGGTCGCGCACCGAGAGGATGACTTGGCCCTTGCGATCCTGGATCGGTGCGAAGACGACGTTGGCCTTCTTATCGCCGTTGTCGCCGAGCACCTCGAGCTCGAGCAGGTCGGCGCCCTCGCGGCTGGGGCGCAGGCGCACCGAGAGCCGCTCGTCGATGCCGTTGAACTCGCTCCACGTGGCCAGCCAGTCCTCGAGCACCTTCTTCGGGAGCTCCGTCTGAACCAAGTGCTGAACCTGCGTCGAGCCCTTGCCCATCGCCTTCGTGGTCGCTGTCCGCGCCGATGACGCCGCGAGCGCGGCATCAAGGCGCGGGCCTCCGACGTGGGTCTGAGGCGTGCGATAGGGCGAATCCAACAGACGGAGCTTCCGCTGCACCTGTGCCAGCGCGAGCATGCCGTCGTGGAGCAGTGCCGAAGCGAACTCCTCTGCCGCGACGCCGTCGATCTGGTGGCCCCCGTAGGTGATGAAGTTGAACACGAATCCGGCGTCGGCGATCTGCTGCGGGAATGCCCGCATGTCGTCGTCGCTCATGCCGGTGGAGTCCCAGTTGAACGAGGGCGAGAGGTTGTACGCCAGCATCTGGTCCGGGAACTCGGCGTGGATCGCCTCGGCGAACTCCTGGGCCTCGTGGATGTCAGCCGATGCCGTCTCCATCCAAATCAGGTCGGCGTACGGCGCGACCGACAGCGACTTGCGGATGGCGTACTCCAGGCCGCCGCGCACCTGGTAGAAGCCCTCCGGGGTGCGCGCGACGTCGGCGTCCCAGAGGAAGTCGATGCCGAGTTCCCGCGCCTTCTCGCGCACGCCCCAGAATGACGCTGTCTTGGCGAACTCGCTCCATTCCATGGCGCTGATCTGGGGCTCATTGCCGTCCTCCTCCTGCACCTTCAGCGCGGCCAGCACGGCCTGGCCGATGGACATCAGACCCGCGTCGGCCTCCCACCGCTCGACCATCGTGCTGACGACCCTGTCGTAGACCTCGTCGATGGCCGGCTCCGCGGCGCCCTTCAGGTCCGCTGCGACCTCCTCGGCCTGCTGCTTGAGCCCGGTGCTCGCAAGCCAGGTGTCGGCGGCGGAGTACTCGGCGTCGGTGACCTTGTACAGCTGGAAGCCGTTGAGCACCTCGACGCCGGCGTTGTAGAACAATCGCAGCAGCGCCAGCGCGGTGAGCTTGTACGACGGCATGCTGGCCGTCGTCGCGCCCAGGATGAACGGGTGGTCGCGCTCGTCGCCGCTGTTGTCGAGGAGGTTCGCCGCCGCCGCGTCGGTGCGAGCGACGAGGATCCCCGGCACGCCCATGATGTCGAGCTGGAAACGCGCCGCATTCAGGCGCTTGATCTGCTCATCGACACCTACGAGAACCTTGCCGCCCTGATGGCCGCACTTCTTCGCGCCGGGACGCTGATCCTCGATGTGGTAGCCAGTGACACCGACCTCGACGAACCGCCGGATCAGGTTGCGCACGTGTGCGTCGCCGCCGTGGCCGGTGTCGGCGTCGGCGATGATGAACGGGCGGTAGTCAACCGGGGCCGGAGCGGCTTCGAGCTCCTCGGGCTTCATGCGAGACCGCAGGTAGGTCTGGTTCCGGTCGGCTGTGAGCAGCGCACGAACGATCGCCGCCGCTTCGTCGGGCACCTGCGAGAGCGGGTAGCTCGCCAGATCGGCGCCCGGGTCCTCGGTGATGCTGCCCTTCGCGGACGTGGCCCAGCCGCCCAGGTAGATCCCCTCGATGCCCACGCGCTTCATCGTCACGGCCTGGCTGGGGGAGTAGGGGCCAAACGTCGTGATCGCCTTCCGCTCAGCGAACAGCTCGCGCAGCCGCGCGTAAAATGCCGCAGCGTTCTCCCGCGCGATGCGGTAGTCGGTTGCGATCGAGCCCTGCTGCTCGGCGACCTGTCGGGCTGAGTACAGTCGAGTTACGCCGGCGAAGCGCTCGCTGTCCATGTACTTCTGGGCGGAGGTGACCACGTCGTCAAGCGTCATGGGGATCCTTCCGTGTCGTAGGTGAGTCGGGGTTGCGGGTGATGCAGCTGCCGTCGTGTCCGAACGCGTCGGGGTAGTCGCGGATACGTTGCTCGCCGCCCTCGAGGTCGATGACCTCGAGGGCGCGGCGCGGCCTAGTCGCCCCGCTCCCCAACGCCCGGCCGCGCCGAGCCGCGGTCCGCGCCTCCCCGATAGCACGCCCACCCTCCGGCGCCTCAGGCAAGTCCTCAGCGCTCATCGTCCCCCGGATGCTACCTGCGCCCGGCATACCCCCCGAGGCACTCCGCTCACCCCAGCCGAGCGTCACAGCCGCGTGATGTCAGCGCACGCCCGAGTGTGTTGGTCGTCGCACCATGCGGCACAGCGCGTTCCAGCACAGACGACGCGACCGCAGGGGCGCTCAGGCGCTTCCGGCCGCCCTCTCGCCCACTGGCGGCGAGGGTCTATGGCCGCTGATGATCATGAGCCGGTCGCGGACCGCCTTGCCCTCTAGTTCTGGGAACCACATCCGCTCGCCGCTGTCGAGTTCGACGAGGGTTCGGCCCCCGCCAACCGCGGCCACTACAGCATTGCCCTGGACCTGGTTGTCTCTTTACGTTGTCCACGAGCCAGAGTGTCGCATCCGCGTGAAAGCACCACTCTCGACGACGACGGTGGCGCGCCCGCATCGGCGATCACAGCGGTCGTCCGGGACGACAGTGCCCGGGGCTGCCGCCGCCCTCCGGCTCCCTATCTCCCGTTCGCGCGCGTCCCGACCTCGACCTCATCCTCGATACCGGTCTCGGCTCCGACGATCGCCGAGAGCTTCGCAGCCGCGTCGTGCCGCGGGACGTGGTGCACGTAGATCATCGTCGTCTGGATGTCCGAGTGGCCCATGTAGGCCTTGACGTCTGACAGTGGAAACGCCTGGACCGCGAGCGTCCCGAATGTGTGGCGCAGATCGTGGAAGGTGATCGGCTCCGTCTTCGTGCGCATCGCCCCGAGGTCGGCGCGCTCGAGGGCCGCGTAGAAGCGCTTGCGCAGGGCAGAGCCATCAAGGTGTCCGCCTGCGATGCCCGCGAAGATGAGATCGTCGCGCGCGGTGAAGTACTTGCGGCGGCTCAGGCGGTCGAGTGGCCTCATCGCCTGATCGATCATGGGCACCGAGCGGACGTGCCCGGACTTCGGTGGTCCTGACTGGCCAAGCGTGTAGCTGGCGCGTACGTGGACGAGCCGCTTGGCGAAGTCGACGTCGGCCCAGCGCAGTGCGAGCAACTCACCGAGGCGCAGACCGGTGAACGCCGCGACGGTGTAGAGCGCGCCGTCTTGATCGCTGTCGGCAGCGCGCGCGACCGCGGCGACCTGCACCGGCGTGAGCACGTTGAACTCGCCGGAACGCTTCACGCTCACCCGTTCGGCGTCGTCGACGGGGTTGACCGTGATCCAGCCCCGGCGCTTCGCGCGCCGCATGACGCCGCCGAGGAGCGTCAGCTGCTTCTGGATCGAGCGGCGCGAGAGCTGTCCATCGGCGAGCAGCCGCGCGCGCCACTCGTCGATCGCAGCCGTGTCGATACGGCCGAGCGGCGTCTCGGCGCCGAAGCCGGGCAGCAGACCGGCGCGCACGGTGCTGCGGTAGTCCGCGAGCGTCGACGGCGAGCGTTTGCGCTCGTGCTCGATGTAGCGCAGCCACTCATCGCACGCCTCGCAGAACGTGACCGCTCCGCGTGTCCGCTCCCCCGCAGCCGCCGGTCGCTTGGGGGCCACTGAGAGCAGCTCGCGGAGCGCCTCGGCAGCGGTGGCCGGCGTGAGGTGCTCGGGGCCCGGCAGAGAGCCGTCACCGGCGCGCCAGACGATCGCGCCGCGCGGCGTACGGCGTCCGGAGTCCTTCACGTGTGCCGGGCCTAGCAGGCGCTGGTGGCGTCCGTCAGCGTCGCGCCAGAGCGCGTAGTAGCGGCGGTTGCCCGCGCTGCCCTTGACCTGCACGTGTCCTGTGGCCCGCACCGCTCCGACCATCTCGCACTGCCTCCGTCCTCAGCGCCAGCGACGAACCACGGCCGCTGGGGAACACGATTGGGAACACGAGCAAGATACCAGGCCGACCAGCAAACGCAAAAGAGCCATATTTACTGGGCTTTTCCCATGCCCCCGGCAGGACTCGAACCTGCGACCCTCGGATTAGAAGTCCGACGCTCTGTCCAGCTGAGCTACGGGGGCTCGCCGACATCTTCGCGAACCGCGGCGACGACCGGTGCATGCGGCGTTCGCCGGGACGACAAGGCTCCGGTCGAATCCGGCGCGATCGACGGGTTGGTTGCCCGGAGGCCGCGTCTTCGACGCATCGTCAGCCGAACGAACACACGGCCAGTGCGGCTATCGTGACGCCACATGGAGGGAACGCGCAACACCGACCGGTTGTGGCCGATTCTCCGCTACGGCCTGAAGTTGCACGTGCTGATCTACCGAGCAACCCGAGGGCGGATCGGTCATCGGTTTGGTGGCGGTCCACCGATGCTGCTACTCGGCCATGTCGGCGCCAGAAGCGGTGTCAAGCGGACAACCCCGCTGGTCTACATCCGCGACGGAGGCAACGTCGTCGTCGTCGGGTCAAAGGGTGGCCATGCGCGTCATCCGGCCTGGTTTCACAACCTCAAGGCGAATCCGGACGCGACCATTCAGATCGGGCCGACAAGCCACGCGGTCCGGGCGAGAGTCGCCGAGCCGTCCGAACGCGCACGCCTCTGGCCGAAGGCGCTCGAGACCTATCCCGGGTACGCGGGCTACCAGGCGCGAACGGCCCGCGAGATTCCCCTCGTGATTCTCGAGCCGCGGCGTTGACGCGCTTGCGTGGTTTCCTCGACCGGAGCCCGTAGTTGGGACGGATTCGACGTTTCGATCAGTAGGCGACAGTCGCAAGCACCCACTCGGTTCCAACCTGAGGAGTGCCAATGCGCGTCAAAGCTCATCTCACGGTCATCAACGGGAGGGTGGCCTGCCCCAGCACCGGCCAGTGGGAGGATCTCGGGCATTGCGCCGACTGCGTCGACCTGCAGGCGATCGAGGGCCAGGACGGACCCCGCCCGACCGTGATCTGCCGGCCGAAGGTCGACAGCTTCGCGGCGGTGCTGGAGCGCGTCATGCGGGCGTAGCCACGTCCGCATCCAAGCCGCCGAACTGCGCTTGAGTCGATGCGCGAGCCCTATGCGGATCGCAGCTGGGGAGCTGCACTCTCCGCAGGGGGTAGTTCGACTGAACGTTGCGCGTCGGCGGGGGTATGGCTGGGGATCCAGCGTCGTAGCGTGTCGGTGAGCAGTTGGTGGCGCATCGGCTTGCTGATGAAGTCATCCATGCCGGCGTCGATGCACCGTTCGCGGTCGCCGTCCAGTGCCTGGGCGGTCATCGCGATGACCGGCGTGTGTCCGCCGGTCTCGCGTTCGCGGCGGCGGAGCTCGGCGGTCGCCTGGTAGCCGTCCATGTCGGGCATCTGGCAGTCCATCAGGACCGCGTCGTAACGGCGGTTGCCAAGCGCCTCGAGTGCTGCTTGGCCATCGCCGACAACGTCGACCCGACAGCCGCAGCGCTCGAGCGTGCGTGCCGCGACGATCTGGTTGACCTGACTGTCCTCGGCGACCAGGACGAGCGGAGGCCGCGGCCACGAGGCCGGCGGGGCGTCAAGCACCGCAGCGGCCGGGGCAGAAGATGGTGCGTCGTCGGCGAGGGCAGGCGCGAGCTCCAGCTCGAAGCGAAACGTGCTGCCGCGGTCGGGTTCGCTCTCGGCGCTGATCGTGCCACCCATTAGCTCGACGAGCTCGCGAGCGATCGCCAGGCCAAGCCCGGTGCCGCCGTACAGGCGCGTCGTCGAGACGTCGGCCTGCGTGAATGGCTCGAACATGCGGTGCAGGTTCGCCGGATCGATACCAATGCCGGTGTCGACAATCTCCACACGGACCCTCGTGCCACTGTCGTTCGGCGTTGGCCTTGCGCTGACCCGGATGGTGACGCCGCCGGCCGAGGTGAACTTGATCGCGTTGGACACGAGATTCAAGACGACCTGATGAAGACGCCGACCGTCTCCGCGCACGCGCCGCGGAACGTCGCTGTCGATCTGCACATCGAGCGGTAGGCCCTTGGCCCGAGCCTGCGCGGTGGCGAACGAACAGGTTCCGTCGATGGTCTCGTGGAGGTCGAAGTCGGTGATGTCGAGGTCGAGGTGGCCGGTTTCGATCTTCGAGATGTCGAGGATGTCGTTGATGATGGCGAGCATCTGCTCGCCCGAGCGAGCGATCTGCACGGCACATTCGCGCTGTTCGTCGCTCAGATCCATGTCGAGCAACAGCTCGGTCATGCCGATCACGCCGTTCATCGGCGTGCGGATCTCGTGGCTCATGTTCGCCAGGAACGCCGACTTCATGTTCGACGCCTCGACCGCTTGGTCGCGTGCCAGCGCGAGTTCCGCGCTTGCCCGGTTGCGCTCGGTCACGTCCTGGCAGAGGCACACCCGGCACTGGCGTCCGCCGAGGACGACGTCATCGCTGGTGACCTCGACGTCGATGATCGTCCCGTCCTTGCGGCGGTGCCGCCGCGGGCGTGCGTGTTGGAGCCCCAGTCGCGTACTGCGGTTGACCCGCGCGTATTCGAGCATCGCAGGGTGGTCTTCCTCGGGCGCGATGTCAAGAAGGGACATCGCCAGGAACTCCTCGCGCGCGTAGCCGGTGTTGGCGATCGACGCATCGGAGACGGCGACGATCCGCAGCGTCTCGCAGTCATAGGCCAGCATCGGCTGGGGATTCCGCTCGAACAGCAGACGATGCTCATCCGCTCTCCGGTTCAGCTGCTCACGAGCCTGCATGAGCTCGACCATCGCCTGGTTACGTTCGGTGACGTCCTGGCAAAGCACGATCCGGCAGCCGCGGCCCCCGAACTCCAGGTCGTCGCCGGTGATCTCGACGTCGATGATGCTGCCGTCCTTGCGTCGATGACGCCGCGGTCCGCTCACCCGCCCGGGACGCTCCCCGCTCAGGTTGGCCGCAAAGAACGCTTCCAGCAACTCGCGATCCTCGGTGGGTGTGAGATCGCTGAGCGTGAGGGTGACGAACTCCTCCCGCGAATAGCCGTAGCCGGCCACGGCGGCGTTGCTCACGGCGATGACGCGGAGCGTCTCGCGCTCGTACACCATCATCGGCAGCGGGTTGTGCTCGAACAGCAGACGATGCTGCAGCTCGCTCGCCGGCGACCGATCGCGCGGGGGCGCCTGCCCGCGGCGTCCGGTCAGCGGCGCGGCGACGTTGGCGTCGTCACTCACGCCGCCACCGAGACGCAGGGCCGTGATCGCTGCGCGTCGAGATGACCACGAAGGGGACGACCGCGGACCCGTTGAACGGTGACACATGGGCCGTCGTCCGAGGTGGCGGCTGGCGAGCCGCCACTAGATCACCTGGCGGTGCCGGCCGTGCCGACCCATAGCTGAGGTCGCCGGCGTGCGCGTGAGGGATGACCCCGACCGACCGCGGCCGCGAATATGCATCCCAGATTATCGGCGGCGGCGCGCCAGACCTTGATGCGGCCGCGGAGCGAGTTCGTCCGCGGTCGACAGAGCACGGAGGGTCGGGGATTAACGCTCAGGACGACAGCAGAGCGCGGTCCGCGGGGGCGCCGACATTCGTCCAGGGCAGTACGGAAACTGGGAGAAAATCACCCATCGCGCGAGAGGGTCGCATGCGACCATCGACGAGTCTCGCGAAAGGGGAGAACCGCAGTGCCACAGGCAGCGCATCCGACGCCAGTGCTGGACCGGCTCTGGGCGGCCTTGGACGAGCTCCTCGACGCCGCCGAGATCACTCCGGCGCACAGCGAGCTCGAGCTCAGCATCGACACGGCTATCCGGCAGGTCGCGCGCGCGATCATTCCCGCGAAGGAGGCGGCGCTGCTCGAGCAGCTTGCCGCCGATCGCGGGGTCGGTGCCGAGACGACCTAGCAACGGCGAATCGCGCCTCGCCGGCTCGACCCACGGGGGCTGCCCACCGTGCCCACGGGCAGCGGAGAGGCGCCCCCGGCACGACGGCGGTCGGCGAGTCGGCGCAGCCACTTCGCGCCGCCGCCTATTGTTCAGTAGCGCATCCCTCGCGTCAGGGTGTGCTCGGCTTGGTGGTGCCGGCGAGGCGGTGCGGTGTAGTGAACGCGCTGCATGACGCGCCAACGGATGCTGCGCGCGTGGTGGCGGCGGAGCTGGCGCAGCAGTCGGAGCGCGAACCCGGTCATCGCCTGGCGGCCCGCACGCCGAGGTTGGCCTCGAGGGCGTAAAGCTCGCGCAGCCGATCAACGGTCAGCAGGTTCATGGCGGCTCCTTGTCGCAAAGGAAGGTCCTCTGCCCTATCAACGCTTGCCCGCCGTGCCTTTTTTCACCTTCGAGGCCGGCGCTGATCGGGCCCGCGCGCCCGCTGCTCGAAGCCGGAATCGCCGGACATCGCCGCGGGCGGCCGCTTGACACCGGTGTGGGCACGCATGGGAACGGCGACCGCGCCCCCTTCCGCGCGGGCACGCGCCACGCCACCGGCGGCTACGCGGACCCGTTGATCCGGTCGGCGTCGACGGCTTGCGCCGACGCTGTGCGTACCGTCGGAAGACGGGTCCGGTGGGCCTCGGCCAGTCGGGGCGGTCGGATTTGAACCGACGACCTCTCGCTCCCAAAGCGAGTGCGCTACCAGGCTGCGCCACGCCCCGTCGTTGAGAAGAGTACGGGGCGGCGGGGCCGGCCACCCGGATCGTCTTGCCGTCGGCCCCGCGTGGCGCGCGTGGACTCCGCGCGACCGGCGACGCGGTCCGCGCCGAACCACTAGCCTCCGCGCGGCCCATGGCGGACGTCCAGCCCCTGCGCGCACTGCACTACGACCTCGCGACCGCGGGTCCGCTGGCGGACCTCGTTGCTCCGCCCTATGACGTGATCGATGCGGAGCAGCGGGCGGCGCTGGTCGCCCGCTCGCCGCACAACGTCGTCGAGATCGACCTGCCGACGGGCGAGGACCGGTATGCGACCGCGGCACGGCTGTTCGCCGACTGGCAGGCCACCGGTGTGCTCGTTCGCGACCCCGAGCCGGCG
>Ga0307374_10013302_pt1 | contig 11399 bp, 6 predicted proteins | sample OX3MG_FD_202532 | JGI IMG/M metagenome (GOLD analysis project Ga0307374, IMG submission 202532) | Soil microbial communities from Risofladan, Vaasa, Finland - OX-3 | ecosystem: Environmental > Terrestrial > Soil > Coastal area > Acid sulfate soil | place: Finland: Risofladan, Vaasa | collected... | reverse complement strand
ATGTATTTCGAGCCTGAAGTTGCGGTGCTGCTTCAGGATGCGCGGCAGGCGGCCGTCCGCACGCTCGGAGATCTCGCCATGAAACACGGGGCCTCGACTGTGTTGTTGGCTGGCGACATTTACGACAAACAGCAACTCTCCCCGCAGACCCTCGCGAAGCCGATCGAGGGGATGCGGCAGTTTCCCAAGGTGACCTGGCACTTGATGCCTGGCAATCACGACCATGTGCGGGAGAACGGCCTCTGGGATCGTCTTTCGCGGACGAATCTCCCGGAGAACGTGCAACTCCATACGAGCCCAGGCGCCGTGAAGATTATGGATGAAGACGGAACGCCCGTCTTCCTCCTACCAGCCCCACTTCCCCATATCGCGAATGTAGACGATCTCACAGGGTACATGGATAAAGAGGCCACACCTGCGGGAGCAATCCGAATCGGGATGGCGCACGGCTCGATCCAGGGTTTCGGCTCGGATGGCGATGCCTCAAACTACGTCGATCCGACTCGCGCTGAGATTGCGGGGCTCGCCTACCTGGCCATGGGCGATTGGCACCGGCAGGTACAGATCAATGATCGCGTGTGGTATTCCGGTACACCGGAGCCGGATCTGTTCAAGCGCCCACCAAGTTCCGGGGGAACGCTCTGCAATGGCGGCAGCGCGCTTGTCGTCGATATCGCCGGCGCGCGCGCCATACCCACAATTTTGCCCGTCGAGGTCGGCCGGTACCGCTGGCACCAGGTCATCAAGACGCTCACAGAAGACTCTCAGATCGATCTCCTGGAAGCGGAACTCCGTGCGCTCGAACCCGACATGAGCAGAGTCCTGCTTGATCTCCAGGTTACGGGAACGCTGTCGCTGGCCGGTCGCAAGAGATTTGAGGAGAGGATCATCCACGGTATCGGGGCAGCCGTGTGCGCCACCCGATGGAAGGATGGCGGGCTGGTTCTTGAGCCGACGGAAGCAGACATGGACGATATCGACCGCTCGGGCTTCGTCCGCGTGGCGGCGGACCGGCTTAAGGTGATGGCCGATGACCGCTCCGATCAAGAGCGGGCGCGCCTTGCTTCCCTCGCCTTGCGCCGATTGTACCTTGAGCATCTGCGGCAGGCAGGGACATCATGAAAATCCGCTCAATCCACGTCACAAATTTTCGAAAGTTCGTCGGTACCGTCGGCGTGGATGGAATCACCGATGGCGTCAATCTTCTCGTCGGCCAGAATGAAATCGGCAAATCGACGCTACTGGAGGCGATCAACGGTGTGATCTTCGAGAAGGCGAAGTCACAGACGGAGTCTGTAAGAAGCTTCCGGCACTTCGTCAATGGCACAGTACCGGAGGTCGAACTCGTCTTCGATCTTGACGGTACGCGTTGGACCATCCTAAAGCGCTTCGCCGGTCAATCTGGAAAAGCGGTGTTGACCAGTTCGGATCACCGCCGGTTCGAAGACGAAGCGGCGGAGTTAGAGCTTCAGCGACTGCTTGAATTCGCAAGCCGCCGGGGCGGCGGCGAGCCTGGCATTTGGGGAACGCTCTGGGTGCGTCAGGGTGGTTCGTTTGGCGATCCAAAGCTTGACGATGCGGGCCGCCGCACTTTGCACGGCTGCATTGAGGCGCAAGTTGGCGTTGTCACGGGTGGGGAGAGGGGCCGGAGGATTCCGGCGGCGGTCGACCAAGCGCTTGGAGAAATCCTTAGCGCGCGGGGGCCACGCGGAAAGTTCAAGGATGCCAAAGATCGGCTCGAAGAGGTAGGGGTCCGCGCGAGCCAGTTGGAGGAAAAACGGCGTGAGATCTTTGAATACATGGACACACTCGTACGCCAAAAGCGCGAGCGCAAAGGGCTTCAGGCCGATTGGAGCGAGGAATCCCATCGGTGTGAGCTTGATGAGGCACGGACCCGCCGTACGGCGGCGGCCACTAAAGCTGCTGAGATTGAAGCGGCCCGGAATGCGGCGAAGCTCGCAGAGGAACGGGCAGCGCGCGAAGAGAAGGCAGTGACGGAGCGCGCGAAGTTGGCGCGAGAACTCGACCCGATTGAGGCTGAGATCAAGGGACTCACAACCGAAATTGGCCAAGCCGAGACCTACAAGAATGAGACCAGACTTTTGGTTGATGTCTGCGAAAAGCGACTCGCCGAACTTCGCGAGCAGGCGCGTCTTAACGGTGAGCAGAGTCGGCGACTTGAGCGCATCCGTGGCGCGGCCGCTCTGCACACCGAGATCGTTCAGCATGAGGCGACGCTGGCAAAAGCGGTAGATCTACAGGCTGAGGTCGGCCGACTCTCTGAGTTAATGGGGCAGATCACCGCGACAGACGAGGCCGTGTCGCGGATCGAGGCTGCCGATACAGAACTTTCCGGCGCAAAGGCGGCGCTCAGCGCGGTTGCGACCACGGTATCGCTCGCGATCGAGGCAGATGCTTTGGGCCGCGTGCGCCTCGATGGTGTGCCTCTTGATGCGCCGACGATGTCTCTGGCTGTTGTCGCCAAAACATTGGTTGGAGTCGAAGGGGTCGGAAATATTGTTGTTGAACCGCAGATCCACGACCGCGATACGATCCTGGGACGGCTTCGCTTCGCCGAAAATGAAATAAGGGAAGCGCTTGAAGCTGCCCACGCCGAGGACCTAACAGCCGCCCGCTACGCAGTGGCGCAGCGTCGTGAGTTGGAGCGGCAGCTCGCAGATGTCCGCCGTGAGATTGCGGGGCTTGCGCCGCGAGACCCTTCGACCAAGCTAGCAGCAGGCCTGGATGCGCGCCAGATTCGCGTGAAGGAATTACATGGCCGACTCAAAACGGAACTGGGAGTGTTGGGCCTTTCGACGCCGCCAACGACTACGGAGATCGCGAAGGAAATCACTGAGACTCATGACAGGGCCGAGCAACTGGCTGCTGACATCAGGACAGCCGAGGCGGGGGTGGAGGGGCCAAAGGGCGTGCTCGCCGAAGCGACCGCAACTTTGCAAGAACTGGAGCAACGCCTAGCCGGGCGGCGTGGCACGCTTGAGACGAAGCAAGCCGCCCTTACTGCGGGGAGGGCCCAAGCCAGCGACGAAGAACTCGCGGCCCATGCTAATGAACTTGCGCTGCGGGCCACCGAGCAACTGACTGCTCTCACGACACTCGAGAGTAACCAGGGAGAAACGGTTGAAGCCATCGACGTGCGCATTAAGCGTCTTGAGGCTGCCGGGCGAAATCATCAGGAATCTATTGCTGCGCTGAACAATGAGATCACGCGGCTCGCGGCATTGATCGAGGCCAGCGAGGGTGCCGGCGTCGAAGAAACACTTGAAGTTGCAAGAGCCGAGCAATCCCGACTTGAGGCGCTGGTGAAAGGATACGAACAGGAGGCCGCTGTTCTTCAACTACTCCAGCAGACCCTGCGTGAGGCCGAGCGAGAGGCCAAAGCTCTCTATCTGGCTCCAGTAGTCGGCCGCGTCGAGCCATACCTGAAGATGTTGCTGCCAGGCACAGATCTAGTGCTGGATGAGAACCTGAGCATAAGCGCCATCCAGCGGAACGGGACCGCCGAGGCATTTGAGCGGCTCAGCGAAGGAACGCAGGAACAGCTCGCTGTGCTCACGCGTCTTGCCTTTGCGGAACTCTTGCTCGCGCAAGGCCGTCCGGCAACCGTCATCCTCGATGACGCTTTGGCTTTCAGTGATGACCTGCGCATCGAGCGAATGTTCGATATTCTGATGCGCGCGGGGGAAAATGTGCAAATCCTCGTGCTGACTTGCCGCAAGCGATTGTTCGCCAGGCTGGGTGCGACGGAATTAAATCTTAAGGAAATACACGCAGCGACCTAAGAACTGTTGCAAGAGAGTGCATGTGCCCTTAAGCTGATCGAAATCTTCGGCAACGAGACCATGACGCTCGTGCCGGTGAACGCGGTGGAGGGCATGCATTGAGGCCGCTCTTATGAAACAGCTAAATATTGATCTCGAAAATTGCTATGGCATCAAGAAGCTGCAAGGCCAGTTCGACTTGTCGGCCGGGCCAGTGTATGCGATCTATGCTCCGAATGGCTCGATGAAATCCTCGCTCGCGCAGGTATTCCAGGACATCGCAGACGACAAAGCGTCGCAAGATCGGATCTTCCCGGCACGCGTTTCAAAAAGATCCGTTACTGACGAGAACGCCGTCGATTTGCGAAAAGAAACCGTCCTTGTCGTCCGGCCCTACGACGAAGTTCTCGGGCATACAGAAAAGACATCCACCCTGCTGGTCAACCCCGTGCTCCGAAAGGAGTACGAGGAGCTACACATAGCTATCGATGCAGCCAAAGACCTTTTCCTGAAGGGTCTGAAAGAACAGTCGGGCTCAAAGAAGGATCTGGAAAAGGAAATCTCGTCCACGTTTACCACGAGCGATGACGAGTTTTATCGCGCACTGATCCGCATCAAAGATGAACTGGTCTCCCAGAAAGATGCCCCGTTTGCGGACATCAAATACGACATAATGTTTGACGAGAAGGTGCTGGGCTTTCTCGGCACCAAAGACTTCAAGACCGCGATCGAAGCATATATCACGAAATACAACGAGCTCCTCGCCGCTTCGACCTATTTCAAGAAGGGCACCTTCAATTATTACAACGCAGCGACGATTGCCAAGCAGCTCGCCGAGAATGGGTTTTTTGCAGCAAAGCACACGGTCAATCTGAACGCCGACACTAAACTCGAAATCACCAGCCAGAAAGAGCTTGAGGACCTGATCGCCAAGGAAAAGGACAGTATCTCGAACGATAAGGATCTCAAGAAACAATTCGCAGAGATTGAAAAACTGTTACAGAAGAATGTCACGGTGCGGGAGTTCGAAGCGTATCTGGCGAATCATGAGGAGTTGCTGACAAAGCTGGCGAATATCGCGGGTTTCAAGGAAGAAGTCTGGAAGTCCTACATCAAGGCCCGCTTCGATTCTTACCGTGATTTGATTGAGAAATACCAAGCCGCGGAGGTCAAGAGAAAGCTGATAGAGGAGCAGGCGGCGAAAGAGCGGACACAATGGGAGGAAGTCATTGAAATCTTCAATGACCGCTTCTTTGTACCTTTCAGATTGGAGGCAATAAACAGAGTGTCGGTGATCCTGGGCCAGGAACCGATGCTCAGTCTCGGGTTTACGTTCAACGACGGTGTGGACAATGCGGCAGTAGAGAAGGCGGCTCTGATGAAGGTCTTGAGCCAGGGTGAAAAAAAGGCTCTTTACGTATTGAATGTCCTGTTTGAAATCGAAGTTCGAAAGAAATCGAAGCAGGACACCCTTCTTATCGTTGATGATATCGCCGACTCATTTGACTACAAGAATAAATACGCGATCATTCAATATCTGAAGGACATTGCCGATGATCCGAACTTCAACCAAATCCTCCTCACGCATAATTTCGATTTCTATCGTACCGTTCAAAGCAGATTCGTGAGCTACCCGCATTGCCTGATGGCGTCTAAAGGCAGCTCTGGGATCATTCTTAATCAGGCCGCCGGTATTCAAAACGTCTTTGTCAACGATTGGAAGCTCCGCTTTTTTGACACCCCGAAGAAGCGGATTGCGTCGATCCCCTTCCTGCGGAACTTGATTGAGTTCACGAAGGGGGCTCAGGATGCCCACTTTGCAAAGCTAACGTCCTTGCTTCACTGGAAGGGTGACTCTGCCCAGATCACCCAGGGCGAGCTTGACACCATCTACAACCATTTGTTTGCCGCCGCTGGAGCTTCAGCCGATAGCATCTTACCCGTAATCACCCAGATCCGGCAGGAAGCAAAAGACTGCCTCGCTGCTCCGGAGGGAATTAACTTTGAAAACAAGATCGTGCTGGCCGTTGCGATCCGTCTCGCCGCCGAAGAATTCATGGTCAAGAAAATCAATGATCCCGCCTACGTCGCTGCGATAGATTCCAATCAAACCCCAAGGCTCCTCGCAAAGTTTAAGGAGAAATTCCCGGCAGAAGTTGGTAGCATTGGCGCGATTCAGAGGGTGATCCTCATGACACCGGAAAATATTCATCTGAATTCGTTCATGTACGAGCCGATCATTGACATGTCGGACGAGCACTTGCGAAAGCTCTACGGAGAGGTCCTGGGGCTGACCTGACTCGTGGTTGTGGACCCACGCCGAGAGCGCCACTTGGTGGCGCTTTATCCGGGGTCTCCCTTCGGTGCAGCGTGGTCTAAATCAAAAGCTTCTCCACTTCATCGAGCGAAATCTCATCCTGCCTTCGGTCGTAAAGCTTCGTCGTGCGCGGTGACTCGCGGTTGGCGATGTGCTGCGCCGTCTCAATCGTGCCCTCGTTCTTCAGGTAACGGGTTTTCTTCGGCGGTCCACTCGCCTCCTATGATGTCGGGAGCGGCACTTTGGTCTGCCAATGCGGTCGAATTCTCCGATACCGAGGGAGCTTCCACCTGTTTGGAGGTGTCTGTTTGTCGAAGCCGATTAGCCACCAGCGCACGCAATGTACAGTCAACAAACGAGGGAAGGTCTTAACCGTGATTCTCAGTCGGTGGGAGCTTCTCCCTTCATCCTTTGGAGGAGCAAAATAAGGCCATCCAGGGTCCGCCCGAGAGTTCCCGCTTGACCGACGGCTGAAGCCAAGTCCACGGAGAGCAGTTCCGCTGCAGAGGGTGTCGAGGGAGTACCGACCAGATTGGTGGCTGCGGCCCCACCCGAACTTGGCAACAGGACTGTCATCCCTACAAGGGGATGAATTTCGAGTCCGATGGCCACGTCTTTGCCGTCAGAAGCCGGTTTCCCATGAGCGCGATCGAAGATCAGCGGGCCAGCTGCCTGATCCCGCGCGCCGGGGCCGAGCTGCGAGATATCGAACGGATTTGTGAGGCCAGCTTCGGCCTGTTTTGCATCGGCCTGGGTTACGGGACCTGCGTAGATGATCTCGATCTCGAGCGGCGATTCTCCCGCGCCCTGGTTGGAGGGAAAATTGGAATCATCGGGCTGGAATGAGATATGGAGATCCCAGTCTGGCTCGAGCTTGGTCGCTGTGATGGTTCCGGTGATTTGCACGGCTACCGGCGCTTGAGTTGTCCCGGTGATGACCTGAAGGCGATCCGTGTTCGGCCCCGTTCCGGGGAGCTCATTATAGACGTGCTTCCAGAACTCCTCTTGAAGAGTTTGGTCGTACTGAGGCGCTCGGTAAGGAGCCGCCCGCCGATCGAGGTTTGCCACAAGAGAAGACACGAGAGGCGGTCCGTAACCGAAGGCAGCCACACCACCCGGGACGAGTGAATCCTGAATGGCACCCGGCTTGAGAGCCGATGGATTTTGAATCTGCGTCGGATCAATAGTACTCATAGATCTGGCCGTCAGGTGCCATCTGACCTTTATCCCAAATCGGAAATTCCGGGTGGAGATTGGCTGGCGTATTTTCGGTCTTTCTTGTCGCACTGGTCGTGCTTGCCCCTGGCGCGGTGGCGTACTATCGGTACTCCAACGCGTCCGCGATTCAGGAAGCGTTTGAACTGGGGCGAAAAAACAACGAAGATACGACAGCGTTCCTAACACGATATTCTCGCCAGTACTCAACGCCCCAGAAAGGCCTATACGTTTCCAGCATAGAGTTCCTTACGCCGTACGCGCAGCTCGTGAATGACGCAATGCTCGACATGGCGAATGAAAATGTATACGACGTTCAAAGGAAGTATGCGTCTCGTCCGGACATGGTGTTAGTTCGAGTCCGGGTGTATTCCACGCCGACGCGCATGCTTCCCTCCGCAGATGAGGACATTTGGAGGGAAATTACAATACGAGTCTCTGACGCGAAGGAACTGAAATCCAAAAAGAAATCGTTGAATCTTGTGTATCCGGGCGACGATGCCATTGGCTTTGACTACGCCGACATGGAGCTTCAGTTCGACGCAAAAGATATTGACTCCGCCCCGATAACGATTGAAGTTTTCTCCCTCGACGGGCAGCGCGTCGAAGCGAAATTTGATCTGGCGAAATTGAAATAAACCGTTGAAACTCTAAAATGTGGAAGTGAACTTTCCCCCGCCGCCGCCGGGTTGAATACCACCGCCGCCTGACGAACCATTTGCGATCACTTTAATATTCCCATTTGAAAGAGCTATACGGTGGGCTAGATTTTGACGCTGCAAGGCCAAGTTCAAAACGACTGAGGAATTGAAACAAGCAGTCCAATTGTCTCAGTAGGGCGGCTGCAACGCCGTGTATCCCGTCTCTCCTTTCTTCAACCCGCAGGCTACTCCCTTATAAACGCGAACCCTGTATCGAGCCATTTTCATCCTCTCTTAACCTGACACCATTTGACACCAATTGAGAGTGGGGCGGCGGCGCTACGCCTTTATCAACACAGGACTTTGAAGTGTAGGGATGCGACTTCGATCCCCATCGCCCCTACCAACTGACTGGTAGGAACTTAGCAAAAGCGTGCGGGGGCAAAAAGGGGCAGATTAGGCCAATGATCCGGTTCTGTGTTTGTTTTCAGCGGCATGGGTGACAGGCGGATGCGCGGGCCTTAGACTTTCAACGGGTATCTCCCAGAACCCCCGTTTCGGGATCGCTTCCGACCATCCGCCCGGAGCCATCGAAGAGCTGGCATGATGCGTGTTTCTTGCGATACGATTGCTCCCACGCGCTCCTTGGCGTAGAGAACGGAGGCAGCATGGGGACGCTGATTCAGGACTTGCGTTATGCCCTGCGTATGCTGCGCAAATCCCCCGGCTTCACCGCCGTCGCTGTCCTCACCCTCGCCCTCGGCATCGGCGCCAACACCGCCATCTTCGGTCTTCTCGATGGGCTTGTGCTTCGTGATCTGCCAGTGCCAAACCCAGAGCAGATCGTTCGTTTTGGCGTGCACGCACCCGGTGATTCTTACACCGCGTTGTCGCTGCCGATGCTCCGAGAAATGAGCCGCGATCAGCGGGTGTTTTCGGGCACGTTCGCGTGGTGGGGCGATACGGTGTTCAACGTCGAGACGCGCGGAGAAATTTCGCGCGCGGATGTCTGGGCGGTCACCGGCAATTTCTATTCAGAGCTTGGCGCCACGCCGGAAATCGGCCGTCTGATCGAGCCCGTTGACGTCAACCTGGACGCGGCCGTACCCGAACAGGTCGCGGTGCTCGGGTACCATTTCTGGCAACGTCACTATAACGGCGCGCGAAACATCATTGGCCAGACCATAAAAATTGAAGGCTTGCCTTTCACCATCATCGGCGTGACGCGCGACAGATTCAAGGGAATGAGCGCAGACAGCGAACTGGAAGTGACGGTTCCGCTTACCGAGGTACCGCCGCTTACCGGCCATTCGAATGTGCGAAAGCGTTTGCAGCGGCCCGATGCGTTATGGCTTGACGCGGTCGGGCGCCTGAAAGCTGGCGTGACGCTGGGACAGGCTCGCGCACAGTTAGATTCCCTCTGGCCGGCGGTTCGCGATGCGGTGACGCCAGCGCAGCAAACCGCAATCCAGCGTGCTTATTTTCAAGCGCTGCAAATGAAAGTGGAGTCCGGCGCGACGGGCAGTTCGTTCGTGCGCGGACAATTTCGCGCTCCGGTGTACATTTTGCTGGCAATTTCGGGGATGGTGCTGCTAATTGCTTGTGTAAATCTGGCGAGCCTGATGCTGTCACGGGCGGCAGCTCGCAAGCACGAATTTGGCGTGCGCCTCGCGCTGGGGGCAAGCCGTTCGAGACTTACGCAGCAGATGCTCGTTGAGAGCATGACGCTCTCGGCGGCGGGAACGATGGCGGGATTTTTATTTGCGGAGTGGGGCAGCGGGGCGCTGTCCGCGTTCATTCTGGGGCAAACCTACATTATCCCGGCGGAAATCAATTTATCGCCTGACTGGCGTGTTCTGAGCTTCACTGGCGCAGTGGCCGTGTTGACGGGCATCTTTTTCGGCCTCGCGCCTGCCTGGCGGGCATCGCGCGAAGACCCGAATACAGCGCTGCAACAAGGTACGCCCACGATTGGGCGCGGAACGGCGCGATTAGGAAGAGCGCTGGTGGTCACGCAAGTGGCGCTTTCGCTGGTTCTGCTGGCCTGCGCGGGACTTTTTATTCGCACTCTGGAGAAACTGCACGCCGTGCAGCCAGGGTTCCGAACCAGCGGCGTGCTTGAGGCGGGACTGTACCCTAAGCCCGGCGGATACAAGAATCTCGATTTGCCGAATTATTACCACCAGGTGACCGATCGCGTTTCGAATCTCCCTGGCGTGATTTCAGCGTGCGTAGCCAACAGCGGATTGGGCCAGGGAGGGCCGTGGGTCCAGCAGATTCAAATTCAAGGAGCGAATACTGCAGGCTCGCGCGCCGAAATTGCCATGTTCATGCCAGGATTTTTCCGCACTGCAGGAATCAGCTTGCTTCGCGGCCGCACGTTTACGTGGCACGACGATGGGCATTCGCTGCCTGTCGCGGCGGTCAGCGAAAGTTTCGCGGAGGAATTTTTTCCAAGAGGCAATGCCATCGGACAACGCATCAATGTCACGACGGAGCCGAAATGGCAGACGCTCGAAATCGTTGGCATTGTCAGTGACGCCAGCATCTACGACATTCGTGAGCACCGGCCTCCCACGGTGTACCTGCCCACGACGCAGTATGGCGACAACATGGAGTATGGCGAACTGCTCGTTCGGACAAATGTCGGGTCGGCTGTGATGGCACGGGAGATTCGGCAAGCCATCGAACCGATGGGGTATGAATATGTCACCGGCGTTAAAACCATCGCTGAAAACATGGATCGCGCGCTACTGCACGAGCGCGTGACAGCGATGCTCTCCGGATTTTTCGGCGCGCTGGCGCTGCTGATTGCGGGAATCGGGCTGTTTGGGTTGATGGCCTACAGCGTCACGCAACGCACGCGCGAGCTGGGCATCCGCTTCGCTCTGGGAGCGCAGCGCAATGGCGTTCTGCGAATGGTCTTGCGCGAGACCTTGCTGCTGACGTTCACGGGCATCCTCGTGGGATTGCCATGTGCGCTGGTCGCGACGCGGCTCGTCGCGCACATGCTTTTTGGCATAAGGCCGTATGACCCGATTACGCTCCTTGCGGTAAGTGGCGCACTTCTGGCCGTCGGGACTTTGGCCGGGTACGTTCCGGCGCGGCGGGCGATGCGCGTGGACCCGATGGTGGCGTTGCGATACGAGTGAAGCTGTAGGGCAGCTTTACGTCGTGTGGCTTCAAAGGCAACGGCCGAGATAAACCCGGCCCGAAAATTGTGAACAACTTCTGAGCAGAACGTGCCGAATACCGTGCTAAACGGCGATATATGGTGAAGAGAAAGACGCGCGAATCCAACAACATGCGATGGATGGAGTAATCGGCAGGTCGACGGTTCAAATCCGCCCCTCGGCTCCAGATTTTTTTAACTTGCTTTCTTTCAATCAGTTCACTTTCCCGTTTTCTGGTCCCGCTGAAAACTCGGGAACAGTAGGGAACACT
>Ga0307374_10013301_pt1 | contig 11399 bp, 11 predicted proteins | sample OX3MG_FD_202532 | JGI IMG/M metagenome (GOLD analysis project Ga0307374, IMG submission 202532) | Soil microbial communities from Risofladan, Vaasa, Finland - OX-3 | ecosystem: Environmental > Terrestrial > Soil > Coastal area > Acid sulfate soil | place: Finland: Risofladan, Vaasa | collected... | reverse complement strand
CACCCCTTCTCGACGTCGTTCGGCCCCGGCGACACGCGCATCACCACGCGCGTCTCGCGCGGCTTCTTCAACGAATGCCTTTTCGGCTCGATCCACGAATGCGGGCATGCCATGTACAACCAGGGAATCGGCACCAACCTCGATCGCACCCCGCTCTGGGATGGCGCGTCTCCCGGCGTGCACGAATCGCAGTCGCGCCTGTGGGAGAACCTGGTCGGCAGGAGCCGGGCTTTCTGGCGCCACTTCTACCCGAGCCTTCAAGCGGCGTTCCCGGAGCCCCTGCGGGGCGTGGACGAGGAGACGTTCTACCGGGCGGTCAACCGCTCGTACCCCTCGCTGATCCGAGTGGAGGCAGACGAGGTCACCTACAACATGCACGTTCTGCTCCGCTTCGAGCTGGAGACCGAGATGCTCGACGGCACTCTGAAGGTGAGAGACCTGCCCGAGGCATGGAACTCGCGCGTGAAGTCGTACCTCGGTATCACTGTGCCAAACGACCGCGAGGGTGCGCTGCAGGACATCCACTGGTCGTCCGTGAGCTTTGGGATCTTCCCGGGCTACACCCTCGGCAACCTCATCGGCGCCCAGCTGATGGAAAAGGCCCGCGCCGACTTACCCGACCTCGACGCGTCGATCGAGAAAGGGGAGTTCGCCGGCCTGCTCGCGTGGCTGCGCAAGAACGTGCACCGGCACGGGCGCAAGTTCACCCCCAACGAGCTGCTCGAGCGCGCCACCGGCAGACCGCTCAGCGCGGCGCCCTGGATCACGTACGTGGAGCAGAAGTTCGGCGCCCTTTACGGCCTCCAGCCGGCGGGGAAGTAGCGGTGGGCCGCAACGCCAGGAGGCGGGCCGAGCAGCGCGACGAGCAGCGGCCGCACGGCGTGGCCGAGGAGGCACAGGAGTCGAAGAGCGAGGCCCCGTCCAGGTGCCCGCGATGCGGGTCGACCAACCTCGTCGTCGGTCCTTACATGGCGGGCATCACGCAGGGGACGGACGTGGTGTGCGGGAACTGCAACTGGCACGGGATGATCGAGCCCGGGATCTGGTAGCCAGCCGGGGAAAACCGCGACTAGCTGAACTCGACGGGCGCCACCCTCTCCCGGTTGACCTCGAGCTTGAAGATGTCCGGACGGCCGTAATGTCCCGCGACGTCTAGGGTTCGCTTGGCGGCTGAGGCGGTCGCTGGGTCGCAGTCGGCATAGAGGATGCCGTGCTGCTCGTGGAGGGGCCCGGCCACCACACTACCTCCCGGCTCCACGATCACCGAGTCGCCCGCGTTGTACCAGCCGTCGAGGTCGGGGAACAGCTGCGCGCGTTGGGGAAAGTCCCGCGGGATGTCCTTGCCACGCATCGCGCATCCGTTGCCGAGCACCCAGCACCTGCCCTCGGCCGCGATGTGCCGCATCGTCGAAAGCCAAGTGCCGCCCTCGTCCCAGGTCGGCGCGACGTAGACCTCGCAACCCTGGGCGAAGAGCGCGAACCGCGCCAGGGGCATGTAGTTCTCCCAGCAGATCAGGCTGCCGACCCGCCCCGCGGGGGTAGCGATGACACGAAGACCGGCCGCATCACCGGTACCCCACACCATCCGCTCCGGGTTGGTCGGCATGAGCTTGCGGTGGCGGTTCAGCACCGCTCCATCCGGCCCAATGAGGACGACCGTGTTGTAGAGGGTCCCGCGGCTGAACTCGCCGTCGCGCTCGTGGATCCCCATCGACACGGTCACCTTGAGCCGCCGCGCGGCCGCCTGGATCGGCTTCAAGTCGCCCGCTTCGAGGTCGACTGCGTTCTCGACCAGGCGCCGGTGAATCTCGGACGTGAGGTCGTAGTCGGTCCCGGGCCGGAGCCTCCACAACCATTCCGGGTAGCCGGGGAGCCAGGTCTCTGGAAACGACACCAGCCGCGCACCGTGGCTTGCGGCCTCCTCCAGCAGCTTCACCCCGCGTTCGAGCGTCTTCTTCCGATCCAGCGTGACAGGTGGGTGCTGGACGACAGCGACCAGGTGCTTGCTCATCCTTTTCTTCTTCTTGGGCATGGCGCCAATGGTGCGCTAGGCGGGCGCCGGGAAGTCACCGGCTCGTGCCAACATGCCTGGAAGCTCTCTGCCGAGCTCCGCGCCCAGCCACCTCGACGCATCGATCATCGCGTCCAGGTCGATCCCGGTCTCCACCCCGAGGCCGCGCAGCAGATAGACCAGGTCTTCGGTCGCGATGTTGCCGGTGGCCTTGGGAGCGAACGGGCAGCCGCCGGCACCGCCAACCGACGCGTCGAGCGAGACCACGCCTTCCTCGAGCGCCGCCACCGCGTTGGCGTAACCCGTGTTGCGCGTGTTGTGAAAATGCGCGCCACAAGAGGCTCCCAGGCCGCGAGCGCCGCGCACCAGCTCGCGCACCTGGGATGGGACCGCGACGCCGATCGTGTCCGCGAGGCAGATCTCGTCCGCCGGAATCTCCATCAGCCGCTCGACGATGGACAGCACGCGCGCCGGTGGCACCGGGCCTTCGAACGGACAGCCGAACGCAACGCTGAGCGTGACCGTGATCGGCATCCTGTCGCTGCGCGCACGAGCCACCAGCACCTGCGCCGTCCTCAGGCCCTCGTCGGTCGTGGCGTTCTGGTTGCGCCTGCCGAACTCATCGGTGGCCGCAAAGGCGTAGTGGACCTCGTCGACACCCGCGGCAGCGGCCCGCTCGTATCCCTTCTCGTTGAGGACCAGGCCTGCATACGTGGTCCCGGCCTTGCGGTGCAGCGCCGCCATCACATCTTCAGCGCCGGCCATCTGCGGGACCAGCTTGGGATTGACGAAGCTCGCCGCCTCAAGGCGCTTCACGCCGGCGGCCGCGAGCCTGTCGCAGAGCTCGGCCCGCAGCTCAGGCGTCAGGACCTTCGACTCGTTCTGGAGCCCGTCGCGGGGCCCGACGTCGCAGACGATCAACGCCATACGAATAAGGTAGTGCCGCCTTGCTGGTCACCGCGCACGTCCACCCACGCGCATCCCGCGCTAGAACCGAATGGAGAGGCAAGGTGCTCGAGGTGTGGGTCAACGCACCGCCGGTCGAGGGCGCGGCCAATCAAGCGGTGCTCGAGGCCGTGGCAAAGGAGATGGGCGTACGCCCGTCGGCGGTCAGCCTGCGCTCAGGCGCGCGCAGCCGAACCAAGGTGTTCGAGGTGAAAAAGGACGGCGGGCGCTGATCCAGATCGTCCATGACGATCAGGTAAACGTGGGGGACCGATGCGCGGCGGCACGGCTTGGATGTACCGCTTCAGGATCATAGGGCAAGCCTCTTGATCTTTCTTGTGGCTCCAATTATGCTGAACCTACATTTTTACTGGAGGTGGATGAAAGATGGCAAACGAGATCACGAGGCTTAAGGGGCGGTGGTGGGGCCTGGCAGCCCTGACGATGAGCGGCCTGGTCCTGGGCCTGGATGTGACCATCCTCATCACGGCGCTCCCCACCCTCTCCGCCAAGCTGAACGCGACCACCGACCAGCTCCAGTGGATGTCCGCCGCCTACACGCTCTCCCTGGCGGGATTCATGCTGCCCGCCGGCGTGCTGGGGGACCGTTACGGCCGCAAGCTCCTCCTCCTGATCGGCCTGGTGACCTTCGGGATCTCCTCGGTCGTCGCGAGCCAGATGACCTCCGCAGGAGGCCTGATCCTGATGCGGGTAGTGATGGGCGCAAGCGGCGCCATCGTCCTGCCTTTGATGCAATCGATGCTCCCCTCGATGTTCGCGCCGGACGAGCGCCAGCGCGCGATCGGATTCGCGGGCGCAGGGAGCTTCATCGGCCTGCCGCTCGGCCCGCTCCTGGCGGGCTGGTTGCTGACGCACTACGAGTGGGGCTCGATCTTCCTGATCAACGCTCCAGTGGTGGTGATTGCCGTTATCGGCGCCTGGCTGTTCGTACCCGAGAGCAAGGACCCAGACCCCAAGCGCCTGGATTGGCTCGGGGCGCTGCTGGAGGTCGTCGGGGTCACCGGCCTCGTGTACGGCATCATCGAGGAGCCCGTGCACGGGTGGTCCGACCCACTCGTCATCGGCCCCATCGTCGGCGGGGTGGCCCTGATCCTCGCGTTCGTCGCGTGGCAGCTCCGCACGCGCTTTCCGCTCGTGGACTTGAATCTCTTCAGGAACCGGCGCTTCGCCATGGCGACCGTCGCGTTCACGGTCGTCGGCTTCGCGATGACGGGAGTTCTGTTCGTCCTGTCGCCTTACCTGCAGGTGGTCCAGGGCAATGACGCCCAGGGCACCGGATTGCGCCTGCTGCCGATGATCGCGGCCTTGATGGTCGGCGCCGTGAGCAGCGACTGGCTCGCCAGGCGGCTGGGCGCCAGGGTGATGGTCTCGCTGGGCCTGCTCGGCAACGCGATGGGGATGTTCCTGCTTTCGCGCGCGACCGCCGACACCGGTTTCGGCCTGGTTGCGTTCGCGCTCGCGATCATCGGATTCAGCATCGCCCTCGCCATGATCCCCTCGCTCGACGCGATCCTCGGAGCATTGTCCGCCGGCGAAACAGGCGCCGGCAGCGCGCTGACGCGGGCGATCCAGAATGTCGGCGCGTCGTTCGGCGTGGCCGTCATGGGCAGCATCCTGAACAGCTCGTACCAGGCGCAGATCCGATCCCAGCTGGTCGGGCTGCCTGCACCGCTGCGGTCCGCTGCCGAAACCAGCGTCGCGGTCGCGGCGGCCGCGGCGCACCGCCTGCCCGCTCCCCTCGGCTCTCAGCTTCTCCGTGCCGCCCAGGTCGCTTACTCTCAGGGCATGAGCGACGTGCTGCTGGTCACCGGCGGCCTCACCGTCGCAGGCGCCGTGGTGATGGCGTTGTTCCTGCCGGCAAGGGCGGCTCGCCCAGAGCCCGAGGTCGACCTGGTGGCGACCAGCCCGGCATGAGCGCCGCCGGAAGTTCTGTCGCGAAACCGGGCTTACGCGAACGCAAGAAGCAGAAAACACGCGAGGCGATCCAGCGCGAGGCCATGCGGCTCTTCCAGGCCAACGGTTACGAGGAGACGACCATCGAGCAGATCGCCGCCGCGGTCGAGATCTCGCCCAGCACATTCTTCAACTACTTCCCATCGAAAGAAGACGTCGTGCTCTACGACGCGTACGACCCCATGATCGTCACCATGCTCGCGACCAGGCCGTCCGACGAGCCGCTGGGGCAAGCGATCAGGTCCGTGTTGACGGCCATCGGCACCGCCATGGAGAAGGATCGCGACGTGGTGTACGCGCGCTCCCGGCTGGTGGTCGAGGTGCCCGATCTGCGCGCTCGGGGCTGGGAGGAGATGGAGAAGGCACAGGCGTTCCTCGCCACGATGGTGGCGGCGCGCACGGGCCGCGACCCCGAAGACTTCGAGATTCGCGTTGTGATGATGTCGCTGGTGGCGGCCATGCTGGAAGCGACCCGCGAATGGGTGCGCAACGATGGCAAGGAGGACCTCAGCGGCCTCTTGAGCCGTGCTTTCGACCTGGTCGACGGAGGCACCCTGCTGGACGCGCTCGCCTCCAGGCAAAGGGGTTAGGCCGCCGGCGTCAGACTGATCACCGGGATCTAGGCAGTAGCCACGATGTCGGCCCGATACCCAGATAAGGTGCGGGCGGGGCCGATGCCCCGCCCGCCAATTCGAACTTACGCGTTGAAGCTAGAAGGAATCCCTCGCCGTGGCCACGTCCTCCTGGTGGATGGGCGTGGAAACGAACTCGGATCCGTAGAACCACTGAACGTTCTGAACGTTGTTGCTGTCGGTCCAGAAGGCGTGGAACACGTTGTCTGAGCCAACGGCAATGTCCGTGTAGTCACCGAAGAAACCGCCGCCAAATCCGTAACGGGTGTTGATCGGCTGGGTCGTGACGGTCTTCGTCACCCCAGTCGACAGGTCGGCGACTTCGTAGTCGAGGCGGGTGTTGTTTACGTAGCTACCGAGAGTGTCGCAAGTGATCCGGCCGACTGGGGGCGGTGGCCCGGCTGCACAGGTCTGCCACGGGGAGACGACGTCGCCTACGTAAGCCGACATGTAGACGTTCCCAGAAGGTGAGACGGCCACCGACGTGAAGACTTGGTCGGCCGGGCGGTCGGCCGGCGCGCTGAGCGTCGTTCCGTCCGGATTGGCAGCCGGGTAGCCGGACGCGGTGCGGGTCGCGCCTGGAAACACGAGCTTCGGGGTGGACCAGGTGGCGCCGCCGTCGGTCGACTTGCTGTAAAGCGCAGCATCGTGGCACGGGCCCGAACTGCACAAAGTGGTCGGCGCACTGTCTTTGACCACGGACGACCAGTTGACGTAGAGATCACCGTTCGGTGCGACGTCCGCCATCGGGAAGCTGTTGTCGCGGAATGCGGCGTCCTTGATCGCACTGATGTCAACGATTGGCGCAATCGCCACGGGCTTGCTCCAGCTCGCGCCGCCGTCCGTCGACTTGACCATATATATCGAGTCCAGCGTGGCCAGCCGGGTCGATCCGTCCCAGAAGACGTACACGGTGCCGTCGGGCCCGACGACCGGGTGGGAGCCCTGGCCGTAAAGTACGTTGCCGCTGATGAGCGCGGGGGAGCTGAACGTCGCCCCGCCGTCGCTCGAGTAGGCGACGCTGATCGGAGATTGCACGTACTTGCCCGTGTGGGCGTTGAAGATGAAGCGCGTCCAGGTCACGTACACGCGGTCGCGGAATGGGCTCGTGGCGTGGGAGTCGGCCGCGATCCACTCTTTGTCGTTGAGGGTCGCCGGCGAGGTGGTCGGGTTGATGAAGGTGGGTGCGCTCCAGCTCAGGGCGCCGGATCCGTTGAAGGTCCCCTTGTTGACGGCGACCGTGTTCGGGGGCGCCGCGCGGTCGAAGCCGAGCCCCGCGTAGTACACGTTGCCGCGGCTGTCAAAAGCCAGTGCTGGGTCGCCTCCGGCGTCGTAGGCTCCACCGGCGAGATGGTCGACCCCGGGGATCAGAGTCCCCAGGTGCGACGGGTCCGTGGCCGTGCAGCACCAGGTGGAGCCTCCATCGTTCGAGAAGTACGTGCCCGAGTATCCGTCGCCCAGCGCGCTGCACGGCGTGCCGCTGATCGAGCAAGACCAGGTGCGCGTGACATAGTCGTTGGCCGCACCGACCACCCGGTTGGGGTTGAGCGGGTCAACGGCGATGGCTGTCTCGTTCTGAGGGGCCGCGGCCGTGTCCTGGTTGACGGTGACGACAGGGCTCGTGATGCTGGTGCCGTCAAGTGGGCTCGAGAGCACGTAGGTCGGGGTGATGGCCCCTGTTCCCGTGCCGGATACCAGGCCAGCGTCAGCCTCTTCCTGGATGAAGGCGGACATGCGGATGTTGAGCCCGGCGGTTCCGTTGACCGAGGCAACCTTTCCGGCCAGGGTGTTCAAGTCGTACGTCGGCGCCGCCGCGCCGGTAGTAAGAACCGGGCTCGCACCGACGGCCAGCACACCAATCGGGATAGCGGCAAGGACTGTCCGCCAGCGTCGTCCGTTCACGCGATTTCCTCCTTGAGAATCAGCATCCAATCAGCGGCCGGCCAGATTAGCGCCCCTTTACGGGCCAACACCCGCCGGGTGATCACGAACGCCGAGAACGTGGCCAGGTGCCGTGGTCTCATCACCCGATCGTCGATTCTCCCCCTTCGCGGTGTGGCCAGTCGGCTTACAAGTCGACCGAAATGTTACACATTCCCAGCGGCCTTTTCGAGCCAAGAATTTGCCCACCTGAAGCGGTCGCCGCAACAACCCGGTGGCGTGCCAGAAGGGAGGCGCGCCGGTGCCGAGGAACAGAGGGTTAGGCCGCCGGTGTCAACCTGATCACCGGGATCTCCCGGTCGGTCTTGGCCTGGTACTCGCCGTAGCGCGCGGCCACCCCGGCCACCTTCGCGAGGGCGGCTTCGCGCTCGGTTCCCTGGAGCGACTCGACATGCGCCCTGAACTTGCGCTTGCCGACTTCCAGCCACACCTTGTCCGGGTTCTTGGCCAGGTTGACGAACCATGCCGGGTGGGTGGCGGCGCCGCCCTTCGACGCCACGATCAGCCACGCGTCGTCGCCATCCGCAAACCCGCCGAGCACATTCGTGCGCTCGCGGCCGGTCCGGGCCCCCTGGGTGGTCAAGAGGACGACCGGGAAGCCCATCATCACCGGCGCCGTGTCGCCGGCGGTCTTGCGGTACCGGGAAACCTGCATGTCCATCAACGGCTTGCCTAGCTTCATGAGTGACGTCATCCACGCCATTCCGCCCGCTCGCGTGCCGCGGGGCGGGATGCGAATCGTCTCGGACGAATCACCCATCGCCAGAAGCAATCCCCGGCAGTCCTCAGGAATTCCCGGATTCCAACTCGCGGAAGGCTTGGGCCGCGCGCTTGGGGACGACCATCCTCCAGGCGTCCAGCACCAGCTCGCGCATCTCCCGTTCTTCGAGCGCCTCCAGCCTGGCCAGGACCCAGTGGTAGCGGAGGTCTCCTTTCTCGGGCTGCATGAACTTGTGTGGCGAACCGCCGACCAGCCAGTCACGCTCCTCTTTCGGGAACCCGAAACCCATCACGGTCTCGTCTCGTGAGAAGGAGACATACACCAGGCGGCCGACGCGGAACTTCACGCGACCTCCGACGAGAGCTTCCGTCGTGAGTGGAAGCGACGTCGCGAACCGCCGAACGTCACCGATCGTCACCATGACAGCTACCTGATCATGCAACCGACGCAACCGTGATGTACGGCAGACGACCCTGAGCCGGCACATGAAACTGCTCCGGTGGATGCCTGCGTACGGGACGTTGAAGCAATACCGCGCCGGGTGGATCCGGCACGACGTCGTCGCGGGCCTGAGCCTGGCGGCGGTGATGGTCCCCGCCGGCATGGGTTATGCGGTCGCCTCTGGCCTGCCACCGATCACCGGCCTCTACGCCACCGTGATCCCTCTCGTCGTCTACGCGATCTTCGGACCTTCGCGAATCCTCATCTTCGGTCCCGACTCCGCGCTCGTTCCGCTCATCGCGACCACGATCCTGCCCCTGGCCGGCGGCCAGCAGAGCCGGGCCATCACCCTCGCGGCAGCGCTGGGGCTCCTGACCGGCCTCATCTGCAGCGGCGCGGCGCTTGCCCGGCTCGGCCTGCTTTCCGACTTTCTCTCGGCACCGGTTCGCCATGGATACGTGAACGGGCTGGCAATCACGATCATCGCCGCCCAGCTGCCAAACCTGTTCGGCTTCACCGTGAGGGGAGTCGGAGTGGTCCACGACCTGTCCGCCTTTGCGGCCGGGCTGGGCGAGGGCCGCACGGCGATCTCGGCCCTGGGGCTCGGCACCGCGGCGCTCGGGCTGATCCTCGCCTCCCGCACCTGGGCTCCGCGCGTTCCCGCGGTGCTCATCGCGGTGGTCCTCTCCACTGTCGCGGTGGGAGCTTTCGGGCTGAGTCGAGGGGTGCAGACGGTCGGTTCGGTCCCGAGCGGCCTGCCCGGACCGGCGCTGCCCTCCCTGAACCTCGGCGAGACGGTACAGCTCATTCCCGCCGCCCTCGCGATCGCCTTGCTCGCGTTCACCGATACCGCGGTCGTTTCGCGCACGTTTGCGGCGCGAGGTGCTTACGAGGTCAACCCCAACCAGGAGCTCTTCGCTCTGGGTCTCGTCAACGCCGCCGCCGGGCTGTTCCAGGGCTTTCCCATCAGCTGCAGCGGAACCAGGACGCCCGTGGCGGAGTCGACCGGCGCCAAGACGCAGGTGGCGGGGTTGGTGACCGCCGCCGTCATCGTGCTCCTCCTGTTCCTGGGCCCGGGCCTGGTCCGCGACCTGCCGATCGCGGCGCTGGCGGCAGTCGTGATCGCTGCCGCGATCGGCCTGTTCGAAACCAGGAGCGTCGCGTGGCTGTACCGGGTCGACCGGGCGGAATTCTTGCTGTCGATAGTGAGCCTGCTCGGGGTCCTGATACTTGGCGTGCTGCCCGGCATAGCTCTCGCCGTCGCCCTGTCACTTCTCGATTTCGTGCGTCACGCCTGGCGGCCACATGACGCCATCCTGGGTCGGGTCCAGGGACTGAAGGGATATCACGACCTCGCCCGCCACCCCGATGCGCGCCAGGTGCCAGGACTCGTCCTGTTCCGCTGGGACGCCCCGCTCTTCTTCGCCAATGCGAGCCTTTTCCGGGAGCGGGTCCGCACATTGCTCATGAGGGCAGATCCCCGCATGCGCTGGATGGTGATCGCCGCCGAGCCGATCACAGACATCGACAGCACAGCTTTCGAGGTGCTCAAAGCGCTGCAGCTGGAGCTGCGGTCGTCAGGCGTCGAGCTGGGGTTCGCCGAGATGAAGGGCCCTGTCAAAGACCGGCTTCGCCTTTACGGAATGTCCGGAGTCAAGTTCTTCCCTACCGTTGGGGTCGCGGTCAGGGAGTATGTCCAGGAGACCGGCGTCGACTGGAGGGACTGGGAAGAGAACTGATCGGCGGTCGCCGGCCGCTTACGATGGCCTGGAATGAGGACGTTGCTCACGACCGAGGGCCGGGCGGCGGCCGGGGACGCCGACATCACGGCTTGTTTCGCGAGAGCGCACAAGGATGGCTTCTGGCTTGATCTAGAGGCGCCCGACGAGGCCGACTACAGGCTCCTCGAGGAGGAGTTCAAGTTTCACCCGCTGACCATCGAGGACATCAAGCACCAGGACCAGCGCCCCAAGCTCGAGGAATACCCGGACTACAACTTCGCGGTCATCTTCCAGGCCGATTGGCTCGGCGACGATGTCGCCTTTCGCGAGCACCATCTGTTCGTCGGGCCCCACTACCTGATCACGGTCCACCTCGATCCGTCGCCGGTGCTCACGTCATTGCAGGAACGACTCGCGAAGAGCCCGGCCCTGACCAAAGGCCAGCCTGCGTTCCTCACCTACCTGGTGATCGACGCTCTGGTGGATGCGACGTTTCCAGTTCTCGAACGAGTCGATGACACGGTCGACCAGATGGAGGACGACATCATCGCCAAAGCGGCTCCGGGATCCCTCGACCGCATCTATCACCTCAAGCACTCGGTGACCGAGCTCCGCAGGTACCTCGGCGCTCAGCGCGATCTGTTCCAGCGGTTGATCACCCACGGCATACACCTGCAGCAGCAGGATATGACTCTGTACTACCGCGACGTCTACGACCACATCGTCCGCCAGTACGAGACGGTTGACTCGTTGCGCGATCTGTTGACGAGCGCCATGGACGTATATCTGTCGACGGTCTCGAATCGCCTCAACCAGACCACCAAAGCTCTGACCGTGATCGCAAGCCTTTTCCTCCCGCTGAGCTTCTTGACAGGCTTCTACGGCATGAACTTCCAGTACCTGACCCAGGTGCTCGAAACGCCCTATTGGGTCTTTGCGGCGGGCGTCGCCACGATGCTCGTCGCTACCGGCATCCAGCTCTACCTCTTCCGGCGCCGAGGCTGGATCTAAGA
>Ga0307374_10013297_pt1 | contig 11404 bp, 8 predicted proteins | sample OX3MG_FD_202532 | JGI IMG/M metagenome (GOLD analysis project Ga0307374, IMG submission 202532) | Soil microbial communities from Risofladan, Vaasa, Finland - OX-3 | ecosystem: Environmental > Terrestrial > Soil > Coastal area > Acid sulfate soil | place: Finland: Risofladan, Vaasa | collected... | reverse complement strand
TTTCCATGGCAGGCGACCCGGGCTATGGTCTCTCCATGGCCGGCAAAGAAGAGTGGCTCGGCTGATTGCTTGTTTCTAGCGAATTGTCTGAACGCACCTCGATCTCGAAGGGGAGGTCGAGAATGCTGTGAAAGTTTGCCTGCGTGTAGGCGATCGGCTGCGTGGCCATGATGAGTGGAGGAATCAGACTTTGTATCTCCGACCATTCCCCCCCATCGAAAATGGCGCCGCGCCACATGTAGGGGCCCGGGCGAAGCGGAAGATTGGGAAAGCGGACCTGAAAGACGCACGGGCCGGCCTCCAGATTTGTAAACGACCAATCCAGGTGCCAGATGACGCGACCGAGTTCATCGTCCAGGTGGATTCCCAGAACTCCCCGGACAATCGGTTTCGGAAGAAAGGCATGAAAGCGGAAACAGGCCGGTGCGTGTTGCTCGATGCGATGATCCTCCTGCCCCTGGGAACCGGTGATTTCCCACTGGTACAACTGGACCTTTTTGGAATCGGCCACATGCGCCTCGCCGGATAGAACTGCCGACTCGTAAGCGGCCACGACCGTCTGCGTATCTCCTTCTTCCCGGATGCTTCCCCGATCGAGCCACAGGCATCGGCTGCAGAGACTGCGAATCTGGTTCATGTGGTGGCTGACAAATATCACGGTGCGCCCGTCGCGGGCGACTTCGCCCATCTTCCCCAGGCACTTTCTCTGGAACTCGAGATCCCCGACAGCGAGGACTTCGTCGATAAAGAGGATGTCGGGGTCCAGGTGAGCGGCAACGGCAAAGCCGAGACGGGTCTGCATGCCGCTGCTGTAATGCTTGAGCTGGGTATCGAGAAACGATTCGACCCCGGAAAAATCGACGATGGCGTCGAATCGCTTCACCAGCTCCCGCCTCGGCATTCCCAGAATCGCCGCGCTCAGCTGAATGTTTTCCCGCCCGGTCAGCTCGGGATGAAATCCCGTGCCCACCTCGAGCAGGCTGCCCACGCGGCCGCGAATCTGCGCCCGGCCGCCGGTTGGCCGCGTGATGCGCGAGAGCACCTTGAGCAGGGTGGTCTTTCCGGCCCCGTTGCGGCCCACGACGCCCAACACCTCACCGGCCTGGACCTCGAAAGAGACGTCTCGCAAGGCCCAGAAGAAAGGCTTGCTGCCGCCCTCGCGCCTGTTCCAAAGCCGCGCCGGGGCTCGCAGGGCATCCGTCAGGGTGTCGCGCAAGGCCCGGTAGCGCACCTTGGAGCCAAGGCGATAGCGCTTGGACAACCCACTGGCGCGAATGACCGTTTCGCTCATGCTTCAGACCACATCGGCAAATATGTCTTCCATCCTATGGAAATAAACCAGCCCGCCCAGCAGCAGAACGAGAACCGCGGCGCAGGAGATCAGGAGATAGAACCCGTTCACTTCGCCGTGTCCGGTGATTCCCCAGCGGAACCCATCGATCACGCCGGACATGGGATTCAGGTCGTAGAGCCAGCGCCAGCGCGCCGGCACCAGGTTGCTCGGATAGACCACCGGCGAAGCGAACATCCAGAACTGCATCAGAAACGGGATGACGTAGCGCACGTCCCGGTAAACGGCATTCAGGGCGGAGAGCCAGAGCCCGGTCCCGAGCGCGGTGGCGACCGCGAGCAGGAGAAGAGCCGGCACCAGCAGGAGTCCCACCCGAGGCTCCACTCGGTAGTAGACGAGCATCCCGATCAGGACGATGAAGGAGATGGCGAAATCCACCAGCCCCGACACCACGCTTGCCAGGGGGAGGATCAGGCGCGGGAAATACACCTTGGTGATGACGCGTTGATTCTGCACCATCACGCTGGTCGTGCTGGTGACGGCGTTGGAAAAGTACATCCACGGCAGAAGGCCCGCATAATAAAAGATGGGATAGGGAATGCCGTTGGAAGGGATCTTCGCCAGTTTCCCGAAGAAAAGCGTAAATACGACCATCGTCATGAACGGTTGCAGGATCGCCCAGCCCACCCCGACCACCGTTTGCTTGTATCGCACCTTCAGGTCGCGCCAGACCAGGAAATAGAGCAGTTCCCGGTAACGCCAGATTTCACCCCAGTCGAACTCCAACCAGGAGCGGCGTGGCGCAATTTCGGCAACGGGAACGGGCGCGATGGGCGCAGGCGAAAGTACAGCCCCGGAATCCGACATCTAGACTCCCTCCCGGATTGGTGGGGCATCCGCACGCGCAGCTTGGCCGCAGGCGTCTCTCATTCGGATTTCCCGCTGGCCGGCCATTTCTGTCCTTCTCCACCGCCCATGGCGGCAGGATGGCTGGGGTGAGTTTCCAGGGTTCTCACGTCCTGCCGTTCGATTCGCCTCATCATGGCGCTGCGGTTGACAAAGTACCGGCGCAACTGGCCGGTGATTTCGCGCGGAACAACGTCTACCTGATTGTAAACCATGCTTCTCCAGGAGATCGGGCCGCGGGCCGGGACCAGATGCGTTCCCCACTGAAAAACAAATCCCAGGTTCCACGCCACCAGGAGCGCCAGAACGGCACAGGCCGATCGCCATGCCGCCGCGTGATGGCGAGTCCAGCGCAGCAATCCATTCAGCAATGCTGCCAGACCAAGCACGAATAAGACCGTAAGAGAAATAAAAAAACGGTTTCCGAAGCTCGACAGGCCGTTCCAATCCTCGTAACAAGAAATGAGAATGTAAAGTCCGAACAGAACGAGCAGGAACAGTCCGCCGAGGCGTCGCTCTCGCCTCCAAAACAGGATCAAGCCCGCCACGGCCGGGACCAGGATGGGCGTCCATGTCAACAAGCCGTGGTCGGATGAGAAGAGTACTTTCCACGCGAAAGGCGCCGTCCAGAACCATAAGTGCGCATAGCCGGTATGGAACGGACTGCCATAGAGGATCGCCCGGGTTATTAGAGTCGGCAGGAACGCGACAACCAGCGCCCCGGCAAACAGCGCATGCGAGACGGTCGCGGAGCGCCACTCGGCCACCGGACCCTTGCTTTCGAACAACGACCGGCGCCAGAAACTGAGCGCGTCCACGAGCGGCAGCAGCAGGAGCACGAGATCCGGATAGTAAACATCCAGCATCAGACCGCCCATCAACCCCAGCCAGATCCACTGCAGCGGTTTTCGCTCGCGCCGCGTGCGGTGCCAATACCAGAGGAAAAGCGCAACCGTGAATGCCGCCTGCGCGTGCGCCCAGGAAGGATTGAAGTACATATACACGATGAGCGATGAGCCAAACCAGATGGCCAGCGTGGCAACCAGCGCCACGCGATCGCCAAAGTATTCTCTGGCCAGCCAAAAGGAGATCAACAACGCCAGCAGTCCGTAGAAGGCTGTTCCCACGGCCATGGCCACGCGATAGGGACGGGAGAAGCCATTGGCGGGAATATGCCATCCGAAATGGTCGAGTGCTAAGACGGCGCCGTGCACGGGAATGAGAAACGGAGCCCACAGCATGGCCGGCCCGACCGCGAAATGGTCGTCGATATGCCCGTTGGCGGTGAACTGGTCGGGCTTAAGCCGCCCATCCGTGCCGGTACGATTCAAGAGAAATGACGGGTTCCCATGCAGCCATTCGTCCTGGAGATTCAGGTTGCCATGAATCAGGAGGGCCTGGGCATAGGCATAGTAACCGACGCCGTCTCCCCGCACCCACGGATTGACCAGCGGCAGGGTGATCAACCACAGCAAGACCAGCCATTTCGCGCCCGAAGAGAAAGAAGAGGACTGCACAGAAGCCTTCATCCCGCTGTTTTCCCTTGGCCGGCCGCTGCAGGAACCTTACCGGCCGCTTCGACAACCGGAACGGGCTTGCGGAATATGGCAATCAGGGAAAGCGAGGGCCAGGGCAGCCAGCGGTCCAGCCGCCGGAAAAGCGGGGTCAACCCGTTCAGCGTCTTTATCTGCCAGAGTCCAAAGGTCCGCCGCCCCAAGATCTTTCCATTCAGCCACCAGGCCAGAACGCCGGCGCGGTTGAATGGCATCATCTGCTCGAGCTCGAAGCCCGCCGCGCGGCCCAGGGCGGCGAGCTTCCGCCGGGAATAGCGCAGCCGATGCCCGAGAGCCTCATCCAAAGAGCCGTATAACCATTGGCCCTGCGGCACCAGAACGATCGCCCGGCCGCCCGCCGCAAGAACGCCGGAGACGTTGCGCATGAATCCGGCGGCGTCATCGACGTGCTCGACCACATTCAGGCCAATCGCCGTGTCGAAATCTTTCAGGGGCGGGAAGGTCTCGGCCAGGCAACCATCGGTATGGCTCACCCGCAGGTACGGCCGCCCTTCGCTCAGCCTTTCGAGGGCCTTCACGTATGAGGGGTTCAGGTCGCTGGCCCAATAGAGTTTCCTCGGGACCAAATTGACTGTCAGGTTTCCGGTGCCGGCTCCGATTTCGAGCACTCGCTGGCCAACCCACGGGCGGATGCTGTCCGCCATCCATCGGGAAAACCGCGGCGCGCGAGCGAGGCGTTCGAGGATCTGGCCGCCATCGGGATCTTCGATGTACACATGGTCGGAGATGGCAAATCCCAAAATCGCTACGAGCGCCTGGATTCCGTCGCGCCAGCCGATCTTCTTGCCCTCCTGGTAACTGCGGCCCGCATAGCGGATGGGCACTTCGAAAATGCGCGCCCCGCGCTTGGCCAGCTTGATCGCGAGCTCGGGCTCGATGCGAAAGTCCCGGCTCTCGAGCGGGATGCTTCGCAGCAGATCGGTGCGCACCATCTTGTAGCAGGTCTCCATATCGCTCAGGTTCAGGTCGCACACCAGATCGCACAGGAACGTCAGAAACCGGTTGGCCAGCGCATGCCGATAGAAGAGGACCCGTTTGAATTCTCCGGCCAGAAAGCGGGAGCCGAAGACCGCGTCGGCGTCCTGCTCCAAAAACAGAGGAATCATCTTGGGCAGGTCTTCGGGGAAATATTCCAGGTCGGCGTCGTGGATAACAACCAGTTCGCCGGTAGCATGGGCCAGGGCGGTGCGGATGGCCGCTCCCTTTCCCCGATTCCGCTCATGGCGCAGGAACAGCCATTCGAACGAGTCGGCCCAGGGACGCGCTGCCAGAGACCGCTGGAAGCGTTCAATGGCCGCCGGCGTGGCGTCGTGGGAACCGTCATCCACGACGACGATTTGCACCGTCGAGAGCCGCGGGCACTGACCGAGCGATTCCAGACGCGCCAGGCTGGCCTCGAGCAGATACTCCTCGCAGTAAACCGGCACCAATACCGATAGCGTTGTCGCGGCCTTCATGATCGATTTCCGTGCAGCCTGGTTTCTATCATCCCCGGCGCCAGCCCCGCCGCGCCGACTTTCCTCTTCCCGCGTGGCCGATCAGCCACCGGGCACGGATCTGCCGCCGGGCAGGATACTCGCCAAGGGTTCGGGGGAAAAGCGACAGGGAAGGAACGAGCATCGCAGGCCCGGCGGATGAATCGTCTAACAATCGGGAGCGGCCTCAGGCTTCCAGGGCGGCGCTCACCTCGGCCACCGACCGCTGTCTCCGATCATCCAGATGCGCGATTACGCGATCCACAATTTCGGAAACCGGCGTTTGAGGCACAAATCCGGCCAGGCGCTCCAGCTTCTCGAGCGAGGGCACTCTCCGAACCATGTCTTCGAAACCGGGCTCGTACGCTTCGTCGTACGGCACATGAACGATGGGCGACTGGCAGCCGGTTCTTTCCTTGACCAGTTCCGCCAGGCCCTCGATCGTGATCTCCTGCTGGCTGCCGATATTCACCACCTCGCCGACGGCGCGATCATTCGACATCAACCGGTAGATTGCCTCCACGACGTCCCGAACGTAGGAGAAACAGCGCGATTGCTGCCCGTTCCCATAGACGGTGAGAGGACGGCCTTCGAGCGCCTGCTTGGCGAAGGTCGGCAGAACCATGCCGTAGCGGCCCGTTTGCCGGGGTCCCACGGTATTGAAAAGACGGCCGATCACGACAGGCTGGCGCCTTTCCTTCCAGTACGAGACGGCGAGAAATTCTTCGACCGCCTTCGATGCCGCGTAACTCCAGCGGGATTTCGTCGTGGCGCCGAGCACCAGATCGGAGTCCTCGGTGAACGGCAGCTTGCCGTTCTTTCCATACACCTCCGACGTCGAAGCGCAAAAGACCAGCTTTCGCTTCTTGTTGGCGACCTCCAGAACCAATTGCGTTCCGTTGACGTTCGTCTCGATCGTGCGAACCGGGCTTTCAATAATCAATCGCACGCCCACGGCGGCGGCGAGATGAAAGATGGCGTCGGCCTCGTCGACCAGTTCGGCCAGCACATGGCGGTTCTCGATGGGCTCGAGAAAGTAGCTCATCCGCGGATTGCTCTTGAGATGGCGGATATTTTCGATGCTGCCCGTGGAAAGGTCGTCCAACACGATCACCTGATGACCGCGGGAAAGCAGAAAGTCAGCCAAATGAGAACCGATGAAACCCGCTCCGCCCGTAATCAGATAACGCATGTTGTCCTCCGCCAGGTCCGCCTATGTCGCGGATTCGGAACTCGAACCAGTGCCCTGATCGGGCCCGTAGTATTCCCCGTAATTCGGGTAATAGCGATAGTAGTAATCAGGCCCGGAAGTATTCACCGCGTTGAGAATGACCCCGAGCATCCGGCACTTGACGCTCGCAAGCAGCTCCTGCGAACGGCTGAAAGCGGCCTTGGGGGTTTCCCCGCTTCGCGCCACCAGGAGCACGCCATCCGCCCAGGTCGACAAGATCACGGCGTCGGTGGCCAGCATGATCGGCGGCGAATCGATCACGACGAACTTGTAGGATTGCCGCAGCGTCTCGATGGCATCGACCAGGCGCTGCGAACTGAGCAGATCGGCCGGGTTCGGCGGAGTCGGTCCCGCCGGAATCACCGAAAGCTCCGGCACGCCCGGGTAGGGGTAGGTGCATCCATCCATGTCGCAGACGCCCGCCAGATACGAACTCAACCCGCTGCGGAGCGTCCCGTTCAAACCGAGCAGCTTCGCGATTCCCGGCCGCCGCAGGTCGGAATCGACCAGCAGCGTGCGGTCGCCCAGCTGGGCCAGAGTGACCGCCAGATTGACGGCGGCGGTGGTTTTGCCTTCCTTGGGAAGGGCGCTCGTGACCAGGATCACCTGCGGCGGCTGGTCCGCCCGGGAAAGCAGGAGCGAAGTGCGCAGGGCACGGAAGGCCTCGGCGATCTGAGATTGGGGTTGCTCGTGGGAAATCAGCGCTACCCGGTGCCCTCCTTCGTGTCCGTTTCTGGCCTCCCCGCTCTTCAGCATGGCGGCGGTAGGCGCCAGATGGCCGTTGCCGCCGCTGAGGGCAGGAACGATGGCGAGCGAGGGCAGATGCGTGAGGTTTTCGACGTCGTCGGGCGTTTTCACGGTATTGTCGAGATATTCGCGCAGGAACGCCAAGCCCACCCCGCCGACCAGGCCCACGATGAGGGCCAGCGAAATATCGCGCGCTTTCTGAGGCCGCGTGGGGGCGGACGGAATCATGGCGGCGTCTACGATCCGCAAATTATTCGAACGCAGCCCCGCCGAGAGCCCGGCTTCCTTCAGTTTCTCGAGCAGGCTGTTGTACAGCTGTTGGTTGGCGTCGGCTTCGCGCTTCAAAATGTCGTACTGCACCATTTTCTGCGCCTGCTGGCTGGCCGAGCCTTCCTGTTTGTTGAGCGCCTGCTGGAGAAGCTGCTCGCGCTGCAGGGCGGTGTGGTACTGCGTTATGATCTCCTGCGCCACAGCCTTCTTTTCCTGGGCCAGCGATTTGGCGACGCTGGCCAGTTGCGCCTGCAGCTGCTTCACCTTGGGAAAGTTGGGTCCGTACTTGCTCAACGCGTCGGCGTACTCGCCGCGCAACCGGTCCTGTTGCTTGCCCAGATCCTGAATCACGGCGTCCGACTGCACCTCGGGCAACGAGTCGATCTCGCCCGCGCGCACCATCAGGTAACTGGCCTCGTCCTTCATGCGCTGGGTTTGCGCAGCGGTCAGTTGCTTGTTCAAGTCGGCTAGTTTCTGGGTCGAGAGGTCCTGTCCTTCCGATACCGTCCAGATCTTGTTCTGCCTCTCATAGGCCAGACGCGCGTCCTCGGATTTCTCGACGCGGGACTTGAAATCGGTCAGTTGTTGCTCGAGCCAATCGGAAGCGTGCATGGCCGATTCGTAGCGGGTGCGGTAATTCATCTGGATGAAATTCTGCAACTGCTTGTTCACAACCATCGCTGCCAGGCGAGGATCCTGGGAGGAAAAACTCACCTGCAATAGGTTGCTATTCGGCACCGGCTTGATATCCAGGCTGCCGAGAAATTCGCTCAAAATCGCCGGCCGCCGCACGGGCTGCTGGTTCGGGTCGGACAGATTGTCCAGCGCGGCGATTTCCTGCGGGCTCGAGCGGAATTCCGGATAGTTCCACAGCTTCAGCGACTTGATGGTATCGAGCGCCAGGCTGTCGCTCTCGAGCACCCTCGCCTGCGTCTGGATGTAATCCTGCTGGTCGTACCAGGAGGAGCCGCCCTGTTCCTCCTGGAACGGCAGTATGTTCGGGGAATTTCGATCGATTTCGATTTGGGCCGAAGCCACATAGACCGGCTTCATCTTGAATGTGGCCACCGCGACCACGCTCACCAGGGTCAGTAAGAACGTCAGCGCAAGAACGATATGCTTGCGCACAACAATCAGGTAGTCGACCAGGTGCATCTCCCGCATGGGGGAAGACGCCCAGCCACCGTTCCCGGAGGGGTAGGCTTGCACGGCCAGCGGGTCGGCCCATGCCACCTCGCGCCGCGCCAGCTTGGATTGATCTTCTTGCATTGTGTCTCGCCTCTCGCCCTGTTCCGGAAACCGGCCCGGTTCGTTAAAACTGCGACCCACGATAGACCATGATGCCGGTGGTGACCGACAGGGCCGCTTCCGCCGCTTTCGTCAGGGCCTTCTTGCCGGCGCTATCGGGGACAAACAAAATATCGTTTGGCCGGAGTTGCACATCCTGCGCTTTTTGAGAAAGGATTTTCTTCAGGTTGACCCGGATTTCCTGTTTCTTGGCGGTCAATCCTTCCTTGCGGATGATCACCGCGTCCTTGGATCTGGCTGTCGACTCCGTTCCGCCGGCAAGCGCCAAGGCTTTCAAGGCCGTCATCTGGCCCGTGTCGTTTTGGATGACGAACCCGCCCGGATGCGCGACCGCGCCGACAACATAAACGATGCCGGCCTTGGGAATGGTCACGACATCGCCGCCCCGCACCGAAATATTCGCCTGCGGGTCGCCCCGATCGATCAGATCGCGCAGGCTCACGCGCCGCTCATCGGGGGTTCCGTTTTTCTTCATCCGGCTGACCGTCAGGTAATCCGCCGCGGTGTCGCTCAACCCCCCGGCGGCCGATAGCACCTCCAAAAGGGTCGTCGGACGCACGGCCTGATAGATCATCGGGTGCTCGACCGCGCCAATGACGGTGATCGGCTGGCTCAACCGCTGCACGACGAATACGGTGACTTGCGGATGCGACACCAGTCCCATCGATTTCAATAAGTCCGCAATCTTGGATTCCAGTTGCGAGGGCGTCAGCCCGGCAGACTGAATCCGATGGGGAATCAGCGGCATGGTGATGTAGCCGCCGGGATCGATCCGAATCTGCTGCGATAACTCGGGAATATCGAAAACGTCGACTTTGATCAAATCACCAGCGCCCAGTGGATATTCGCCCGTCTGATCGAGGGACGCCGAAGAGGCATACTGGCGCAGCTTCTGATTCGTCTGCTGAATCGTCTCGGCGGCGGGCAGCTCGGCCTGTGGCATCTCCTGGGCGAGAAGGGGTCCGGCGGAGAGAACCAACAGAGACACAAAGCCCAAAAAGAATCCAACTCTCATGGGGTGGCGAGGGCCTCCCTAAAGCCTACACTTTGTTGGCGAAAGCCTAGAATGAATCCCGACTAGGCTAGACTAACCACCCCTACCAACTCAGTCAAGACGGAAGATTGGGGTGGAACACACCATGGCGTGGTTTAGCTATTGGCTCTGGAATTACCGCTGTTGTCAGGGCAGCTATTACTAAAAATATAATGGCATTCGATGGGATATGTAGGTTGAAATCCACCAATTCGTGAGTTAACAAACCCGTACAGGCAACTAACCCTCCGGCGTATAGAGAGCGAGTCAAAGGCGTGCGGGCCCGGCGGAGGTTCCGGATACCATGGCGGTAAAGAATCACGAGGAAGGCAAGTCCGAAAATCCCGGCAACGATTCCGCCATCGGATAGCAGTTCGACGTAGTCGTTGTGGGCATGGTTGACAATCAGGCCGACGGAATGGGTCTGGTAGCGCGGGTAGGCCGTTTCGAACGTCCCCATGCCGGTTCCCAGCAGCGGGTGGTCCAGGAAGATATGCAACGTGTCCCGGCTCATCTCCAGGCGGCTGATCAGCGACATTTCGGTTCCATTGCCCTGGATAAAGCGCTGCACGGTATAGCCAACGCCAAGCCAGACAGCCAGCGCGAGGATCGCCACCACCATGCCGGCCAGCAACCACCGTTGCGAACGGCGTCCGAGCATTCCGGTCAGAATCCCGAGCAGGAACAGTTCGAACAGAAAGCAAACGACGCCGGCCCGGGAACTGGACAGCAGCAGCGCCGCGGCAGGGAAAACCACGAACAAGCCCACCAGCAGACGCCGCTCCTGGCGTTCACCGTCGAACAACAACAGGGCAAGACCGAGGGGCAGGATCAACTCCGCGAAGCCGGCAAAATCATCCCGATCCACGAACGGGCCAAAGGCCTGGCCGCCATGTTGCAGCGGCTGGATCCAGTACAGCTTCCCGTTCCACGTGAAATACTGCACGATCGCAAATAGGGACACCGCAAACGCCAGGATCATCAAAAACCAGACGAGTCTTTTCCACTGACGCGGCGTGCGAAATGCCTGGATCGTGAGGAAGAGCAGGATCCATTCGGCGAACAGCTGCATCGCGGCCAACTTCGTGGCATATCCGTAAACGGTGAGTCCGCCGGCCCATTGCAAGAGCGCCAGAACAACCAGGCCTCCCGCCGCCCAAATCAGGGGGTTCGAACGCAGCTCGATTTGTCCGGCGCCGGCCTCCGTCAACACCCAAAGGACCAACAACAGGGCCGAGCCGGCCTCGAGTATGGCGACTGACCATGGCTCTACGGCGCCATAGGCCAAAACCGCGAAAACCACCAGTGCGGGAATGGCGATTCGAATCACCTTCATCGGGGCGATCCCCCACCGGCGGGCACCGGAACCAGGCGGACGTCATCGACCCATACCGTTCCTTGAATCTTGGCATCGAAGGCCTGGCTGGGCTTGCGAAGCAGCACGACGTCAACACACGAGACATTTTCGCCGGCGGTGAACACGGCCTGCACTTCGGTCCAGGGATGTGTTCCCGTCATCGGCGAGGTTTGCGCCAACGTCTGAACGGGACTCGTGCAGCTCCAAATGAC
>Ga0307374_10013296_pt1 | contig 11404 bp, 12 predicted proteins | sample OX3MG_FD_202532 | JGI IMG/M metagenome (GOLD analysis project Ga0307374, IMG submission 202532) | Soil microbial communities from Risofladan, Vaasa, Finland - OX-3 | ecosystem: Environmental > Terrestrial > Soil > Coastal area > Acid sulfate soil | place: Finland: Risofladan, Vaasa | collected... | reverse complement strand
CGTGCGCCGCAGGTAGCCGATGGTCTCGCGCACCAGCCAGTGGCCGGCGTGCTGCTGCAGCGCCGCGTCCACGGCGAGCACCGCGTCGGCCCGGCCGCGCGTCTTGAACAGCCACAGACCGATGTCGAGCTCGTTGTGGCGCAGCATCAGGATCGCGTCGTCGAGTTCGCGCACGAGCTTGAGCGGCCACCACTCGGCGCCGAGCGCCAGCATCTCGTCCGTGCTCTGCGGTTGCGCGCCCTCGGGTGCAGTGACGGTGATGGTGGCGGTGCGCGCGCCGCGGTTCAGGTGCACGTCGACCGTGGTGTAGTGGTAGCCGGATTCGTCGATCCGGCGCACGAGCGGCTTGAGCTCCACGCCGTTGCCCCCCGGGCGGTCCGAGAGCTTCGCGAGCTCGAGCGCGCGCGCCTTCGCCGTCTCGGCGAACTGCTGCGGCCGCGCGACGTGGTCGACCAGCTTCCATTCCTTGGCGCGGTCGGCGCGCACGCCCTCGGCGGTGGTACAGAACACGTCCGCCAGATCGCGGCGCACCTTTCTCTTGTCGACCAGGCGCGTGAGACCCCCGGTGCCGGGCAGTACGCCAAGCAGCGGCACCTCGGGCAGGCTGACGGTGCTCGAGCGGTCGTCGATCATGGCGATCTCGTCGCAGGCGAGCGCCACCTCGTAGCCGCCGCCCGCGGTGGTGCCGTTCAGCGCGGCGAGGAACTTGAGTCCGGAATGCGCACTCGAGTCCTCGATGCCGTTGCGCGTCTCGTTGGTGAACTTGCAGAAGTTCACCTTCCACGAGTGCGCGCTGCTGCCGAGCATGTAGATGTTGGCCCCTGAGCAGAACATGCGCGGCTTGCCGCTGGTGAGGATTACGCTCTTGACCTCGGGGTGCTCGAAGCGGATGCGGTTGAGCGCGTCGTGCAGCTCGATGTCGACGCCCAGATCGTAGGAGTTGAGCTTGAGCTTGTAGCCGGGCGCGAGCCCCTTGTCCTCGGCGACGTCCAGGGTGAGCGTGGCCACCGGCCCGTCGCAGGAGAGCTTCCAGTGATCGTAGCGGTCGGGGTGGCGGTCGAAGGTGACCGGGATGCGTCCGGTCGGGAGCGGTGCGTTCATGTGGCCTCCTTGGCGACGAGGTTGACGAGCTGCGCGAGGCTCTGCTTGAGCGGCTTGCCCGAGGTGTCGATGACGGTGTCGGCGCGCGCATAGAGACGGTCGCGCTCGGCGAGCAGCTGGCGGATCTCGTCCAGGGCGGCCGAACGGCCGCGGAACGGGCGCATGTCGCCCTGCGCGATGACGCGCGCCATGTGCTCCTCGGGCGAAGTCTTGAGCCAGACACAGTAGCAGCTCTTCAGCAGCAGGTCGTAGGTCTGCGGATCGGTCACCAGACTGCCGCCGGTGGCGATCACCGCGCGCGCATGGCGCTTCAGCACGCGCTCCAGGGCGCGGCGCTCGAAGCGGCGGAACGCCTCCTGGCCGTAGATCGAGAACACTTCGCCGAGCGCGGCGCCGGCTTCCTGCTCCACCTCGTGGTCGAGCTCGACGAACGGAGCGTCCAGGCTGCGCGCCAGCGCCTCGCCCAGCGCCGACTTGCCCGCGCCGCGCAACCCGATGAGCGCGATGCGCGCGCGGCGCGGCGCCCCATCGTGCTCGCGCACCAGGTCGGCGACCGTGACCTGCATCGCCTGCGCCACCTTGCGCAGCAGCAGCACCGAGATGTTGCCGTGGCCGGCCTCGAGCTGCGCCAGGTAGCGCTCCGACACCCCCGAGGCGAGCGCCAGCGCGCGGCGCGTCAGGCCGTGCTCGGTGCGCCAGCGCCGCACGCGCTCGCCCAGGCGCGCCAGGTAGGCGGCGTCGCTGGTGTCGTCGCGATGCACGTGGCTGAGAGGGGCGCCCATGGGAGGAGGTGGAAGTTGATTGGCGATAATGCACTATAATGCTTGACCTGAATTCTAGGCTGCATTATATTGGCTGTCAATCGAGGAGCCAGCATGAGTCTCAAGATCACGATTCTCGTCGGCACGATGACCGGCACCGCGCAGCTCGTCGCTCAGGAGCTGGAACTGGCGTGGGACGACGGCGAGACGCAGGTCGAGACGCTGCTCATGGACCGGCTCGACAGTTCGGTGTTCGCGCGCGAGGGAGTGTTCCTGATCTGTACCTCGACCTACGGCCAGGGGGACGTCCCGGACAACGCCAAGGCCCTGTACGAGGACCTGAAGGCGAAGCGCCCGGACTTGTCTCCGGTGCGATACGGGGTGTTCGGACTGGGCGATCGCACCTATGCCGAGACCTTCAACTTCGGCGGCAAGCGATTCGATGAGCTGCTCGCCGAGCTCGGCGCGCGGCGCATCGCCGAGCGCGTCAAGCACGATGCCTCCTCCGGCACGCTGCCCGAGGAGGTGGCTGCGGACTGGGGCGCGGGCTGGCTCGAGCAGGCGCGCGAGGCGGCCGGGCAGGCGGCTTAGCCGCGCGCGCCTTCCAGTCTTCCTTGACGGGGCCGTGACCGGCGCGAACAATCTCCGCGTCAGGGAAGGAGGAGCCCATGCAACTGTCGCAGGCCGACCATTCGGTTTCGCCGCCGCGCATCGAGATCCCGCGCGAGTACAACGCCGCGGTCGACCTGCTCGAGCGCAATCTGCAGGCCGGGCGCGCCGGCAAGATCGCCTACATCGACGACGCAGGCCAAGTCACCTACGCCCAACTCGCCGAGCGGGTGAGCCGCTTCGGCAGCGGGCTGCTTGCGCTCGGCCTCGAGATGGAGCAGCGCGTGCTGCTCGCCATGCACGACACGATCGACTGGCCGACCGCGTACCTTGGCGCGATCAAGGCGGGCATCGTGCCGGTGGCGGCCAACACGCTGCTCACGAGCGCGGACTACGAGTACATGCTGCAGGACAGCCGCGCCCGGGCGCTGATCGTGTCCGAAGCGCTGCTGCCGCAGTTCGCGCCGCTCCTGGGCAAGCTGCCGTTCCTGAAGCACGTCATCGTCTCGGGGGCGAGCGCCGCGGGCCACATCGCATTCCGCGACGTGCTCGCCACCGGCAAGCCGCAGCTCGCGCCGGCGCCGACCACGCGCGACGACGCCTGCTTCTGGCTGTATTCCTCCGGGTCGACGGGCAAGCCCAAGGGCACGGTGCACGTGCATTCGAGCATGATCCTGACGGTCGAGCTGTACGCGCGACCGGTCCTCGGCATCGAGGAAAGCGACGTCGTGTTCTCGGCCGCGAAGCTATTCTTCGCCTACGGCCTGGGGAACGGTCTGTCGTTTCCGCTTGCCGCCGGCGCGACCACGCTGCTGATGGCCGAGCGCCCGACGCCGGCGGCGGTGTTCAAGCGCCTGACCGGGCGGAAGCCCACCATTTTCTACGGAGTGCCGACGCTCTACGCCGCGATGCTCGCCGACCCGGGCTTTCCGAGCCGGGAGGGCCTCGCCTTGCGCCGCTGTACCTCCGCGGGCGAGGCGCTTCCGCCGCAGATCGCCAAGGGGTTCAAGGAGCGCACCGGCGTCGACATCCTCGACGGCATCGGCTCGACCGAAATGCTGCACATTTTCCTGTCGAACCGCCCGGGCGACGTGCGCTACGGAACGACCGGAAAGCCGGTGCCGGGCTACCGGCTGCTCCTGGTCGACGAGCAGGGCAACGCGGTGAAGCCCGGCGAGCTGGGTGAGCTGCAGATCGCCGGACCGACCAGCGCGGCGTCCTACTGGAACAACCGCGAGAAGACGCGCAGCACCTTCGTGGGCGAGTGGACCAGGAGCGGCGACAAGTACAGCCAAGACGCCGACGGTTATTACGTCTACGGCGGGCGCTCTGACGACATGCTGAAGGTGTCGGGGATCTACGTCTCGCCGGCCGAGGTCGAGGCCGCTCTGGTGTCGCACGCCGCAGTGCTCGAGGCCGCGGTGGTGGGCGCCGAGGACGAGAACCGGCTGGTCAAACCCAAGGCCTACGTGGTGCTCAAGGCCGGACAGGCTCCGAGCGCGGCGCTCGAGCAGGCGCTGCAGCAGCACGTCAAGGACCGGCTTGCTCCCTACAAGTACCCGCGCTGGATCGAGTTCATCGCCGAGCTGCCCAAGACCGCGACCGGGAAGATCCAGCGCTTTAAGCTACGCGGCTGAGGGCCGCGCGCCGCTTCTCGGGGCTCGTCGCCGTCTGGAGCCGCGGCAGGCCATGCAGTACAGTGTCGGTGCGCGTGGCATAAGGTGCGGGGTGGGCCGGGATGCGACGCGTTTTTGCGGCCAGCGCGGCCTGTGAGGGAATCCTGACATGGAACCTTGGCAGGGCCTGGTGCAAGACCGGGACGTGTATGCCCTGACGCACAGCGGCGAGGTCGAGCTGGGCGAGGCCGGAACGACGCTGACCCCGACGGAGCTCGAGGTCCTCGTGCTCATCGACTCCAAGGCGAACGTGGCGCAGCTCGTCAAGCGCGCGCGCGGCATCGCGCCGGAGCTGGTGCGCGCGACGCTGGGCAAGTTGCTGCGCGCGGGCCACATCGGACCGATGAGTCAGGTGCATTCGGACGCCATCGACGCGAGCGGGTTTTTCGAAATCCACGTACCCGCGGAGGGCTTCGGCAAGCCGAAGCCCTCCGACCACGCCGAAGCGGACACGACGGTGACATTGCTGCAGCGGCAGGGCTTCTACGTGCGCATCGCACGCCGCGCGGCCGCCGAGCACAAGCCGGCCGACGGGGCCAAGCTAGTGGTTATGCTCGTGGACGACGATGCCGAGCTCGGCAAGATGCTGCGGACCTACTTCGCGCTCGAGGGCTTCGCCGCGCGTACGGCAACCAACCGCGCCGAGATCGTCGCCGCGCTGCGCCAGGCCCCCGTGCCCGACCTGGTGCTGCTCGACGTCACGCTGCCCGACGCCGACGGTTTCGAGGTGCTCGCCAAGATGCGCCAGCATCCGGCGCTGAAGGGCGTGCCGGTCATCATGCTCACCGCCAAGGCGACGCGCGAAGGCGTGCTCAAGGGATTGCTCAGCGGCGCCGACGGCTACCTGACCAAGCCGTTCGAGATCGACACCCTGATGCGCGCGGTGCGCGCGGTGCTCGGCCTCGGTGCGAAAGCCGGTCCGGATGAGCTGGCGCAGCCAGACGTGTTCGGCGGCGAGCGGGAAAAAGGCAATGCCGATTACCGCAAGCGGCTGGCGGCGAGGCTGCAGCGCCTCGAGCGCCTGCAGAACGAGCTGGCGGGAGGCGTCGCGCCGGCGGCGCGGCTCGCGGACCTGCACCGCGACCTGCACTCGATCGCGGGCTCGGCCGACATGTTCGGGCTGCCCGCGGCCGCGCAGGCGGCGCGCACCGCGGAGACCCTCCTGGAGCTGCACCTGAACGACGGCTCGCTGCCCGGGCCGGAGGAATGGGGCCAGCTCAGGCGGCTGATCGCGGCGCTCAGGCGGGCGGGGTCGAACTGACGCGGCGGCGCGCGTTCAGGGCACGCGCGTCAGCTCGCCGCTCTGGTAGTCGCGGATCGCTTGCTCGATCTCCTCGCGCGTGTTCATGACGAACGGGCCGTACTGCGCGATCGGCTCGCGCAGCGGCCGGCCCGCGAGCAGCAGGAAGCGAGCACCGTGGCCGCCGGCGGCCGCTTCGATGCGCTCACCTCCGGCGAGCACGCCGGCGCTGTGCGCCGGCAGCCGCTCGCCGGCGATCTCGAGGCCGCCTTCGTAGGGATAGACGAAAGCGCTGTAGCCGGCGTCCACGGGCTGCGCGAATGAGCCGCCCGCCGGCAGCTCGACGTCGAGGTACAGCGGATCCGTGGCCACGCCTCCGATCGGGCCGCGCGTTTCGCGGCCGTCGGCCACGATAGTTCCCGCGACCACCTTCACGCGCCCGCCACCGGGCAGCTCGAGGACCGGAATCTCCTCGGGCTGCAGGTCGCGGTAGGCCGGCGGCTTCATCTTCTCGCGCGCGGGAAGGTTGATCCACAGCTGGAAGCCGCGCATGCGCCCGCGCTCCTGCTGCGGCATCTCGGAGTGAACGATGCCGCGGCCCGCGCTCATCCACTGCACCCCACCGCTCCTGAGGTCGCCGCGATGACCGAGGTGGTCCTCGTGCAGCATGTGGCCGTCGATCAGGTAGGTCACGGTCTCGAAGCCGCGGTGCGGATGTGCCGGAAAGCCGGCGACGTAGTCGTCGGGATTCTCGGAGGAAAACTCGTCCAGCATCAGGAACGGATCGACCCTGAGCCCGGGCTGCGCGCCGAGGCTGCGGCGCAGCTTGACGCCGGCACCGTCGGAGGCGGGGACCGAGTTGATCACCTGTTTGAGCGTTCTGTTCGTCACGATGAGGTCCTCGCCACTGCGTCGATCGCCGGGCGGCGCGCCTGCGAGCGGCGCCCATCGACGCTCCACGCGCCGGCGCCGTTCGCGGCAAGCATCAGGAATCCGCCCGCGATCGCCAGGTTTTTCAGAAACATGATCTGTTGCGTCGCATCGGAGAAATTAGCATGAAACAGCAGCGCGGCGAGCAGCGTGAAGCCGGCCAGCGCCAGCGCGGCGATGCGCGTCCACAAGCCCGCGACGATCAGCAGGCCGCCGCCGAGCTCGAGTGCGATGACCGCGGGTAGAAGCGCGCCCGGCACGCCGTGCGACTGCATGTAGCCTTGCGTGCCGGCGTAGGCGCCGAGCTTGCCGACGCCCGCGATGAGGAACAGTGCCGCAATCAGGATGCGACCGGCGAGATCGGCGATGTTGCGCGTACCGGCATTCATGAAACTCTCCTTTCAAGGCGTTGGTTGGCCGGAACGGGGCCTACGCGGCGAGCGCGGTGCCTTCGGCCATGCGCCGGATGGCGGATTGCGCCTGCGCCAGCGCCGCCTGCCTGCTCGCGTCGCCGATCGCCAGCCCCTCGGCATAGACGAACTCGACCTCGTCGATTCCGAGGAAGCGCAGGAAGTCACGCACGTACGGGGTCTGGGTGTCACGCGGTGTGCCCGCGTACTGCCCGCCGCGCGCGGCGAACACGTACGCCTGCTTACCGGTGAGCAGGCCCACGGGCCCATGGTCGGTGTAGCGGAAGGTGATGCCGGCGCGCGCCACGTGATCGAAGTACGCCTTCAGGGTCGAGGGCAGGCCGAAGTTGTACATCGGCAGGCCGAGCACGATCACGTCGGCGCGCTGGAGCTCGCCGATCAGCGTGTCCGAGTACGCGATCACGGCTTGCTGGCTCGCGTCACGCGCTTCTTCCTTGGCGAGGAAGGCGGCAAAGCGCTCGGCGTCGAGGTGCGGCACGGGCTCGCGCGCGAGATCGCGCACCAAGACCGTGGCGCCGGGGTTCGCGGCGCGCCACAGGGCGACGAACTGGCTGGCAATGCGGCTCGATTGGCCATCGCCCGCGTAGAGGCTGGAGTTCAGCTGCAGCAGGGTTTTCATGGATCCCTCTCCGTGTTTGAGATGTGGTCATTTAAATATTGACTTAATAGATTGAAAAGTAGAAAAATAAGGTCATAAATATCTATTTATTAGATCTTTGATCTCCCTAGAACAGTGGCGCGCCCTGGTGGCGGTCGTGGATGCCGGTGGCTACGCGCAGGCCGCGGAGATCCTTCATAAGACCCAATCTTCAGTGACTTACGGCGTCCAGAAGCTCGAGTCTCTGCTCGGCGTCAAGGCCTTCGAGATCCACGGGCGCAAGGCCGTGCTGACCCGGACGGGGGAGCTGCTGGTTCGGCGCGCGCGCGCGTTGCTCGAGGAAGCCGGGGCTCTGGAGCGCGTGGGGCGCACGCTCTCCGCGGGATGGGAAGCCGAGATCGGAATCGCGGCCGAGATCGTTTTCCCCAGCTGGCTGCTGCTCAAGTGCCTCGAGCGCTTCGGCGCCGAAAGCCCGCACACCCGCATCGAGGTGATCGAGTCGGTGCTCGGTGGCACTCCCGAAGCGCTGGTGCGCCGCCAGGTCGATCTCGCGATCTCCGGCATGGTGCCGCCCGGTTTTCTTGGCGATCCCCTCATGCGGCTGCGCTTTCTGCTGGTCGCGCATCCCGAGCACGCGCTGCACCGGCTCGGGCGCGAGCTCACCGTTCAGGACCTGCGCGCGCAGCGCCAGCTCGTGGTGCGCGAGTCGGGCTCCACGCGCGCGACGCGTCCAGCGGTGGACGCGGCGCAGCGCTGGACGGTCAGCCACCTGGCGACGTCGCTGGAGGCGCTGCGCGCGGGCTACGGCTACGCCTGGATGCCCGAGGAGAAGATCCGCGACGAGCTGGCGAAGGGCACGCTCAAGCCCCTGGCGTTGCGCGAAGGTGGCGAGCGCTACGTGGAGCTGTACCTCATCTTCGCGGACCGCGACGCGGCCGGTCCCGGGACGCTGCGGCTCGCCGAGATCATCCGCGAGCTGGTGCAGGCCGAGTGTGCGCGGCGTGCCGCGTCAGCGGGCAGCGGGTAGAATTCCACCGAATCGAAATCCGGAGACGCAGTCACATGGCCCTGGGAAGCGACCCCCGCTCTGCCGATGTCAACCTCGACCCGGCGGCGCTGTACCTCGAGGAGACTTTCACCGACCGGCGTATCGGCACCATTCGCCGCCTCACCCCGGTGAAGGGCGACGGCTCGCCCGACCCCGCGCGGGACGTGGGCTACGTCGGCGAGACGCAGGTCATGACGCCGATGGGTACGCTGCCGATCGTGTTCGAGATCGATGCCGGCTCGCTCGCCGAGGCGGCGAAGCAGTTCGGCGCGCTCGCCAAGGAGGCGATCGAGCGCACGGTGCAGGAGTTGCAGGAGCTGCGCCGCCAGGCCTCTTCCTCGCTGGTCATCCCGCAGGGCGGGCTGCCTCCCGCCGGCGGGCTGGGCGGCGGCGGAAAGATCCAGCTGCCCTGAAGGGAAGAGCGGCGTTTAGCTGAGCGTCTGCCCGCCGTCGACGGTGATGGTCTGGCCAGTGATCCAGCTCGCCAGGTCGCTCGCCAGGAACAGCACGACGTTCGCGATTTCCTCCGGCCGACCCATGCGCCCCCAGGGAATCGTGCGCAGCGTGCCGTCGTAGAGCTTCGGATTGTCGCGCTTGCGCACGTCCCACACGCCGCCGGGGAACTCGATCGATCCGGGCGCGATGCTGTTGACGCGGATCTTCTTCGCGGCGAGAGCGAGGCCTTGCGTCATCGTGTACTGGACCAGCGCCGCCTTAACCGCGCCGTAGGCCGGCGTGCGCGCGCTCGGCTTGAGGCCGGCGATCGAGCTGATGTACACGATCGAGCCGCCGCCCGCGCGCTCGAGCAACGGCAGCGCGGCGTGCGAGGCGCGCACGCTCGCCAGCAGGTCGACGTTGATGCTCGCCGCCCAGCCCGCCTCGTCGTCGCCCAGTCCGTAGCCGGAGGCGTTGTTCACCAGCACGTCGATTCCGCCGTACGCGTCCCCGGCCGCCGTCACGTAGCGCTTCACCGCCTCGCCGTCGGCGAGGTCGCAGGTCGCGGTGTGCACCTTGCCGCCGTGGCGCTTGAGCTCGGCCTCGGCTTGCGCCAGACCGGCGGCGCCGCGCGCGCAGATCGACACGTTGGCGCCCGCCGCGGCGAAGCCGAGCGCGATCGCGCGGCCGATGCCGCGGCTGCCGCCCGCGACGACGACATTCTTGCTTGCGAACGAGAGGTTCATTGGCATTCCTCAGTGGCGGATGCAGATCTTTCCGAAGTGTAGGCCGCTTTTCAGGTACGTCAGCGCCTGTTTCAACTCCTCGAACGCGAACACCCGGTCGATCACCGGCCGTAGCGCGTGCTGCTCGATCGCGCGCAGCATGGCCTCGAAGCCGTCGCGATGGCCGACCGTGATGCCCTGCAGTCGCACCTGGCGAGTCACCACGCGGCCGAGCTGTGCCGAGAGCGTGCCGCCCGAAAGCACGCCGATCATCGAGATGGTGCCCCCGGGACGGATGCACAGCAGCGACTGCGGCAGCGTCTTTTCGCCGCCCAGCTCGACGATGTGGTCGTAGCCGCGCCCGCCGGTGATCTCGCGCGTCGCCCTGGCCCAATCCGGCACGGACTTGTAGTTGATCGTGGCGTCGGCGCCGAGCGCCTTCGCCTTGGCGATCTTCTCGTCGCTCGACGAGATCACGGTGACGTGCGCGCCCAGCAGCTTCGCGAACTGCAGCGCGAACAGGGCCACCCCGCCGGTGCCCTGCACCAGCACCTTCGATCCGGGCGCTAGGTCGTCGTAGGTCACCAGCGCGCTCCAGGCGGTGAGCGCGGCGCACGGCAGCGCTGCGGCCTGCTCGTCCGACAGGTGCGCGGGCGCCTTCACCACGCCGCCCTCGGGCAACACCATGTAATCGGCCATGGTGCCGTCGATCGGGCCGCCGACGATCGCGCTCATGCGCTCGAGATTGGGCTTGCCGGCGATCCAGCCCTGGTTGAAGCAGGGGCACACGCGCTCGCCCGCCTTGACGCGCGTGACGCCCGCGCCGGCTTCGATCACTTCACCCACGCCGTCGGAGAGCGGAATCAGCGGCAGGGTGCCGGTGTGCGCGCCGTAGCCGCGCTCGAGCACGAACAGGTCGCGGTAGTTGAGCGAGGCCGCTTTCATCTTCAGCAGCACCTGGCCGGGGCCGGGGCGCGGGTCGGGGCGCATGGCGAGCCGGAGGTAATTGATGCCCCAGTCGTCCTGGATCTGAAAGACTTTCATCTTGCGTTCCTGTGCGCGGAGGTGTGACATTTGCGAGTATATGAAGAAATCGACCAAGCGCCCGGAGCCCTCGCGCTGCATCCTGCGCCCCCACCGTCCCGGCGACCTCGGCTGGGTGATCGAGCGCCACGGCGCGCTGTATCACGAGGAATACGGCTGGAACGAGGAGTTCAAAGCGCTGGTGGCGGAGATCGCGGCGAGCTTCCTGCGGCGCTACGACCCCGAGTGGGAGCGCTGCTGGATCGCGGAGAGAAGCGGCACGCGCCTCGGCTCGGTGATGCTCGTCCGGCAGTCGCGCAGCGTGGCGAAGCTCCGCCTGCTGCTCCTGGAGCCCTCCGCACGCGGCCAGGGCATCGGCCGCCGCCTCGTCGCGGCCTGCCTGCGCTACGCGCGCCGGCGCGGCTATCGCAAGATGGTGCTGTGGACGCAGAGCAACCTCGACGCGGCGCGCGCTATCTATCGTCAGGTCGGATTCCGCCTCGTGCGCACGGAGCCGCACCACAGCTTCGGCCACGATCTGGTCGGCGAATTCTGGGAGCGCAAGCTCTGAGAGCGTCATGCCGCGAGTGCGGTGACCCCTCGGCCTAGCAAGCCGCATCGAAGACTGCCGCCCATTCGCGCTCCGGGAATGCGAACTGGCTCACGGTCTGCGCTCCAGTTCCGCGCCGAGCTCGTCCATGTACCGCCGGTAGCTGAACACGCGTCCGCGCTGCCGGCTGGTGAGCTCGGCGACGACGCCGAGTTTCTCCAGGTGCGCCAGCGACTTGTTAACCGTGGCCGCCGTCCGCCCAGTGGCCTTCACCAGA
>Ga0307374_10013295_pt1 | contig 11405 bp, 3 predicted proteins | sample OX3MG_FD_202532 | JGI IMG/M metagenome (GOLD analysis project Ga0307374, IMG submission 202532) | Soil microbial communities from Risofladan, Vaasa, Finland - OX-3 | ecosystem: Environmental > Terrestrial > Soil > Coastal area > Acid sulfate soil | place: Finland: Risofladan, Vaasa | collected... | reverse complement strand
ACGCAGCAGGTCTGCGGCGCCGCGAATATCGGCAATTGCCAGATGTTCGTAGATAGCGGAGACGCCATGGTCCGCCTCCGTCTGAAACTGTTTCAACGCCGGCGCATATTCGTCGGTCTCGCCGATCGCCTTCTCGAAAATCGAGGGGTTCGAGGTGACGCCAATTATCCCGTCGCGCTCAATCAGCGTCCGCAAGTCGCCACTCTCGATCAGGCTGCGATTCACATAGTCCAACCAGGGCGATTGACCATAGCCTCCGAGCCGTTTCAGCGGATTCATGCCGTGTCCTTCTGGTTTTTCACGATCTTCTCACCGGCGGCGTGAGCAACTCGTCAAAGCCGTATCCAAACCTCGGCGGCGGCTTCTTGCTGCGCGCGGCAGCTCGAAATCCTGCGCGCGAAATCAGGCCTGCCGCCGACGGATCTCGTTCTGGCCGAACGATCGTCAGTTGCGGAAAAGTGGTCTTCTTCCCGCCGCAACTTGACCATTCGGCCGAGCCGCCGTTATGGCTTGGCTCTCATGTTCTGGTTGTTTTTGATGCTCTTGCTGCTTGAGCTCTTCAGGTTTGTCCGAAACCGGGTGGTCGTCCGCGAACCGCGGCATCTCATCGACAATCATAGCGGCCTCCTTTTGTCTCCAAACCTATCGCGCGGGTGCACGATGCGTCAGGCTCGGAAACTACCTAGGACAGACTCTCAAGGAGCCGTTCGGAGCTGGTTAGTCCAGCGCCCATTGGCGCATATTTTGGGCGGAATACATTTCGGTACACGCCATTTCTACCGAACGGCGGCGAAAACGAACTATTTCTTGGCGAAATGGCGGGCGATAAGAACCTGCGCATCGTGTTGAATTTGCTTTAGGTGATCTTCGCTACGGAAGCTTTCCGCGTAAATCTTGTAGACATCCTCGGTTCCCGACGGTCGGGCGGCAAACCAGCCATTTTCAGCAACCAGCTTGATTCCGCCGATCGGTTCGTTATTGCCGGGAGCTCTCGTCAGTTTCGCTTCAATCGGCTCGCCGGCCAGCTCTTTCGCATTGACTTCGGCGGGGTCAAACGTTGCAAGAAGTGCCTTCTGCTCGGGCGTGGCTGGCGCATCTATCCTTTCGTAAAAGGATTTGCCCAGATCCTGGGTCACGGACGCATAAAACCGGTTCGGATCATGGCCGGTTCGTGCCGTCATTTCGGCAGCGAGCAAACCCATGATTAGTCCGTCCTTGTCCGTCGTCCACACCAACCCATCACGCCGCAAGAACGATGCGCCGGCGCTTTCCTCGCCGCCGAACGCCAGCGATCCGTCGATCAGGCCGCTGCTGAACCATTTGAATCCCACCGGCACCTCGATGAGCTTGCGTCCCAGCTTCGCGGTGACGCGGTCGATCATGCCGCTCGATACGACGGTCTTGCCGATGGCGCTGTCTCGGCGCCACTCCGGCCGATTCGCGGAGAGATAGGCAATCGCGGCCGCGAGAAAATAATTCGGATTCATCAATCCGCCCGAGGGGCAGACGATCCCATGCCGGTCCGCATCGGTGTCGTTGGCGAAGGCAATGTCGAACTTATCCTGCAACGCAATCAGTCGCGTCATCGCGTAGGGCGACGAGCAGTCCATCCGGATCTTTCCGTCCCAATCCACGGTCATAAACCGAAACGTTGGATCGACGGCATCATTCACCACGGTCGCGGCGATCCTGTAGCGCTCGACAATCGGCTGCCAATATTGGACGGCGGCGCCCCCGAGCGGATCGATCCCGATGCGCACGCCCGCGGCGCGGATCGCTTCGAGATCGACGACATTGGCGAGGTCGGCGACATAGGGCGTGATGTAGTCATGGGCGTGAATGCACGCCGTCTTGCGGGCGCGCTCATAGGGAATGCGCGTCATGCCCTCGAGCTTCTTGACGAGGAATTGGTTCGCCGCTTTCTCGATCCAGCCCGTCACGTCGACATCGGCCGGGCCGCCATTGGCCGGATTGTATTTGAAGCCTCCTTCGTCGGGCGGATTGTGCGAGGGGCTGATCACGATGCCGTCCGCGAGGCCGGTCTGTCGGCCAAGATTGTAGGAAAGGATGGCGTGAGAGATCACCGGCGTCGGCGTATAGCCGCCGTGCTCGTCGATCATCGTTTCCACACCATTCGCCGCGAGCATCTCGATAGCGGTAGCGAAAGCGGCCTCCGACAGCGCGTGCGTGTCCATGCCCAGGAAGAGCGGCCCGTCAATGCCGGCGTGGCGGCGGTAAAGGCAGACGGCCTGGGTGATCGCCAGGATATGAGCTTCGTTGAACGCGGCAGCAAACGCCGAGCCGCGATGCCCCGATGTGCCGAACACGACACGCTGCGAGACAATCGCGGGGTCGGGCACCTGCGCGAAATACGCCGTTACCAGGCGGGGAATATTGACCAGCAACGAGAGCGGGACCGGTTTGCCGGCAAGCGGGTTTACGTGTTCCGACATATCAACCTCATAATGATCCCAGAACAAGCAGCACCCGGTGCGTGGCGCCGTCGTCTGCCAAGGGGACGAGAGCGATTTTGCTCTCCGCCATCAGTTCGCCGTCGAGCGTGAGCGAGAGTACCCCGCGACAGACGCTCTTCGGGTTTTTCACCGCGATCTCATAGCGCGCCGAGCGATAGCGGAAGACGATCTCGAAACTAGGCCAGGCACGCGGGATACAAGGGTCGAGCACCAGACTGGCGCCTTGCAGCCGAAAACCGAGAAGTCCCTCGAGGGCGACACGATACATCCATCCGGCCGAGCCGGTATACCAGGTCCATCCCCCGCGTCCGACATGCGGCGGTTCGGAGTAGAGATCGGCACAGACGACGTAGGGCTCGACCTTGTATCGATGAATTGCAGTTGGGCTATCGGCGTGGTGGATCGGGTTCAGCATCGACAACAACTCTCCCGCCCGGTCGCCGTCGCCCTGCATGACGAATGCCAGTGCGGCCCAAACGGCGCCATGGGTGTATTGTCCGCCATTCTCGCGAATGCCCGGCGGATAGCCTTTGATATAGCCGGGATCCCGCGCGGGATTGTCGAAGGGCGGGGTGAACAGCAGCAATAATTTATCGTCCCGGCGTACGAGATATTTGTCCAGGGCCGCCATGGCGCGTGCCGCGCGCGATGCTTCCGCGGCGCCCGAGATAACAGCCCAGGATTGGGCAATCGAATCGATTCGACATTCATCGTTGGCGACAGAGCCGAGCGGTGATCCATCGTCGAAATAGGCTCGTCGATACCAGTCGCCGTCCCAGGCTTCGCGCTCGAGCGATTCCTTCAGGGACGCAGCGTGCTGCCGCCACGCCGCTGCGCGCCGTGGATTGTCGTGCTGTTCGGCCAAATCGGCGAAGGCCTTCAGCGCCGAATAAAGGAACCAGCCGAGCCATACGCTCTCGCCCTTTCCGCCTTCGCCGACGGCGTCCAAACCATCGTTCCAGTCGCCTGTGCCCATGAGCGGCAGGCCATGCGCGCCGGTTTCAAGACTCTTGTCGAGGGCCAATGCGCAATGTTCGAATAAACTCGCTTTGGTACCGGCAATCGTCGGCCGGAAGAACGCGTCGCGCTCGCCCTCTTTTAACAAAGACCCCTCGAGGAACGGAACCATCTCGTCGAGCACGGCAAAGTCGCCGGTGACCTGGACATAGTGGGCCACGACATAGACCAGCCAGCCGCGGTCATCGGAGACGCGTGTCCGAACGCCGCGCCCGGATTCGGGCAACCACCAATGCTGAACGTCGCCTTCGACGAATTGCCGCGCCGCGGCACGGAGAATATGCTCGCGAGCGATTTCGGGCCGCGATACGCATAGCGCCATCACATCTTGCAACTGGTCACGGAAACCATAGGCGCCGCTCGCCTGATAGAAGCCGGTGCGCGCCCAGACGCGACACGCAAGGGTCTGATAGGGAAGCCAGCGGTTGAGCAGAATATCCAGCGCGTGGTCGGGTGTCTTGACCTGAACGACTCCAAGGGTCTCGTCCCATTGCCGGCTCACCTCGACGAAGACCGCATCGAGATCGGCTTTTCGGTACTTCGCAAGAAGAGATTGCGCGTCCGCCGTCGTCGCCGACTGGCCGAGAAAGAAGACGATTTCCGTTGTGCCGGCGCCGCTCATCGTCACTTGCGTTTGCAACGCGCCGCACGGATCGATCCCCGCGCCGACGCGATTGGACAGACGCGTGCCCGGCGTCAGGCCAAGCGGCCGGTCCATCGCGCCGTCGCGGCCGAGAAATTCCGTCCGGTCGCAGGTCCACGCCGTTTGCGAGCCGTTGAGGTCCGCGAACGCCACACGCTCGCCAAACTGATCGTTCCACGGATTCCGTGCGAAGATGCCGCCGGTTTCCGGGTTGATCTCGGTCACGATGAAAGGCGCGGTCACCGCGCGGTTTGTACCAAGAACCCATTCCACGTAGGCCGTAATCGAAAGGTGACGCACTCGCCCCGAACGATTGGTGATCGTCAGCCGCGAAATCTTGATCGAATCGTCGACTGGGACGTATTGGAGAAGATCGAGCGAAATGCCGTGCGACGCGTGGTCGAATCGGCTGTAGCCCTGTCCATGCCGCACGGAATAGCCCGCGTTGATGTCGCGTATCGGCAACGCGGTCGGCCCCCATACCTCGCCGCTATCGTCATCGCGCACATAGATCGCTTCGCCGGGCCCATCGCCTACGGGGTCGTTCGACCAGGGGGTTAGCTGATTCTGCTGACTATTCACCGACCAGGTGAAGCCGCTGCCGTCGGTCGATACCTGAAAGCCGAATGACGGATTGGCGACGATGTTCACCCACGGCGCCGGCGTGCGGGCATTGCCCTCGAGAATCGTCAGATATTCGCGGCCGCCGTTTGTGAACCCGCCAAGCCCATTGAAGAACTCCATCTCGGGCCGGGGCAAAGGGGTCTCGGGCGCGTCAGCCGATGGCGTGCGCCGGGCGGGCGGCGCGCTGACTGGCTTGAGATCGTGGGCGCGTTTAAGCTGATCGGCCAAAGAGCCGCGATTGCCATGAAGCACCGCCCGGGCACAGGCGTGAAGAAGGCCGCGAATTTCAGGCGAGACGAGATCGGCGCGCAGGACGAACACGGCCCCGCGTGGGTCGCCGCTCGGAATCTGGGGCATCGACCGGTTCATCCGCACCAGCGCGTCAAGCGAAGCTTGCAATTCCTGGACATAGGACGCGGCGCGTTGGTTGAGAATGACCAGATCGACCGCCAACTGCTTTGATCGCCAAAATTCGTGAGCGCGCAATAGCTGGCGGATAAGTCCGAGGTCGGCGTCTTCCTCGATCAGGACCAGAACGATGGGCAGGTCGCCCGAAATTCCCTGAGCCCAGAGCGTCGACACTGTGCCAGCGCCGCGCTTGAGGACATCAGCGGGCGCCCGCAGCGCCGGATCGGAATAGAGGACATGATTGGCAAGCCGCTGGAACAGATGCGCGTCGTCCGAGTCGATGCCGAGATGGTGAAGCTGCATCTGGGCCCGGGTCCAGGCAAGCATCTTTGCCCGCTCGAACGCCATCGGATCATGATGCTTGTCGGCCAGATCGAGCACCTCTTCGCGCGAGGCGGCAGCCAAGGTCCAGAACGCGACTCGCGCCGTCGCTCCGCGCGGAATCCGAACGTGGCGCCGCAAGCTGAATATAGGATCGAGCACAGGACCCACTGTGTTGGAAAGCGGCCACCCTTCCGCAATGGCCGCGGGCGAGCGAATGGTCTGCCCACGCCCAAGAAAGCGCGCGCGATCGGTCTCGAATTGCACGTCTCCAGAACTTTCGCCTTCGACGACGGCGAGATGCGCCGCCCACACCAGTGGATCACTGGGTGAGCGCCGCCGACGTGTCGCGAGGATCGCACCGAGATGGAACACAAACTCCGTCTCCACGAAAAGCGCCTCGAACGCCGGATGCGCTACATCGTCGGGCTGCCGAGCCAAGGCGATTTCGGCATAGGAGGTAAGCTCGATTTCGCGTGTTTGGGTGCCGCGATTGGTGATCGAAACCCGGCGAACCTCCGCGTCGTCCTCGGGTGACACCATGATTTCGAGTGTCGTCGTGACCGTGGCGTCGCGCCGGACGATCTCAATGCGATCTTCCGAGAACGTCACGCCATAGCTGTCGGGCTCCACCGTGCTCGGCTGATAGCCAGCTGACCATGTTTCGCCGCCGCGCACATCGCGCAGAAAGATATAGGCGCCCCAGCCGTCGCAAGTCACGTCCTCGCGCCAGCGTGTGATCGCGACATCGTGCCACCGGCTGTATCCGGAGCCCGCCGCCGTGACCATCGTCGAATAGCGTCCATTCGACAGAAGATGGGTACGCGGCAGGCGCGAATGCGCCGACCCAAAGTGGCGCTCAGCGTCGGGCACGAGGCTGGCGTTCTGCGCTGCCGCGCCCGCCTGTTCCGAGGAGGCCCTCGCGACCGCGACATCGCGCGGCATGCGCTCCTGCAGCAGAAGTTCCGCTGCTCGGACGATCGGTTCGGCGTGAAACCGCGCGCGCATCCGGCCATCTTGCAGCGCGTTCGCGATACTGACGACAGTCATTCCCTGATGATGGGCCATGTAAGCGCGGATGATGGCGACCCTGGTCCCTTCCGGCAGGCGGGCGCGGGTATAGTCGAGCGCCTCGTACCAGCCATAGACGCCGCATGCGCCGATCTACGCCATGCGCTTGAAATTGCGCGCCGCGGCGGTGGGATCGATCATAGCCGCCAGCCCGCTCGCATAGGGCGCGACGACGGTGCTTTCGCCGAGCCCGCGCTTGTAGGCTAGATCGGGGATGCCGAAACTCGAATATTGATAAGTCTGCTCGATGTCGCGGGCGTTGTATTCCGATTCCGACATGCCCCAGGGCACGCCGAGCCCGTCGCCATATTTCTCCTGCCGCCGCACGACCAATCGGTTGGTCTCATCCAGCAGGCTCCCAGCGGGTGCGCGCATCACCAACGAGGGCATCAAATATTCGAACATCGAACCGGACCAGGAGATGAGACCCGAGCTGCCATCGATCGGCGTCAAGGTGCGTCCCAGCCGAAACCAGTGCTTGGCAGGCAAATCGCCTTTGGCGATGGCGATGAAGCTTGCAAGCCGCGCTTCCGAAGCCAGGAGGTCGTAGAAATTGGCATCGAGCCTGCCATCGCTGTCGCGGTAACCGATCGAGAGGAGTTGGCGGTTGGCATCGAACAGGAAGCCGAATTCCATGCCATCGAACATCGCTTTGGTGAGATCGGCCATCGCCGCAAGGCGATATGAGAGCGATCGAGCAGCGCCGGCGGATTGTTCCAACGCTTCCATCAAGGGCGCGAGATCTGCTTGCGTCCCTCCCTGCTGGCGGCTTGCGAGCATGCGCGATATCGCTTTGCAGTGCTCGGGTAGCGCGGCCAAGGTGGGTGTCGTGTCCAGCAGTGCGGCGGTTTCGTCGCCGACCAGGAGTTCGGCCGTGAGCAGGCGCGCCCACGGCATCAACAAATCGAAATCCCGCCGATGGGCGAGTGTGGACGCATGCAAGGCTTCCGCCCAGACGGTGATTTCCGCTTCAGCCGCGTCACCGCATTCGAGCGACCAGGCGCGTGCGCAAGTTACGATAGTGTCGGACGTTTTCGTCAGATCCGACAGGCGTTTGGCAACGTCCGCTGGCTTTGATGGCGCGTTTTGGAGGCAAGCGACGAAGGCATTGATGGCTTCGTCCAGCCTTGCATGCACGGCACTCGGCGCCCGCCGCTCCCCGGTCCGTGGACGCGCGGCGCCGCGCACGAGCGCGACGGTGTCACTGAGCCCCGACACCCAATTGTGATTGTCGGTGGGACCGGTGGCGATCTCGTGGCAGGCATTGCCCACGGCAATAAGATGACCGGCGAGGTTGCCGCTATCCACTGAGGAAACATATTTCGGCTCTAGCGCGCGCAGGTCGCTGGTATCGTACCAATTGTAGAAATGGCCGCGAAAGCGATCCAACTTTGCCATCGAGCCGAATGTCGCCTCGAGCCGGTCCAAAGTATCGAGCGTTCCCAGCCATCCGAAATCCCGCGCCGCGACCACCGAAAGCAGATACAGCCCTAAATTGGTCGGCGAGGTGCGGTGGGCGATGACCGGCTCGGGATCCTCCTGAAAATTATCGGGCGGGAGCATGTTGTCTTCCGCCGTGACGAACTTCTCGAAGAAGCGCCACGTGCGGCGCGCGATCAGCCTGAGCGCCAAGGCGTCTGCTGGCGTGACCAACAGATGACCGGCCGCGGGCGGTGGCTGGCTGGCCCACCGCGCGACAAGCGGCGACAGCACCCACAAAACCACGAACGGGGCCGCGATCATCCAGCTTCGTTGCCCCAAGTAATGAAGCACAGCCGCGACGAAGACGGCGAATGCCATGCTTGCCGCGATCTGCAGCGCGAACCCGCGGCGGTCGAACTGAGCAGCATCTGTGGCTTGCGCGGTGGTCACCCATTCGAGCAAATGGCGGCGACGAATAAACAGACGACATAGCGTGCGCGCCACCGCATCGACCATGATCCAGGCCTGATGCGCGAGGAAGGTAACGAGGAAAGCACTCTGCAACAGGCCGAGCATGAAATCGCCGCGCAGCGTGCGCAAATGATTGCGCAGCGAAACGCCCGCACGGTGCGGAATGACGCCGGCGAGCGCCGGCAGCAGAGGGGGCAATGCGATGGTCAGAAGAATATACGCGGTCCAAATCCCGGCGGCCTTCATCGGCAGCAGCCAGCCGATCAGCATGGCGAGAAGGGCAGCCGGCGCCGAAAGCGAACGGCGCAGATTGTCGAGCAGCTTCCACCGGCCCATCAATGGGAGCGGCGTTTTCGGCGAACCGTCGCGGGCTTTGTGGCGAAAGCCGAAGATCCAGGGAATCAGCTGCCAGTCGCCCCGGACCCAGCGATGCTGCCGTGCCGCCGCGACGCCGTAGCGCGAGGGAAATTCCTCAACCACCTCGATGTCGGACGCGAGGCCCGCGCGCGCAAAGATACCTTCCAGCAGATCGTGGCTGAGGACCGAATTTTCCGGAATTTCTCCTTCTAGCGCTGCCTCGAAACTGTCGATTTCGTAGATCCCCTTGCCGCAATAGGAACCTTCTCCAAACAGATCCTGGTAGACATCGGAAACCGCGAGCGCATAGGGATCGAGGCCATTTGGGCCAGAAAAAGCGCGCTGAAAGAGGGATCCTTCGCTACCGATCGGCAACGATGGCGTCACGCGGGGCTGCAGCATGCCGTGGCCCCGCACGACCAAGCCCGCATGAGGATCGAAGTGGGGCTGGTTGAGGGGATGCGCCAGCTTTCCGACCAGCCGCCTACCGGTCCCGATCGGCAGACGCGTGTCGGCATCCAACGTGATGACATAACGGATACCGGACGGCAACGCAGGAGCATGGCCATCGATGGGCATAAATGTCGTGTCGGTGGCGCCGCGAAGCAAACGGTTGAGTTCACGCAGTTTGCCGCGTTTGCGCTCCCAACCCATCCACATTCCCTCGCCTTCGTTCCAGATACGCCCGCGATGAAGAAGGAAGAAGCGTGCGCTATTCTCGGCTGGCCCGTAGCGCGTGTTCAGCCGCGCAATTCCGGCGGTCGCCGCGTCGAGAAGACTGTCGTCGTTTGCGTCACGCTCTGTCGCGGAATCACGCCAATCGGAAATCAGCGCAAAAATGAAATTGTCGTCCGGATTGGAAAGATGATGAACCTCGATCCGATCGATCTGCTCGTGGATCTCGGCTATGCCGACGAGCATCGTCGGCACAACGATGATTGTGCGCAAATCCGGCGTGACCCCGTGGCGCAATTCCAATCCCGGTAGAACCTTCCCACCGACCTGTCGGGTGATCGCGCGGTTCACGATTGCGATCGCGACATCCGAGGCCGGGAAGAGGCCGACAATCGCCAGGACAAGAAGCGGCCAGCCGCCGATTCCAACAAATGCCACAGCGATGAGTATGAGCGCGAGGACGGTAGCGATGACAACCGCAATCATGCCCACATAGCTGATCACGCCCAGATCGGAAGTTAGCTGAAAGAGCCGTGTCCCGAAGGGTACGCGGCAACCGAGTTCCTTCTCGAAGGCGCGGCGGCCTTTGGCGATGAGATAATACCCTGGATCGCTTTCCTGCCCCTGAGTGGAATCCGTATCGGCCGTCTGATCCGCTGCGCGCCTGCCAGCGGCCGTCGCGCGTCTTGCAACCGCCACTTCGTCGTGACCCGATTCGCGCGCGAGCTCCTCGATCGCGCGACGGTAAAGATCGCGTGTCGGAAAATCCATTGCTCCAAATTCGCTGGCGCCACGCAGGACGGCATCGACCGGACTGACGCCTTCGAAAAACTCCGGCCAGTTTATCATCGAGATCAGGCGCATGCTCATGATCACATTACGAACCGTCACGTCCGTGGCGCTCTGGCGCTGAAACTCCTCGCGAACGATCTGGTCGCTGGTCGTCTTTTCCGCCTCCAATTTGCTATTCAGCCAGCGCAGCGCTGGCGTGCTATTGGGATCATGGTCTCGCAGACGCTGCGCGAGTTCGACGGCAAATGCGGTCGACCAGGGTGCCTGATCAAGGCGATGCGAGATCGTCGCCGCAGGTTCGGCACCTCCGCTCAACACGCCCAGGATTTGATCCGCGATCAAATCGGCCGCCTGGCTTGCCGCCAACTGCGCCGCGATCGCCTCGGCCAGGCGGCGCAGATTCTCCAGCAGCGTAATGCGCAACGTGATCGCCAACGCCCACAATTCGCCGATGGTCAGCGGCTGCACCCGCTGATAAGCCTCGACGAAGCGCGTGAGTTTCTGGACGTCAAAGGCGCTGTCGGTATGGGCGACGAGTGCCCAAGCGACGCCGAAGATGCGCGAATGGCCCTGCAACGGCCCGTCCGCCAATTTTGGCAACCTGCGGTAGAAGCCAGGCGGAAGATCGCGCTTGATCTCGCGGATCTGCTCGTCGACGACATGAAAATTGTCGCGCAGCCATTCTGCCGCCGGCGTGATTGGCTGACGCGCCGAACTTGCCCGAGCAACAGCGCGATGGCTTTCGGTAAGAACCCTGGCGTTGTCGTTGAGCCGTTTGGCGAGTGGAATGCCCTCCTTCGGGTTGGATGCGACCTGCTGTGCGGCCGCCAGACTCTCTGCATGCTGCTCAAGACGTTCGACACTGAAAAGTTCGGCGCGGATAGGTGGCTCCGGCGACTTCAAACTGGCCTGCCTGAACACGCGAAAGGGTGCGCGGCTCGAACTGGCGTTCCTGAGGGCTACCATTGGTTCCCCGACCGTCTTCTTGGTCCGTGCTTCACGCTGGTCGGGTGGCTTATCGCCGTGCATGAGCCATGGCCCCAGAGGTTCACTTCGCAAGCTGCTGACGGATTGACAACAACTCCCGCTCGCGTTCGGTGGTCACTTTTGGATAGCTCATCTTGAGAGCT
>Ga0307374_10013293_pt1 | contig 11405 bp, 10 predicted proteins | sample OX3MG_FD_202532 | JGI IMG/M metagenome (GOLD analysis project Ga0307374, IMG submission 202532) | Soil microbial communities from Risofladan, Vaasa, Finland - OX-3 | ecosystem: Environmental > Terrestrial > Soil > Coastal area > Acid sulfate soil | place: Finland: Risofladan, Vaasa | collected... | reverse complement strand
GTCCGCGCGCGAGGTCCAGGGGCATGGGGATCGGGGACCAAAGTTACCTCTTTTTCCCTCCCCCGGGGGCGGGGCTCCGATCGCTGAGCCCGCCCGGGCTCAGTCCTGGACCTCGCTCGCCAGGCCTTTCTGCCGGAGCTTGGTCATCTCGTGGTAGGCGCTGACGTATCGCATCGTGCCGGTGGCCGACCGCAGCACCATTGAGTCGGTGAATGCGTAGAAGTCTTCGTAGCGAACCCCCTCTAAGAGGTCGCCCCCGGTGATGCCCGTCGCGGCGAAGAAAATATTGTGCCCTCCGCACAGATCGTCGATGCCAAGGACCTGGCCTTCTCGGTAGCCCTCCGTGACCGCGATGGCTCGCTCGCTGTCGTCGCGAAGACGCAGGCGGCCCTGCATGTCGCCCTGCAACGCCTTCACCGCGCAGGCGGCGATCACTCCCTCGGTGGCGCCCCCCTGACCGATCAGGGCGTGCATGCCGGTCTTGGTCTCGAGGGCGGCCATGATCGCCCCGGCGACGTCGCCGTCGCTGATCAGTCGGATTCGGGCCCCCACGTCACGAACCTGGTCCACCACGTGCTGGTTGTATTCGCGGTCGAGGATGACCACGGTCAGATCGCGCGTCGGCAGACCCTCGGCCTTGGCGATGCGGCGCAGGTTCCACTCCACCGGCATCTCGATGTCGATCACCCCGCGTGCCCGCCGGCCGACGACCAGCTTCTCCATGTAATGGACGTGAGTGGTGAACATGGTGCCGCGCTCGGCCAGGGCGACGACCGCCAGGGCGCCGGGCATGCCGTTGGCCACCGGCCGCGTGCCGTCGATGGGGTCGACGGCGACGTCGACCTCGGGTTCCATGCCATTTCCCACCCGCTCGCCGAAGTAGAGCATCGGAGCCTGGTCCTTCTCCCCCTCGCCGATGACCACGGTGCCGTTCATGTCGACCGAGGCCAGCGCCCGCCGCATGGCGTCGACGGCGCGTTGATCAGCCGCCTCCTTCTGGCCGCGACCCTGCAGCGGCGCGGCGGCCAGGGCGGCGGCCTCGGTTACCCGCAGCAACTCGAGCGCGAGGTTGCGATCCATGGGTTCGTGCGACATCTCGATTTGCCTCATCAAGTGGATACGGCGGCGAACGCGTAGCTGACCGAAGGTGGACTCGACGTAATTCCGATGCGACTGAGCCGTCGGCGCCTCTGCGCTCCGCGGCGGGGTTGACTCAGCCCGGGTTATCGTACCCGGCGGGCGATCCGCCGGGAAGCGCCGCCGGGATGGGTTCCACCCTGCGACCACCGCCCGGGCACTCCCAGAGATCCGGCGCCGGAGCCCTTAAAGCGCGGTGCCCTAGAAGAACTCACCCCACATCTTCTTGACCCGGTCGACCGAGGTCGTGATCGGCCGCGTCTGGGCCTCGTGCGCCTCGGCTACCGGGGCCTCGGCCGGCCCCGGGGGTGGAGGCTGGAAGTCCTGCGCGGGCACACCCTCGGGGTGAACCTGAATCGCCCCCAGGTGCACGCCCCCCTCCTGCACGATGAGGGAGCCGACCCGGGCATCACCCTCGAGGCGTCCGGTGGCGGTGATCTTGAGCCGGCCCGACGCGGTCAGGTTGCCACGCACCGAGCCCGAGATGGTGATGTTGCGGGTCACGATGCGGGCCTCGACGCGCGCGTCCTTACCCACGAGGATCTCGCCATCGCACTCGACCTCACCCTCGAACGCCCCCAGGAGGTGGCCATCACCCTTCATCACCAGGCGCCCGCTCAGGCTGTCGGACTCTGAGATCACCGTCATCTGGGATTCCGCCTTGCCATTGGGCACGCCCTGGCCGGGCACCGGCTGCTTGGCGAGATCGACGTCAGGCATGTCTTTCATCTCTTGGCTACACCTCATCGCCGTGCCCCTGGGGCACCCGGTCCGACCCCCGAACCGAGCGGCGCTATTTAAGGCCAGCATACTCAATATGACGCACCATTAAATGGCGTCATCGGGATACCTGCAGTACCCCTAAAGCTCGGGGTGGGCCGCGAGGTGGGCCAGGATCGCGTCCCGCTCCGGCTCCAACTCGCCGTCGAGGACCAGCTCCATGAGCCGGGCCTTGAGGCGCCCCACCTCCGGCCCCGGGGTCAGACCTCGCAGTCGCATCACGTCCGCGCCCGTGATCGGGGGACTGAGCCGCGAGGGCCGCTCGCCAAGGAGCCGGCGGGTGCGCTCTCGCAACTCGTCTATCCACTCGGCGTGGGGATAGCTCGACGCCCCGACGTCGGCCCGGGCGAGATCCAACAGGGGAAGTATCAGCTCACCGGCGTCTCGGGCCAGTCGACGCACCGCACCGTCGCTCCACTCGGGACGGTAGTAGGCGGGGCGCAGATGGAGCGCGATCAGTCGGGCCACCCTGTCGGCCTGGCGGTTGGAAAAGCGCAAATGCAGGAGCCGAGCCCGCGCCAGCTCGGCGCCCACCATCTCGTGCGTGTGAAAGGATCCGTCGTCGGCCCGGGTCGCGGGCTTGCCCACATCGTGCAGCAGCGCCGCCAAGCGCAGCTCCAGGTCGGATGAGGTCTGCTCCAGGGCGAGCAGGCTGTGCGCGAACACGTCGGCCACGTGGTATCCGCCCTGCGCAACACCCCGGCAGGCCGCCAGTTCAGGCAGCAGAACCTCGAGCAGGCCGCCCTGGTCCAGAATTTCCAGGGCCAGACGGGGACGTGGTGACACCAGCATCTTGCGCAACTCATCTCCCGCCCGTTCCATGGAGAGGATCGGGGGAGCCAGGCGATCCCGCTGACGCCGCATCGCCGGCACCAGGCTGGGGTCGAGCTCAAAGTCGAGCTGCGCGGCCAGGCGAGCGGCGCGGAGCATGCGCAGAGGGTCGTCGGCAAACGTCTGGTCGGCGTCGCGAGGGGTCCGCAGGCGGCGCCGCTCCAGGTCCTTCAGGCCCCCCGCTCGGTCGACGACGTGGCCGTCAAAATCCATCAGCAGGGCGTTGACGGTGAAATCGCGGCGGCGCAGGTCGGCCTCGATCCCGACCGGGCGCACGTGGGGTTTGCGCGAATCGACCGGATAGGATTCCTCGCGCGCGGTAGCGAACTCGAAGTGCAGGCCCTCCCAGGTCACCTGCGCCGTGCCAAAGCGCGCGAACACGATCGGCGGGGCCGCGCCCACGCTCTGGGCAAATCGCGCCGCCAGCGCGGAGGCGTCCCCGACCACGACCAGATCGAGGTCGGGTTGGGGGCGTCCAAGCAGAGAATCGCGCACGAAACCGCCGACTATCCAGGCCTCCAGCGAGAGCTCCTCGCTGACTTCGCGGAGCGCCGCCAGGGCTCGCTCTAAAGGTGGATGCGCGCCCATTCCAGGGCCCCCACCAAGCCCCCGTCATCACCCAGCCGGGCGCGGCGCAGACCAGGGCGCCGCGCCGGCCGAATGAACGGCGAGGCGCGTAGGGTGGCCCGCATCACCGGCGCCACCAGGCGCCAGGAGCGCGTGACCCCGCCGCCGACGACGAAGAGGTCGGGATCGAACAGGTTGGACAGGTTGATCAGGGCCAGTCCCATCTTCTCGGCCGCAGCGGTGACCCGCCTGAGCGCGTCGTGGTCACCACCGGCTGCCGCGGCGAAGAGCACGTCGGCGGACTCGCCCGAAGCCCGGCTCAGAGCTCGACCGCCGCAGAATGCCTCGAGGCAGCCGCGCTGGCCGCACGAATCGAGCGGTCCCGCGGGATCGATGATCATGTGCCCGATCTCCCCCGCGCTACCGTGAGCGCCCGACCAGAGCCGTCCGTTGATGATCAGCCCACCCCCAACGCCGGTGCTCCAGGTGATGTAGACCATGGTTTGGACGCCCTGGCCAGCCCCTCGCGCGTGCTCCCCCACCGCCGCCAGGTTGGCGTCGTTCTCGATCAACGCCCGGCAGCCCAGCTCGCGCTGGACCATCTCGACCAGCGGCACATTGTGCCAGCCGGGCAGATTCGGGGGGTTGACCAGAACTCCCCGTCCCTGATCGATGGGCCCGGGTGCGCCAACGGTGACCAGATCCAGGGACGAACGCTGGACCAATGCGCGGATACGAGCGGCGGCCCAGGAGACCACGCGCTCGGGGGTCACCAGGTCGGCGGTGTGGGTCCGATCCGTCCTCGTCACCCGTCCGTCGGAGCCGGCCACGGCGATCCGGATCTGGGTCCCGCCCAGGTCTACACCGGCGATCACGGGTGGACGACCTACCCTTTGACCAGCCGGATCTGAGCGCGCACGTTTCCCAATCTATCCGACCTGGGTATCCACTTGGTGAACGCGCCGGAATTCCGTCCCCTATTCGACGATAAAAGGAATGAGATGTCGGATCAAATGCAGCGACTGCCCGTCCTTCCGCTAACCCAGGCGGTTGTCCTGCCGCGCATGAACGCCACCATTCCGCTCGACAACGACGAGTCGCGCACGGCGGTTCGAGCCGCCCAGAGCGAGGGCGGGCTGCTTCTCCTGTTGCCCAAGGTGGACGGGCGCTACGCCACCGTGGGCGTGATCTCCAAGGTGGAAGAGCAGGGCAATCTGCCTGACGGCACCGAGGTGGTCGTGGTTCAGGGGCGGCTGCGCGGGGTGCTGGGCGCGGTCACGCCCGAGGTCGGAGGTCTGCTTCGAGCCGACGTGAGTGCGCAGCCGGATCCGCTTTCCTGGTCGGAGCAGGCCAACGAGCTCGCCAAGCAGTACAAGGCCGTGATAGAGAACGTGCTCGAGCTTCGCGGCGCGCCCCAGATCGTGCAGATGATCCGCTCCATCGACAACCCCGGCCACCTCGCCGACCTGTCCGGCTACTCCCCCGACCACTCGATGGCGCGCAAGGTGGAGATCCTGGAGACGCTTTCGGTCGAGTCCCGGCTCGAGAAGCTGATCTCTTGGAACAAGGACGTGCTGGCCGAGCTGACCCTAAAAGAGCAGCTGAGGAGCGAGGTTTCGGAGCGGATGGAGAAGAACCAGCGCGAGTTCCTGCTCCGGCAGCAGATGGAGGCGATCAAAAACCAGCTCGGTGAGGGCGGCTCCGACGTGGTCAGTGAATACCGCGGCCGGGTCGAGGCGGCGGGCATGCCCGAGGGCGCTCGCAAGGAGTTCGACCGCGAGCTCGACCGGCTGGAGCGGATGAGCGACCAGAGCCCTGAGCATGGGTGGATCCGCAACTATCTCGACTGGATGCTCGACATCCCCTGGGCAGTGCGCTCGGAGGACAACTTTGATCTGGTCAAGGCACGCGCGACCATGGACGACGACCACTCCGGACTGGACGACGTCAAGGACCGGATCATCGAGTTCTTAGCCGTGCGAAAGCGCCGCCAGGCGCGTGGACTACCCGAGCAGGGGGGGCGGGGATCGGGCGCCATCATCACCCTGGTGGGACCTCCGGGCGTGGGTAAGACCTCGCTCGGGGAGTCGGTGGCACTGGCCCTGGGGCGCAAGTTCGCGCGCGTCTCCCTGGGCGGCATCCACGACGAGGCGGAGATTCGTGGTCACCGTCGGACCTACATCGGGGCCCTGCCCGGGCGCATCGTGCGGGCGCTGAAGGAGGCCGGGACGAAGAATCCGGTGATCATGCTGGACGAGATCGACAAGGTCGGCAACGACTGGCGCGGAGACCCCTCCTCAGCCCTGCTCGAAGTGCTCGACCCGGCCCAGAATCACACCTTCCGCGACCATTACCTGGAGGTTGACCTGGACCTGTCCGAGGTCCTGTTCATCCCCACCGCGAACGTCGCCGACACCATCCCTGGACCCTTGCTCGATCGCATGGAGTTGGTCTCCCTGGACGGCTACACGGAGGCCGAAAAGCTCGACATCGGGCGCCGCCACCTGCTCGCCCGCCAGCTCGAACGCAACGGTCTCGATGCCGAGGACGTCGAGGTGACGGATGGGGCGCTGCAGCACGTGATCTCGGACTACACGCGCGAGGCTGGCGTCCGGGGTTTCGAGCGAGAGCTGGGCAAACTCCTGCGCAAGCTCGCCACGCGCATCGATTCGGGCAAGGTGACGCCTCCGGCCCGAATTGACGAGGCCTATGTGCGCGAGGCCCTGGGCCGGCCCCGGTTCCAGTTCGAAGAGGTCCTGCAACGAACCGGCGTACCGGGGGTGGCGACCGGTCTGGCCGTGACCGGGGCCGGTGGTGACGTTCTCTTCATCGAGGCCAGCGCGATGATGGGCGACCCCAAGTCGACCCTCACCCTGACCGGACAGCTGGGCGACGTGATGAAGGAGTCGGCCCAGATTGCGCTCTCCTACGTGCGCTCCCACCTGGACGAACTTGGTCTTAAGTCGGGCTTCGGCGAGCAGTCGGTTCACATCCACGTCCCCGCCGGGGCCGTGCCCAAGGACGGCCCCTCGGCCGGCGTCACCATGACCACAGCGCTGGTCTCCTTACTGAGCGGTCGCCCGGTCCGCTCCACCGTGGGCATGACGGGCGAGGTGACGTTGCAGGGTAAGGTGCTGCCCATTGGCGGGGTCAAGCAGAAGATCCTGGCGGCCAAGCGCGCGGGACTCAAGGAAGTGATCCTGCCCAAGCGCAACGAGTCCGATCTTGACGACCTGCCCGAGGCGGTGCGCCAGGAGGTGCAGATTCACCTCGTCTCCGACATCCGGGAGGTGTTGGAACTGGCCCTGGAGCCGGCGAGTCCGGAGGCAGCGGTGGCCTGAGCGCCCCTTTAAAGGGGCGGCAGGGGGCAGGGCTGGAGCAGCGTGTAGCCGGTGCAGCCGCCCAGGATCGCGGTTGAGGCGGGCTGGTAGAAGATGCCCATGACCGCGGCCAGCGGACTGAAGTGAAGCAGGTAGGGCCCGAAAAGCACGATCATGGCGGCCACCACCCAGATGGTCTGGGTGTTGCCTGAGACGCGATAGAAAAAGCTCGGGTTGCGGCGCCGCAGCAGGACCTCCAGCACGCGCCACCCGTCCAACCCCGGGATGGGCAGGAGCTGAAAGGCAAAGATCGAAAGGTTCAAGAAGTAGCAGGCGTAGAGGACGGTCGCGACCAGGCCCATGGCCGGTTGGACCAGAGTGCTTGGATCGGGCAGGACGCCGAAGCGGCTCAGGATTCGGACCATGAGACCGAAGACGACCGCGAGCAGGAGGCTTGCCAGCGGGCCGCCCAAGACCCAGACCAGCTTTTTAAGCGGCGTCTGCAAGCGCGCCTCGTTGACCGGAGCGGGATTGCCAAAGCCGACGTTGAGGAGGAAGACGGCGACCACCCCGTAGGGGTTGATGAAGGCCCGGGGTCCCCATCGGAAGACCCCGCGGTTGCGCGGTGAGGGGTCGCCCATGAGCACGGCGGCGGCCGCGTGGCCGAGCTCGTGCACGGGAATCGCGATCAGGAGGGCCGGGATCAGAAACAGGGATGAGAACAGAAACGACGCCGGATCACCGATCACGGGCGAATCCTAAACCGAAGCGGCCAGGCTCCGCCCCCCCGCCGCCGCTCACTGGATCGGTATGCGCTTGAGCTTGGATCGGGAGTGGGCGGGGGCCGGCTCGGTAGCCGCCCGGCGGCTCCGGGAGGGGGCCGGGCGCTGGCTCGCGCTCGGCCGCCGCACACCGACCTGGTGCTCGTAGATCAAAAACAGAGCGGTCAGCAATTCGCGCTCGGCGTTGACCAGATGCGCTCGGGCCTCGTCCGGGATGACGTCGGCAAGCACACCGGACAGCCGCTGTCCGACCTCGGTCGCAAGCTCCGCCAGACGCTCGGCGTCGCTCCTCACGTTGGGCCGAATCGGACCTTGAGCTCGCCGTCGGCGATGGAGGCGTCAACCGCAGTCCGCGACGCCAGCGCCCGGGGCAGCGCGATCTCGCGCTTGTAATTACCCACGGTTATAAAAAGCTCATCCTGCTCCCGACTGAGGTCGACTTCCTCCCGGCTGACGAACGGCACCTTAAGGGAGAGCACGTAGTCCCGACCCACCTTCTCCACCCGCTGGGTCACCCCGGAGTAGAAGTGCTCCGAGGGATCTCGGCCGGCGTAGGTCTCCTCAGCCATCCGGGTCAGCATGCGCTCTCCAACCACCTCCTCGTCGAACAGCGGAGCATGGAACACGGGGAGAGGGTGAAACGAGAGCTGGACCTCGGCCTCATAGCGCTGATTTATCGCCTTCCAGCGGCGGAAGAGTTCGTCGGTGACCTCCTCTGGGAGCATGCGGTTCACGATCACCGCATCGGTGTTGTAACCGAACAGACTGAGGTAGGTGTAGGCGCGCTTGGCCTCCTTGATAACCATCTTCTCCAGATTCAGCACGATCCGGACGGACGTCACCGATCCATCCACCAGGACTGCCTTCATGGCCTCGATATCGATCAACAGATCCCTGACCGAGGCATAGATGTCATCCCCCGGCAAGGGCACGTCGAGCGCCTTCTGAAGCAGGGGTCGAGCGATCTTCATCGCCTTGCGCTGCCAGGGGAACACCTTGTCCAGCCACCATCGCGCGGCGTCCGGAAACATCAGCAGCTGCAGCGTTTCGCCGGTCGGGGCGCAGTCCACAATCAGGACGTCGTGATCCCCGGCCGCGGCGTAATGCTTTATCCACATCAACGAGGCGACCTCGTCCATGCCCGGTGGGTTGGCCACCTCCTCGGCCACCACGTCGTCCAGACCCTGGGTGGCGAACACGTGGGCCGCGTAGTCGTGAAGCTTCTTCCAGTGCCGCTGCAGTTCGTGCAGCGCGGACACCTCGTGAGCCCACACGTTCTTGGCCACCTTGACCGGCTCCGACCCCAGCCTGGAGTCAAAGGAGTCGCCGAGCGAGTGCGCAGGATCTGTGCTCATGATCAGGGTGCGATAGCCCAGGGCACCGCACCGAACCGCGGTCGCGGCAGCGACCGAGGTCTTTCCGACCCCGCCCTTGCCGGTGAAGAGGATCACCCTCATGGGCCGAGTTTAGGTCGGCGGAGAAACGCGGCTCCTCGATCCCTCGCTCCCCACCCGTGAGCTCTCGATGGCCTCTGATTCCTCATCCGTCAGCGTCTGCGCACTGTGCCACCCGGTCACGGGCTTGGCGTAGACGCGACAGCCGTCGCGATGGTACAGGCTCGTCAGCAGCACCCCGTCGCCGCGCTCATCAAGCAGCGCGAGAACGAAGGAGTAGTCCCCCCCGGTGTCGCCATAGGGGTTGAAACGGACCAGACCGACGCGCCGGATGGAGGCGGCGCGATCGAGATCGTGATCGCCACCCGAACGCGGCCAGCGCTCCACCCGGCGCAGCCGACGATTGAGCCGCATCAGCGGAAGCAGGCAAGCGCCCAGTGCGAGTCCGGCCGCCAGGAGCGGTCCGAGAAGGCCTTCCGGCGCCCCTATCGCACCACCAACGGGATGATCCGAGCACCCACCAACAGAAGCGCGAGCATGGCGGCGGCGGTAATCCCCAAACGGGCCAGGTCAGAGGTGAAATAGGGCACTCGATCCAGTGGTATGCCGGGATCAGACCCCTCGATAACAACCCGGCCAGGGCGGCGGCTGGACGCAGATCGGGCTCCAAGCGAGAGCTCGACCGGACGGCTGCGGACCTCGGTCAGGGGGGCGGACTGCGCGGCGGCTGGGGCTGGGGCCGGCGCTGCAACTCGTGCGGGGCGCCGCGCCTTGCCTCGGCGTGTCTTTCGGGCCATGGGCGTCTTCGAGTCTAACAGGGTGCTGGCGGGGCCCCCGTGCGCACAGGCAGGCGATGGGTAGTCGGAATTGGGACGTGGTCTAAGACGTTGCTGAAGCCGCCTGCCTGCCGCTCGGGCGGGTCTCAGGTGCTAGGACGTTGGGTACGACATGTTGAGCCCCGCCACGGAGCCTACCCCACCATGTGGGACAAGTCAAGCGCGCGCATTCCCTCATGTAGACGTAAAGCGAATCTGTCACCCCTGAAGCGAAAAGCGATTCTGTCGCCCCATGAGGGACAGGATCGTGTTGAACCGAACTGAGCAGCGCCGCGCCATCGTCCTCGCCCACCTGGAGTCCGGAGCGCTCGTCAACCGGGAGGCGGCCAGCGTGCTCGGCCTCTCCGAGCGGCAGGTCCAACGCCTCCACAGGGCCTACCGCGAGCAGGGCGTGGCCGCTCTCGCGCACGGCAACCGTGGCAGAACCGCACACAACCTCCTCGACCCCGCTGTCGCCGAGCGCCTCCTGGACCTGGCCAGGGAGAAGTACAGGGGCTTCAACCACCAGCACCTGACCGAGATGCTGGCCGAAGAAGAGGGCATCCTGCTCTCGCGGCCGACCGTGCGCCGGATCCTGCTCGAGGCTGGCCTCACCTCCCCGCGGCCGCGGCGTGCTCCCAAGCACCGGCGGCGACGGGACCGGGCTCCCCAGGAGGGCTTCATGCTCCAGCTCGACGCCAGCCGCCATGACTGGCTGGAGGGTCGGGGCCCCTACCTCAGCCTGGTGGGTGGCATCGATGACGCCACCGGCAAGGTGCCCTGGGCCTGCTTCCGAGACCAGGAGGACGCCCAGGGCTACTTCCTGCTCATGCGGGAGACGGTGGTCAGGCACGGGATTCCGATGTCGGCCTACGCCGACCGCCACTCGATCTTCTTCCAGGGCAAGGAGGCGAAGCTGGAGAAGCTCTCACTCGAAGAGCAGTTGGCCGGCCGGCGGGAGCCGACCCAGTTCGGACGACTGCTGAACGAACTTGGCGTGCAGCTCATCCACGCCCTCTCGCCCCAGGCCAAGGGCCGCATCGAGCGGCTCTGGGGCACCTTCCAGGACCGCCTCGCCAGCGAACTCCGTCTGGCCGGCGCCAGCACCGCCGACCAGGCCAACCAGGTGCTCTGGCGCTTCCTGCCCAAGCACAACCGCCGCTTCAGCGTCGCCGCCCAGGACACCCGGCCCGCCTGGGTCGAGTGGGAGAAGGGTCGCTCACTCGATGAGCTCTTCTGCTTCAAGTACCAGCGCACGGTCCTCAACGACAACACCGTCCGCTTCGAAGAGCACCTCATCGACCTCCCGCCCGGACCCCGCCGGCGCAGCCTGGCCGGCACTCGGGTCGAGGTTCACGAGCGCTTCGACGGCGTCATCGCCGTCTTCCTGAACGGCGTCTGCATCGCCACCAAGGTGCTCGCCGAGGCCCCCAAGGCGCTCAGAACCCGCCAGCAGCACCGGCTCGCCAAACGGCAGGCGCCGCCCAGGCCTCGCCCGACACCGGAGCCTCCAAGACCCCTCGCGGCTCCCTACAAGCCGCCTCCCAACCACCCCTGGCGACGCCGCATCCTCGCCGAAACCCCCGCCAAGCCGGCGAACCCATGAGGCCTCGTCGAATCGAGGCGCTCAGGCCTCCCCCGCTGTCATGATGTCGCCGTCGGCCAAAGCGACAGATTCGCTTTTCACTCACCACGACAGATTCGCTCTACTCCAACACCGTCGCACGCCCATGGTGTCGGTGTTCTGAGAAAACGTCACCCCTAACAGTTCTGTGATTC
>Ga0307374_10013291_pt1 | contig 11406 bp, 8 predicted proteins | sample OX3MG_FD_202532 | JGI IMG/M metagenome (GOLD analysis project Ga0307374, IMG submission 202532) | Soil microbial communities from Risofladan, Vaasa, Finland - OX-3 | ecosystem: Environmental > Terrestrial > Soil > Coastal area > Acid sulfate soil | place: Finland: Risofladan, Vaasa | collected... | reverse complement strand
CGACGTTGTCCGTCAGCGTCAGGCTCACCACGCCGTCGAGCGCGACGCCCACCCGCGACACCTGGGAGCGCAGCGACGCCGGCAATCGGGCCACCACGGCCAGTCCCGGACGAGCGGCGGCACCGAGCACCGTGCCCGGTCGTCCCGGTGTCACGGGCACATCGAGGACCATGGTGCCGACGGGGGCGTCCGTCACATCGTCGAGGACCCGTCCGCTGGCGTCGACGAGAACATCTCCGTGACCGGGCCGCACCACCACGGCAGCAGGCACGCGCTCGGTCACCGTTACCGTCACCGTGTCCGGCCAGTGACGCGTCACGATGGCCCGCCCCACCCAGGGCAGCGCCTCCACCCGGGCCGCCACCGACCCGGGGTCCACGTCGATCAGGGGCGGCTCCCCCGACAGTCCCGAAGCCGCCACCACCGGGTCGACGCCGGTGCGGATGGCTCCCACCACCGTCACGTGGCGGGCGGCGAACAACGGGGAGTGCAGCACAGCCCAGCCCCCCACGGCCACGGCGACGACCCCGGCCACCACGGCCACCACGGCCACCCTCCGTCGGGTCCGTTGCCGGGTCACGTCGACCCTCCGCTGCAGGATCCTCGGATCGACCGTCACATGACCTGTTTCCAGTTCCTCGGCCACCTTGCTCATAACGAACCTCCACATGAGGGTGAGGGTTTCTCCCTCTCCCCCTGGTCGAACCCCACAAAACGGACCTCGGGCTCCAAGCGGACCCCGGTCGAATCACGGACCACACGGCGCACGTGCTCGATCAGCCGCCGGACGTCGTCGGCCGACCCTCCTTCGTCGGCCTGGATGAAGTTGGCGTGTTTCCCCGACACCTGGGCGCTGCCCAGACGAAACCCCTTCAATCCGGCCGCCTCCACCAACCTCCCGGCGGAGTCGCCCGGGGGATTGCGGAACACCGAGCCGGCGTTCGAGCCCCCGGGCTGGTGGGCGCGGCGCCAGCGGACGACATCGGCCAGGGCGGCCCGGGCCTCGGTCGCCGGCGTCGGCGTCAGCCCGAACTCGGCCCACACCACGACCTCGCCGTCCGTCAGCGACGAGTGCCGGTAGGCCAGTTCCAGTCTCTCGGCTTCCCCCTCGCTGCCTCCGCCCGCCACCAGGTCGAAGATCCGCTGGCGGACGAGCACGGCGGCCGTGTCCGAACCGTGGCCTCCGGCGTTCATCTTGAGTGCGCCGCCCACCGTCCCCGGCACACCGACGGCCCACTCGAGACCTGTCAGTCCGGCGGCGGCGGTGCGCCGGGCCACCAGCGGCAACTGGGCCGCCCCGCCGGCGCGCACCGTCGTCCCCGTGATCTCGATGCCGGCCAGACCGGACCCGAGGAGTACCACCAGCCCGGGGAATCCGGCGTCGGCCACCACCAGGTTCGAGCCGTTGCCGAGAACGAGCAAAGGCACTGCGCAGCCGCCACTGTCGTGGGAGTCGTCTCGCACCAGGGCCAAGGCGTCGTGGACCCTGGCCAGCTCGTCCTCGGAGTCCGCCACCATCAGCACGGAGGCCCTTCCCCCGACCCGGTAGGTGGTGCGTGCTCCGAGAGGGGCGTGGCGCTCGGCGCTCGATCCGAGCGCGGCGGCCACCGCGTCGGCGGCCGCCTCCATACCCGCCGCCGTCGGGGGGTTCCCGGCGTTCACCATGCCGGTGCCGCCAACATCTCATCGGGAAGCGAGGTCAGGTCGCCGGCGCCGAGCGTCAGGCACAGATCACCCGGTCGCAGGACGTGGGCCAGATGGCGACGCAGGTCGGCCCGCCCGGCGATGTACCTCACGTCGAGTTCGGGCTGGTGGCGCACGATGGCGTCGGCCACCAGCCGACCGGTGACTCCCGGCTGAGGCTGTTCGCCGGCGGCGAAGATCTCCGTCACGATGACCACGTCGGCCGCCGAGAAGGCATCGCCGAACTGTTCACCGAGTGCTCCGATCCGGCTGTAACGGTGGGGCTGGAATACCACCACGATCCGGTCCGGGCCGGTCTGGCGGGCGGCGGCGAGTACGGCGCGAACCTCGGTCGGGAGATGAGCGTAATCATCGACGAACCTCACCCCACCGGCTTCGCCACGCAATTCGAAGCGCCGGGCCACACCGGCGAAGCGCGCCAGCGCACGTACGGCGTCATCGAAGACCGCTCCCACCCGCAGTGCCGTCACCGTGGCCACCGCCGCGTTCCGGGCGATATTGGCTCCCGTCACGGGCAGCGAGATGGTGCCCAGCACGTCATGCCCGTACCGGAGCTCGAACGACACCGCGGTCCCGTCGGTGACGATGGCCCCGATCCTGAAGGTCGCGTCGGCCGCCGTGCCCACCAGGTCGGCGCCGTGGGCCCGTCCGAGCTCCGCTGCCACCGTGTCGTCCGCTCCCACCACCACGGCCCCGGGGCGCCCCGTACAGAAGACGTCGAAGGCGGCCACCAGTTCGGCGAATCCGCCGTAGTAGTCGAGGTGATCCGCCTCCACGTTCGTCACCACGGCGATCTCGGGGTCGAGGGCGAGGAAGGTCCCGTCGCTCTCGTCGGCCTCGACCACCAACCACTCGCCGGTGTCCCACACGGCATTCGTCCCGATCTCGTTGATGTCCCCACCGATCAGGAAACTCGGTCGCAGACCCGCCTCGACCAGGATCAGAGCCAGCATCGACGTCGTCGTCGTCTTGCCGTGGGTACCCGACACGGCCACACATCGGCGGCAAGCCGCCACGGCGGCGAGGGCTTCCGCCCGGCTGAGTACCACCAGGCCCCGTCGGCGCGCTTCTCGCACTTCGGGGTTCGTCTCGGCCACGGCGGTCGAGACGGTCACCATCTCGGCCTCTCCCACGTGGTCGGCGTCGTGGCCGATGGCGACCGCCACCCCGGCGGCGGCGAGTCTCTGGGTGGTGGGCGAACTCTTCAAGTCGCTGCCGGTGACCGTGTGCCCCATGGCGGCGAGAACCGAGGCGATGGCGCTCATCCCGGCGCCACCGACCCCGATGACATGGATCCGTCTCGGAGACGAGAGATCGACCGGCTCGGTCACCTATCCTCCCGGACGCCATGACGGGCCCGGGTACCGGCGTCGGCGGACCGATCGGGCCCCGGACCGGCCCGGGCATGGCTTTCGACCACGTCCACCACCGCCGCCACCGCCTGGGGCCGACCCACAGAGGCGGCGCCGGCTCGCATCTCTTCGAGTCGCTCCGGCGTCGACCGCAGCCCGTCGAGTTCAGCGGCCAGGCGGGCCCCGGTGCACTCGGCGTCGGACACCATGACGGCCCCGCCGGCCGCCACCAGCACGGTGGCGTTCGCCGTCTGGTGGTCCCCCGGCGCCCCGGGCAAGGGGACGAGGACAGCGGGGACGCCGACGACTGCGAGTTCGCACACCGTGCTCGCCCCCGCCCGGCTCACCACCACGTCGGCGGCCTGGTAAAGCAGACCCATCCTCTCCTCGAACGGGACCTGTCGGTAGACCAGACCGTCGGGTGCGGACTCCGGACCCTCGCCGATCCACGTCATGTCGCGACGACCCACCACGTGGTAGACGGCGACGTCGGCCCGTCCGACCCACAATCCGGCCAGCGCCAGGGTGGCGCGGTTGATGGTCTTCGATCCGAGAGACCCCCCCACCGCGGCCACCACGAAGCGGTCGGTGGGGAGGCCCAGGGCGCGTCGGGCGTCACCGCGGGTGGCGCCGTCCGGGTGGGCGGCGGCCACCACCTCGGCCCTGACGGGCGCCCCCGTGACCACGGCCCGTGGGAGACCGGTTCCCGGGAAAGCCACGGCGGCGGCCCGGGCGAAATGGCCGACCAGCCGACTGGCGGCGCCGGGAACGGCGTCGAGGTTCACAAGGACGACGGGAACGCCGAAGACCAGGGCAGCCAGGGCCACCGGGACACAGCCATAGCCGCCCATGGCGACGACGACCGCCGGCCGTCTGCGGGCCACCAGCCCGAGCGCCAACAGAAACGCCCATGTCAGTCCGGCCAGAGCCCCGGCGTTGGCCAGAGCGTGCCGGGGGCCGAGGGCCCGGGAGAAACCCCGGCCCGGGAGCCTGGTCACGCGCAGCCCCGTGTCGGTCAACAGGTCTCCCTCGAGGCCCCGCCGAGAACCCACGACCTCGACGGCATCGGCACCCCGCACGGCGGCCAGAGCCTGGGCCACGGCCACGGCGGGCAGGAGGTGGCCGCCCGTCCCACCGCCGGCCACCAATGCGTAGCGTCGGCCGCTCACCGCCGGGGCGAGCGCGACGCCCCCGACGGTGTGTCGAGCGACGCGGCCCGGACCGTCGGCACCTTCTCATGGCCGGCCACGTTGGCCAAGATGCCGGCGGCCACCATGGTGATCACGAGGGAGGAACCGCCGAAGGACACGAACGGCAGCGGAATTCCGGTGACCGGAAGCAGGCCGATCACGGCACCCATGTTGATCACCGCCTGGCTGGTGATCCAACAGGTCGCCGCCACGGCCATCAACGCCCCGAATCGGTCGGGGGCCCGGCTGGCAGCCCGCAGCCCGTACCAGGCGAGGGCGCCGAAAAGCGCCAGCACGACCAGGGCACCGATCAAGCCGCCCTCCTCGCCGATCACAGAAAAGATGAAGTCGGTGTGGGCGTTGGGCAACAACCCCCACCTCTCCCGCCCGCCGGCCAGACCGAGGCCCCAGAGACGGCCCGAGCCGAGCCCCACCAGGGACTGCACCACCTGATACCCCGAACCCTGGGCATGGGCGAAGGGATTGACGAAGGACAGAAGCCGCGCCCGTCGGTAGGGTTCGGCCAAGCCCAGGATCAGGCCCATCACGGCCACTCCGGCCATGACCTTGAGCACCGGCCGCAGGGGCACCCCGCCGGCATACAACAAGGCCAGGGTGATGCAGGCGAGCACCAGGGCGGTCCCCAGGTCGGGCTGCTTCAGCACGAGGAAGCCGGCGATGCCCAGGACCACGAGCAGGGGCACCACCACCGCACGCGGTTCCTGGACCCGATCGGCCCGTCGGGCGAGCAGGTCGGCGGCGAAGACGGCCAGGGCCAACTTCATGAGCTCCGACGGTTGGATCCGCAGCTGGCCGAATCCGATCCACCGGGCCGACCCACCGGCCGCCACCCCGATGCTCGGCACGAGCACGGCGAACAGCAGGGCCAGGGTCCCGATCAGAAGAAGCACCCGCACCCGGCGCCAGCGGTCGTAATTCATCCGGGCGCTGGCATAGAGGGCGATGCCACCGAGGGCCATCCACAGCACCTGGCGCTCGAAGATCGTCCACACCGACCCGTAGTACTGGAGCGAGGTGTAGGCGGAGGCGGAGAGCACCATCACCAGACCGACGGCGCACAGACTTCCCACCAAGAGCAGAATGGCGCTTCGGGTCGAGATCCGGGCACCGCGTGCCGGCGTGGCCGACGGTCGGCCCCGGCGACGCTTCGCCCCCCCGTCGAGCACCCGCAGCGCCGGCAACGACGACAGCCGACGCGGCCGGTCCGGTGAGGCCGGGGAGACGGGTTCGGCAGGACTCACGGACCCACCTCCCGGGGGGCCACGAGGCCGGCACCGAGAGCCCGGACGCAGCGGACGAAGTCCTCACCGCGCGCCGCGTAGGAGCCGTACCAGTCGAACGACGCACAGGCGGGCGACAACAGGACGGCATCACCGGGCCGGGCCAGGGTGGCGGCCTGGTTGACCGCCTCGGCCATGGTGGGCGCTTCGACCACGGGGACCCGGCCTGCGAACGACGCCGCCACCTCGGCTGTCGCTTCGCCGATGGCGACCACGGCCCGGAGCCGGTCGGCGGCGGCGGCGAGGACGGAGAGGTCCAGGCCCTTATTGCGCCCACCGGCGATCAGCACAGCCGAATCAAAGCCACCCAGGGCGGCCAGGACGGCGCCGGGGGTCGTCGCCTTCGAGTCGTCGTAGAAACGCACCCCTCTAGCCTCGCCCACCAGCTCGACACGGTGGGGGAGCCCCCGGAAGGCGGCCAGGGCCTGCCGGCAACCGTCCACGGTCGCCCCGGCGGCCAGGGCGGCGGCGGCGGCGCAGAGATCGTCGACCAGATCGTGCGGACGCGCTCGCGGGAGCTCGTCCACCGACGCCACCAGGATCCCCTCCGGTCCCACCAGCCACCGGTCGACCACGGTGTAGTCGCCCGATTCGAGACCGAAGGTGACAACCCTGGCTCCCCGGGCGGCGGCCGCCACGGCGGCATCGCGCACCACGGCGTCCTCGGCGTTCGCCACCAGCACGTCCCCCGGTCCGCTGTTGGCCCAGACCCGTGCTTTGGCCAGGCGATACCCGTCCAAGGTGGAGTGCCAATCGAGATGGTCCTCGGAGAAGTTGACCCATGCCCCCACGGCGGGCCGGAAGGTCTCGGTCAGCGCCAGCTGGAACGACGACACCTCGGCCACCACGACCTCGGCGTCACCGGCGACGACGTCGAGAAGCGGCTCGCCGATGTTGCCACCGGCCACGGCCTTGCGCCCCGAGGCGGCCAGCATCGAGACGATCAGGGAGGTCACCGTGGTCTTCCCGTTCGTCCCCGTCACCGCCACGATGGGCACCCGGGCGCGACGCCAGGCCAGCTCGACGTCTCCCACCAGGTGGACGCCCGGTCCCAGGCCGAACACGGCATGGCCGGCGGGCACCCCGGGGCTGACCACGATCTCCTCGACCCCCTCGGCCAGATCCCGCAGGACGGCCCCGTCGGGGGCCACCAGGAGCTCGACACCGAGGGCGGCGGCCATCGACCGGGGGCCCTGGCCCGGATCGTCGTCGGCGGCCACGACATCGAATCCCTCGGCCCGAAGGTGGCGGGCGGCGGCGGCACCGCTCACGCCCAGGCCATAGACGAGGACTCGACCGGATCCCATCGTCGAGATCAGTGCAGAGCCGTGACCGACAGAAAGTCGGCGTAGAAGAATCCGAGCCCGAGAGCGGCGAAGAGTCCCCCGAGGATCCAGAAGCGGACGATCACCGTCGTTTCGGGCCAGCCGAGAAGTTCGAAATGGTGGTGCAGCGGCGCCATCAGGAACACACGGCGGCCGAACACGCGGTAACTGATCACCTGGATCACGACCGAGAGCGTGACGATGACGAACAAACCACCGATCACGGGGAGCAGCAGATCCAGGTTCATTTGCAGGGACAAGGCGGCCAGGGCGGCTCCGATGGCCAGGGACCCGGTGTCGCCCATGAATATCCGGGCCGGCGCCGCGTTCCACCAGAGGAAGCCCAGACAGGCACCGGCCAGGGAGATGGACGTGAGAGCCAGGTCGAGCGCGGAGAACACGTGGTAGATGGAGTAATGACGGAACTGCCAATAGCCGATGATGGCCAGGATGGCGAAGCAGAACGTGGCCGATCCCGACGCCAGGCCGTCCAGACCGTCGGTCAAGTTGACGGCGTTGGCCGACCCCACCACCACGAGGACGGCCCAGACGAGCCAGCCGATGTTTCCCAGATCGACCCCCAAGGAATTCCAGCGGGTGAACGACAAGTGCGTGTTCACCCCGGCCCAGTGCTCGGCCGCCAGGGCAAAGGCCAGCGCCACGAGGACCTGGCCGGACAGCTTGGCCCGTTTGTTCAGTCCCAGACTCCTCTGGTGCCGCACCTTGATCCAGTCGTCGATGAATCCGATGACGGCCGCTCCGACCATCGCCGCCATGACGAGGATGCCGGGACGGCTGAACGCCACATGGGTCCCGGCGTGGGCCAGCAGGTACCCGGCCACGCTGGCGCTCACCAGTGCCACCCCGCCCATGGTCGGCGTTCCCGCCTTGACCTGGTGCATGGACGGACCGTCCTCGCGAATCTGCTGACCGAGGCTTCTCCGGCGGAGCCATCCGATGAGCAACGGTGTCCCGAGGGCGGCCATCCACAGCGCGATGCCACCCGAGGCCATCAGGCTGATCACGGCGTCATCTCACTCGGGGCGGGATCGAGACGGCGGACAGCGTCGGCCACCACCAGGCGATCGTCGAACGGCAGATGCCGCTCTGCGATCTCGAGGAAGGTCTCGTGACCCTTTCCGGCCACCAGAACCACGTCGCCGGGGCGAGCCAACCCTACGGCCCGGCTGATGGCCAGGGCCCGGTCCGGTTCGACGATGACGGCCGCTTCGTCGGCGACGCCGCGTCGCACCTCCTCCACGATGGCCCGGGGATCCTCGTGCCGGGGATTGTCCGAGGTGATCACCGTGACATCGGCGGCGTTGCTGGCCACGGCGGCCATCAGGGGCCGCTTGGCGCGATCGCGATCCCCTCCGCATCCGAAGACACACAGAACCCGGTTGTCGCCGGCCAGGCGGCGGGCGCTGTCCAGGGCCACCTCGAGACCGTCGGGTGTGTGGGCGTAGTCGACCACCACGGTGAACGAAGCGGGCACGTCGACCACCTCGAACCGCCCGGGCACAGGACGGGCCCGGGCCAGTCCCCGGACCACGGTCTCCTCGGGTACGCCGAGTGCCACCGCCGTCGTCGCCGCCGCCAGGGCGTTGGTCACGTGGTACGCCCCTGTGAGCGCAAGCGCCACCGCGTGACCTCTCCACGAAAATGTCGTCCGTCCCGAGGTTGTCCGCACCGCGGTGGCATCACCAGAGGAGAACGACACGGCGGGAACCCGGACCCCGTCGAGCAGTCGTCGTCCCCACTGGTCGTCGGTGTTGATCACCGCCAGAGACGTCCGCTGGGGCTCGAACAGTAACGCCTTGGCCGTGAAGTAGGCCTCCATCGTCTGGTGGTGGTCGAGGTGGTCATGGCTCAAATTGGTGAAGACGGCGGCGGCGAAGTGGATCCCGTCGACACGTCCCTGTGTGAGGGCGTGGGAAGACACCTCGATGGCTGCCGCCTTCCGTCCCCCGTGACGGGCCCCGTCGAGGATCTTCTGGATGACCGGGGCCTCTGGGGTCGTCCTCGCTCCGTCCAAGGTACCGATCACGGCGCAGGGCATATCGTGGGCGTCCAGGATGGTGGCCAGAAGATGGGTCACGGTGGTCTTGCCGTTGGTGCCCGTCACGCCGATGGTCAGCAGGGACCGGGCCGGATCACCGTAGAAGTTGCCGGCGATTCGGGCCATGGCATGCCTCGCCGTCCCGGGAGCCACCACGGCTTGGGGTACGGGAAGGGGGAGCAGACGCTCGACCACGAGCCCCACTGCTCCGGAATCGACGGCGGCGGCGGCGAAATCGTGACCGTCAGCCTGGAGACCGGGTAGGCAGAAGAAAAGCGAGCCGGGAACCACGTTCCGGCTGTCGAGCTCGATCGACGTCACCTCGGTAGCGGCGATATCGCCGCGTTGCTGTGTGACCTCGACTCCCTCGAACAACCGGTCCATGCGCACAGTCGGGGTCCCGCCGCCGGACGGATCACGGCCTTTCCGTGGCGCGCCTGACCGCGGCGTTGATCGTACCCGCGGTCTTGGGTGCAGCTGTCTCTTTCGTCTTGGGCGTGGTCGTCGCGGCCGCACCCGCCGGCGCTGTCGTGCCGGCCGGCGGCGTACCCGCCGCCACCGAGGGCGGTGGTGGGAACGCCACAGTGGAGGGGCTTCCTCCCGTTGTCCCTCCTCCCGGTGACGTGGGGATGTCATAGCGGTGGAGCGCGTACTGCATAACCTCGGAAAACACCGGGGCGGCCACGATGCCGCCATAGATCGGCTGGGGTCGGTTGAGGACCACGATGGTGGACAAGGCCGGGTTCTCGGCCGGGGCGAAGCCGGCGAACGTGGCCATGTAGGCCCCAGGGATATAGCCCCCGTGGACGGGGTCGGGGATCTGAGCCGTTCCCGTCTTCCCGGCCACCGTATAGCCCGGGACGCCGGCGGCCACCGCGGTGCCGTCCTGCACCACCTGTTCCATCATGGTCGTGAGTTCGGAGGCCACCTGCTTCGACAGCGCCCGGTGAGTGGCATGGCCCGGAGTCCGGGTCAGCGTGCCGTCGTCGGCCAAGGTGGCCTGGACCAGTCGCGGCGGCACAAAGCGGCCCCCGGTGGCCACGGTGTTGACCATGTCGAGGACCTGCTGCACCGTGACGGCGTCGTCCTGACCGATGGGCGTCGACCCGATGTCCGAACCGGTCCACGTCTGAGGATTGCTCTTCACCAGACCGTCCGACTCGGCCGGATAGTCGAGACCGGTGGGCTGGCCGAATCCGAGCGCCTGGATCTGCTTGGCCAGACGCGTCTTGCCCAGTCGCTGGGCGATCTCGATGGTGCCGATGTTGGAGGACTGCGCCAAGATCTGCGTGGCCGACAGCTGCTCGGTGGGATGGCTCTCGGCGTCATGGAAGACCCAGTTGCCGATATTCAGCGAATTGGGAACCGTCAACACCTGACCCGGAGTGATGATCCCGTCCTGGAGGGCCGCCGAGAAGGGCGCCAGCTTGAACACCGATCCCGGTTCGTACACTTGGGTGAGGGCCAGATTCGACGCCGCCTCCACGGCCTGCCCCGTGGTCGGGTCGGCCACCAGGTTGGCCATGGCCAGGATGTCCCCGGTGTGCGTGTCCATCACGATGACCGAGCCGCTCTTGGCGTGCGACGTCACGATCTCCGTACCGAGTGCCTGTTCGGCCACATACTGCAGTGGTTCGTCCAGTGTGAGCTCGATGCTCGTCCCCGGGGAGGAGGGCGACAACTGGGTCGTCTGTCCCGGAAGCGCCACCCCGCTCGGCGACCGCTCGATCCTCTCCGTCGCGCTCTGGCCTCCGAGGAGACCGTTGTACTGGTACTCCAGTCCAGCCTGTCCGGTTCCCGCCGCCCCGACGCCACCGACGACCGGTGACGCCAATTGTCCGGCCGGGTCCACCCGCTGCGAGTCGGGAAGGAGGTTGATGCCCACGAGATTGAGTTTGCCGACCCGGTTGGCCTCGGCGTTGCCGACCTTGTGGGCGAGATAGACGAAGCCGGAATGCTCGGTCAGATCCTTCCGCAGCGTCCGCACGGGAAGACCGAGAGCCGGTGAGAGCGCCGCCGCCTCGACGTTCGGATCTTTGATCAGGAAGGGGTCGGCCACGATCGTGGTCCGCGGTACCGAGGTGGCCAGCACGGCGCCGTCCCGATCGAAGATCCCTCCTCGGACGGCCGGAACCTGGACCGTACTGGTCACCTCGGAGGCGCCGATCGACGAGTAGCGAGAGCCGGACAGACCTTGGACCATGACGAGCCGAACGGCAATCACGCCGAATACCAGGATCACCATGAGCCGTATGATGCCGAGTCGCCGACGCGGGACGGGGCCGGTCAATTTGGGCGTCGAGCTCACGGGAGCCTGAACGGAGCGACGTCTCTCGTATCCCCGACCGGGACCGCTCCCCCGCGTGACCGTCTGTGTCGCGCTCACCGTCCGAACGGTGCGATGAAGAGTCCGGTGAGAGCGGCCGACAGCGGAACCCCGAGCTCTTGCGAACGATCGCGCCTCACGTCGCTCGG
>Ga0307374_10013289_pt1 | contig 11407 bp, 10 predicted proteins | sample OX3MG_FD_202532 | JGI IMG/M metagenome (GOLD analysis project Ga0307374, IMG submission 202532) | Soil microbial communities from Risofladan, Vaasa, Finland - OX-3 | ecosystem: Environmental > Terrestrial > Soil > Coastal area > Acid sulfate soil | place: Finland: Risofladan, Vaasa | collected... | reverse complement strand
TCGATCTCACGCCGCAGCCGCGCATTGTCCTCGATCAGCGCTTGCAGGTCCACGCCGCCAGAATACCGCCAGCCCCGCTCCAATCAAGCCTTTTCCGCTCCATGTGCCGAAGCGGTAAACAAATACCCAGTTTCCTTGAACGGTTCGTCGAGCAGGGTATGAAGGAGCTCGAAAATCCCGTCGACGCTCGTTTCGACCGCCTTAGCGATCGTAGTGGAGATCAACGCGTTTGCGAGATCCTCTGCCATGGCCCAGAGTATAACCTACTAACCGCTGCGACCCGACGACTTTAGACGGGTCCTGTTCAGTGCTGCAGATGAACTGACTCGAACTGACTCGGATCACCCCATCGGGTAGACCAGCCTGAAGCCCACCCGTCCCGCGCGCCGCGCGCTCGACGGGGCGTGCGCGGATTGTGAGCCTGGCGCCGCATCCACCAAGGATTTGGGCTTCGCGGTGCCGTCCGCATCGGAAGATCGGTACCAGCGAAAATGGGCACGCCTAGCCACGGGCAAATTGAGCGCGCATAGCGCGGAACCTCGCGGCACGCCCCGTACTCCATCGTCAAGACCACGTCATCATCGCCCTCCCGCCGTTGGCGGATTTGCGCCTCTAGGGATATCTGTTTGAAGTATAATTGCGCCCACGGGGAACCGGCATGACCGAACTCAAGTACGAGACTGCCACGGTCCGTTCGATTATCCAGGAGTACCGCGATGGGCAGCTGGTCGTCCCAGAGTTCCAGCGTGAGTACATTTGGCCAGGGAACCGGGCCGCCAAACTTCTTGATTCGCTCTACCGCACATTCCCAATCTCATCGCTACTCGTCTGGGAAACGGAGGACCCGATCGAACACCGGCGCAAAAACGAGGAGCCAAAGCCACGTGGCCGCCTCGGCTGGCTGATCGACGGCCAACAGCGGGTCATCACCCTCTCAAGGCTAATGGCAGGCGACGAAATTGCCGTCGCCTTCAACCTGAAAGAAGACACCTTCTCGCGCGCCAACGCAGCAACCGAGAAGGACCCGCATTCGGTGCTCGTCGCAAGAGTCTGGGACGATGACTGGCACCGCGACTACCGACGGGGGCTTCCTGATGACGCCGTGGGCAAGAAAATCGAGCAAAGACTCGAGGCGGTCAGGGCCGTCTTGGATTACCGGGTCCCCGTGGTGCGAATGATCGGCTACGACCTGCCCGGCGCCGTTGAAGCGTTCAAGAGGATCAATTCCTTGGGCGTGCGCCTCCAGGACGCCGACCTCCAGAGCGCCGAGATCGCCCTAAGGCACTCGGGCTTCATCCGAGAGGTAATCTCGCCAAAACTGCGGGCGCTAAAAAGGGACGGGTTTGATCGGCTGACCGCGTCCCACCTGTTTAGAGCGTGCGCCTTCATCGCTCATCCCGACGGGCGGCGATCAACACCCCTCCATGACCTGGAGACCAACGAGGTAAAGGCGGCGTGGAAGTGCACCAACGCTGCGACCACCCGCGCATTGGATATTATTCGGGCTGACCTGGGGATCGCAGACATGTCAGTCCTCTGGTCCGGAAGCCTTCTTGTTCCCGTGATCGCCCTATGCAGCCGGGAACCACGCCCTCCCAGCCAGGAGATCGCCGGGTGGCTTGCGGCGGCCGCCCTTAAACATCGCTACAGTCGGGCAAGTGGCACCGCCCTCGACCAGGACCTGCGCGCTTGTCGGACCAGCGATCCGATCCGTGAGCTCATAAGAATCCTCAGGTCAGGCAGGCGATGGATCTGGGCCTCCCCGAGCGAGTTCAGCTCCTCGTCGGCGGACAAAAGCTCACTTCTTGCTGTATTCATCGCCTGCATGCACCGCGGGATCAAGGATCTTTACACAAAAGAAAGCCTGGCCGGCCACCACGGCCTAGACCGGCACCACGTTTTCCCTCGCGCGCATTTCCACCCCCGCGATCGCGCCGACACGATCGCAAACATTGCGTTTGTCGACAAGGAATCGAACAAAATATTGGCTGACGAGCGCCCCGAGGTTTATCTCAGTTCCCTGCCGCCCGGGGTTCTGAGGTCCCAGGCAATCCCGGAGGACAAGCGCCTCTGGGCGCTCGAGCGCGCCGAAGATTTCTGGAGAGCGCGACGGGGCCTCGTCGCTAACGCCTTGAACGACTTCCTGAAGTCCGCGCTTGCGGATCGCCGCAAAATCGGCTGAAAACGAGCTCTGGAGCCAGGCTGGGCACCGAGAGGCGGGTCCGGCCGAGCCGGAGGATCCAATCTCGTTGAGTCGGCCGCAGCGGAACTTGGCCCGGAGGAAGCACGAACTCGGGTACCAACTCCAAGATCCGCGCGGCGGTTACCCGCGACGTGGTTCCCGAAAACGGTGACCGCGCAGGCGGTCGCGATAGCAGCATTCGCTGGCCAAAAACCTGGCCTCCCGCAAACCCTCAGCCCAAAAAAATGGCGGGGACGACGGGGCTCGAACCCGCGACCTCCGACGTGACAGGCCGGCGTTCTAACCAACTGAACTACGTCCCCGCAACCGTGGTCCGAGGCTAGCCCTGGTGGGCGATCACGGGCTCGAACCGTGGACCTTCTGCTTGTAAGGCAGACGCTCTAACCAGCTGAGCTAATCGCCCGCGGTCAGATCCCCATTGTACCCCGAATCCGGCGCAGCGCCTCCTCCAATTGCGTCGCCGCCCCGGCAAAGGAAAACCGCAGGAAACCCTTGCCACTCGGCCCAAACGCCGCCCCCGGAATCGCCGCCACCCCGGCCTGCTCCAGCAGCCGCGTCTGCACCGCTTCCGCTGTCAGACCCGTGCCCGCCACATTCGCCCAGGCGTAGAACGCCCCCTCCGGCAGCCGGCACCGCCAGCCTGGAATCTCGTTCAGCCCCGCCGCGAAGATCCCCCGCCGGCGGGCATACTCGTCCACCATGCGCTGCGTGTGCCCCTCGGCGTCCCGCAACGCCTCCACCGCCGCCACTTGGATGAACTCCGACGCGCAGGTGAAGCTGTTCATGATCAGCATCTCCAGCGCCTCGACCATCGCCCGGGGCGCCACGGCATAGCCCAGCCGCCACCCCGTCATGGCAAAGCTCTTGGAAAACCCATCAATCACCACCGTCCGCTCCGCCATGCCCGGCAGCGTGGCGATCGAGGCAAACCCCGGTTCATAGACAATGCGCGCGTAGATCTCGTCCGAGATCACGCTCAAGTCATGCGCCTGCGCCAGCCCCGCCAACCGTTCCAGCGCCTCCCGGCGATAGACCGTCCCGGTCGGGTTGTTGGGCGAGCACAAGATCACCACTCGCGTGCGCGGCGAAACCAAGCGCGCCATCTCCTCCGCGTCCGGCTGGAAATCGTTCTCCTCCAGCAAGCGGTAGTACACCGGCCGTCCGCCCAGCGCCCGCGTCACCGAAGGATAAATGGGAAAACTCGGCTCCGGGCACAGCACCTCGTCGCCCGGCTCGATCAGCGCCTGCATCGCCAAAAACAGCGCCAGCTTGCAGCCCGAGGCCACCACCACGTTGTCGGCCGCCGCCGCCAGGCCTCGCCCACGCGCCAAATACTCCGCCAGCGCCGCCCGCAGCTCCGGCAGCCCCAGCGGCGAGCAATAGCGGTCCCGGCCCGCCCCCAGCGCCGCCTGCGCCGCCCCAATCACCGCCGGCGCCGGATGAAAGTCCGGCTCGCCCAGCTCCATATGGATGATGTCCCGCCCCGCGCGCTCCAGCTCCCGCGCCCGGGCGTACACCTGCATCGCGCCTTCGCCGTTCAGCTCCCCCACCCGCGTCGCGATGCGCATTGCTAGAGCCCTGCGCTAAGCGCCTGGTCCAGGTCGGCGATGATGTCGTCGGCGTCTTCAATGCCCACGCTCAGCCGCAGCAGGTTGTCGCGAATCCCGATCCGTTGCCGCTGCTTGGGCGACACGTCGCGGTGCGAGGCCAAAATCGGGTACATCACCAGTGTCTGCACATCCCCCAGGCTGGTGCAGGGCAGCACCAACTTCAGCCGGTCAATCAACTGGAACATCGCCGCTTGGTCCGCCCCCTTCACCTCGAACGACACCATGCCGCCAAACCGCCCCTGGAACTGCCGCTCCGCCGTGGCGTGGTCGGGATGCTCGGCGAAACCCGGGTAGTAGACGCGCTCAACCGCCGCATGCGAGCGCAAAAACTCCGCCACCCGCCCCGCGTTGGCGCACTGCCGCTCCATGCGCAGCGGCAGCGTCTTCAGCCCGCGCAAGATCAGCCACGCCTCGAACGCCCCCAAGATGCCGCCCACCGATTTGCGGTACCCGTCCACCGTGGCCATCTCCGCGCTCTTGCCGGCCACAATCCCGCCAGTCACGTCGCCGTGGCCCGACAAATACTTGGTGGCGCTGTGCACCACGTAGTCGGCCCCCAGCTCCAGCGGCCGCACCAGCACCGGAGTGGTAAAGGTCGCATCCACCAGCAGCTTCGCCTCCGCGGCGTGGGCCTTCTCCGCCACCTGCGCCAAGTCCAGCACCCGCAGCAGCGGGTTCGACATCGTCTCCACCACCACCAGCCGCACCCCCGGCCCTGCCAGCGCCCGGTCCAGTTCCTCGGCGCGGTTCACATCGGCAAACCGGATCTCCATTCCCAGCGGCGCCATCACGTTCATCAGCAGGCCAATCGTGCCGCCGTAGATCTCTTGCGCGCACACGATGCAATCGCCCGGCGCCACCCCGCTGGCCAAGATGGCCGCATGCAGTGCCGCCATGCCCGAGCCGAAGCTCAGCGCCGTGACGTCCTGCTCCGGCGCGCCCTCCAGCTCTGCGACCGCCTGCTCCAGCGCCACCCCAGTGGGGTTGCGGTAGCGGGCGTACATGTAGCCCTCCGCCCCCCCCGCCACCGCGTCGAGCTGCGCAATGCTGTCGTGATAAAAGGTCGCGCTGGCATAAATCGGGACGCTGACCGGATGCGCCCCGCCCGCCGCCACTGCCCCGCCTGCATGGACCGCCCGTGTGGAAATTCGCATGGCGTCTTTCAGCCTACCATGCCGCCCCGGCCCCTGGCCCCCGCCCAACTGGCCCCGGTCAAAGGCAACTGTTACGATGGCTGTTATGGCGGACGTGCTCGACCTGCGCCAATTCCGCAGCTCCCAACTGGAGGCCCTGCTCGCCGCCGAGACCGACGAGTGGAGTCGCCTTCTGGACTGGGACTACGCCGCCAGCGCCGATCTCATTCGCCAATATGTCGAGGCCCGAATCCTTCCCGGCTATGTGCTGGCCGAGCGCAGCCGCGGCCGCGCCACCCCCCTCGGCTACGGCTTCTACATCTACGAATCGCGCAAGGGCATGATCGGCAATCTCTTCGTCGTCCCCAGCGGCCGCGACCCCGCCCGCCTGGCCGAGCGCGAGTTGCTCACCCACATGCTCGCCACCTTGCGCGCCAGCCCCGGTCTCGATCGCATCGAGGCGCAGCTCATGCCCTTTCCGCCCGACGCGCTCGCCCCCTGCTTCGCCGCCGAGGGCTTCCACAGCTTCCGCCGCATCTTCTTGCAGTTGGGCCTGCGCGGCCAACCCCCTCCGTCGGAGGCCGCCGCCGAGTCCGCCGCCTTCCCCGGCCTCCGGCTCGAACCCTGGGGCAGCGCCACCTTCGAGGAGGCCGCCCAGCTCATCCTCCAGGCCTACCAGCATCACATTGACAGCCGCATCAACGACCAGTACCGCAGCTTCAGCGGCGCCCTGCGCTTCATGCACAATATCGCCCACTACCCCGGCTGCGGCGCCTTCGACCCCACCTCCTCCTTCATCGCCCGCTCCCTCGCCCACCCCGGCCTGGAGGGCATGATCCTCACCTCCCGCGTCAAGCCCGACGTCGCCCACATCACCCAAATCTGCGTCCTCCCCGAGCGCCAGCGCCGCGGCCTCGGCCGCGCCCTGCTCGAGCGCTGCCTGGCGCAACTGCGCCGCCGCGGCCTGCGCGCCGCCACCCTCACCGTCACCGCCGAAAACAGCCCCGCCTGCTCCCTCTACCGCCAATTGGGCTTTACCACCCTGACCGAGTTTGACGCCTACGTCTGGGAACGCGACCTCCGCGGAGGCGCCTCCGCCCGCGAGGGGCTGTCCCAATGAGTCGGCGCTCCGCCTGGCGCGAACAGTGGCAACTGCTGCGCGAGACCGCGCGCCTGCTCGGCCCCAGCGCCCGCCTGCTCACCACCACCGAAGCCCACACCTACGCCTATTCCGTCTCCGCCAACTTCCTGCTCGCCTCCCTGCCCTTCCTCTTCCTGCTGCTCTGGGTCGCCCACACCCTGCTCCCCGGCCTGACCACCCAACACGCCGTCATCGCCCAACTGGTGGCCAACTACCTCCCCGCCGGCCAGCAACGCCTGGTCGCCGACGCCACCCGCCTCGCCAACCGCCGCACCGTCCAGGTTTTCTCCCTGGTCATGCTCGCCATCAGCAGCAGCGGCGTCTTCCTTCCCCTGGAGGTGGCGCTCAACAGCATCTGGGGCTTCCATCGCAATCGCGGCTACCTCGGCAACCAATTCGTCTCGCTCGGCCTCGTGGTCGCCTGCGGCGTCATCGCCTACGTCTCGGTGGTGCTCGCCAGCCTGTGCGCTGCCTTGGTTCGCCTAGTGCTTCCCGCCGCCTGGACCGGCCTCATCGCCGCCCTCTCTTCCCTCTTCCTCACCCTCTGCACCGTGCCCGCCGCCATCGCTGTCTTTTTCCTCATTTATTGGAAGCTGCCCAACGGCAAAGTGGCCGCCGCCCAGGTCTTCCCCGCCGCCCTCTACACCGGCCTGTTGGCCGAGGTCTTCAAAACCGTCTTTCCCTGGCTGCTCCCCTACTTGGATTTCTCCACCGTCTACGCCACCCTCGCCCTGCCAGTGACGCTGCTGGTCTGGGGTTATGGCGGCGCCCTGCTGCTGCTGTTCGGCGCCAGCCTCTCCGCCCGCGGGGTCGCCCGTCTCCCCGCCCTCCACATTCGCTTGCCCCGCTATGCCGAACTGCGCGCCTGGTACGCCGCCCATGGCCATAAGGCCAGCGAAGCCTCCACCGGAAAATCAGGTTAGAGCAAAAACAGCCTTGGTGTAGTCCATCCCGCCGGTCGGATGCGGCTTTTCCATCAGGAAAAACCGCACCTGCTCTCCAGGTACGGGCTACGGCGACGCAGTATTTGCGCTAGAATGGGCGCAGCATGCTGCCCTTCGGCAAAGCTCGCCAGCCCGCCGCACCTGAGCTAGGCCCGCTGGAGAACCGGGTGATGGAGATCGTCTGGCGCCAAGGCACTTGCAGCGTGCGCGACGTCATCGCGTGCATGCCCCGACCGCTGGCCTACACCACGGTCATGACCACCCTCGACCGGCTTTTTAAAAAAGGCCTGCTGCAGCGCAGCAAATCCGAACGCGCCTTTGTCTACGCTCCGGCTCTCAGCCGCGCGCAGTGGGCGCGCCTCCAGGCCGGCGAGTTCATGGCCAGTTTCTTGGCCGGACCGCGGCCGACCCGCGCCGCCCTGCTCTCGTGCCTGCTGGAGGCGGTGGAGCAGTTCGATGCCCGATTGCTCGACGATCTCGGCCGCCAGATCGAAGCCAAGCGCCGCACCCTGGGCGCGACTCCGCCCGCAGCGCGGCGGGAGCGCCAGCCATGAGCGCCGCGCTTCCCTATTGGCTGCGTCTGCTCGGCCTCAGCCTTGCCGTCGGCGCCGTCAGCTACCTTGCCGGATGGCTGGCCACCACCGCGCTGGCGCCGCTGGCAGTGCGCCGCGCCCTCCGCTATCAGGCGCACGCCCCGGCGCAAGCCGCCCGCTGGCTCCTGAAGCTCCGCTTGCTGCCGCTCGCCTTGTCCACGCTCGTCGTGGGCGGGCTGTGCTGGCCCAGCTATCTCTGGCTCGAGCCCGCCGATGGCGGCGAACGCTGGAGCCTGGGTTTTTGCCTGGCTGCGCTCGCCGGCGCCTTGCTGGTCCTGGCCGCGCTCTGGCGGCTGGCGCGGGCCTACCGCAGCCATCGCCCCTTGGTGCGCCAAGCCCGCTGCCTCGGCCGCGTGCTCGTCGTCCCCGGGCCCCAGCCCATCATGGCCCTGCTCGGCATCCTGCGCCCGCGCTTGCTGATCTCCCGCAACCTGCTGCAACTGCTCTCCCCCGCCCAATTGGACGCCGGCATGCGCCACGAGCGCGCCCACCTGCGCGCCCGCGACAACTTCAAGCGCCTGCTCATCCTGGCCGCGCCCGCCCCCGGCCCCCGCCTGCGCCAGCTCGAGCTCGCCTGGGCCCGCGCCACCGAATGGGCCGCCGACGACCGCGCCGTCGCGGGTGACGCCCTCCGCTCCGTCACCCTCGCCTCCACCCTGGTGGCCGTCGCCCGCCTCAGTCCCTCGGCGCCCGCCTTCGCCCCCTTCGCCCTTCACTCTTCCCTCTCGGCTGCGCCCACCTCTTCCCTCACCGGCGCCCTCGCTGGCGATGGCTCCGATCTGGCCGCGCGCGTCCGCCGCCTCCTTGCCCCCGCCACTCCCGCCCGCCCGTTGCAGCGCGCCTGGACCGGCTGGCTCGCCGCCGCCCTGCTGTTCGCGTGGATGTTCCAGCCCACTACCCTGCTCGCTGCCCATCGCATCCTCGAGCACCTCGTTCGCTAGAGCGGTTCCGCGATTGTCCCAGCTCGTTCGGGTCGCGATCCTGCGGCTTTTCCCCGCGAAAAGCCGCTCGCATCGCGCGCAGGACCGGCTCCCGCCATCGTGGAGCTGTCGTGCTAGGCTGGCGCGCCAGGATTGTGCTATAAACGAAAAGACGACCCGTTCGCGGGCCCCGCACTCCTCAGTAGCTCAATGGCAGAGCATCCGGCTGTTAACCGGAGGGTTGTAGGTTCGAGTCCTACCTGAGGAGCCAATGTTTTCAATCAGTTGGCGGCTTTCGGTTCGGCAGTGGCCGCCGATAGGCGTGGAAATCGGCGGGACCCCGCCCCAATTTCCACCGTTTCCGGCAGCGCTGTGGCTTCCACCGCCTGCCGAAGTTCGGCCTCCGAGAAGTGGCCGTAGCGGGCTGCCATGCGCACGGCGGTGGCCGGACTCCAGCCGAGCAGCTTGGCCACGATGGGGAGCGGCTTGCCCGCCGCCAGCAGCCTTGACGCGGCGGTGTGGCGCAAGTCATGGAAGCGGCACTTGACCCCGGCCCGCTTCTTGGCGGCTTCCCAACCCTCTTTGATGTCGCCCACCGGCCGAGTGGGGTCAGTGGCGTAGGCGAAGCCGCCGCAGAACTCCGCATCGGCGCGGGTTCCCTGCTCGCCACGCTTCCCGGCGCCGCCGGCGCGTTCCGAAGGGAAAACGAAGTGATCGGGCTGGCGCCCCGGAAACTGCTCGGCCCAGAACCGAAGCGCCGCGATGGCTCCCGAACTGAGCGGGACCGCGTTGCCGGTGCCCGCCGCCGTCTTGTCCTTGCCCCAGCGCACGGTGCCAGCCTCCAGGTTCACTTGGCCCCACGTAAGTGTGCGAATGACGCCGTACCGCACCCCTGCGGCCAGCCCCAGCGCAACGAAGGTGCGGAGCGAGCGCGAGCGGGACTGGGCGCAAGAGGCGAGTAGCGCCTGTTCCTCTTCGGCGGAAATGGCGCGGCCAACATCGTCGGAAGCCGGGAGCATCCGCACGTCCGGCTGGATGCGCGCCCACGCGCCGCTGCGCTTCAGGATGGCGCGCAGAGTTCCGAGTTCGAGGTTGACGGTCTTGGGTGATGCGCCTTCGCCAAGCCGCGCCTGCTGATAGCGCGCCACGTCGCGCGCTTCGATGTCGCACACCAGCAGCTTGCCCAGTTGCGGGAGCAAGTGCTTGAGGTTCTGCTGCTCGATCTGCAAGGTGCGAGGCGCAACCTGTGCCCTTTTGATGTCGAGCCACGCCTGCGCCGCCACGCTCAAGATGCGCGGCGAGGCGCGTTTGCGGATGCCGGCGGAGCCATCTTCGAGGCCCTGGCGCCGCTTGCGTTCGACTTCCTTCGCCCTGGTCTTCGAGCGCACGCCGGTGGATTCAAGGATGCGTTGGCCGTGGAAAAGGAAGTCCATGGTCCAAGTGGCACAGCCAGCTTTTTTGTACACGCTCATGGCCTATTTCTCCTTGCGCTTCGGCTTGCGGGCAGCGCGCCATTCCTGCCCATGCTCCCGCCACCACTTTAGCTGGTGCTGGCGCTGACCCCACCGGGCGCACGCGGTGGAACAAAAGTTCTGATTGAGGTGCGCCGCTACGAAGTAAGGGCTGGTGCACTCCGGGGCGCCGCAAACTCGCAGCCGCGCCGGATCGGCGGAAAACAGGGTGAGCAACAAAAACCGCCAGAGGGTTGCGGCGCCGTAGAACACGCGCCCGGAATCCGACGCGATCATGTCCGCACTGTCTTCCTGCGGCCAAAGCGGCCTGGCGTTCGGCGACAAGATGCCAGCCCACGATCCGCGCTGTTGCTCGAACCACGCGGCGACACCGCGCGCCAACTCGGAAGGTCCGAGATGGGCCTGGTCCGGCGGATGCTCGCGGCGATACGCCCCGCTCCAGAAGTTGCGAAAGCTTGTCTGGCGGTGCATCCAGTCGAACGCGCCAAAGCTAAACGCGGCGCCGGCGGAGGGTTCGATGTCGAGCGGCCCGTAGCGCCGGGTGAATCGCAGAATCTCATTCAGGCCGGGTGCTTCAACGCGCCCGGTCCGGTGGTTCACCGAAAGCGCGTCTTCGGTGGAGGCGCGCCAGTTGGCAAAGTCTTCGATTGCGTTCCGGCCCTTTAAAGACGCGGCGATTGTGCGCAACGGCATCGCCCACTTGCCCACCACCCTGGACGGATCGTTGGGGTGCAATTCTGCCTCCGCGCCGACGCGAGCGCCAAACTCAACGTGCAGGAGTGGACCTTGGCTGCGGCTGCGAGACTTCCGCTGCGCTGCCGAATGCTCTTGCGCGGTAGGAGTGTCAGTGTTCATATGTCTCTAGCGATGGTCGCACACCATCCCGGTAGAGGTCAAGGGCAAAAAGGAGTGAGCGATGGCAGAAGCGGAAAAAACAAGCAAGTTCGTGACGGTCGAGGGGGCGGCGGAAATGCTGGGCCTGCGCCCGGCGACGATTCGCCAATGGGTCTGGCGCCGGCAGATCGAGGTGGTCCGCGTGGGGCGGTCGGTCCGCATCCGGCGCGCCGCACTGGACGCCCTGGTGGCGCGCGGCACCACCCCGGCGCTGGAGCGGCGCGGGGAGGCCGAGTGACTCCCGCCGAGGTGGCCGACCGCCTGGACGCGCGACCCGCCGGACCCGCCAAGTGGCAGGCCCGCTGCCCGGCGCACGATGACCACTCGCCATCCCTGAGCATCGCCGGGGGCGACCGCGGGCTGGTGGTGCGTATGCGTCCAGCCAAACCAGGTGGCGGAGGGGTGTGGGTTGATGGTGAAGTGGGTGGATGAGGCAAGGGGAAACGGAGCGGGAGCGGCGTTACCGGGTGGCGCGGGAGTATGAGGGGAGCGGGGAG
>Ga0307374_10013288_pt1 | contig 11408 bp, 12 predicted proteins | sample OX3MG_FD_202532 | JGI IMG/M metagenome (GOLD analysis project Ga0307374, IMG submission 202532) | Soil microbial communities from Risofladan, Vaasa, Finland - OX-3 | ecosystem: Environmental > Terrestrial > Soil > Coastal area > Acid sulfate soil | place: Finland: Risofladan, Vaasa | collected... | reverse complement strand
CAGCGGGCTGTAGCCAGCCCGCTCGCCGGATGTCCACACCTTTAACCACAGCTTGTGGAAGAGGTATACAGCCCCGAAGCCTCAGCTGCGACTCGAGGTTTCGGGGCTTCTACGCGACGCGGGTGGGCTCGCCGGAGCTGCAGTTTCAGCTGCGGCCCTCCGTCATCGCCCGGTAGATCCGCTCGAGATCCTCGAGGGTGGCGAACTCGATCACCACGCGGCCCCTCTTGGCGCCCAGGTTGACGTTCACCCGGGTGTCCAGGTGGCTCGACAGGAGCTCCTCGAGCTCGAGGATCCCCGGAGGCCTGAGCTTCGACTGTTTCTTGGCCCGCTCCGAGGCGGCCGGCGCCCCTAGCTCGTTGCGTTCCCGGACTGCATCCTCTACGGCACGCACGGACAGCTGCTCTGCCACCGCACGTCGCGCGAGCGCTTCTTGAAACGATCTGTCCGGCGTCCCGAGCAACGCCCTCGCGTGACCCGCGCTCAGCTGCCCCTCGCCCACCAGTTTCTGGACCGATGGCGGCAGCTGGAACAGCCTCAAGGTATTCGTGATAGCCGCCCGGCTCTTGCCTACCCGGATCGACAGCTGCTCGTGGGTGAGCCCGAAGTCCTCTATCAGCTGCTGGTATGCGCCGGCCTCCTCGAGCGGGTTGAGGTCCTGGCGGTGGAGGTTCTCGATCAGTGCCGCCTCCACGCTGTGCATGTCGGTGACGTCCCGCACTATCGCCGGTATCACCTGTAGCCCGGCACGCTTGGCCGCTCTCCAGCGCCTCTCCCCCGCGATCAGCTCGAATGCATCCTCCCCGACGGCCCTGACCAGGACCGGCTGGAGGACCCCGACCTCCCTGACCGAAGCGGTTAGAGCGGCGAGGGATTCCTCCTCGAAATTCGACCGTGGCTGGTTGGCGTTCGGCCGGATCGACGAAACCGGGACCTCCAGCAGCGCGGAGCCCTTCTCCCCCGAGATCTCGGTCGGGATCAGCGCTCCCAGCCCCCTACCTAACCCGCTGCGGCGCGCCACCACTCACCTCCTTGGCCAACTCCCTGTAGGCGATCGACCCTCGTGACGACGAGTCGAAGACGATGATCGGCTGCCCGAAGGACGGTGCTTCCGACAGCCGGACCGTCCTCGGCACCACGTTGCGGCACACTATGTCCCCGAAGTGCTGGCGCACCTCGTCGACCACCTGCTCCGCCAGGCGGGTTCGGGCGTCGTACATGGTGAGCACGATCGTGCTGACCTCCAGCTCAGGGTTGAGGTTCGCTTGCACGAGCGACACGTTGCGAAGGAGCTGACCGAGCCCTTCCAGAGCGTAGTACTCGCACTGGATAGGCACGACGACCTCACCGGCGGCCGCCAGACCGTTGACAGTCAGCAGGCCGAGCGATGGCGGGCAGTCGATGAGGACGAAGTCGAAGTCCTGCGAGACATTCTCCAGCGCCCGGCGCAGGCGAAGCTCGCGGCTGAAAACCGGAACGAGCTCTATTTCGGCGCCGGCGAGGTCGATCGTCGCCGGCACCACGAACAGGTTGCGCAGGTTGGTCGGCTCGATGACGTCCTCGATAGGGACGTCGTGCAGGATCACGTCGTAGATGGATGAGTCGAGGTTGCGACCGTTGATGCCGAGCCCCGTCGTGGCATTGCCCTGGGGGTCGAGGTCCACTACGAGCACGCGGTAGCCCAGCTCCGCAAGGGCAGCTCCCAGGTTGACAGCCGTGGTGGTCTTGCCGACCCCGCCCTTTTGGTTGGCGATCGCCAGGCGGCGGGGGAGTTGGTGGCTGCGGGGGCCGGGGTGCTCCCACTCGGCGACCCCCTGCGGCTCAGCATCCGGCTGGGCGCCGGCGGTGGCTTCGGCCCCCTCCGAGGGCTCTTCCGCCGAGCTTTCGGTGATGCTTCCGTCGGGCGTTGTGATGTCGACCGTCCCAGGGTCCTCTCCGGAACGCGCCGCTTCGCCACCAGAGGCCTCTTCCGACGTCTCGGCGCCGACCTGCGGCTCGTCACCGAGCGAGCCGTCCTCCCCATGGCCGCCGACGCTCGGCTCGGCTAGCTCGGCGGTGGTCGAAGCCTCGTCCACCTGGGTCTCGGCAGGAGGGGATCCGGGGTCTCGTGCCGCCTCTTGCCCTCCGTCATCACCGCCCACGACGGAACGCAGGCGCTCGAAAATCGAGTCGGCCCGCGCTCGAAGATCGTCCGACTCGCTCACGTCGCCCATCCTTGATGATGGCGCCACCGATTTCAAGCACCCTCGAGTACTCGTTGAGATGCCCGGCACGTTTCACGTGAAACGCGGGATCCCGACCAACGTCGTTTCACGTGAAACCTCAACGATCTCACCACAGTGGACGCTTGGCGGGTATGCCTACCCTTCTCGGAAATCTCTTGGGACACAATTCGTTCTGGACGAGGACCTGGCAGGCGGTGGGGGAGTCGACGGCGGGGCCTGCCACCATGCCTAGCTCTGCCAGTCCTGGGGCATCCCATCGGGAAGGTTCGCCCCCTGGCGGTTCGGCGACGACCATCACTCCGCCGCTGCGCAGAAACGGCGAGCCGCATTCTGCTGTGACGGCTGGCCCGGCGAAGCCGCGGGCCACAACCAGATCGAAGGCTCCCCTGAGATCATCCGAGCGGGCTGCGGTCTCCGCCCTTTCGGCCACCACGGACACACGGTCCGCTAGGCCCAACTCACCGACGACGTCTCGGAGAAACGACGAGCGCTTGAGGCTGCCGTCGAGCAGGATCCACCGTGATGATGGCCACCGCAGAGCGAGAGGCAACCCCGGCACGCCGCCGCCGCTGCCCAGGTCGAGAGCCCGGGACGGGCGGAAACCCCCTGCCCGGCCCAGATCGAGAGCCCTCGTGACGTGTTCGTCGACCGGGCCTGGACCGAGGAAGCCGAGTTCTTTCGCCTTTGCCAGCACGCCCCGCAGCTGAGCCAGCACGGCCTGGTCCGGCGGGTCAAGCGATGTCACACCAGGAGCAGCCGGCGAGCTCTACTCCGAGGGGATGACGACGACCCGACGCCTGGGCTCCTCGCCCTCGGAGATCGTCTCCACGCCGTCGATTTCGGTGATCGCGTCGTGGACCACCTTGCGGTCGGCTGCGCTCATAGGCTCGAGCACGGTCCGCTGACCGTTCTGCTTGACCTTCGCGGCTACGTCGCGGGCGAAGTTCGCGAGAGCCTCGCTGCGCTTCTGGCGGTACCCGCCGATGTCGACATGGATCCGACCGTTGGTGGCACCTGTCTTGTGCTGCACGACGGTCCTGGTGAGGTCCTGGACGGCGAGAAGGGTAGCCCCCTTCTGCCCGATCAGCAGGCCCAGGTCGCTCCCGGCCAACGCGAGATCGAGGTTGTCCTCCTCTCTCTCGGTGACGGTGATCCGCGAAGTCAACCCGAACTCGGAGATGAGGCCCGAGAGGAAGTCCTCGGCGATGCGCCCTTGCTCCTGCAGAGGTACTTCCACTTCCGTACCGTCCCTTCTCTGGTTGTTTTCGAATTCGGACTCGTCACGTGCTTTGGCAGGCCGAGATCGGCCGGCCGCTGCCGGTTCACTTCCGCGGGCCGGGCCCTCACCACCGGAGCTGCCGCCCTCGCCACCGCCTCCAGCCGCATCGCCGCCAGTGCCCGTGCCCGGCCGCCGGCGCCGCCTCCGCCGCGAACTGGACCCCGACGATGCACCGCCACCGTCTCCGCCAGCCGCGCCGCCGGCGACACCTCCGGCGCTCTCCTCGCCGGCGCCGGCCGGCGCAGTGGTCCTTGACCTACCAGTCGAGTCCCCGGCTGCAGAAGCCGCAGGCTGCGCCCGCCCAGCAGATCCCGCCTGCCTCGTGGCCCCCGCCCGCTGACCACCGGCAGCCTCGCCGGCCCCACTGCCGGCGGACTTCGCCCGCCGGCGCCGGTCTCGCCGATCTTCTTTCGCGCGCGGCGCGGTGGGCTTCACGCGAGCTCTAACGCGCGCCTCGCCTCGCATACGTCCGAAAAGACCGGCCCTCGGCTGCTCCAGAACCTCGAACTCGGCATCGATCTCGTCCACCCCGAGTTGGTCCAGGGCTGCTTCCCTGGCCTCCTCGAGGGTTCTCCCGGTCGTCTCGACCCACTCCATGAACCCTCTACCTTCCGCGGCGCTTACGGTTCTTGCGTCCTCCAGAGGGACGGTTGCCCCCGGGGCGGTTTCCGCCCGCCCGCTGACCGCTGGAGGCGGGGGTGCGGCCGGGGCCGGGCTGACTGTCGTCGCCGCCTCGCGCCCCGCCGGCGCCGCCTGCCCCGTTCGATCCACTAGGACCACCACCGGCCGTGCCGTTGCCGGGAGCGCCACCACGCCCGAGCTCCGGGCGAGCCTTGGCCGATCCGGACCCGCCCGAGCCGGCTGTCCCGCCCGACTTGCGCGCCTCCTGTGCCTTTCGCTGCTGCTCCGCCGCGGAAGCGAGCAGGTCCCGGAACTTCATCCGCCCACCCTGCTGGTCGCCACCGCTACCGGCGCCGCGACCGCCACCGGTCCCGCGACCCGTACCGCCCTCACGGCCACCGGCTTTCCCGGGCGGCGCCCCGCGCGGCGGCGTGTATCCGGGCGAGCGTCGCTTCTGCTCCTCGATCTCGTCGATCTCGTGGGTCATCGCCTCGATCTCTTGCACTTCCGCAGCGACGAGCGCCTTCACCTTGGGGTCGAAGCGGTACATGAGGTCCTGCTGGACGATCCGGCAAACGTTGGACATGCAGTAGTAGAGGATCACTCCGGCGGGGAACTTGATACAGAACACCACGAAAAGCAGCGGAAGGAATTTCATCATCCGCATCTGCGGGTTCTGCTGAGCTGCCGGGTTGCGCGACATGGTCTGGACGGTCTGCATGTATGACGTCCCGGCCATGATCAACAGCAGTATCCAGAACGGGATCGCCGCCGCGAAGCTCGAATGCGGGCTGAACGCGTTGTGCGAGAGGTCCATCCCGAAGGCGTTGAGGTGCCCGTGGGAGGCGACGATGTCGTGGAACATCCGGGTGCCGCTCGACAGGTACTTCGGGTCGGCGACACCGTTCTTGCCGATATGGCTGAGGCCGTCGATCACCCTGAACAGGGCGAAGAACACCGGCATAGGCAGCAGCATCGGCAGGCAGGAGCCGAAGGGGCTGACCTGGTGCTCCCGGAAGAGGTCCATCTGGGCCTGGGCGAAGGCCTGGCGGTCGTTCTTGTGCTGCTCCTGCAGCCTTTTCAGCTGAGGCTGCAGCTTCTGCATCGCCAGCATCGACCGGGTGCTCTTCAGGGTGAGCGGGGAGATGAGGATCATCCAGAGCACGCTCAGGATGAGGATCGCGACCCCGTAGTTGGGGATCACGCCGTAGATGTAGGCGAGCAGACCTGCGATCGGCTTGGCGATCGGATCGAGCAGGCTGCCGCTCGACTTGTGCGCCGCCGCGGCCGTGGTCGTGGGGCCGCTGGCGAGCAGCGTGGCGAGGTGGAGGATCACTGTTCTCTTTCGGAAGCTGTCGAGCCGCCGCCTTCAGCCTCCCGAGGACGTTGCGGCGGCTTTTCGGGGACAGGGTCGTAGCCGCTGGGGCCGCCGGGCCGGCAGCGGGCCAGCCGGCGGGCGGCCAGGGACACGCCTTTGGCGACGCCGTGGCTCTCGACCGCCTCGAGCGCGTAGGCGGAGCACGTAGGCGTAAAACGACAAGGAGACACGCGCCCCACCCGTACCAGCTGGTAGCTGCGGATCAGCGCGACCACGGCATTTACCGCTACCGAACGCCTGCCGGCGCCGACGTCGACGCGGGTGGCCGTCACCTGGGCACCGCCTGCAGTTTGCGCAGCGCGGACACGAGTGAATGTCGAAGATCATCGAAACTCATTGAGACCGCGCCAGATCCAGCGCCGACGAGGTACGCGCCGGGGCGCAGGTTCGCGGCGTTTTCGCGGATCAGCACCCGGAGCCTCCGGCGAACACGGTTGCGAACGACGGCCGGCCCGGTCTGCCGCCCGATCCTGTAAGCAACCCGGGGGGGTTCGGCGGGGTCACCGGGAACCCACGATACTGTGAGCGGTCCGCTCCTCTGTCGGCGCGCGCGGCGCAACTCTTCGAAGGTCTCGCGCCGGTCAACCCGCCAGATCAGGCCGACAGGCGGACGCGACCCTTCAGCCGGCGCGCCTTGATGATGGCCCGCCCCGCGCGGGTCGACATGCGGTGGCGGAAGCCGTGCTTCTTCGCCCGCTTTCGGTTGTTGGGTTGAAACGTTCGCTTCACTCATCGCCTCCTCGGTCCCGGCAGCGCTACCAGTCGCCGGTACTCCCGGGCGAAGGGGGTGCGCGTCAGCGCACTCGGCCCGCTGGCACAGCCCACGATGGTACACGGTAAAGGCGACCTACGGAAAAAGACCACGCGTCGTGTGGGGCACGCCCGCGGCCGGGTTCTGCTCCACCAATGGCGCGAACCTCTTTAGTCTTGGCCCGTCATGCTTTCAGTCGTCCAAGCGGCCGCAGCGCACCCCGCCGAGTCGAGCGCGTCCTCCAACGACCGGGGCATCATCCGCCAGATCCTCGTCGACCTCGGTGTGAGCCCCGAGCGGGCCCACACCATGCAGGTCTACCTCATCGGGCCGCTACGCATCCTGCTGATCGTCGTGATCGCGCTCATCCTGGCGCGCCTCGTCACCAGGCTCGCCCGGCGACTCGTCGGCTCGCTTCGGCTCATGTCCCCGCTCTTGCGCGCCACGCCGCGGGGCGAGGACCGCCTCAAGACCCTCGCCAGTGTGTTCGCGTCGGTGTTCAGGGTCGTGATCTGGATCATCGCGGTGTTGACCATCCTCGGGCAACTGAAGATCAACCTCGTGCCGTTTGTCGCGACAGCGACCGTGATCGGCGCCGCGCTCGGCTTCGGCGCGCAAACCCTCGTAAAGGACTTCCTCTCCGGCGTCCTCATCCTCGCCGAGGATCAGTACGGGGTGGGGGACAGCATCGTGGTCGGCTCGGGTCCGAATGCCACGTCGGGAACCGTCGAAGGCGTGAACCTGCGGACCACCCGGGTGCGCGGAGTCGACGGCGTCGTGTGGTACGTGCCCAACGGCGAGATCCGCACCGTAGGCAACAACACCGAGAGCGACAGCCAGGCGATCGTCGACGTGGTCGTCCCGCACGGCACGGACCTTCAGGCTGCCGGGCGGGCCGCGGAGCAGGCGGCGCGGGAGCTAGCGGGCGAGCCTGCATGGAAGGGCGTGTTCGTGGGCGATCCCACGTTCGCGGGGGTGCAGGCGACCGACCACGATGGCGCGACGTTGCGGATCATGGCGTGGACGCAGCCGGGGCAGCACTTCCGGGCATGCCGCCAGTTGAGGCTGCGCATCCTCGAGAGGTTGCGCCAATCCGGGCTTGCGTGGGCCGACGCGGTGCCGGTCCCACCACCGGCCGTTCCGGGTGATAGTCCGGACGAAAGCTGATCTGGCCGGTCGCCTTTCGCGCCATGGCGCGGTAGGTTGGCCTCGGCGACTTTGAATCAGGACAATCCAAGGCAAGCAACAGGAGGAACCACATGGCGCTGCAATTGGGCGATGAAGCCCCCGACTTCACCGCTGATACCACCGAAGGGACCATCAACTTCCACGAGTGGCTGGGCGACAAGTGGGGAGTCCTCTTCTCGCACCCGAAGGACTTCACTCCGGTCTGCACGACCGAGCTCGGCACCGTCGCCAAACTGAAGGGCGAGTTCGACAAGCGCAATGCGAAGGTCATCGCGGTCAGCGTCGACCCCATCGACTCGCACAAGGGTTGGGTTCCCGACATCAACGAGACCCAGGGCACCACGGTGAACTTCCCGATCATCGCCGACCCGGACCGCAAGGTCGCCGACCTTTACGGCATGATCCATCCCAACGCGTCGGACACCGTCACCGTGCGGTCGGTGTTCATCGTCGGCCCCGACAAGAAGGTCAAGCTCACCCTCACCTACCCGCAGTCCACCGGCCGCAACTTCCAGGAAATCCTGCGCGTGCTGGACTCCCTCCAGTTGACGTCCAAGTACTCGGTGTCCACGCCGGCCGACTGGAAGGACGGCGAGGACGTGATCATCTCCGGCGCCGTCTCCGACGACGAGGCCAAGGAGAAGTTTCCCAAGGGCTGGACCGCACCGCGGCCCTACCTGCGCATCACTCCTCAGCCCAACAAGTAATCAGCACCACCAGCAACTCAGAGTGACGGCGCCGGCGGGATACTGCCGGCGCCGTCGCAATTGTCGGTTACACCCGGCATGGGGATAGCCTTTCCGCTGTAACGGCGCGTGACCAAGGAGATCCGATGCCCTCTGCCGTAATCGTCGATGCAGTGCGCACCCCCGGCGGTAAGCGCCACGGCAAGCTGTCCGGCTGGCACTCAGTCGACCTCGCTGCCGAGACGCTGAAGGCGCTGGCCGCACGCAACGACCTCGACCCCGGGATCGTCGACGACGTGATCCTCGGCTGCGTCATGCAGGTCGGCGCCCAGGCGGTCAACATCGCCCGCAACGTGGTCCTCGCCGCCGGGTACCCGGAGTCGGTCCCGGGCACCACGGTTGACCGCCAGTGCGGCTCTTCGCAGCAGGCGGTTCACTTCGCCGCGCAGGGTGTGATGGCCGGCGCCTACGACGTGGTCATCGCCGGTGGTGTCGAGGTGATGAGCCTCGTGCCTATGGGCGCGAGCATCGGCCAGGGTGTCGGGCTGCCGTTCGGGCCCACGGTGGGCATGCGCTACGCAGAGGTCGGCGGCCTCGTCCCGCAGGGCATCTCGGCGGAGATGATCGCCGAGAAGTGGGGTCTGTCGCGCGAGGACCTCGACCGGTTCAGCGCCCAGAGCCACCAGCGCGCCGCCCGCGCCACCGCCGAGGGCCGCTTCGAGCGTGAGATCCTGCCCGTCGCCACCAAGCACAAGGACAAGGAGACCGGAAAGGTCACCGAGTCCGGCGAGGCGGTGACCGCGGACGAAGGCATTCGCCCCGACACCACCGTCGAGACGCTCGCCAAGCTGAAGCCGTCGTTCAAGCCGGATGGCAAGATCACCGCCGGCAACAGCTCGCAGATCACCGACGGTGCGTCTGCGGTGCTGATCATGAGCGAGGAGAAGGCGTCCTCCCTCGGGCTCACCCCCCGCGCCAGGTTCCACTCGTTCGCCGTCGCGGCCGACGACCCGCAGATCATGCTGACGGCCCCCATCCCCGCCACCTCGAAGGTCCTCGAGCGGGCGAAGCTCGCCATCGACGACATCGACCTGGTCGAGATCAACGAGGCGTTCGCCCCGGTCGTCCTGGCGTGGGAGAAGGAGCACCACCCGGACATGGAACGGGTCAACGTCAACGGCGGCGCCATTGCCCTCGGCCATCCGCTCGGCTGCTCCGGAGCCAAGCTCATGGCAACTCTGCTCAACGAACTCGAGCGCACAGGCGGCCGCTACGGCCTCCAGACCATGTGCGAGGGCGGCGGCATGGCCAACGCCACGATTATCGAGAGGCTCTAGGCATCGAGAGGCTCAGCGCCTCAGCAAGTCGATAGCAGAAAGTAGTCCCCAGCTTTCTCCACAGGCTGGGGACTACTTACATATATGTAACTATTCCGTAACCCGTTCAGTGGTATCTGGTAGCCGCGATGAAACCGGCGACGATCAGGCCCAGGCCCAGCAGCAGGTACCAGTTGTTGGCACCGCCGGGCAGCAGTCCGAGGTAGTTGAGCAGGATGCAGATCAGGCCGAGCCCGAAGAAGGTGAGGATGAGCACCGGCACCCACCACGGGCTCGAGCGGAACTCGCGGGGGATCGGCGCGGTGTAGCGCCCGCCCGCCGGCGTGGTCCGCCCGCTGGCACCCGCCGTCGTGCGCCCGCCGGTACCGGCCGACCCGCGCCTGACGGGGCCTCCCTTGGGTGTGACGCGCCCGGGAGCGTCCTTGGTCTTCCTCGGCATACCTCGACTCTAGGTGGCGGTAGGGTGCCGGCGTGCAGCACGGCGTGGCGCGGATCCTGGTCGTCGACAACTACGACTCGTTCGTCTACAACCTGGTCCAGTACCTCGGCCAGCTGGGAGCCGAGCCGCTCGTGTACCGCAACGACGCCATCGACGCCGCCACCGCCGCCTCGCTCCAGCCGGACGGGCTGCTGGTATCGCCCGGGCCGGGGCGCCCGGAGAGCGCCGGCGCCAGCTGCGAGCTGATCGAGAGCCTGGCACCGGCAGTACCGGTGCTCGGCGTGTGCCTCGGCCACCAGTGCATCGGGGCCGTCTACGGCGCCGAGATCGTCCGCAACCAGGTGATGCACGGCAAGGCTTCCGAGGTGACCCACGACGGCCGTGGGGTCTTCGCCGGCCTTCCCGATCCGCTCACCGCGGCGCGCTACCACTCGCTGGTGGTCGAGCGCGCCACCGTCCCGCCGGCGCTCGAGGTCTCGGCGTGGACCGAGGACGGGGTGGTCATGGGGCTTCGCCATCGCGAGCTGCGCGTCGAGGGGGTCCAGTTCCACCCCGAGTCGATCATCACCGGCGGCGGCCACCGTTTGCTGGCCAACTGGCTCTCCGCGTGCGGCCAGGCGGTCCCGCCCGACGTCGTCGCCGGCGCCGAGGCCTCGATCAGCGCCTAGCCGGGGGGGACCGGCGTCGATGTCGTAGTGGTCGGCAGGGGGCCCTGGTACTGGCCGACGTAGATCGTGACCGCGGAACCCTGGCTTACGGTCTGGCCCGCCTGTGGGTTCTGCTGCTGGACGATCCCGTCCTTGTCCGGGCGCGTAACCGCCACGTCGACGACGTTGGCCTGCAACCCGGCGTTGGTCAGGTCCTGCTGTGCCCGGCTCTGGGTCTCACCGACGACGTTCGGCACCGTGACCTGCTGGGGCCCGCTCGAGACGTACACCGTCACGGTGGATCCCACCGGAACTGTGGCTCCCGCCGGCGGGTCGGTCCGCGTCACGAGGCCCGCCTGGACCGACGAGGACGGTTCGCTCGCCTGCTTGACGTTGAGGCCCAGCTGGCCGAGCGCCTGGCCCGCCTGTCCGGGGGATTGGTTGACGAGTGAGGGGATCTGCACCTGCTGCTTCCCGCTGGAGACGATCAGCTGCACCGCGGCGCCCTTGCCGGCGGTCTGGCCAGCCGGCGGGTTGGTCCCGATCACGATTCCCTGGTCGACGGTGTTCGAGTTTTGCTGCGTGACGTTCACGGTGAATCCCGCCTGCTTCAAGATCGCGGTGGCCTGATCCTGGGTCTTGCCGGCGACATCGGGGATCTGGACCGGCGTCGGGCCGGTGCTGACGAGCAGTACCACGGGCGAGTCGCTCTTCACCGATGTGCCGCCCGGTGGCTGGGTGCCGATGGCGTCACCCGACTGGTATTGGGAGCTCGCCTGGTTCTTCTCGCTCACCTTCGTGAAGCCCATTTGCTGCAGCTCGCTGAGTGCGCTCGACGCCGGCTTGCCGGCGAGGTC
>Ga0307374_10013286_pt1 | contig 11410 bp, 13 predicted proteins | sample OX3MG_FD_202532 | JGI IMG/M metagenome (GOLD analysis project Ga0307374, IMG submission 202532) | Soil microbial communities from Risofladan, Vaasa, Finland - OX-3 | ecosystem: Environmental > Terrestrial > Soil > Coastal area > Acid sulfate soil | place: Finland: Risofladan, Vaasa | collected... | reverse complement strand
AGAGACGCTAAAGCGGTCAGAAAGGTTCGCGATTTGTTGAGAATGTAGTTCTGAACCTCTGATGCTTAAGCCTCGAGGTGGCGCCCTGAGTTGTCCGGGTCTAGACCCCGGCACCTTGGGATTGAATCTGGGCCGTCCGAGCGCATCCCTGGTCGTCCATTGTTCCTGGTCAAAAACATTGGCCAATCCACCGACGTCCGCAGATGTCCTCTCGAATCTGGGATTTAGGCTACAAAATTGGCTACATGAACTCGGTTCTGGCGTCGTCGGGGTTATGCAATTTGAAAATTCCGAGGGTGCATCGTTCGAACTCCGAATCGAGGAATGATCGCACTTCTAACTAATTACTTGAATCTCTCACGGCGGATCGCGAACCCAAAACTTTTCGGAGTCGGTGCGCTTCGCGAAGTGATCCGATAACTATGCCTTGGCCCTAAGCATGGCAATCAGCAGTGTCGCCACTGATACGACTACTCCGCAAATGAGCCCTATCCCAAATAGTCGCCATCGTTTCGCGCGTCGAGCGATAAGACCCGCCACCAATACAATGATGATTCCGACAAAGTCGGCGACCCAGGAACTCGTTAACTTCATCAAGGCGATTGGCGTGGAGAGGGCAACAAAGAATCCCGACACCACTAAGAGGGTCCACTCGATGACTAGTCGGCTAAGGGTCGGGCGATTGGCAGCACCTTCGTGAACAGAGTTGGCCTCCGCTTGATCGATGAAGGCCGCCAACTTTCGCCACACTTGGTCGACTTGCTCCTGTCTCCCCGGAGTGATGTCTTTGCTTCGGAGCCAACCACGAAACAGTGGTCCGGGAATAACTGTTACTCCGTCCACTTCAGTTATCTCGGCCTCATTCCAGGTTGTGTCACCCGACCACAGGACACACACGGCTGACGTGGGAATCCCATCAGCCGACTCTCCCAATATCTGTTGAACGTCGCGTAAATTCCACTTCACTTGGCCGATCGATCTACTCAACTGTTGCCTCATGAAGTCCTTGCCAGATGTCGTCGTGGGCCATGAATCGCCGCTCCACTTCACTTCGACGACGAAGAGGCCGGCGGGGCCGATCGCAATATGGTCAATGTCGAAGTTTGGCTTGGGCTTGAGACCACTAACTACGCGCCAGCCTCTGCGGCGCATTGCCCGAAGCTCTTGGGCCGTCCACTCCTCAGCTTGAACTCCCATAATCTGGGGAGCCGCACCACTCAAGAGCAAGGTGGTGAGCACCACAAGCCACGGACCGGAGATGATCGCGGCACCTACGACAATCCATCGTACGGCTCCCCTTAGCGTGAGCTCGGCGAAGACGGCGAACACCAAGGGAAGAATGCCAAGGCCTATGAATGGCATCCAGTTGCTTCTCAATTGGCCTATGCATCTTTGCCATACAAGGTTTCTTGCGAACCGACCAACTCGGTCGGGTGACGCGAACCGTTTTGACTGACGGCGCGTTGGAGCCGAATCCTGTGAAGGCATTCATCAATACTCCCACTGAAGGGTCGCGCAAGCATGATCATGAATCGACTTGCGCCCCAGAGAATTTCGAGCTTGAAAAGCTCGGGCCGATTCAAACTCAACAAGAGATCCAAAGCATCAGCGCCCCAAGCTACGGATTACACAGGCCGATTCACGGTTTCTGCGAAAAAGGAAGTGACATGACGTTTCCTTCACGCATTGCAGCAGAACTCGCATTTCACGCCCACTGGCCTGCGAAGACCAAAAAGTCCTAATTTCCCGTACCCTTATCGACCTATGCTTGTGCGAAAAGTCGGAGGATCGATGGCGAAACAACGTGACACAATCCATGCCGTCTACGACGAGGAACTGGAGAGTCTTCTAAAGAGTCTCGGTCTTTTTCACGACTTCACCGAAGGCAAATTGCGATGCTCCATTTGTCACGATGTCATCACGTGGGACAATTTGAATGCTTTTTACCCAGATAGCGGAGCTGTCAAAGTCACGTGCACGCGCCCTGAATGTATGGCAGAGCTTGCGACGAAAGTAAACGGTTGGGCACCATAAGGTGGCCACGCTCATTCAATTGCTAGTCGAGGTGGTTGCTCCTCTCGGCTTCGTGGCGCTTGTACTACTTTATTTTCTTCTCAATCCGGAAAAGGTTGAAATCTGGGCATCGATCTTGTGGAGGCTTTTGGCGAGGTTTCCGGTATTAGTCAAGAAAGCTAAACGCAGGTATGTCCAATATGACCTGCAGGGTCGCATCAATGACTTCACAAAAGTTGTGCTCACCGAAGCGCCATATCTCGAGCATCGGCGAGTTGATGTGGAATGGGTAAATCCAGGCGAACTTCGTAAGCCAGCATTTCTCGCCGACGGGCGAGTAATTCTACGCCTGCATGCAACAGACAACAATGATGAAAATTTTGTTCGCGGATCCTACTTGTACATTTCAACTTGCTTGTTGCACAAAGCAAAGCGCTACATATCGAAAGTTCAGCGAGAGGCGATTGACCTCTACGTCACAGGAAAACTTCTGGAGAAGGAAAAGTCCCACATCGTCAATTACTTTCTCGATGAATATTTGCACCCAAGAACGACAAAGGAAGACTCGAAACTCGTTGAGCTATTTGATGCGTTTGGCCGTCTCCAAATGAGCGGGTTGTTCTATGAAATTTTCATTCAGGAACTCCAATTTCTGGGAGAAAAAGTCTTCGGCGGCCGGAAAGACCCAGTGATCCATGAAGAGGTCGGAAATCTTATTCTGTTCCTTGACAAAATTGCCAATCGGAACATTGGCGAGGAAGTTCCACTCGAATTCACGGGTACGTACTGTCGGTTTAGCATTGTGATGGTGGGAAAGAGTTTCAACTTAACGACAGGGGGTGAAGTCTGGACGAGGTTCATTGAAACGCACGTGACCCCCAGTCAGATCGAGACTCTCTACCTGATTGGGAACTGGCAAGTACACGATGTAATGGATGCGATCTCGGCTTCAGTCGCCGCAACTTATGAAGTCATGCGAACTATCAAACGGCAGGTCCAAATCTTTCGCGACGGTGATCCGATGTCAGTGGAAAACTACCTCCTGGTTTTGCGTCGCCAGGGTATTTCTGTATTTGGTCCTTCCATTCAGAAGCGCTAGCCGGCAGGGTTTGAGGATTAACGCTGGCTTCTGCCGCCAATGATTGCCAACAGATCCGTTTCTTCAAGTCATGGACGTAAACCCGTACTCAACTCCTTATGATCCGTAAGCAATTCCGTAAGCAGTTACAACGAATATCAATGTATTTAGTCGAACAATCGTGAACAGATCACCTACTAAATCAGCCGACAAAGAACAGCCGTGAATGTTGGAGGACAAACCATGGGCCCATGGCATGCGGAGGTTTCGCCGCCGGCAACTCGGGAGCCAATCTGAGTCATACAAGCAAATCCCTGGTCGTCCATCTTTCCTGGTCAGAGTTATCAGTCAATCCACCGAGGTCCGCCGATGTCCTCTCGAATCTGGGACTCAGACTACCTAATTGGCTACATGAACTCGGTTCTGGAGTGGTCGGGGTTATGCAATTTCAGAACGCAGACGGCGCGTCGTTCGAACTGCGAATTGAAGGTCAATCGCGTAGCTAGCTGAGGCTTCTTCTTTTTCAACGCGGTCTGCGACTCGTCCGCATCGTGCTAAGGGGCCCTCACGGCTGCGGGTAGTGGTTGCGGTCGACGTTGAGATCCAAAACGGGAGAACGTAGCGGAACCTAGCTATTTGTCGAGAATCTTCGTAAGCTCGCCACGTGAGCTACCCAAAGTGGCAGTACTTTCCTTCCTACGTTCAAGCCCCAGCTTGGGTGAACGACTTCATCGAGGTGGTCTCGTCGCACAGTGACGCAATCGACTCGCGCACTGTCGAGAATCTTACGAGTGATCTTGTCCTGTCGTTCATCGCAGATGATCTGGCTTCTCTCGGTTACCAAGTCGAGACGGGGAAAAGGGCCATCCAAAAAATCCGACGTCCGGTGCTCTTCGGCGAAGAGGGTATAGAGAAGGTGTCTTATGAGATAGATGCCTTCCACGATTCGATTGGGATTGTAGTTGAGGTGGAGGCAGGTCGAGGAGCGAGGGGTAATGCCGTCTATCGTGACCTGATTAGAACCTCGCTAATCGTGGGAGCGAAGTATCTGGTACTCGGCGTGATGATTGAGTACAGGCATCAGTCATCTGGTAAAGAGGTTGTCGTAAGGAGTTTTGATGAGGCACGAAGCCTTGTTGAGGCAATCTTCAGTAGTGGAAGGCTCGGGCTCCCGTTCGAAGGAATTCTATTAGTTGGCTATTAGTGGGCAGTTCTAATCAGTCTCTGATGCGTCTATGGCGAACTGAACAACTGGCCAAGGATTTCTTCGAGTTGATGACATCGACAACGCGAGCAACGACGTCTTCCATTGCTTTGTGTTCCCAAAACCGGAGCACTGTCCAGCCGTGTTCAGTCAGGAGTTGGTCCAGCCGTCTATCGCGCTCCAAATTCCTTTCAAACTTGGCTGCCCACCATTCCTGATTCGTCTTTGGCAGATTCCCGTGTTCCGGGCATCCGTGCCAGAAGCATCCATCGAGCTGTATGGCTACTTTCCAACGTGTGAATGCAACATCGACTTCACATCGTGATCTAGGTATTGGATGGACGTGTTTTCGGAAGCGCAGTCCCTGGGCATGAAGGGCTGAACGGAGCGCGAGTTCCGGTCGAGTGTCGCGCGGACGGTTCGACAGCATCGATTGACGAACCGTTTCCGACGAGGCCCATGACTTTTCGCTAGAACGCGCCGCCATCCGTTTGGCCGCCGTGTTGACGGGCTTTCGTTTCGCGGTTTTTTGTGCTTTCGGCACCTTCACGCTCTCTCGCTCTCAAGGGCACCTGAAGTTCAAAGTTGAACCTCCGTATCGAGCAGAATTTTAGACCCAGCCGTTCAGTGACGTCACACCGTAGTCCTATCATCGAGTGGTACATGACCATCCGGATACGGCCTTACAAGGAGCCTGAGGGCAGTGACATCGTTGGTACCGTCACCGAATTGTTCGCCGGCGTCGGAGGCTTCCGACTCGCCCTTTCGAGGTCGGGACTGAAGACCGTGTTTTCCAATCAGTGGGAGCCGTCGACAAAGAGCCAGCACGCCTCTGACTGCTACGTGTTCAATTTTGGCGATGAAGGACACACCAACTTGAACATCACCCATCTCGTTGATCAACATCTCGCGAATATGGGACGGTTGATACCAAAGACTGATGTGATCGTCGGAGGCTATCCCTGTCAGGACTACTCAGTAGCGAAGTCGCTCAATTCGTCAAGAGGTCTCGAAGGGAAGAAAGGGGTCTTGTGGTGGGATATCCACCGATTGGTCGAGTCCAACAAGCCGACCTATGTATTTCTCGAGAATGTCGACCGTCTATTGAAGTCTCCAGCTAGCCAAAGAGGACGAGACTTCGCCGTGATGCTGAAAACCCTTGGATCCTTGGGCTACAAAGTCGAATGGAGGGTGATCAACTCAGCCGAGTACGGATTCCCTCAACGGCGGATCCGAGTATTCATCGTCGCGACGAAGACCCGACGCACCACTTCTCTGAAGTCGGCTGAGGCCGAGGAGATCATCTACAGGGGTGGGGTCCTGGCCCGAGCATTACCTATCCGCAAGAAGAGGTCGTTGATGAGCGAAATCGACCTCCACGACCCACCGGAAGTCATTAGCGGCACCTTTGGCAGTGGTGGCGGGAAAAGCCCCTTTGCGAATGCCGGTGTTTTCCAAGGTGGGAAGGCGTTCACTGTGAAGACGGAGGTCTCTACTCCTCGTCACGCCGTCATACTCGGTGACGTATTGGTCGATGACGATGACGTCCCCCTCGAGTATTGGGTGCCGGAGTCGCGGCTGCCGGAGTGGCGCTATCTCAAAGGTGCCAAGACCATCGACCGGACCCACAAGGCGAGCGGTGAGCGATACAAGTACGCCGAGGGAGGCATGGCGTTCCCAGACCTGTTGTCGAACCCCAGCCGAACCATTCTGACGGGTGAAGGAGGAACGTCGCCCTCCCGCTTCAAACACATCATCAAGATGCCACGAGGCTATCGGCGACTAGTACCGGTGGAATTGGAGCGGCTAAGTGGCTTCCCAGATGACTGGACGAAGTTCTCTTTTGGGACAAAGGAACTAGGTGACGCTCGACGCGCATTCTTCATCGGAAACGCGCTTGTCGTCGGCCTCGTCGAGAAGGTCGGGAAAGTATTGGCAGAGGACCTCAGGGTCATAAAGAGGCGCTAGACCCCCATTGTCTCGTTTAATAGTTTTCATGCCGTACGACGGAGCCGAATTCGCGACCGCCTTCTTTCACGCCTTTGACGTGAAATGAATGTGGCGCGTCTAGTCCGATGAGCAGGATGGGAGTTGGAAGCACTGCCTGCATGGGAAGAAGGTACGTTAGAAACTTCTCGAACTCGCCCACGGCGCTGTCGAAGTTTCCTGCAGTTTTCATCGCCTTCGTCGCGCAGATCACGACACCGACTTCGGTCTGGACAGCCTTCTCGATGTGGTTCAGTTGACTGGCCATCACAGGCTTGAGGAGATTCCATGGGATGGCCTCTCCATGATTGAACGCGACCTCAATCGAGACCTTGTCTTTGGCGAAGTCCAGGCGCCACTTCTTGCCTCTATATCCCCGTGCCTGGAAGATTGGAGACTCGGCCAGCCAACCCTTTTCTACCAACCTTTCCTTGAGGAGATCATTAATCGCTCGACTGATGCTCTTGGCTGGCGGTAGCGATGCGAACTTATGAATGACGTTGTCATCGGTTACGCCCGAAATAGCTTCGATGACTTCGTCTAGTAACGGCTTACAGCGGCTGGTCTCAAGTACTTCGATAGCGTGCTGGTGCGAAAACTGAACCATTTCCAAAGTGACCACCTCCCCGAATGAGAATAGGTGTTAACACCAGAGCAAGGTGTAACTCGGGCGGTCCCTACTTCGGGTCTTGTGGGTCCCGGCCGAAGAGCCGATTCCAGCATTCTCTGGCTGGCGTGTCGAGACTTTTATTGAGTGAATCAAGATTGACTCTGAATCCGGCGTCTTTTGGTTTTTCAAATATCAACTTAACGGACTCCCGATGTCCAAATGGTCGCTATGTTGCTTAGCTTGGATAGCATCGACTTCGCTGCTGTCTCGAGGAGGTGCTGGATGAAGCCATGGAATCGGCTGTGTCAATTGCCTTGGCTGAATTTGTTTTGTAGCGTCCTTGCTGGTTTCTTCAGTTTCATTATCCTTTTGGGTAGCCAGCCCTCGTCTCCTATTGCTCGTCGTGTTGAAAGCGGAGGCATTTCTCAATGGCTAGTCCCGATTGCGATTTTGCTCGTTTGCTTTGTCGTGCCTGCTTGCTGTGTTTGGATTGTGCGCGGTTTTAGAAACGAGCGCAATAGCTTCCTAAGACTCGACCTGAAGAACTTTCCGCGCGGGAGGCACTCTCTCGAGATTCTGTTTCCCAGAATCCTCGTAATCTTTTCGATGGCATTCCTTGGCTTTGCGTGGTTTTACGCTCAGATCAGTTTCTTCACGGAAAAGTCGAAATACGAATTGTTTCCAGAACACGCAATACAGTTCGCGGGCGGATTGGTTCTTGTTTTCGCTCTGCTTCAGTGGACTTATATCTACCTCGTACGCAAGACTGCCTTGAGAGCGGGCGTGTCGACTGCTCCTGTGGTTGGCATCACCAAAAATGGCGATGGACAAACGGAGCTGTTACTTGCCGACGGAACGACACGACCACTCAATCTGCTTTACATTCCGAATTGGCCGGCTAAGAACATTGGATCCAGACGCATTGCCATCGTGTTGGTCACAGAACCTGACGGTGCCGAACTACTTGTCACGAAAGACGGAGAGTGTTTTCGAAAATTGAGTTGAACCCAATGACGTCGACCTCTTGCATACCATCGGCTCAGCACGCGTTCACGGGTGTTCATGTTGGTCCAAACCGACTTCGTTTGCTGGGCTTTCAATTCGTCTCTGTTCATCAAAAAGCGCTTCAATTCACTTCTACTGCTGAAGTTATTCCTGAAGTAAACCCTTTGCGCGCAGTGAAATAGGTCAACCAAGACTGTTTGTTAAGTCCGAAAATCTGCTGAAGTACCGCTGAAGTTCTACCAGCAGTTTGTTGCATGCGCGCTTTCTCACTAGAAGTCATTAGTTTCCTGGTCCATATACAGCGAAGCGCCCGAGTCTTGTGGGCGGTGACGGCGCGAAATCCAGGAGCCTTCGATAACCCTCATCTGTAGTTGCTGGAGGAAATAAGACGAAGGGTCGAAGCATCGTTCCGTCTCCTAGCCAATCGAGGGCGTCACCCAATCGCACTTTAAAAGTCGCTAGATGAGCTGTGGCAAGATCAAAATCGGCGGGACTCTTCCACGAGGCCGAAGTGATGAGTAGGCCATGTTGAGCGTGCGGTCGGACGTAAACAGATGGGGCGGCCGAACGTAGATCGATCAGTCGGGTGGTATTGCCAATCCATAAGCCTGCCACCCTATCTCGCTGAATTGAGCCGGTGGAGATTAGTGAGATGTAAGCGAATCCTCCAGGCTCTTGAAACTCGGATCGCTTCATGTGATGAGCGTACGAAAATTTTCCCGACGAGCCTTGTGTAGTGGATTTGTAAGAGTGACAAGCGAACCAAAGTGCGATCCAAATATTGTCTACGACATCAATCCATCGTGTGTCAAGCCCGTAATGCTGGAGAATTGGTTCGACGGCGATACGAGGGGTGCCTGCAACGAGTCCATTTCCTGAAGCGCTGGTATGTTTCTTCACAATCTCTGAACAATTCCAAGGTCTACGGAGGGTTCCCGGAATCGTTTTGACACAAGTGCACGGCGATTCCATTAAGAGATCAATATAAGAACGCATTTTGGTGCCAAAGTTTGTAAGAGCACTTAACGAATTCATATTGCGCATTGCAGTAGGGCGGCAAGAGGAGCGAAGTTTCGTATCTCCTCGAAATAGGACCATGGAATCAGCTGGTGCTAGGAATTTGAAATAGCCTGCAAGCTGAATCATTGCGTGCGGAGACGTGATTTCGTATACGGGCCAAGGTGACTTCGGAGTGGTGATTCGAAGTGCGCCAATTATATTGACGTTTACATTCTTCATTTGGCAACCCTCTGGGAGTCAATTCTTCACTTTTGCAACGGCAACTAACGAGTGACGGTTAGTTCCCATTTTTGGTGCACGCTTTGCTTGATAATAGGCCCCTATTACTTATGCATTCTCACTTTGAAATTGACCTCGACAACTTGCCATGAAGAACCTACGATAAGGCTGAGCCCCCAGTTTTGAATCCGTGGAAGACGGTCCTTTGACAACTAGCGCAACCAACGCAGCAAAGGAGAGTGATGCAGCCAGTTTTGCTGCAATCGCAATTGAATCCATCCATCTACGTCACTTTCGAGGTATTTCAGAATGTGACTTATTGCTTGAACCCGATCTCACTCTGCTCGTCGGCATGAATAATTCTGGAAAGTCCAGGATTCTGAGGGCGATTGCAATTGCGCTAAGTGCAGTGCAGACCGACAAGGACGACCTCACGAGCGGTAGTGACGCAGAAGCCATCATCGACGTCGTGATTGCGCCAGCTCCGTCCGAAGGACCTGACGAGTTCGATGAGCGCACTTCGAGAAGGCTAGGGACGTGGGTGCAGAGAACGGGACAGTCCCCGGTGCACGAGCGTGCAGCGTGGCGAACGACAATCCGTCCTTCTCAAGAGGGATTCGGTGCAAGAGATACACATACTCAACTTACGTGGGATGTTGGAACTCAAACTTGGCAATCTCCACCAACTCCGACGATCATGGCAATGGATCAACGAAGCCTCATCGCATCAATGCTCATTGAAACGAGGAGGGATGTTGTAGAGGAAATGAGCCAGCGCTCTTCAGCAATTCGGCGTCTATTGGACGACCTGGAAATTGAGGCGACGAGGCGTGAAGAACTTGAGAGACATCTCGACGACCTAGGGGCAGATATCGTCAACGCGAGCGTCGTTCTTCGATCAATGATCACAAACTTGGAGACTCTGAATGCATCAATCAGTTCAGTTGGCAGCCCTCGCATTACCGCATTGCCAGGTCGACTCGAAAATCTTTCACAAGCAATCACCATCGAATACGACACCGGGCTGGGACATGTTCCTATGCGGCTTCAAGGTGAACTTGATGTACCAACGACGACTAGGACGTGATGGTCCAGCCCTAAGGCCACATCCGGTAACTCTGATCGAGGAACCGGAAGCACATTTGCATCCTCAAGCTCAATTCGAACTTCCCGGTTTGGTAAACACAATTATCGGACAGAAGATTCTAACAACCCACTCTGCACATATTGCATCTGTCGTCGATCCACGATGCATTCGCCTTGTACGCCCCGACGGTGACCGGATACAGATAAGAGATCTGAAGTCCTTCCTGACTACGGAAGTCGAGGCGGTTCCAGAGGCATCAGGCACGGGACTCGGAGAACTCGAACGACTCAAACGATCCATCGAAAGACCGTTCGGTGAGCTGCTGTTTGCGACAGCGGTCGTGATCGGCGATGGTGCAACTGAACGAGGTTTCTTTCCGTCAATTATTCGGGAGGCTCTGGGCCAAATTTCTCACGGAGTCACCGTCGTTGACCCTGGAGGGCTGAATACACCCCACGCAAAGGCGATCTTGAAATTTGCAATCGCACTCGAAATGCCCTGGGTAATCTTTTCCGACTCGGACGAACAGGGTCAGAGAGCGGTGGATGCCTTGTTAGCAATCGCGGGAAGCGAAAATCGCACTCGAGTTGTTTTTGTTAGAGGTCGGGAAGAGGGTTCCGATGTCCATGCAATTGAGAAGATGTTGATTGAGCATGACAGCGGGCTCTGCGAACGGGCGTGCCGCACCCTGGGTTTCGATCCATTATCGGATGACCTGTTCGAATTCATGCGTCGGAATAAAGGAGTGACTGGTTCGCTACTCGGTCTCGAACTGGTGGCCACATATCCTTGTTCTGTGGGCGCTGTCCCAGAAGGTTGGCCAGAACCTCTCATCGAACTTGTGTCATCTTTAAAATCGCAGTTACAGCATTCGGAGACTTCCAATTGAATGGAATTGAGCTAAGCCAGGAACAACTTGCCTGCGTTGAAAGTGACGCATTGGCACTTGTTGTGGTTGCCGGTGCGGGAAGTGGCAAGACCGAGATTGTCGCCCGCCGGATTGAACGAATCCTAGAAATGGATGTCGCAGCAGAGACAAAGGTCTTGGCAGTCAGTTACACGGTCAAGGCGGCGGACGAATTGAGAGACCGGCTCGCCGCTCGGTTGGGCGACGTACATCGACGTGCCACAACAGACACAATTCATGGATTTGCACATTCAATTCTGCGACAGCAAGGTTCGAACCTC
>Ga0307374_10013284_pt1 | contig 11410 bp, 8 predicted proteins | sample OX3MG_FD_202532 | JGI IMG/M metagenome (GOLD analysis project Ga0307374, IMG submission 202532) | Soil microbial communities from Risofladan, Vaasa, Finland - OX-3 | ecosystem: Environmental > Terrestrial > Soil > Coastal area > Acid sulfate soil | place: Finland: Risofladan, Vaasa | collected... | reverse complement strand
CCAGGCCAGACACTCCTGATCGGTCACAAAGCCGATCAAGACGAAGTTCGCGGTGCGGCCAGCCCTGCCACGCGCACTCGCCTCTTCGATCTCGGCGCCCCGGAGCTTGCGCTGCGCCTTGGTCGTTGTCAGCCCGGTAATCGTTTTTGACGACAAACTACTTTGTCGGACTTATGCTTGATTCGCTACAAGCTCTCTTCTTGATGTCGCGCGCGCCTCATATATACGTCTCCATCCGCCGCAAATGACATCGCCGATTGTCCGAGAGCCACTGGCTTGATTTTGACAGCTGGCGAAGATTTGCCGCTGCGATTTCTACCATCGAGATATTTTTCTCATACACCGATGGGAAGTGTGAAGGAAAACACCGAGCCCTGTCCTAACTGGCTGGTAACCTCTATCGTCCCCCCATGTGCTTCGACGATCGCTTTGGCGATGGCGAGTCCCATCCCGGTACCTTGTACACGGTAACGCTGTCCTTGTCCGCGGTAAAACTTGTCGAAGATCATCATGCGCTCCAGGTCATCGATGCCGGATCCACGGTCCGCAATGCTGGTCGCGAGATTGCTCCCCTGCAATTCCGCGCTAACAAAAATTGGGCTGCCTGTGGGCGAGTACTTCGCCGCGTTTTCCAGGAGATGGGCGAGCACCTTTAAGATACGGGCAATATCCATCTTTACCGGCGGAAGGTTGGGCGAAATGTGAACGTCAATGGGATGACGTTGGTTCCAGGTTCCCTCAGCGAGCGCCGCGGATATCGCGTCGCCAATGGGATGAAGCGTGAGGTCCAGCTTCACGTTCTTTGCGTCCAACTCCGCCATTTCTACTGCCTGTCCGACCAGGCGATTCAACCTCGTCGTCTCTTCTTCAATGACGGCCATCAGTTCCTCGCTCTGTTCCGTTTGCGGTGATACATCGGAGCGCAGACTGGTGATCGCGGCAAGAATTGCTGTGAGCGGCGTGCGCAATTCATGAGTCACTGAGTCCAGTAGGGCGTTGCGCAACCGTTCGCTTTCATGGGCCGCTTCACTCTTGGCTAGAGTTTCAAGGGCACCTGCACGCTCAACCGCAATAGCCACCAGTCCACTGATGGCGTCGAGCGTTTCCGATGATATCTCAGCGCACGCGATGCCCAAAGAGCCCGTCGTTCTCATCCCCAATCGGAGCGGAACCAGTTGAACTCTGGGGCCGTTTTCTACGCGGCCCGCTTCTCTTGCAACGCGGCGAAGGTCCTCGGCCTTCACCTCGACGAAGTCTCCGCTCGATCGATAAACACGATCCTTCGCCGAAAGATAAATGGCCGCTCCACGAAAGTTGAAGGTCATACTAAGCGCGGAGGGTACGGTCGCCAGCAGATCGGAGACATTCCCGCTGACCAGCAGGAGTTGAGAGAAGTCGTAGAGACGCTCCGCCTCCCTGCGCCTGCGATTCGATGTGGCCGTCTCACGACGGGCCCGCTCCGCAAGCTGGCTGGCTACGAAGCCCGCGATAAGAAATGCGAATAGGGCAACCCAGTTCCGGGTATCCCCGATGGTAAAGGTAAATACAGGAGGCAAAAAGAAGTAGTTAAAGGCCAATGCCGAAAGAAACGACATATAAACCGCTTGGCGTACCCCCCAGCCGGCCGAGACGATTAACACTCCGATGAGAAAGGAGAGGGCAACAGTGGTACTGTTGACGTGAATCAGCCGGTAGTAGACGAAAACGATCGCGCCTACAATACCGGTCGTAATACAGTAGCGGGCTAGCCGGAAATATAACGTCCGTTGCACGTGGACATCTTACAACCCAATACTACAAAGACCAATGACGCATTCTTCCAAAACTCCCGATCAGTGGCTAGAAACTGTCGATGCTGATAAGCGCAAGGGTCTGTTCAAACTGTTTCTGGGGTACGCTCCGGGAGTCGGAAAAACATTCAACATGCTCAGCGAAGCGGTTCGCCGCCGAGACCGCGGAGAAGACGTGGTCATCGGGGTAGTAGAGACGCATGGCCGCGTGCGAACCGCCGAGCTGGCGGCGCAACTGGAGATATTACCCCGCAGGCCGATGGAATACAAAGGGGTCTCGTTCCAGGAGATGGATGTCGATGCGATCCTGGCACGCAGGCCGCAGGTCGTGCTCATCGATGAACTGGCCCATACGAATATTGCGGGCAATAGGCATCGCAAACGGTATGAGGACGTTCTGGAGGTGCTGGCTGCGGGCATCGACGTGCTCGCGACGGTCAACGTGCAGCATATCGAGAGCGTCGCGCCTACGGTGCAAAGCGTCACAGGAATCCAGATCCGTGAGACGGTTCCGGACTGGGTGATTGGCCGTGCGGACGAAATCGTGATGGCCGATCTCACTCCAGAGGCCCTACAAACGCGCATGAACCGCGGCGACATTTATCCAGTTGATCGTGTAGAAAAGGCGCTGGCGAATTTCTTCCGCCGGGGCAATCTCATCGCGCTCCGCGAACTGGCGTTGCAGTATGTAACAAAAGCAGTTGACCGCACCCTCACCGACTACATGGATCGAAAACATATCCGTGCGAACTGGGCTGTGCGGGAGCGCGTGGCGGTCTGCATCAGCTCCAGCCCAGCGGCCCGCCAGTTGATCGCACGCGGTGCCCGCCTAGTCGATGCCATTGGGGGAGATTTCTACGTGGTGCACGTCAACAATGGCCGAGAACGATCCGAAGAAGCCCAGCGGACGCTAACCGCCAATCTGCAGTTCGCGGAAAGCCTGAAGGCGCAGATCGTCCATCTGAGGGACCGCAATGTAGCCTCAGCCACCGCTCAGTTTGTGCGGGAACGCCGCATCACTCAGGTCTTCTTTGGCCGCTCTGCGGTGCACGGACTAAAGAAATATCTTTATTACTGGGCCATCCAGCGCTTCCTGAAGGAAGTGCCTTCGGTAGACGTGCACATCGTGACCCAGAATCAGGAACGCGAATGAATTCGAATGAGCCATCCAGGATTCTCATTGTGGACGACGAACCCCAGATTCTCAGAGTGCTGAAGACAGCGCTCGGCGCCCGGGGATATGCCGTGCGCACTGCGCCAAATGGCCTGGAAGCCCTCACTGCCTTTGAGCAGTGGAAACCGCACCTGGTGGTCACCGATTTGGCGATGCCGGAAATGGATGGTATCGAACTCTCCCGGCAATTGCGGCTTTCCTCGGAGACGCCCATCATCGTGCTCTCAGTCCGCAATCAGGAAGAAAGCAAGATTCGCGCTCTGGATGCGGGCGCCGACGATTACGTCACCAAACCGTTTTCCATTCAGGAACTTCAGGCGCGGGTACGCGCACAGCTTCGCCGCGCGAGCTTCTCCGAGGCCGCGGCACCGACCGAGGCGTTTGCAATGGGAGATTTTGTCTTTGATATTCCTCGCCGGCGTATCACCTTGCATGCAGCCGAGGTTCGACTGACTCCCAAAGAATTCGATCTCCTGCTCTTTTTCGCCAAACATGCCAGCCAGGTCGTGACGCACCGTGCCTTATTGAAAGCCGTGTGGGGAAGCCAGGCCGTCGAGCAGCCGGAATATTTGCGCGTCTTCGTCGGACACCTCCGCAAGAAACTCGGTGAAGGAGACAAGCCGCGCTATCTCCGCACAGAGCCCTGGGTGGGCTATCGCTTCTGTCCAGACGGCAAAGAGTATTAGATTTCGCAACTTCTCGCCACTACAAATTTTCTGGGCCCTTTTTACGCACTTTTTACGCCGAATGTCGTGAACTATTTCTCGGGCGCGAAACGCCGGTCGAGGAACAGATGCTGATGCTGTCAATACCCCGCGCAAACACTGAGCAGCCCCCTCTCCTCGAACGATTCATAGCCGCGACCGGAGTAGCGTTTTGAACCGAGGCGCGGAATGTTAGAACTGTCGCTTTTGAAATCGACCAAGGAAGGGAACGTATGTGGGACTTCGGAATGGTTGCATTAAGCATCGCGTTTTTCTTCGTGGCAATTTGCTACAGCGGCCTGTGTGACGGACTGCGAAACAAAGAGGAAGAGCAATGATTGAGGATGTTGTGCTGCTGGCGATCGTCGTGCTGCTGCTGGGATACCTGGTCTTCGCGCTGCTGCGACCGGAAAGATTCTAATGACCGCAAATGGGTGGTTTCAAATCATTCTGTTCTTCGCGATTATCCTCGTCCTGACCAAGCCGGTCGGCATCTACATGGCACGGGTTTTCGAGCGCGAACACACCTTCGTCGACCCTTTATTTCGCCCGTTGGAGCGCCTGCTGTACAAGTCGACTGGAATCGACGAGGACCGCGAGATGCGCTGGACGGAGTACGCCGTCGCGATGCTTCTCTTCAGCGGCGTGTCCATGCTGGTCACCTACGCGATTGAACGGCTGCAGCATTGGCTGCCCTGGAATCCGGAGCATTTGGCGAACGTTGTCCCCGCCCTCGCGTTCAATACCGCCGCTTCCTTCACCACCAACACCAACTGGCAGGCTTACACGCCGGAAGCGACGATGAGCTATCTGACGCAGATGGCCGCGCTCGCCACCCACAACTTTTTCTCTGCCGCTGTTGGCATCGCACTCGCTATCGCATTTATTCGGGGCATATCGCGGCGGGAGATGAAAACGCTGGGCAATTTCTGGGTGGATGCGACTCGCGCCACACTCTGGATACTGGTTCCGGCCTGCATCGTATTGGCGCTGCTCCTGGTTTCTCAAGGTGTGGTGCAAAACTTTCGTCCCTACGATCACGCAAGACTGCTACAGGCACAGACAGTATCTGTCCCTGGTCCAAACGGCAGCAGCACGACGCAACGCATTACGACGCAGACTATCGCGCAGGGGCCAGTGGCCTCCCAGGAAGCCATTAAGATGCTGGGCACCAATGGAGGCGGGTTTTTCAACGCCAACAGTGCGCATCCATTTGAAAACCCCACTCCAGTCTCGAACTTTCTCGAAATGCTGTCCATTTTTCTGATCCCTGCGGGCCTCACCGCGACTCTGGGGGAAATGGTGAAGTCTCCGCGACACGGCTGGGCTGTCTTCACCGCGATGGCCGTGCTCTTTTTCGTTGGCGTGGCGACTGTCTACTGGGCGGAATCGCAGCCAAACCCGCTTCTGCATGGAGTGAATCAGCACGTCTCCGCGCAGCAAAGTGGAGGAAACATGGAAGGCAAGGAGGTGCGGTTTGGCATCGCCGACTCCGCGCTCTTCGCCACCGCCACTACCGACGCCAGTTGCGGCGCCGTCAATTCCATGCACGACTCCTTCATGCCGCTGGGGGGTATGGTCCTGCTCGTCAATATGATGCTGGGCGAAGTCATCTTTGGAGGCGTCGGCGCAGGCATGTACGGCATGCTGATGTTTGTGGTGCTGGCGGTGTTCATCGCCGGTCTCATGGTCGGCCGAACGCCGGAGTATCTGGGAAAGAAGATCGAAAGCTACGATGTCCAGATGGTCATGCTCTACGTGCTCATCTTTCCTCTCTTGATTCTTGGCTTCAGCGCGATCAGTGTACTCATGCCGAACATTGGCCTTGCTAGCCTCGGCAACGCAGGCCCGCACGGGCTGTCAGAGATTCTCTACGCCTACACATCCGCAGCCGGCAATAACGGTTCGGCCTTCGCCGGGTTGAATGCCAACACGCACTGGTACAACCTGACTTTGGCTGTCACGATGCTCTGCGGTCGATTCCTGATGATCGTTCCCATGCTGGCCGTAGCGGGAAACCTGGTCGAGAAAAAGCTGACGCCGCCTTCGCTGGGAACATTTCCTGTCCACACACCTCTTTTCACCGTGCTGCTGCTGGGCGTGATTCTGATCGTCGGCGCGTTGACATTCTTCCCGGCGCTGAGTCTGGGACCGATTCTCGAACATCTTCTCCTGCACACCGGCAGGACCTTTTGAGGGAGAAAAAGATGACGCCTACAAAAAGGAAATCATTGTGGGATGCGGGCATCGTACGCCGAGCTGCGATCGACTCGCTGCGCAAGCTGAACCCGCGCGCGATGATGAAGAATCCCGTCATGTTCGTAGTGGAGATCGGCAGCGTGATTACGACCATCCTGCTGGTGCAAAAAAGTCTGGGTCACCGTCACGCGCTCGCATTCGATTTGCAGATCACGCTATGGCTTTGGTTTACAGTTCTGTTCGCCAACTTTGCGGAAGCCATGGCGGAGGGCCGGGGCAAAGCGCAGGCGGATAGCCTGCGTCGCGCCAAGTCCGAGACGTCGGCACGGCGGATCAACGGCAGCGGCGGCATCGAGCAAGTCCCCGGCTCACAACTTCGCTCGGGAGATGTGGTTCTCGTCTCTGCCGGCGAAATGATCCCCGGCGATGGCGAAGTGATCGAGGGAATCGCCTCCGTTGACGAGTCCGCCATCACCGGCGAGTCGGCTCCGGTCATTCGGGAATGCGGCGGAGACCGCTCCGCGGTAACTGGAGGCACCCGTGTCCTGTCGGATGAGATCAAGGTACGCATCACCTCCAACCCCGGGGAAACCTTCATTGATCGCATGATTGCCCTGGTCGAAGGCGCGGAGCGCCAGAAGACGCCGAATGAAATCGCCCTCAATATTCTGCTGGCCGGTCTCACCATCATTTTCTTACTGGCTGTCGTCACTCTTCAGCCGCTGGCGATTTACTCGAAGGCTTCGCAGTCCATCTTCGTGCTCATTTCACTGCTTGTCTGCCTGATTCCCACGACAATCGGCGGGCTGCTTTCCGCGATCGGCATCGCCGGGATGGACCGCCTGGTGCAACACAATGTTCTCGCAATGTCCGGCCGCGCCGTCGAGGCCGCGGGCGATGTGAACACGCTCTTGTTGGATAAAACCGGCACCATCACTCTGGGTAACCGGCAGGCGTCCGATTTTCTTCCAGCTCCAGGAGTCAGCGGCGACCAGCTTGCCGATGCGGCACAGCTTTCGTCATTGCCCGATGAAACCCCCGAGGGACGCTCCATTGTCGTGCTTGCCAAAGAGCGTTACGGTCTTCGCGCCCGCGATTTGAGCGAAATGCAGGCTGAGTTTGTTCCATTCAGCGCCTCCACGCGCATGTCAGGGGTAAATATAGACGGGCGCATCATTCGCAAGGGCGCAACCGATGCAATCGCGAAGTTTCTCGAAGACAACGGTGGCCGCCTACCGGATGAAGTCCGAACAGCCGTCGAAACCATCGCCCGAGCCGGCGGAACGCCGCTGGTTGTGGCCGAGAATCAGCACGCTCTGGGCGTCGTGCATCTGAAGGACATTGTGAAAGGAGGAATGCGCGAGCGCTTCGCGCAACTGCGTTCCATGGGCATTCGCACGGTCATGATTACCGGCGATAATCCTCTGACCGCCGCCGCTATCGCACGCGAAGCCGGAGTGGACGACTTCCTGGCTGAAGCCAAGCCAAAGGACAAGATGGACCTGATCCGCCGCGAGCAGCGCGAGGGCAAACTGGTTGCGATGACGGGAGACGGCACGAACGATGCTCCCGCACTTGCGCAGGCGGACGTGGGCGTCGCCATGAATAGCGGGACGCAAGCCGCCAAAGAAGCCGGGAACATGGTCGATCTCGATTCCAATCCAACCAAGCTGATTGAAATTGTGGAGATCGGCAAACAGCTTCTAATGACTCGCGGCGCGCTCACGACATTTTCCATCGCGAATGACGTCGCGAAATACTTCGCCATTATTCCGGCGATGTTCGCAGCGACGTTTCCGGTCCTCGGCGCACTGAACATCATGCATCTCAAAACGCCCGAATCCGCCGTTCTATCCGCCGTGATATTTAATGCCGTCATTATCATCGCGTTGATTCCGCTGGCGCTGCGCGGCGTCGGCTACAAGGCTATGAACGCGGAGGCGCTGCTGCGCCGCAACCTGCTGCTCTACGGTGTCGGCGGTCTCGTAGCTCCGTTTCTTGGCATCAAGCTCATCGATATGGTTATCACAGCGATCCATCTGGTCTAAGGAGCATTCCCATGCGGCGCAATTTTCTCATCGCGATTCTTTACACGACGGTCAGCACATTGCTGCTGGGCATCGGATATCCACTGCTGATCGCCGGGTTGGCGCGCGCCTTTTTTCCCGTCAAGGCGAACGGCTCGTTGATCTATTCGAACGGTGTACTGGCCGGCTCTAAACTCATCGTGCAGTCATTCACTGGGCCGCGCTATTTTCACAGCCGTCCATCGGCCGCGGGCATCGGCTACGATGCGTCTGCGTCAGGCGGGTCGAACCTGGGTCCCACAAATCAGAAGCTGGTGGACCGAATCTCCGCCGACGTGAAGTCGCTATCGCAGGAGCACCCTGGTACGCCAGTGCCGATCGATCTCGTCACAACATCCGGATCGGGACTCGACCCGGACATCACACCGGCTGCTGCGGAATTCCAAGTATCCACCGTGGCGCACGCGCGCGGTTTGAGTGAAGCCGAAGTCCGGGTAGCCGTTAGGCGTCATACTTCGCAACGTCAGTTCGGCTTTCTCGGAGAGCCGCGCGTAAACGTTCTGGAACTCAACCGCGATCTTGACAATCTCAGTTCCAGCAAAAAATGAATTGGCTAACTGCCTCGACTGAAGCTCGACGAGTGCAAATCGTCGATGCGCTCATAGACATCGAATCGGTATCGCTAAGTCTTAAGCTTTATCTGAAGCGTCCGTGTGAAATTCTTGTGTTATTCCTGCGCGTGTTGACGCTTCGGATACAGAGACTTGAGGGAAGCCCTCGTCCAGAAAGGGCGAGTATGGAATTTCTATAGACTGGCTCTTTGTGGCCAGATCGTTGTCAACATGCACCAACACCCGCTCGGCAACTGAGAACAAGATGGAGCGTCCCGACGCGGCTGGTTGCAGACGCGCCAACAGTTTTCGATCTCTTCCTCGGACAATCAATCCGTGCTCTTCGTATCAGAGATTTCCCCTCGTTTTGCCAATACACCGCTGTAATCTCACAATTCCTGCACTGTCCCAAGGTCAACCTCGTGCTGGCCATTTCATTTGCTCATTCGCTCATTCAGGAGAACCATCGTGGAAACTTATTTCGATTACCTCCGCGCCATGTCCCATTCGCTCGGGGAGCGCATCGTCCAGACCTACCCCGCTCTCCAGTCGCCGAAGGACGCTCCCGCTCCCGCTCTCAAAACCTTGCTACGCAAGCCTTTGCCGGCGCAAGCGCTCGCCATTACCGGGCTGGCCAAGTACCTGAAGAATGCACGCGCTGCGCGCATTGTGGCGGAGTGTGGAGCAGGGAAGACCTTTATGTCGCTTGGCGCCATGCACGTCGATGCCGGCAAGAAGCCGTACACCGCCATCGTCATGTGCCCGCCTCACATCGTCCACAAGTGGGCGCGAGAGGTTCTGCTGACCATCCCTCATGCCCGGGCCTTCCTCATCGAAGACCTGCGCAATGGAGGCGACCCGAAGAATACGCACGGCATCGTGGAAGTCAAGCTCGAAAGGGGTTCAACCGTCGTCAAGGGAATGAAAACCACGCTTCCGCAACTGCGCGGCATGGGCCGCAAAGGCTGGCGCACTCGCTGTCCGCAACCGGCGTTCTTCATCATGGGCAAAGACAAGGGAAAGCTCGGCTACTACTGGAAGCACGCTTTCAGTGTCGCCAAGTGCGGTCCCGAACTTGGCGGCTTGATCAACCCAGACACCGGACATGCGGTTCCGGCGAAGGATGGAGGCTATCTCAGCACCCTCGATCTCCGCGAAGCGAAGTTCAGCGAAACCTTTCAGGGAGGCAAGGATGGCATCACCCGTTTCTCTTCGCTCTGGCAGGCGGACCGGAGCAAGATTCAACGCGTGGCGCCAATTGATTACATCGGCCGCTACATGAAGGGCTGGTGGGATTATGCCGTTGCCGATGAACTGCATCAGTTGGCCGGCGATACGGCTCAGGGCAACGGCCTGGGGGTATTGGCGCGTTGCGCGGAGAAGCTGATCGCACTGACCGGCACCTTGATGGGAGGCTATGCTGACGATCTCTTCAATATCTTCTATCGCATGGAACCGCGACAGATGGTGGCGGCGGGATACGAGGCGGGCAGCCAGGGTCGTCGGGACTTTCAGGAACAGTACGGTGTTCTCGAAACGGTGGAGAAGGTGCGGCAGACAGACAATGCCTGCTCAAAAGCGCAGAAACGCACGGTACAGGTCGTTCGGAAACCCGGAGCCTCGCCGCTGCTCTTCGGCAAGTACCTGATGGAATCGACGGCGTTCATCACCCTCGAAGATATCTCCGACCAGCTCCCCTCCTATGACGAGACGGTGCTCTCGGTGGACATGGACAAGCCGCTTTCGGACGCGTACAAGGCGGTCGAGAAGGACATCACCGAAGCCATGCGCGCTCATCGCGGCAACAAGAGCTTGATGAGCGTCATGCTCAACACGCTCCTGCTGTATCCCGACCATCCGTATGGAATCGGTGCTATCTGGGGAAAGGAGTACGACCCGAAAGAACGCAGCATGGTGTCGTTCTTTGTTACAGAGCCGGAGAGTCTGCCGGAAACCGAAACGTATGCCAAGGAGAAGCGACTCATCGAGGACATCCGGGAGGAGCTGCGACAGGGCAGGCGGTGTCAGGTCTACGCCACCTTCACGGGCAAGCACGATGTGACGTGGAGGCTGGAACAGGTGCTGCAACAGGCGGGCTTTCGAGTGGCGGTTCTTCGCTCCACGGTCGCGACAGTCAAGCGCGAGGCGTGGTACGAGAGGCAGGTCCGCGCCGGCGTCGAGGTGGTGATCTGTCACCCCAGACTGGTGGAAACAGGTCTCGATCTGCTTGCCTTTCCGACCCTTTACTTTTATGAAACGGGCTACTCGCTTCACACCCTCCGGCAGGCAAGCCGGAGATCGTGGCGGATCGGGCAGAGGCACCCGGTTCGAGTGAAGTTCCTGGCCTACAGCGGCACGATGCAGGAAACCTGCATCCGCCACATGGGCAAGAAGATGCTGGTCGCGCTCATGATGGAAGGAAAGTTCTCCGGCGAAGGCCTGCAATCGCTCGACGCCAACGAGGATCTGCTGACTGCCATGGCACGCGAACTGGTCGAAAAGGGAGGAGTCGGAGAATCGGCCGATGCTATCTGGAAAGACCTCGAACGGGAGCGGACCAGGCTCCCGCCGGAATGTCCAGCGGGAGTCGAAATCCCGCTTCCTTCTCCAGCGATTATTCCTGCTGTCGTGGTGGAGGAATTCCCGAAAGCTCAGGAACTGAACTTCGACACCGCAATTCCCGCAAGCCCCGAGCCGCATCCTATTTATTCCACGCGGCCAAACTCGACGCCACCACGGCCAAAGCGGAAAACCACTCCTCTCTGGCCCACGGCCCACGTCGCCGGCGAACAGATGGACCTGTTCGGCTGATCTGGAAGTTGGCATCCGATTGGGGGACGGGAGGTATTTTCTCCTATCCCTCTTTTCGTATGCATCCTGGTCTGGCCCGACCAGTGGCTGACCG
>Ga0307374_10013281_pt1 | contig 11411 bp, 9 predicted proteins | sample OX3MG_FD_202532 | JGI IMG/M metagenome (GOLD analysis project Ga0307374, IMG submission 202532) | Soil microbial communities from Risofladan, Vaasa, Finland - OX-3 | ecosystem: Environmental > Terrestrial > Soil > Coastal area > Acid sulfate soil | place: Finland: Risofladan, Vaasa | collected... | reverse complement strand
TCCGGTAATTCACCGCGCTGCTAAACTACACGAGATCCTTCGACTACGTTCGTCCTCCCTTCGGTCGGACGAACTTCGCTCAGGATGACATTATTGAAACCACTCAGCACTTAGCACTACCATGACTCACATGCTTCGCGGCACGGGAACCGCACTTGCAACTCCTTTCAATGCCGATGGTTCGATCGACTTCGAATCGTTCCGGCGGTTAGTCGATCATCAATTGGATGGCGGCGTCGAGATGCTCGTCCCACTCGGATCGACGGGCGAGAATCCGACGATCACGCCGAAGGAACGCCACGAAATCATTCGATGGATCGTCGAATATGTCGATCACCGCGCGATCGTCATCGCCGGAACGGGAACGAATGACACGCGCTCCTCCATCGAATACACCCGCGAGGCGAAGGCGCTCGGCGCGGACGCCGCGCTCGTCGTCGTGCCTTACTATAATAAGCCGACGCCAAACGGACTCTTCGAGCATTTCCGCGCCGTGGCCCAGGTGGGGCTGCCCCTTGTGATGTATAACGTTCCCGGGCGCACGGGGCTCAACATGACGGCCGAGACCACGCTGCGGTGCGCTGAAATTGAAAACGTCGCGGCCATTAAAGAAGCCAGCGCCGATCTTCCGCAGTGCATGGAAATTATTCAACACGCTCCGCAGGGGTTCACGCTGCTTTCGGGCGAAGATAATCTTACGGTTCCGCTCATTTCGTTGGGAGCGCAGGGGGTGGTGAGCGTGTCCTCGAATGTGGCCCCACGCGAGTTCTCGCGGATGACGCGCTTCGCGCTCGAAGGCAGGTTCGAGGAAGCCCGCGCGCTCCATTACGAACTGTTGGAACTTATGCGCGTTAACTTTATCGAATCGAATCCCGGCCCAGTGAAAGCGGCGCTCGCCATGCGTGGAATTATCAAGGAATATTACCGCCTCCCGCTTGTTCCCGTGAAGCCCGAAAGCCGAAAGAAAATCCGCGAGGTGTTGGAACGATTGAATGCCGTGCTCCTGGAAGAGATGGCGTAAAGAAAAGACCTCTCGAACTACGCTTCGATTTCGGTCGAGCGATGAGAATAGTATAAAATAAATTATACTTCCAGGGGAAGCTACTTTCCGGGCAGCCTCATGCGTGCGGTTACGTTCCTGCCATCACGCTCGATATGGAACGTAACTTCATCGCCGACGACGTGATCGGCGAGCGCGCTTTGCAACTCTCCGGAGCCTCTGATTTTTTCATCGTCGAGTCCCAGGATAAGATCGCCAGACTGAATGCCGGCTCGTTCCGCGGCGCCTCCGTTTTCGATTTGGGTGACGACGACTCCAACATCGGAGGTCAGCTTAAAGTAGTCGCGCATTTGATCGTTTACATCCTGGAACTCCATGCCGAGATCGCCGATATTGTGATCGATCTTCTCGCCCGATCGAAGCTGATCGACAACCGCTTTGATACGGTTGATCGGAATCGCGAAGCCAAGCCCGATCGAGCCGGATCCCTCCTCGCTTTGGGCGGTCGAGCGAATGACGGAGTTCATACCGATAACATCGCCATTCGCATCGAGCAGCGGGCCGCCGGAATTGCCGCTGGAAATTGCCGCGTCGGTCTGGATCATATCGCGATAATTGCGGCCTTCCTCCAGGCCGAGATTGACGCCGGTGTTGCTTACGACTCCTACCGTGACGGTCGGCTTATCATTGATCGAGAAGAGACCGAATGGATTACCCATGGCAATCGCCCATTCGCCTACGGCCAAATCGTCCGAATTACCGAGTTTCAAGTAGGGCAGATGTTTGCCGTCGATTTTAAGCAGGGACACATCGGAGTTGCGGTCAGTCCCAACGAGCTTTGCATCGTATTGGGAACCATCGGTGGTGGTAACGATAATTTTTGTCGCATTGCCGGCAACGTGATCGTTCGTCAGGATATAACCATCGGGCGAAATGATAAAGCCGGAGCCGAGCGCTTTTACGTTGTAGGTTTGGGTCTGCGTGCCTCCTCCGAAGTTCGGAAAAAATTGGCGAAAGAATGGGTCGTTTCCAAAGGGGTTCCATTGCTGATATTGCACCTTATGAATTTCGGTCACATTAATGCCGACGACAGCTGGGCTTGCCTTCGCGACCGCCGCGGTGATCGCGTTATGGCGGCTGCCGGTGAGGGTCGCATTCACCGAATCCCGGTTCGGACTATGCTGGCTGATGGTATAAACGTGTGCGCCATTACCCTGCTGACTGCATCCGGCAAGGGGGGTTCCAAGAGAAACAAAACTTAGAAAATAGAAAAGTAAAAGGTGCATGGATGATTTTTTATAGTGCATTCTGGTCATGCTTTATGTCTCAGGAAACGCAAATATCGGATGCGAGTTTCGCCCCTCACCCTTGCCCTCTCCCCCTGCTGGGGGCGAGGGTTCTTTTAATTCTTTGGCTTCACGAAAATCGTGACCGTGTCGCGCGCGGCGCTGCCGAAGACACCGATGCCGCCCGTGATATGATTGAGCGATGGCTGGAAATCCGTGCCGCCCCGCCCAAGGACCTGCCGCTGGTAACTGGACCAATTGGTGTCGATCGCATAAAACGTGACGAGGTTCGGGCCGTACCAATTGAAAAGTCCCGGCGTCACGGCAATGGCCGGAGCGGTCGCGATACCGGAATAGCGGATCGTCTGTGTCGAATCCAGGCTACTTGCCCGCTCTCCTCTTATACGCCCATAGCTGGTATCGAGCGCCTGGACGCTCAAAAGGTATTCGCGGTCCGGCGTATCGACCGGCCCTGCAGTCACGATGAAGGCGAAGTTCGAGAGATTACTGGTATCGAGGATAAAGGTTTTGCCACGCGCGGAATCGGCGATCGCGCTGAAGTGGATCGGCATCGGCACCGTGGTAGAGGAAGTTGCGGTATGTACGCCGCCCGTTTGCAGATCGGGCGCGATGACCGTCAGATTGTAGGTCTTGCCGCCCTGAACGATGAGATTGCTTGCCGGAAGATAGTAGCGCCCCTTGAGGCCGGTCGGAAGAAGCGTGTGCGCCACCCCATCGACCGTGATGGTAACAGTTGCGCTATCGACGGCATAATCGAGATCGTCATAGTAGGAGCCAAAGGGCGTCGTGCGGTGGAGCACGATGGAATCTATCGGCTCATTTGCATAAATAAATCCATTGACGACGAGCTGTTCCTGATAGGCAGTTTGGATGGGGTTGTCGCAACCGGAGAATGCAAAAAATCCTAATAACGCAATGCATCCGACCAGTATCCCAAATCGCGATCTTACGTTGTCATCCTGAGTGGAGCAAAACGGAGCGAGAGCGGGGTTTTGCGGAGTCGAAGGATCTCTGCGCGGTTCACCTCTCTGCCCAACCGCCAGAGATCCTTCGACTCCGCACATCTTCGCTTCGCGAAGATGTGCTCCGCTCAGGATGACACTATTGTTGAGAGCCCTTTTTATCATAAAACTTCGATAGTCCATATCAAAAACTCACCGACACTCCGAACGTCGGCAGAATCGGCAGCAGCCTTACATAATTGATCGTGGCCGGATTCGTCGAATTATCGACCTGCGAAATCCACACGTTGCGGTAATCGTAGGCATTGAAAATGTCGAAATCGAACTCCGCGTTTCGGTGATCGGAATAAAAAGAGAAGGCGTAGGTCGCCGAAAGATCGAGCCGGTTATAGGGCGGCAGCCGAAGCGCATTCTTATTGCCTTCGATCGGGATCGTTCGTGCAGGATCTTCGAAGTTCGGCTCGAGCGCGGTAATCTGCGTGTAAGCTTGCCCCGTGCCATAGGTATAGGTCGCTCCCAAAGTCCAGCGATCGTTCAGATGATAGGTCGCGACCAGATCGAAATCGTTCCGGCGATCGTACGTTGCCGGAAACGGCTGGCCCTGGTTGATATCTGGGAAGGTTCGCCACGTCCATGCAAGCGTATATCCGAGCCAGCCCGTCAGCCGCCCTACTTGCTTTTGCAGAAAAAATTCGACGCCGTAGGCCGTGCCATTGCCAACGAAGAAAACATCGTTGAGCGTTGAACCCGTGAGCACATTGGGTCGCATCTCGACTAAGTTACGCATGTCCTTATAATATCCTTCCACGTCGAGCGTATAGTTCTCGAACGGCACGGTCGAAACGCCGAGCACATATTGATAGCATTTCTCCGGCGGCTGCGTGGTATCGTCCGGCAGCCAGACATCGAAAACCGGTACGAGGTCGTTCGTTGCAAGCTTGAGATATTGATGATAAATTCCCGCGCTGCCTTTCAGCGTGATAAGTGGCGTGAGATTATACCGCGCGCTGACCCTCGGATCGATTCCGATCTGCGGATTGGAACTGATACCATCGACGCGCAGGCCGCCCGTGATCGCAAGCGGATTTTCGTTGGGGCCGGGGATGGAAGGTTTCCATTCGTCCTGGAGATAGCCGGCGCCATAGAACGGATAGCGGTCCACATTCGCGTTCGGCGGATTATTCCCGCTCCAAATGAGGAGCGTTGTGTGATAGCCGCTGGCCTGAAGGCCGGTCTTGATCGTGTTTTGGGGATTCGGAAAATAATCCAGGCTGGCGCGTGCCGTGTAATCGGTTATGCCGTTGTTCCAATTGAGTTGCTGCACATCCGCGGTGCCGATGGAAAACACCGAAGAATAATTACTGGCCGAAAGGGTAACGTTCGAAAACAGTTCACTGCCAAAGACGTGCGTCCACTGTGCCGAGCCGGATTTATTGCCCCATTGGAGCGCGATATTATTCGCGGATGTGCTTGCAGCGAAATTCAAATTATCGGAACCTTGATAACCGGCCAGGACGAGTTTATCGTTCGGTGAGGGATTTTGCGTAAGCTTAATGTTTGCGTCGTAAAAATAATAATCGGGCAGGCTGAGACGCTGCGTTAAGCCCAACGTATTGAAGAGCACGTCGATATAACTTCTGCGTCCCGCGAGGACGAGCGCGCCCGTGCCGATCGGCGTTTCGATCATTCCACTGCTCGATATAAGGCCGAGATCGACTTTTCCTTTGGTCGTATTCCGGTCGCCTTCGATGTCGGTGACGTTCAGCACACTGGAAAGCCGGTTGCCATATTCCGCCGGGAACCCTCCTTTGATAAATTCGACATCCTTGATCGCATCGGGGTTGAACGTCGAGAAAAATCCAAAGAAGTGGGAAGGATTATAGAGCGTGGCGCCATCGAGCAAAATAAGATTTTCATCCGGCGAGCCTCCGCGAACATACAGGCCGCTCGATATTTCACTCGATGTCTGGACGCCGGGAAGGAATTGCAGGATGCGAAAAAGATCCGATTGCCCCATCTTCGGCAAATTCACCATCTGCTGCGGAGTGAGCGTCACGCGCGAAACTTGCGGTTCCTGCCGCTCGCGCTCCTCGGAGCTTTCGATGGTCACCTCTTCACCGTTAACGCTGACCGCAGCCAGCAAAAATGTTTGCGAGCGATCCTGGCCTGGAGCAAGCGAGAGGTGTTCGGTGAAGGTACGATATCCAAGCGAAGAGACCTCCACCGTAACCGATTCGCCGCCCGGAATATGCAGCGAAAAAAATCCGCTCTTATTCGTGATCGCGCCAAGATGGAGCGCGCGAACGCGCACGGTCGCGCCGATGATCGTCTCCCCGCTCGCCGAATCTTTGACGAAACCGGAAAGCACGGCAGATGCGGAATCGGGTACCCGCAACTCCGCCGCGCGGCTTTGTCCGGAATATCCTATCAGAAAAACGACCGCAAGCGGTAAAAACCAGCGACGCATGAGTTGGCTAAGTAATGAGAGAGGCTTCCAGCCTAGACGGCTATCAGAGGACGTGCCAGCCGGAAACTTATTGTATCACGCGACACTCACGCCAGAGCAGGTCAGATTCGTGGTTATGCAACACTTTCGGCCATGTGGCGAACATGCCAGATTTCATCGGCGGCGAGCGGCATAAGTTCCGATTCCGCGACGGTCAGCACATCGATCGAATCACCGATCGCGTTGAATACCTCAAGCGCATAGCCTGGTTCAGAGTTATTGCCCGCCGGTAAAAACTCGACAACCCTTGCAACATCGCCTTTTTTAAGGCTATGTTCTGGAATATCCACGGCTAATGCTACATGCTTAAAAAGTTCGTATTCCATTATAATAACGCTCCCTATCTGGTTGCAATGTAACAAATCGAATTTCGCCTGATAAGTTCAAAATCCAGACCGTACTAACAGCCAGCCTTATCGTATTCGGACCTACCAGAATACCGCAAGCAGCAAAAATATTACCGTATCCACGGTTTCCTTGATACTCCCCTTCTGCTGGAAGCAGTTGCTCGCGGTTATCACGGATGAGTTCCCAATAATCCTCGCGCGAGTAACCGGCTAAAGCTAAAAAACCCGACTTGTCATCGACTTCCAGCGGCTTCAGAAGGTAATCCCGCACTTTCTCAATTGCAATAATTGCATCCCTCGGAATGATCATCTTTGGATCGTAAAAGTCTCCGATAATATTCCAAAAATCATCTCATGGTGCAGCCCATTCGATGCGATGATCGATTTTTTGTAAATATCGTAATCGCTGCCATCGTAATGCGTCACGCGGCCGCCGGCCTCGCGGACCATCAGTTGCCCCGCCGACGTATCCCACGGAGAAAGCCCCATTTCCCAAAATGCTTCGAAGCGTCCGCAGGCGACATAGGCAAGATCGAGCGCGGCACTACCCAAGCGCCGAATGAGCAATCCGCGGCCGAGAAAGCTTACGAATTGCTCGATCACCGAGCCGGGATTTTCATTTACGTTATACGGAAAGCCGGTTACGAAAAGACCTTGCAGCGGATTGCTCTTTTTTGAAACAGAGATACGCTGGCCATTGAGATACGCGCCATGCCCACGCCGCACACTAAACAACTCGTTTAAATTCGGATTGTATATCACGCCGCACTCCACTACGCCATTCACCTCCACGCCAACCGACACGCACCATATCGGCAGCCCGTGCGCAAAGTTAACCGTGCCGTCAATGGGATCGATGACCCATCTCACGGTCACAGGCTTGGCCCCGCGTGGGGCAGTGCTTCCAGCCTGCCCATCGCTGGCGCCTAATTCCTCGCCGAGGAATACATGATCGGGATAGCGGGCAAGCACCGTGTCGCGAATCTTCTGCTCGTTGCGCGAATCGATCTGCGTGACGATGTCCATCTCGTTCGTCTTCGTCGTGATTTGAAGCTCGCTCACTTGCGCGCGATGTGCGAAATCGCCGGCTTCGCGCGCAACCTCCACGGCGAGAGAAAGATAATCTTGAATTGAGTCGGTTGGTTTTTCCATTACTATATCACACAACACGTCATCCTGAGCGGAGTTCGGCGTAATGAAATGGAGCCGAACGGAGTCGAAGGATCTCTTGCATTATAAGAGATCCCTCGACTCCGTTCGTTCCTCCTTCGTCGGAACGAAGCCCAGAGGGCACCCTGCTCAGGATGACAAGAATACAGGAGCGAAGACATTCAACATTCCGTTACATTTTACTATTATGCTTTCGCTCCATTCCCTTCTCCTCGGCGGTATTGTCGGCTACCTTATCGGCTCAATTCCGTCTGCATACATTATCGCGAAATGGAAGGCAGGGCTTGATCTTCGCCAGGAAGGCTCGCGGAATATCGGCGCGAGGAATGCTTTCGAAGTGACGGGCAAGCGTTCCATCGGGCAGCTCGTGCTTGCGGCGGATGTACTCAAGGGCCTTCTTCCCGTACTGGTATTCGAACTGGCCAGGCCGGGGAACCCGGCCACTACAAATCAGGCATTGCTGGTTCTTATTCCAACGCTGGTACTTGGACATTGCTATCCAATTTGGCTGCGGTTTCATGGCGGAAGAGGTTTGGCAACGACAGCGGGCGCGCTGGCGCTCGTGAATCCTCCGGCGGTCTTAGTTTGGCTCTTGATTTACGACATAACGAAACGGCTTCGCGACCATGTTCACTTTGCGTCAATTATTGCGAGCGTTGGCGCACTCTTGCTGCTGCTTGTTATTCCGATAAATTTTATTGAAGCGACGACTCTCGCAATCAGCGGACTTCAACAAGATGGGAGCGATCTGCGAATTTCCATCGGCGTGGTGATTCTGATTATTCTTTCCCGTCACATCGAGCCGTTTCTGACGATGATTCGAAGCCGCGATAACGCTCTCAACGAATCATAGTCTCCTCACTTTCGTAGCATAGCCTCTATGTGTGGTATTGGCGGCGTATTCGATTATGGCTACAAAGCGCATCCTGAGATTTCTCCGGAGTTGCTCACTCGCATGTCCGACGCGATGGTGCATCGCGGCCCCGATGACGCTGGCTATTACATCGCCCCGACCGGCCTCTGCGGCCTGACCTTTCGCCGATTATCGATCATCGATCTCTCTCCGGCCGGCCATCAGCCGATGACAACACCCGATGGGCGATATACCCTCGTCTTTAACGGCGAGATCTACAATCACAGAGCAATCCGAAGTGAACTGGAAGCAAAAGGTTACCGCTACCGTGGGTATAGCGATACGGAGACGATACTATATGCCTACCAGGAATGGGGTGAAGCATGTCTCGAAAAATTCATGGGAATGTTCGCCATCGCTATTTGGGATGAAACCAAACAGGAGCTTTTTTGCGCACGCGATCGAATTGGCATCAAGCCGCTCTATTATGCGACGCCCAATGGCCGATTTATTTTCGCAAGCGAAATCAAAGTGCTCTTGCAGCATCCCTCGATCCGCGCGAAGCTGAACGAGAATGCGCTCCCGCACTATCTTTCGCTGATGATACCGCCCGCGCCGGAGACGATGTTCCAGGGCATTCACAAACTCGAAGCCGGCCATTCCATTCGCATCGACTTGAATGGGAACGTGACGAAGCGCGAGTGGTGGTCGCTCTTAAATGCCGGCGCACCGCTCGACAACATTTCGGAGCACGAAGCCATCGAAGAGATACGCGGGCTGCTGCGCCAATCCATCGCGGACCGCATGATGTCCGATGTGCCGTTTGGCGTATTCCTTTCGGGCGGGATCGATTCGAGCCTGAACGTCGCGCTCATGGCGGAACTTATGTCGCGGCCGGTGCAAACATTCTCCGTGGGCTTCAAAGATCTCGAAAAATATAACGAGATGGAATTCGCGCGCGCGATCGCAAAACGATATGGGACCGACCATCACGAAATCCTGATCGATTCACATGACGCCGAAGCGGTTCTCTCGAATCTTGCCTATCACGAGGACGAGCCAAACGGCGACCCCGTTTGCATCCCGCTCTATTTCGTGAGCAAGCTCGCGCGCGATTCGGGAACGATCGTTGTGCAGGTGGGCGAAGGCTCGGATGAGGAATTCGCGGGCTACCCGTGGCTGGTGCGCGATATAAAACTTTACGATAGATTGTGGCGTCCCGCCGGGAAACTCTCGCCAAAGTTCGTCCGCCGCGCGGCGTTTTTGGCGGCAAGCCCACTGGTGAAGAATCCGCTTATTCGAGAATACATGCGCCGCTTTGCGCGTGGCGAAGAACTATTCTGGGGCGGCGCGATGGCCTTCACGGAAGAGCACAAACGCAAGCTGCTCACGAATTACGATCCTTATACTATGTCCTCCACGTACCTTGCGGAAGCGTGGCACAAGGAAGTTCGCAAGGCCTATCCAAAATCGCAATACACGCGCCGCATGATGTATCTCGAATTCAAACAGCGCCTGCCGGAACTGCTTCTCATGCGCGTGGATAAAATCGGGATGGCAGCGAGCATCGAAGCGCGAGTGCCATTTCTCGATCACCGCATCGTGGAATTTGCATTCCGCCTTCCGAGACGCATCAAGCTCGGGCCTAATTACGTTCCCAAATATATTTTGAAAAAAGCCGCGGAAGGAATCCTTCCCAACGAGCACATCTATCGCAAAAAAATGGGATTCGCCGCCCCGGTGAACGAATGGATGAAAAAGGACCTGCGCGTATTCGTGGAAGATCATCTCTTCCAAAGTCCACTCCTCAAATCCCACACGGACTTAGGCTACGTTCGCCGCCTCTTCTTAGAGCACACGTCCGGCACCCGCAACAACGGCCAGCTCCTTTGGTCGCTGCTCAATCTGACGTTGTGGGAAGAGCAATTTTTGAGTTGAAGCAATCTTTCTAATCAAGGAAAATCGCAGTTCAGATAATTAAAACACGTCCCCCCGCAGCGCGCGCGCGCGGTCTCGGGCATCGTTTAGGAAAATGGAGTTCGGGTAGCGTTCGAGGAAATCCTCGTACATTTTTTGGGCTTTGGCTTTGTCATGGAGATCACGCTCTGTAATTTCCGCTTCGCGAAATGCCGCTTCATCCAGCAGCGGACTGCTCAATAGTTTCACCTGCATGGAATCGAGTTCGCTGACGGCGTCCGCTGGACGGCCCAATTCGACCAATACCGTAGCGCTTCGTAACGTGGCATTGTCGGCGAGCGGCGTGTTGAACTCGGAATCGATGATCGCGCGATAGTTCGCCTCGGCCTCCGGATATTTATGCGCTTGCTCCGCGAGCGCGCCGTTTGCGAAATGCGTGAGCGAAGGAAGGCCGAACGCCGTGTTGCTCTCTTGGATCAGGCCCACGAGCGAGATCGCATCGTTCGCGTAATCGCTCGAAGCATCGTTGGCGACGGAATCGAGGAGCACCAAAGAAGAATCGAATTGAGCTTGGTAATAAAGCCCAAGCCCGCGCTCATACAGCAGATGGTCCTCGATATTCTTCTCGTTCGACGTACTGTATCTTCGGAGCAGATCTTCGATCTGCTGAATGCGCGTCGTGGCGAGCGAAAAATTTTCGGAAGAATAGGCAATATTGACCAACCCGAACGCGGCTTTTTGCACGGGATCGCTAAGGCCGCCGCTCGCGCGGTTCAGCACGGATTCAAAATCTTTCGAAGCGCGGTCCAGATCGAAAAGTTTGGTGTAGGCTATCATACCGGCATGGACAAGCGCATCCAGCGCGAAATCATTATTCGGCGTCGTCGCGGCAAACGCCTCGTATTTCTGAGCAAGATCCTTTATGGAATCCTTCTGTTGATCCCTCGCGGCCTCGGCACGGGCGATCAATTCGGGTTTGGAATCGAAGTATGCTTCCCACGTCTTGAGCGACCCCAGTTGCGCCTCGGCGATAAAATATTCCTGGCCGTTACTCGCCGCGAGGCGCTGCGAGGCTTCGTTGTAGGCGCGGGCGGCGACATCGAGGGCGCCTTCGGTGCGGGCACGGTCGGCAAATTGTAATAGTTCCGCGCCCTGACCCCACTGCTGCGATTTTTCCAAATCGTCCAGATGGAGAATGGTCGCGAGTGCCTTTGCATAATTGTGCTCTTCGCCATAGAGCCACGCCAGCAGTCGCAAATCCGCGCGAATGCCGGGAGCAGCCTTTGCGTCTTTCACGGCGGAGCGGTCATTCGTGGCGGCCATGAGTTCGCGTTCGAGCGCGCCCAGGA